>Ga0233424_10001064_pt1 | contig 27420 bp, 25 predicted proteins | sample Watercolumn_Towu_FD_181011 | JGI IMG/M metagenome (GOLD analysis project Ga0233424, IMG submission 181011) | Freshwater microbial communities from Lake Towuti, South Sulawesi, Indonesia - Watercolumn_Towuti2014_125_MG | ecosystem: Environmental > Aquatic > Freshwater > Lake | place: Indonesia... | reverse complement strand
GAGCGTTCGCCGTTCCTTGTTCGTCAATTCAATCTTCGCGGCCGTCTTCATGGCATTGATCCTCCTCGGAAAGATCAAACACCACAAGCAACCAAAAGTAACTCTATTTCTGTGACACACCACTAGCCGGCTTGACTTGTTCGGGGGAACAACGGCTCCAAATAAGGACGCCAACTCTCGGCGATTGGTTCATTTCAAATCGGGTTCCAACTCGCGATCTGATTTCGAATTCAATAACCTTGACTATGAAAGTCAATTCGAGGGACGCTTCACGTTGCAGGCACGAATTCCAATTATCGGCTCACGCACGATGGCATACGCAATCCGCCACAACGCATTAATAGAAAATACATTAAGTCACATAACGCAAACCGCATGTCCAGTGCTATTCGAGAGAATCCAGGATTTTTCCGCATCAGTTTTGATGCTCTTCATCTCCGTGACGGCTGTTTCTTTTCTGCCTGATCGTCAAACCTCTCGCGAACCCGATTTGACCCACTTAATTACCTGAGATATTGTTTCTTACGTCGAATCTAAGCGAGGAACCATCGATGTCAAACTTGCAATGATTTGCAATCTGAGCGACCCTTGATCCGAACGTCTTCATATGAGGTCTCAAGGAATTGCAATTGGTAACCCACGACATTAGTTGCATCAGCACACTCAAAGCAACATTCAGACATCAGACAACCGCTACCTGCCACTATGACAGTTGAAGTACGAAACCCATCACCCTCATGGGACAGTGTTTCCAATCTGGATCCGGATAATGGTTTCGAAACGGATCCCCCGGAGCTTCGTTTGCCGCTCGCTATGCAGGATGTCGACTACCTTGCATCTTTGTTCAAGCGTGTCAACAACCTGCTGGGTGCGTCGTGCCAGTCCCAGAATCCGGACACCTGGTATCCAGTTGAACCCACCTCGTTTGATGAGATTGGGTTGACCCAAGAGGAAGTCGAACGGCTAATCCTGAAGTTCCTGTCTGCCAAAGGGTCGGCCTCGGGGAGGCGAATCTCGCAACAAGTCTGCCTTCCATTTGCAATTGTTGAACCGCTCCTGAGGGATTTGAAGCAGAAGCAGCTTCTGGTTTTCAAAGGGGCGACAACACCCGTACAAGATTCAAGTGCTTGACCCGAGTCCCGTTGAGTTCCACCAGTTGTTTGAACGTATCTCGCCGTGTCTTGGGTTTGAATACGATCGTGAGGTCGTACAGTATTTGATCGACAAACATTATCTTGGCTGCAACCATTGCATGCGTGCATGCCATCCGCGGGACCTACTGTTGCAAGTTCGAAACTACTGCGTCTATCACGGTCTCCCAAAGTCCATGTCACCCGAGGCATTCGACTTCGGCGTTGAAAACTGTTTCTCTGTGATGTGAAACCCGTCGCCCGCCCCCCTGAGTTCGAAGGTGATCGGCTATCGTGCCAATTCCAGAATGGACCATAGGCTCGGGTCATTCGCAAACGGGAATTCCTTCGACATCGCCAAGAACTGATCCCCATCTTCGACATCGCTGAGTTGATAGTAAAAACCGAGCCGCGAATTTGCCTCGGGGTCGAAACCATGTAGTGCGGTGGACGGAAACCACGCCTCCAGCTCGAATCGCTTTTGACTCACTTGCGCCGCAGCCTGAATCTTTGATAGGTCGCATCGAGGAGCATCCTCTCGTGCGCGGGCAATCGCCAGTTGTCGCACCGTCGGTTTGACTCCTCCCACGCCGCCCCCATTCCCGAGCAAACCAAATTGGTGGCAATACCGAGTCGCACGGTGGACATTCTGTGTACAACGGGTGTCAATCCACACCTGAAACTGCCAGTCGTCCGTCCGCGGAGGAAGTCGGCTTGGCCGCTTTTTTGAGTCGCGAGCACTCACCGCGAGAGCCAGACCACGTTCGTTCCACGCGCTTCGAATCTCAGTAATTCGTTGTCGCCCATCGAGCGATCCCAGTTCCGGCAGCGCGTACTCGCTCGACAATCCGACCAGTTTCTCGCCACGGCGCGGCAAGCTACTCTCATACTTCACGGGGAAGCTGTATCGAAACAGGAAAGTCGGCGGCAACAGTTGCGGCATCGGCGTTGAACGGTACCTCAGTTGTCGTCGAGTAACTCGACGGCCAGAAACTTCTTCCCTTCGAGCAGTTCAAGGCTGGCCCCTCCACCGGTGCTCACATGCGACACCTTGTCCGACAACCCGAATTGTTCGAACGCCGCCGCGCTGTCGCCTCCGCCGATGATACTCATGCACTCCGTTGATGCCAGTGCGTCGGCAACGGCTCGCGTCCCGGCATCGAACGGCGGCTTCTCGAAAAAACCCATCGGACCGTTCCAGACGACCGTTTTCGCCGACCGGACGAAACTCGCATACTGCTTTGAGGTTTCAGGGCCGATGTCAAACCCTTCCATGTCCGACGGAATCTGTCCGAAGGAGACGACATGCTTCCGAGCATCGGCACTCGGCGCGTCCGCACAATGTGTATCAACGGGCAGCAGAATCTTGCCACCTGCCTCGGCGAGATACTTTTTCGCCATCTCGACTCGATCGAGTTCAACTCGGCTTTTGCCAACCTGTCCTCCCTTTGCCAGAGCAAACGTGTACGCCATCGCTCCGCCGATCAGGATTCTGTCGCACACTTTGAGCAGGTTCTCGATGACCTTGATCTTGTCCGAGACCTTGGCTCCACCGAGGATGGCGACGAACGGACGATCGGGATTCGAGATCGCATCAGACAGGTACATGATCTCCTTCTGCACGAGAAACCCTGACACGCGCGGCTTGCCGGCGATCCCCATCGCCAGCGGGACGTACACCATCGACGCATGTTGCCGATGGCACGTCCCGAACGCATCGTTACAATACACGTCGCCAAACGATGCCAGCGTCTGCACGAGCGATGGTTCAAGCTTGGGGAACTCGATGGTTTCCCCCTTGTGAGTGCGCGTGTTTTCGAGCACCAGCACACCGCCGGCCGCGAGCGATTTGAACTTGGCCTGCGCATCCGGCCCCACGACGTCCGTGGCAAATCCCACTGGCTTGCCGAGCAGTTTTTCCAGCCGCTCCGCCGCCGGCCGCAAGCTGGGCTTTGGTGCCGATTTGTCCTGCGATTTCTTTTCGAGATGCGACATCAGCACCAACCGGCCGCCGCGGTCGAGCACCGATCGAATCGTCGGCAATGCCATCCGGATCCGCAAATCATCGGTGATCTCGTTCGCGTCATCGAGTGGCACGTTGAAATCAACTCGCATCAACACGACCTTACCGGCCACATCCACATCAGCAATTGTTTTCTTCCCCATCTCGATTCAGCTCCCTCCGCGATGCATGGTCTCAAACCCGTTTGTTGCACGCGCGCGGCGGCACTGTAAGATATGATCCACGTACGTTCAACAATGCTCTCGAGCGACGTTGCAAACAAGTCGCCATTTCAAATCCTCGAAGGCAACCCGAAAAGTGCGCGAGGGCATTGGAGAACCCGTAGCCCAATCGCCCTCGCTGACGCTTTGAGTTACTTCTGAATCCGCCCCAAATCGAATCGCTGCACGCCACCGAGAGGATCAAGCCGCCGTGAACCATCGCCACCCAGCATCCCCTATCCTCAAGGCCCCGATTCGAGGAATTCATCGAATCATTTGCACAATTATCTGCGGTTCGTTCCTCGCCGGGCTGACCCTGTCACCCCGGGGCTTGCCGGCGGCCGAGCATCAGTTCCGGGTCATGTTTCACGACCAGATCCGCAAGGAGTCGTTTACTGGTCGCGTCTACCTGTTCTTCACGAAGGACGGCCGCAAGGAACCGAGATTCGGCCCGGACTGGTTCCGCCCGGAACCGTTCGCGGCGATCGAGGTCAGCGGATGGAAACCCGGGGAGACCCTGACGATTCAGACGGCGAAACCCGGACGACTGCTCACCTATCCCGAACAATTCTCGGACCTCGACTTGAGCGACCATCGCGTGCAAGCGGTCGCGAGGTTCAATCCGTGGGAACGGGCGGTCGGCAACGGTGCGGGAAACGGGTTCAGCGATGTTCTCGCTGTCGCCGAAGTCGACTCGGCCACCAAAGACGATCTCCCACCTCTCATCATCGACCACATTGTCACCGAGCGTCGGTTCGAAGAAACCGCCGCCAGCAAGTTGCTCGAGGTGCGGTCCGAACTGCTGAGCAAGTTTCACCGACGAGACGTGTCGATGCGTGCGAGCGTGCTGCTGCCAGCGAGCTATGAAAGGTCGCCCGACCGCCGGTACCCGGTCATCTTCACGATCCCCGGTTTCGGTGGCACGCATCTGGAAGGCCGGCGAACGCAGTCGCAGCAGGAAGCCAACGAACGGGGCATCGAATTCCTCCGCGTGGTCCTCGATCCGAGTTGTCCGCTCGGACACCACGTCTTCGCCGATTCGGCAAACAACGGACCCGCCGGGACCGCGCTCGTCACCGAGTTGCTGCCCGAACTCGACAAGCGGTTCCGCACAGTGGCCGCACCGACGGCGAGGTTCCTCACAGGGCATTCGTCCGGCGGATGGAGCAGCCTGTGGGTGCAGGTGACGCATCCCGACGTGTTCGGCGGCACGTGGAGCACAGCGCCCGACTCCGTTACGTTTCAAGATTTTAGTGCCATCGACTTGACGAAACCAGACACGAACTTTTATTTCCGCGACGCGGCAGGTCGCGAACCACGCCCGATCGCCCGCCGCGGCGATCAGGTTTTGATCTGGCTCCGCGACTTCGACCGCATGGAGGAAGTTGTCGGTCCCGGCGGACAACTGCACAGCTTCGAAGCCGTCTTCGGCCCGAAGGGATCGGACGGTCGCCCGGTCCGGCTCTGGAATCGCGACTCCGGCCGCGTCGACTCCGCCGTCGCGAAGGCGTGGGAAGCCTACGACATTCGGCTCGTACTCGAACGCAACTGGCCGACGATCGGTCCGCAACTCAAGGGCAAGCTGCACGTCTTCATGGGCGAACTCGACACGTTTTACCTCAACGGGGCAACTCAGCTTTTGAAGGAGTCGCTCGATAAACTCGGCAGCGACGCGGTGGTCGAAATCCATCCCGGCAAGGACCACGGTTCGCTGATGACCCCCGACCTGCTCCGTCGCATCCGCGCTGAAATGACCACCGCCTTCCTGCGGCATCACGAGCCGTAATGCTTCTCCCCTCGCCCCCGCAGGGGGAGAGGGGTTGGTGGTGAGGGGCGAGGCGCGAGCGTCTCTGAAGTCGGCCTGCGCCGGTTGTCCAACGACGCACGGCCTCCCTCACCCCAGCCCTCTCCTCCAAAGGGGAGAAGTAGTACGCACGTGTCACCACCTGATCCCGCGCAGCTCAAATTCGACCGGTACATCGATAATCATCGTCGGCGCCACGTACACGAAGCGATAGCTCGGCAGCGGATCGGGCAGGTTGACAAAGCGGTACTCGACCGCGATCGCGCCGTCCCCTTGGCGGCTGGTCTCGTGGCCTCCGTTCAGAGCCACGCGCTGGCCGTCGGGTGTTTCGAGGAACACCTCGTTGTGCAGCATCCACTGGCGATGCGACTCGAACGCGGGGCCGCCGGAATCGTACGCGACCGAAACGGCGACACGGGCCTCGTGGCCGCGAGGCTCCGCTTTCGCGAACGCGGCTTTGTGCAGCGTGACGGTGACGCCGCCACGACGCCGCGCGACTCCCAGCCGGTTTGTCGCCGCCTGCACGAGGTCGCTGAACCGGATCGCTTCCGAACCTGCCGCCGTCGTAATGTCGAACCGCCCGCGAACCCGAAGCGGCGCGCGATCCAACTTCACCGGCGCGACGAAGTCGAGCGTGATTGGAAACCATCCGCCTCCCTCCGCAACCGGTAATTCGTAAATCGCGTCGGGGTTGTGCGGTAGCAACTCACGCTCACCAGCTTTCGCGGCACCATCTCTCGCGGCGAATTGCACGAACAGCGGCCTCAGTCGCGGCTCGGGCGTGACCTCCAGTCGAATCCGAACCAGCTGACGATCGGATCGTCCGGCAATTTCCCGCACCTGCACCGACACCGCCGCGATCCGGAACGGCGACCGCGCATCGACCGCCAGATCGGGATGTGGCGTTCCCTGAACACGCGCGGCAAGCCGCAGCCGCCGCGAAGTTCGATCGGGCTGGAACACAGCGTCGATCCGTTTGCTCAGTAAACCGATCGCGTCCCAAAACGGCTGCTCGTCCACTTGAAGTTCGATCGACCGATCGAGCATGCCGGCGGCGACGTCGGACGCGTCGATCGCGTTTCCCGACTGAAGCGACAGCTCGGCGATCCAATCTCGCAACGGGCGAGATCCACGCAGCGTGATTCGCGACGGTTGGATCGAAGCCTGCGCGTGACGCCTCTCAAGTTCCGTTCGCACGCGGGCGACGGCGTCCCGGACCGCCGCGGTTGGCAACAGCTCCGGCGGCGGTAGGTGCCGAAGCACGTCAGGCCCCAGGTCCAGCAGCCGTTTCTCCGCCGCCTGCCGCGTCGCCCGCGATGCCGCGTCGAGGTCTTTCAGCAGCCGTTCGACCTCGCGGTTGACCTCCGGCTCCTCCGCATTCGGCTTTGGCACGTCGTCCCAACTCGCCCGCGAAACCGTCACGACCGACAGGACCAGACCTGTCAGAACGACGGTTCGCCATCGGTTGCCGAGCTCCGACGCAATGCCACTCCGGTAGCGACCTAGACTTTCCCCGGTCACCGCCTGCGCGGCATTCCCAATTCTGAATTCCAGATTCTCAATTTGTCTCATGGCTCGAATTGTACCGCTCTGCCTCGCGTGCGGCATCTGCGTTGTTTCGATCGCGGCGGCCGCCGAGCCGACCGGGCTGCAGGAACTTCGCGTCGGGAAGCAGGTCTACCAGGGAAAGCTCATTGGTCAGGATGCCAAAGTCTGCCTGCTGCTGGCTCAGGACGGACGACTGCTTCGCGTGGAAACGGGCCCGAACGCCAAGCTGCAACAAGTCTCGTCGTCGTTCCGTCCGTGGTCGTCCTCCGTCGTTCGCGACAAGCTCAAACGCGAATTCGGCAGCGGTTTCACCGTCACTGGCACGCGGCATTACCTCGTCTGTGCCCGCAGCGACCGGCAGGCCAGGGAGTATGGCGAACTGTTCGAGGACCTGTACGCTTCGTTTCAGAGGTACTTCGGCGTGCGCGGGCTGAAGGTCACGGAGCCGGAGTTCCCGCTGGTCGCGATCGTTTTCCCTGACCGGTCGAGCTTCTCGCAATATGCCAGGCAGGAAGGCACGACGGCGCAGTAAAACCTCGTGGGCTATTATTCGCCGCAGACGAATCGCGTCGCCCTTTTCGACCAGGCGGACGGTTCGGCGGCAGCGGCGGAGACCAGTCCAGCGCCGCGCGACGACGAATTCCAAGCTGTCGGTCCGTTCGCGATTCGCCCGGCGTGGGCGGTCGTCGACACCGACACGAAAGACACGCTGTACCACGAAGGCACGCACCAACTCGCGTTCAACACGGGACTCCACAGCCGCGTCGGCGAAGTGCCGCAGTGGGTGGTCGAGGGAATGGCCACGGTGTTCGAGGCGCCGGGGATCCGAAATTCGTCCGCCAACCTCGGGCCGAAAACGCGGATCAACCACGACCGGTACGTGTGGTTCGGCAACTTCCAAAAGTCGCGGCGAAAACAAAAATCGCTCGAAGCGTTCATCGCCGGCGATGAAATGTTCCAGTCGAGCACTCTCGACGCCTACAGCCAGGCGTGGGCTTTCACGTTCTTTCTCGCCGAAACGCGGTCGCGGCAGCACGCGAAGTACCTGCACACGATCGCAGCTCGGAATCCACTCGCCGACTACCCGGCCGCTGACCGTGTGTCCGATTTCAAGCAGGCGTTCGGCAGCAACCTTGCACAACTGGAGGCCGAGTTCCTGCGGTTCACGTCGACCGGGATCAAGTGAGCTGTTGCCACGCGAGCGCCGACGTCACTTTGCCTGTGACGACTCGCGCACCAACTGGGCGGCCCGCTGGACATACACCACGCCGCTGTAAATCGTTGACGCGATGGCCGACCAGTGCAGGATGTTACGCAGGACGAAGAACGCATTCGCCATCGAATGATCTCGGATCGCGGGACTGAGCGACAGCAAAGCCGCCGTGACGGCGATGCACTGCAAGCCCATCTTGATTTTGCCACTCCAACTGGCCGAGAAATCCTGCCCCTGCTTTTCGAGGAAACTCCGCAGGCTGGTGACGAACATTTCGCGGCCGATCACAATGATCGCCATCCAGCCGTTGATGCCGGAATCGGGTTGCGGAATCAAGAACACGAACGCGCCGCAGACGATCACCTTGTCCACGAACGGGTCCATGATCCGGCCCAGCACCGTGACCAAGCCATACTTCCGAGCGAAGTAGCCATCGAGAAAATCGGTGGATGCCGCCACGACGAACAACGTGGCGGACGCGAGCCACCAGTCGGTGAAGCTCATCATCGCGAACAGCACCAGCGACAACACGAAGCGGCTGAGCGTGATCAGGTTTGGCAGATTCAACGCCGAAGCCAGTGTCAGCGTCCCGGCCGATCGAGCAGGCTGTGCTGTCGGTGGTGAAGTCTGCTCGGTTATGGACATGGAGTCGCCCTGATTCCCCACGTTCGTCAATCGTCCTCGGACTCGGATCGCGATCCGATCCAGTCGTAATCCTGCCGCGCTTCGATTTCCACCGACACAAACTCACCCGGCTGGATGTCCCGCCCCTTCACGTACACGCATCCGTCGATCTCCGGCGCGTCGGCGAAACTGCGTCCGACCCACGTGTCGTCATCGACCTGGCTGTCGATCAACACGTCGAGTTCGTACCCAACCAGCGAGTCCCCAAACTCGAAGGCGATTTGCTGCTGGATCGCCATCAACTCGTCGCGCCGCGCCTCCTTGACTTCCTCCTGCAGGTGGCCATCCAGCTTCGTGGCGGGCGTGCCCGGCTCGAACGAGTAGGTGAAGACGCCCATGCGCTCGAACCGCGTTTCCTGAACGTAGTCGCACAGCTCTGTAAACTGCTCGTCCGTCTCGCCAGGAAAGCCGGTGATGAACGTGGTGCGAAGCACGAGATTCGGGATCTCGCAGCGCAGCTTCTCGACCAGCTCGACCGTTTTCGATCGGTTGACGCGCCGTTGCATGCGCTTGAGCACCGCGTCGTTGATGTGCTGAAGCGGCATGTCGAGGTACGGGATGATTTTGTCCGACGTCGCGATCTTCTCGATCAAGTCATCGCCGAAATTGATCGGGTACATGTACAGCAGCCGAATCCAGTCGATGCCGTCAACCCGCTCAAGCTCGGTCAAAAGTTGAGTCAACTTCACCTCGCCGTACAGATCGAGGCCGTAATAGGTGGTGTCCTGAGCCACCACGATCAACTCGCGGACGCCGTCCGCGACGAGTTCCCGCGCCTCGGCGAGAACCAACTCCATCGGCTTGGTCGCGTGCTTGCCGCGCATCTTGGGGATCGCGCAAAACGTGCAAGTCCGATCGCACCCCTCCGAGATTTTCAGATAGGCGTAGTGTTTCGGTGTGATGCGCAGCCGTGCCCGGTCGTCGAGGGCGCGGATCGGAGCCGGGCGGAAGACAAGTTCCTGCTCGCGGGCCCCGCCGATCAGTTTGTCCGCCACGCGAGTAATCTCTTCGCGTCCAAACACGCCCACGACATGATCGATCTCCGGCAATTCATCGACCAGCCCAGACCCTAATCGCTCTGCCAGACATCCCGCGACGATCACGCCTCGCGTCTTCCCCTGCTGTTTCAGGTCGAGCATCTCGCGGATGACCGTCTTCGATTCCTGCCGCGACGATTCGATAAACCCGCAGGTGTTGACGATCACGAAATCGGCCCCCTCCGGTTCGGGCACGAGCGCATACCCGTCGAGCGACAACGACCCGAGCATCCGCTCGCTGTCAATCAAATTCTTCGGGCAGCCCAGGCTGATGAAGGCGTAGGTGCCTTTGACGCCAGTGGCCGGCTCGACGGCAAGATTCTTGACAGTGGAAACGATGGGAAGCTGCATTGTGTCCATCACTTTTGTGACATCGAAAGCCAACAGGTCAGCTTGCCGAAGCCGCTGTAGGAGAGCTGATCGGTTCGATGAATTCCATGAGCATCATCGAAACATCGTGCCAGTGGGGTGGAGCGTTTGGATTATCAGATTCGTAAATCTTCACCACCGCACGTCCCGCGAGAATCATTTCCGGGTGCCGAATCTCGTAGACTTGTCGGCTCGCCATGTTGATCCGAAATGGTCGAAACGGCTCGGCCGAGATGTACTCGGCCAGCTTGGAAATCGTGATCATCCCGTTCCCCTTCGTTGTCGTTGTTCACCGTCGCCTCCCACAATCGAATTGTACAGTCTTGCCGGAGTCGAAGGTAGTCGTGAGAATGCGGCCATGTCGGTCGCTCGTCTTTCATCACGTCTTGCCGGACCGGTTGGGCGATGTGTGCTGCTGGGCGGTGTGGTTTTCTCACTCGGAGGCACACTGTCACCCGCCGCAGATGAATCGACGCGCCGGTTCTTCGAGGGGCTGAGGTCTCGGAGGCTGTTCAGCCTCGCCGAGAATTATTGCATTCGGCGGCTGGCCGCGGCGGACGTGCTGACGGTCGAGCAGCGAGTCGACTTCACGCTGGAGTTGTCTCGCACGCTGGTCGAACACGCGGGCTACGCGACCGGCGACGAACAGCAGGAACTCTGGCGGCAGGCGCAGTCGGTGCTCGACGACTTGATCGCCGCGATGCCTACCAGCCCGCGAAGGCTGCCCTTGGAAGTCGAATCGGCGTTCGTTCCAGCGGCGCAGGCGGAATCGTTGCGCTGGCAGTTCGAACTTGTTCCGGAAGACAACACGACACGGCAGCGGGCGGTGACGTTGCTCGGCACCGTCCTTCCAAAGCTCAGGGAACTCGACCGCACTCTCGCCGAGACGCTCCACAAGCCGCCTCCCGCCAGGCCGGGGAAGGACGATCTGAAACCGCACGAACTTCGCTGGCTCGCGGAGTCGGTCCGCTTCCGACTGGCAAGCAGCCTGCTCGATCAGGCACGGTTGCTCGCGTCGAATTCGCCGGATCGAGCAGCGGCCCTGATCGACGCGGAGAAGCTACTCAAGCCGCTGGCCGGTTCACCGGACGACGACGACGTGGCGTGGAACAGCCGCGTGCTGCTGCCGCGGTGCCACCGGTTGCTCGGCGATCCGGACCAAGCACTCGCGGTGCTCGAAGCCGTGGAAAAACGTGAGCCACCCGCAGCGGTGATCGACCGCCTCGTCGCCGAGCGAACCCACGTGCTGCTGGCTTTGCGGCGAACCGATGACGCCGAACAACGGCTCGTCGCGCACCTGCGGATTCGCCGTCCGCTTCCCGGCGAACTCGCGTACCTGCAGGCGCAATTCTGGATCGCTCACTGGCAGGCTTCCGTGGCCGATCGGTCGGGCAACGCCGCGGCACTTTGGCGTCAGCGGCTTGACCAGCTTGCCGAACAGGTCGAACGGGAGTCCGGAGGCTACTGGGCGGCGCGATGCCGCGTTCTCGTGCAGCAGGCGCAGGACGCGCAGGCGTTCGGACCGCAGGTCGCCGCGCTCGTCCGCGCCGCGCAAGCGGCCTTCCACGAAGCTCGGCCAGCCGACGCGATCGCGAAGTACGGCGAAGCCGCGCGGCTGGCGATGCAGCAGGGTCGAAGCGACGTCGCGTTCAACCTCGGCTTCACACGCGCATCGGTTCAGCTTCAGATCAAGAACTGGACCGAAGCGGCCGCGAGTTTCAAGGAACTGGCCGACAAGTTCGCGACCAACCCGCGAGCCGCCGAGGCGCACCTGCTGCATGCGTACGCGCTGGGCAAGCTGGCTGACGAACAGCAGACGGAAACGCGGCGCCAGGAATTCATCTCCGCGCTCGAGATGCATCGGCGGCGGTTCGCGGAGCATGCGACATCGGCCGAGGCGGCGTGGATGCAGGGGAGTTTCGAGGACCAGCACGGGCAAGTGGCCGCCGCGCTGGAACTGTATCGACTGGTGCCCACCGACCACGCTCGCGGGCCAGCGGCGCGAGTCGCGATCGCCCGTTGCCACGAACGCATCGTGCAACGGTTTCGCGAATCGAAGCAGCCCACCGCCGAAGCGGAATCCGCCGCCGTGACCGAACTCCGGCAGATGCTGGCTCCCGACGCGAAGTTCCCCGCGCGGCTGGACGATTCGCAGGCCGAAGTCGCGGTGCGGCTGGCGTCGATCCTGCTGAATCAACGGCCACCGCAGTTCACCGAAGCGGACCGGTGGCTGGAACTGTCGCTCGCCGCGAGCGACCTCACCTCTCCCCTCGCCCCTTTGGGGAGAGGGGTCGGGGGTGAGGGATCGTCCGCCGCAACCGCTCGCAGCACGATGGCGCTCCCGCTGCGAATCGTTTCGCTCGCCGGACAGGGTCGGGCCGAGCAGGCTCGCGACGTGCTGTTGTCGCTCACTGCGACGAAACCAAACGACCTGTTGCGAATCGTCGAGGGCCTGTTCGCGGTTCCGCGCGAATCACGTTCCACGGTTCAACGAGACCTCGCCGAGTTGCGTCTCGAAGCCGCCGAGAATCTGGCCCGCGTTCGGAAACAACTCGCCGTGCCCGAACAGCGCCGGCTGGACCTGTGCCTCGTGCAAGCGTATCTCGACACGGGTCAGTTTCGCAAAGCAATCGAACAGCACGAAACGTTCGCCGCACAGATCGGCCGCGATCCGACGCTGCTCAGGCGACTGACCGAAGTCCTCTCGACGTGCGACCGTCCGGAGTGCCGGGCGAAGGCCCAGTCAACGTGGCGGAAGCTGGAAGTAGCGCTCACTCCCGGCAGTTCCGACTGGTTCGACGCTCGGTATCACGTCGCGGCGTTGGCACTGGAACTCGATCAGCGTGACGAATGCCGAAAGCTGATCGGTGTGACGAAGTTGCTGTACCCGGAGATGGGTGGCGATGCGTCGCGCGCGAAGTTTCTGGAGTTGGAGAGGCGGTGTGACAATTGAAGCGACGTAGGATGTCCGCCCTCGGCCGTCCAATTGATGAACTCTGCAAACCAACGTGACGGCCGGGGGCGGCCATCCTACAGCCTCACTCCGCCGTCTGCTGACCAAACGCCAGGCGTTTCTGGGGGTCGTGGCGTTGCTGGAGTTCCTTGAACAGCAGGCTGGGCTGGATGTCGTGATTGTTCTGGTATTTCTCGCTCTGGTACTCGGTCACGTCACCAATGATTTGATGGTAGTAAATCTGGCAGATCGGGATGCCGGGATAGATTCGCACCGGCTGCACGGCGGACATTTCGAGCGTCCAGTGACCTTTGAACCCCACGTCGCCGAAGCCGGCCGTGACGTGGACGAAGAGGCCGAGCCGACCGATCGACGAACGGCCTTCGATCATCGGCACGAGGTTGTGCGTCTCGGTGCGTTCGATGGTGCGGCCGAGGTAAAACTGATTCGGGTTGAGCACGATGCCATCTTCAGGGATGACGTGCCGGCGGAACCGGTTCGGCCGCTTCATATCGAGCACGATCTCTTCGTAGACGAGCAATTCGTCGTGCAGCCGCAGGTTGTAGCTGTTTGGATTGAGCTGCTTCTCGTCGTACGGCTCGATGATGATGTTTGTGCCGAGCTGAGCCTTGATTTCTGCTCCGGTGAGGATCATGGCGTGGCACCGAGTGTCGAGGATCGAGGATGGATAATCGAGGATCGAAAACGCACGGCCACGGGCTCGAAGGGACACGGGTCCGTGTGTCCGATGCGGGGATGCTATCGACCAGCCGATGGACAGTCAAACTCGCAATCGACAGCCGAATGCAACATCAATCGGCATTCGCATTCAGCGGCGGCAGGCCCACACGGGCGCACAGCTTCAGCAACTCACACTCCGGGCACTTCGGGCGTCGGGCGATGCACACGCGGCGGCCGTGGTGGATCAGTCGATGCGAGAAGTTGACCCACTCGCGACGCGGAAGCAGCCGCATCAGGTCCTGTTCGATCTTTTCCGGTTGAGTGTGCTGGGTGAGGCCGAGCAGGCGCGTGATGCGGGTCACGTGCGTATCGACCACGACGCCAGTGGCGATTCCGAACGCGGTGCCGAGCACGACGTTTGCCGTCTTCCGGCCGACTCCGGGAAGCGTCACGAGTTCGTCCAGCGTGCGAGGCAACTCGCCGCCGAACCGTTCGACCAGCCCGGTCGCCATACCGCGCAGACTGGTCGCCTTGGCTCGGAAGAAACCGAGCGAGCGGATGATCATTTCGACATCGGCCTGACGCGAGGCGGCCATTGCGCCTGCGTCCGGGTAGCGGCGGAACAGTTCGGGCGTGACCGCATTGACTCGCGCGTCGGTACACTGCGCGGACAGGATGGTCGCGACGAGCAGTTGGAACGGGCCGTCGTGATGCAACGCGCAAACGGCGTCGGGATAACCGCGAGCCAAAGCTTTGGCGATTTTGCGGGCGTGCGCGGGGGTGCCCGTTTCCTGATTGTTAATTCCAGCACGCGGCATCACAATCTCCAAAGAGCAACCACCGGCCCGCCGGCACGCCGGCCGCCACCGAGTAAGATTCAATGCAACTTGAAATGTCGAACTACGAAGAAAAATACCTGGCAGGGCTGCGGCTGTTCAACGAAGAGGAATTCTTCGACAGCCACGACGTCCTCGAAGAACTGTGGCAGGAGACAGCCGGGCCGGAGAAGAAGTTCTATCAAGGTTTGATCCAGCTCGCGATCTCGCTGTTCCATTTTGGCAACGGCAATCTGGGAGGAGCGAAGAAACTGTACGAGTCGTCCCGAAAATACCTCGAAGCCTACCGACCGAACTATCTCGGCCTGGACGTGGACAAACTGCTGGCCGACCACGCGGCCTGCTTCGCCGAACTCCTGTCCAGCGCCGACGCGTATCCGTCGCACATCGAACTTCGAGATGACTTGATTCCGAAAGTCGAGATACCGAATTGAACGTAGGTCAGGCTTTCCAGCCTGACGCCTGCGAGCATTGATAGACACCAAGCTGTCAGGCTGGAAAGCCGGACGTACAACATGGCCACCGCGTTTGAACCAGCCGCCGATCTGCACGGGTTTTCGGGAGTCGCTCCGATCTTCCCGCTGCCGAGTCTCGTGCTGTTTCCGCACGCGATCCAGCCGCTGCACGTTTTCGAGCCGCGTTATCGCCGCATGATCGCCGATGCCTTGGCCGGCGAGCGGTTGATCGGTTTGGTGCTGCTCAAGCCGGGTTGGGAATCCAACTACGAAGGCCGACCACCGATCCACGAGATGGCGTGCCTCGGAAAAATCTCCAACGAGGAGCGGCTGCCGGACGGGAAGTTCAACCTCATGCTGCACGGGCTTCAGCGGGCTGTGGTCGTCGAAGAAACTCCGGCGGACAAACCGTATCGCGTGGCGCGGTTGGAGCTGTACAAGGACTTCTACCCCGAGCCGCCGGTCATTCATCGCGACGCCCGGCGGCTGGAATTGCTCTCGGCGTTCCGGCGGCTGTTTCCGGAGCCTGACTACGACCAGGCGATCAACGGCCTCACCGAAGCGAACCTGCCGCTGGGGGTGCTGTGCGATGTGCTCAGCTTCGCCCTCCAGCTCAACCCCGAACGCAAGCAGGAACTGCTGGAGGAGGTCGATGTCGATCAGCGGAGTGATCTGCTTCTGACTCGACTGCGCGAGAACTTGCGGAAGCCGCGGCGGAAGCGTGTTCGCAAGCTCTTCCCGCCGCCGTTCAGCATGAACTGATTCGTCGGACGGACATTCCTGTCCGTCCCGTCATGCACAGGTTTGACATCGCTTTCCCCTGCACCTAACGTAACCTCAGCACTCGATCGCAGCCGCGATCCGCGTGCAGGAGCCAGTGATGTCTGACAGCAAAGTGGATTTGCCGCGGATCGAACGCGCGGTGCGAGAAATCTTGGCGGCGGTGGGGGAAGACCCCGACCGGGAGGGGCTGCGCCAAACGCCTTCGCGGGTGGCTCGAATGTACGCCGAGCTCTTCTCCGGAATGACTGCGTCGCCGGGAGTGCATCTGCAGCGCGTGTTCGAGGAAAAGTACGACGAACTCGTGCTCGTCCGCGACATCAGCTTCAACAGCATGTGCGAACATCACCTGCTGCCGTTCATCGGCGTGGCGCATGTCGGCTACCTGCCGAACGGGAAGGTCGCCGGGTTGAGCAAGCTGGCCCGCGTGGTCGAAGACATTTCCAAACGCCCGCAGGTTCAGGAACGGATGACGCACCAGATCGCCGACCTGTTGGCGACGGAACTGGACGCCAAGGGAGTCGTCGTGGTCCTCGAAGCCATTCACACCTGCATGACGATCCGCGGCATCCGCAAGCCGGGGAGCATCACCGTGACGAGCGCCGTGCGCGGTCTGTTCAAGACCAACCCCTCGTCGCGCGCCGAAGTCATGTCGCTGATCCACGCCCAACCGGCCGTGCACGCCAGGTGACGTATGTTGGCTCACTTTGCGATGCGCCTCGTGTTCGGCATCTGCCTGATGCTCTGCCTCATGCCGCGCGACAAAGTCCCGTCCGCGTTCTTTCGCATCCTGATGCTGGTCGTCCTCGGATTGAGCGTGCTGGCGACGGTTGCCGGAGTAAACGTTCCGAGAGTGAGCATTTCCGGAACTGACGTCTGGTTTTTGCGGTTCAATGCGGTGTTCGCGCCAGTCTTGGCGGGTCTGAGCTTCTTGGGCTCGATCGCGTGGGCCATCGAACGTCGAACCGTCGGGATGAAGATTCTTGCTACAACCACGGTGGTAGCCAGTCTAGGACTGTGGGGCACCTCACATTCCGTCGTAGGCTTGCTCAACCGACCGTTGCTCGCGACGGGCGGATTTGTTCGGCTATCTCAGTTCGTTTCGGCGACGACTCTCGGAGCAGCAGTCACGGCAATGTTACTGGGGCACCGTTACTTGACCGTTCCTGGAATGCCGCTCGATCCTCTGCTGCGCATGAATTTGTTCCTAGGCCTAGCTACAGTCACGCGCTTCGTCGTCTCAGTGTGCTGGTTGAAATCGTTTAACGGCAGCCTTCACGGAGCAACTCCGACTTGGCTGGCCCTGCGATGGCTGGCCGGGGTCGTCGGTCCTGCAATCGTCGTCGTCATGGTGCATCAGATTTTGAAGTACAAGAACACACAAGCGGCCACGGGGGTGCTGTTCGTGGGGGTGATCCTCACGTTCATCGGCGAACTCACCGCCGACCTGCTGTTTCGAGAAGTCGGCGTGCCACTGTGAATGACTGTAGGATGGCCGCCCTCGGCCGTCTGCACCGACAAATTGGTTGATGTGAAAAACCGGACGGCCGAGGGCGGCCATCCAACGGCGTTCATCGCTTCGACGCTCTGGAGTGGACGATGCAAGTCAGGTTTTCCTGTCCCGGTTGCCAACAGACATCGCACGCGGAGGTCGCTCCTGGGGCGACGGTGATCGGCTGCGGAGGGTGCTCGTGGTCGCGTGCGGTTTCCGCCGACGACCCGCGAGGAGACCGGCCGGGGCGGTGTCTCGTGTGCGGTTGCAGCGACCTGTGGCGTCAGAAAGATTTTCCGCAGAAGCTCGGTCTGGCGATGGTCGGGTTGGGGGCCTTGCTAAGCACCATCGCCTGGACGTTGTATCTGCCGCTGACGGCGATCGGCGTCCTGCTGGCGTTCGCGTTCGTTGATCTGCTGCTGTACATCTTCATGCCCGACGTACTCGTCTGCTATCGCTGCGCGGCTCGGTATCGCCACGCGACGCTGGACGCCGAGCATTCGCGATTCAATCTGGAAATGGCGGAGCGGTATCGTCAGGAGGCGGCGCGGTTGGCACAAGCAACGATTCTTCCCTCGCCCCCGGAGGGGGAGAGGGGCCGGGGGTGACGGGCGAACGTCTCTGGATACCACTTGCGAGCGACGCTCGGAGATGCTCGCCCCTCACTCTCTAACTCCCTCTCCCCCTTCGGGGGCGAAGAAGGGAAGAAGGACAGTCCAACGGTCGATTTCCCCCAGCAACTGCCGATAGAATACGCAGCCAGTGTTGATCGCACTCTCGACAGCCAGCACATCCGCAACAATCGATTCGACCCCGACCCGCTCCGCATTTGAGGCCATCCGCGCGTGAACGAACTCCAGACTCGGATTATCGAAGACCTGGCCGGGCTGCTGCGCGGCGAGGTGCGCTGCGATGACGTGGCGCTGGCGATGTACGCCAGCGACGGCAGCCTGTACCAAATCCCGCCGCTGGGAGTCGTGTACCCGCTCGACCGCGAAGACGTGATCGCGCTAGCTCGGTACGCCGCCGAGAAGGAACTGCCGTTGATCGCGCGCGGGGCGGGAACGGGCTTGGCGGGTGAATCGCTGGGACGCGGGCTGGTCGTCGATTTTTCGAGACACATGCGGAACATCCTCGAAATCGGCGAGAACACGGTCCGAGTCCAACCCGGCGTCGTGTGCAGTCAACTCAACGCGGCCCTGCGCGAACGTGGGCGGTATTTTCCTCCCGACCCGTCGGGCGCCGCGGTGACGACGGTGGGAAGCATGCTGGCTCTCGACGCCGCGGGGTCGCACTCGGTGCGAGTCGGCTCGACTCGCGATCACGTGCGGAGTTTGGAAGTGGTCCTCGCGGGTGGCGATTGTTTTGAAATCGGCATCGAGCGGCTCGGCGATTCCAACGGCAACGGGGCAGGGACGGGAAGTGGGATGCACGCGATTCCGTACTCCGACGCCGCTTCGTCACCGCGAAGAAAATCCATCATCGAACAGTTGGCGACGCTGCTGCGAGACAACGCGCCACTGATTGCCAAACACCAGCCGCCGCGAATTCGCAACCGCGCCGGCTACCACCTGCGCGGCGTCTTGAACGGCCGATCGTTGCACTTGGCGCGGATGCTTGTCGGTTCCGAGGGAACGCTCGGCCTGTTCACGGCGGCCACGCTGCACACGGCACCGCTGCCGGCCGCGCGCGGAGTGGTGCTGATGCTGTTCGGACAGATGGAAGCCGCACTGCGAGCGGTGCAGGCGCTGGCTTTGCAGCAGCCGAGCGCGTGCGATCTGCTCGATCGGCGGCTGTTGTCGCTTGCCCGCGATGCCGACGCGCGGTTCGCCGAATTGATCCACCCGGAAGCCGAAGCGGCGCTGATCGTCGAACAGGCGGGATACAGCGAGCGGCAGATTCGCGATCGCATCCAGCGCGCCATCCAGACCGTGCAGTTCCTCCCCAACGTGTCGGTCGTCACGCACGAAGCCTACTCACTCGAGGATGTCGAACGGCTGTGGTCTCTGCCGGAAAAGGTGGTGCCGCGGTTGGCTCGGTTGCAGGGTCCGACTCGACCGTTGCCGATTGTCGAAGACGTCGCGGTGCCCCCCGACGTGTTGCCCGACTTTCTGCCTCGGGCGCAGAACGTGTTTCAAAAGCATCGTGTCACAGCGTCGCTGTACGCTCACGCGGCGGCGGGCCAACTGCACATGCGACCGTTCCTCGAACCGCCGCATCCCGAACAGGGGCCACAGATCGAGGCGCTGGCTCGCGATTTGTACCACGTCGTGTTCGATTGCGGCGGCACGGTCAGCGGCGAACACGGCGATGGTTTGTCGCGGTCGGCGTTCCTTTCGCAGCAGTACGGCCCCCTGTACAACGTGTTCCGTCAGATCAAGGCGATCTTCGATCCGAAGAATCTGCTCAACCCCGGCAAGGTCATCACCGACGATCCGCATCTGACGTCGAAGAATCTTCGCCCGGCCGCGGCGCCGGCGGAGGCTCCGTTGGAGTGGCATCTTCGCTGGAACACGCTGGAGGTGTTGCAGGTCGCTTCGCGGTGCAACGGTTGCGGGCATTGCCGGACTCAGGAGCACGAGCAGCGGATGTGTCCGGTGTTTCGCATTGCGCCGCTTGAAGACGCGTCGCCGCGAGCCAAAGCGAATTTGATGCGACATCTGGCGACGGGGACGATCTCGCCCGAAGCCTCCGCATCACCCGAGTTCAAGCAACTCGCCGACCTGTGTTTCAACTGCAAGCAGTGCCAGCTTGAATGCCCCTCGAACGTGGACATCCCGCACCTGATGATCGAGGCCAAGGCAGCTTTCGTCGCAGCGCACGGGCTGAAACGAGCCGACTGGATTCTCTCGCAGGCCCATTCATTCGGCGAACTGGCGAGTGCAGCGTCGATGCTCTCCAACTGGATCGTCGGCAACCCGCTGGCTCGCTGGGTGCTGGAAAAAGTGATCGGCATCTCGCGGCAACGCAAGCTGCCGCTGTTCGCCCGGCGTTCGTTCCTGCGCACGGCTCGACGCGAATGGCTGGCGCGGCCGTCGGCGTCGCGGACTCCGAAACCGGTGATCTATTTCGTGGACCACTACGCGAACTATCACGATCCCGAACTGGCGCGAGCGTTCGTGGAGATTCTGCGGCACAATCACATCCCCGTGTACGTGCCGCCCGGCCAGGTGGCGACGGGGATGGCGATGATTTCCGCAGGGGACCTCTACGCGGCCCGCGAACTCGCCGAACAGAACCTCCGCGAGCTGGCGGAGTGGGCTCGCGAGGGGTGCCAGATCGTTTGCACCGAACCCGCCGCCGCGCTCTGCCTGTCGCAGGAGTACCCGAAGCTGATGGATCACCCCGAGGTCAACGTGGTCGCTTCGCAGGTGATCGAAGCGGGCGCGTTCCTCGAACGGCTGCACCGCGAGGGGAAGCTGCGCACCGATTTCCAGTCGATCGACCTCGACGTCGGCTACCACACGCCCTGCCATCTGAAAGCGCTCGGCGCGGGAACGCCGCTGGTCAATCTGTTGCGTTTGATTCCCCGCCTGCGACTGCATAACATCGACGAGGGATGTTCGGGAATGGCCGGCGCGTACGGTCTCACCCGCGAGCATTTTCAGGATTCGATCCGCATCGGTTGGGGATTGATCTCGCGGATGCGGACAGGAGACCTGACGATCGGCACGACCGAGTGCAGCAGTTGCAAGCTGCAGATGGAGCAGGGGACGACGACTCCCACGCTGCATCCGCTCAAGCTGCTGGCCCTGGCTTACGGCCTGATGCCGGAAGTCCGCCAGCACCTGAAACCGAATTTGAAGAAGTTGACGATGTCGTGATTTGACCGTGGCACAGGCGTCTCGCCAGTGCATTTTGATAACTCACCGGCGAGACGCCGGTGCCATGATGACATGCAAATTGCCGTGCGTCTGTTTGCGAAAGCCCGCGATATCGCGGGGGCCTCGGTCGTGGAGTTGGATCTTCCCGACTCGGCCCGCGTGGCGGATGTGCGAACCGCGCTCGGTGAGCGGTTCCCGGCGATGGCGTCGCTCGTTCAGAGCCTGCTCGTGTCGGTCGGCACGGACTACGCGAACGATCAAACGCCGCTGCCGGACGGAGCGGAGATTGCGTGCTTTCCGCCGGTGAGTGGAGGGTAACAACCGAGTGCTCCCTCTCCCCCCCTTTGGGGAGAGGGTTGGGGTGAGGGGTGGTCCAAGCGAGACAGCGAGATGCTTGCTGCCAAGGGCCGCAGACAAACTCGGATGACCCCTCACCCCCGGCCCCTCGCCCCGGAGGGACGAGGGGAGTAGTTGAACCATGATTCATCTGACCCACGCCGAGATTGACTACGTCGCACTGACTGAGTCGGTTCGCTCCGATCAGGCGGGCGCGGTCGTGTTGTTTTTGGGCACGGTGCGCGAATTGACTGCGGGTCGGCAGACCGTGGCGCTCGATTACGAAGCCTATCCGCAGATGGCCGAAGCCATGCTCGCGGAACTCGAAGCGGACGCTCGCGCCAAATGGCCGGTCATCAATGTGGCGATCGTGCATCGGCTGGGGCACCTCGAACTCGGCGACATCAGCGTGGCGGTTGCGGTCAGCACTCCGCATCGACAGCAGGCGTTCGAGGCGGGACAATTCCTCATCGATTGGCTGAAGGTCGTGGTCCCAATCTGGAAGAAGGAAAACTGGAGCGACGGCACGACGGAGTGGGTGCATCCGGGGGTGACGACGTGAACGTGACGACGGAATTGCCCGAGGTATCCAACGCCGGCGCTGCTGACGTCCTGCCCCCTCTCCCTCCGGGAGAGGCCCGGGGTGAGGGAGTGCGGTTGGAGGCTCGCCCTCACCCTAACCCTCTCCCGGAGGGAGAGGGGACGACAGCCATCGGTAGCAATCCATCGAATCAGCTCATCGACGGCTTCGGGCGCGTTCACACGAACCTGCGGATCAGCGTCACCGACCGGTGCAACATCCGGTGCTTCTACTGCATGCCGGCGGAGAACGTGCAGTTCATGGATCGCAAGCACCTGCTCACGTTCGAGGAGATCGAGCGTTTCGTGCGCGTGGCCGTGCCGCTGGGGCTGCGGAAGATTCGACTCACCGGCGGCGAACCGCTGGTCCGTCGAGACCTGCACGTGCTCGTCGCCAAACTAGCCGCGATCCCGGAGATCGAAGACATCGGGCTGACGACCAACGGCATTCTGCTCGCCGAGCAGGCTCAGGATTTGTGGGACGCGGGCCTCCGGCGGATCAACGTCAGCCTCGACGTACTCGATCCGGTCAAATTCAAAGAGATCACCCGCCGAGAAGGGTACGACAAAGTGCTGGCGGGGATTGAAGCGGCTCAGCGCGTGGGGTTCGATCCGGTCAAAGTCAACGCGGTGTCGGTGCGCGGTCTGACCGAGGACCAGATCGTCCCGTTCGGCCACTTCGCGCGCGAGACGGGTGTCGAGTTGCGGTTCATCGAATTCATGCCGCTCGACGCCGACAACAAATGGGAGCGGGACAAAGTTCTGTTCGCTCACGAAATCATCGAGGCGCTGTCGCGCGAGATCATTCCGCTCGCGCCGTGTGCCGATTCCGACCCGCATGCACCGGCCACAGAGTTCATGTTCGCCGACGGCGTGGGCAGAGTCGGGTTCATCGCTTCGATCAGCCAGCCGTTCTGCATGCAATGCGACCGGTTCCGGATCACGGCGGACGGCAAGCTGCGGAACTGCCTGTTCAGCCTGGAAGAAACCGACGTGCGAGCGTTGCTGCGCGGCGGAGCGCCCGACAGCGCGATCGCCGACGCGATCCGTGCCAGCGTCGCGGCCAAAAAGGAAGGGCACGAGATCAACACGGCCCGGTTCATCCAACCCCAGCGGCCGATGTATTCGATCGGTGGGTAACGCGGAAATGCTCGAGTGTTTGACTGCCGCCTGATCCATTCATCATGGTTGCGTCGAGTGATTGAAGTGTCGACGCCCGATGGAAAGCATGTTATCGAGTACAACGGACGAGGCTTCGGATGTGAAACCGTCTATGTTGACTCCCGCCTCGCCAGCCGAAAGACGACATGGTTGTGGTTCGCACCATGCTTTCAGGTATTTCTTGGTAGGTATCGTGCGCACATCGGGGTTCGAGTCTGGCCATGGCTGACAATTCATAGCTTTCTCTTGTTCATCGAAGGAAAACGTGTGTTTGACGAGCAATCGAATGTTGCTTGATGCGTTAGGCTTGAAAGCCTGACCTACTTGGGTGGCAGCAACGTGCCGTCCTTCATGAATTCGATCCAGCGCTTCTGCGACGCCAAGCGCTGCGACGCCGAGGCGTTGGCTCGGAAGTCGAAGCGGCGATTCGTCAGGCGCTGGAGGTGGTAGATCGCCAGTTCCCGCACGGCGATTTCGTCGTGCGCCAGCCAGTCCACGAGCTTGCCGGAAACCCGCCTGCCGCGGGCGTCCGCTTCGCTGTAGCCCCACAGCAGTTCGTAAATCACGTCCGCATCCTCGGGCTTGAAATGCTTGAGCAACTCGCGTTTGAGCAGCACGCGATTTTCCGCGGCCGTCGGTAGCCAGATTCGCAAGCCGGTGATCGCGGCTTTCCGCGATTCCTCGTGCTGACTGGAGGGCTGTAGAGATTCCACGAGCGCCGAGTAGTCCGTGATCAACGCGAGGCATTCGACCGCCAGGCGCGAGAGTTCGGGGTTTTTGTCGCCCTTCGTCCCGCCAATCGATAACCGCACCGGATTGGACTCGTCGAATTCCCTTTCGAATTGCCGAGCGTACTGTTTGACGGCGGCCGACATCGTCCCACCGGCCAGCCACTTCGGCAGCGGCGTGTCGGGATTGGTGATGGCTGCCAGCGGCTGGGCGTTTTCGTTCGGAGCCGCTCCAGCCTGCGGTTCGCCGACCGCCGGGCGATTCAACGGAATCGGCAGCGTCGCCGGGCCGATGAGGACTTGCGATTCGATCCCGTTCGTCAGACGAATTTCGCCCGCGGCGGCGTAGAACGTGAGGTTCGACACCGCTGGCACGACCGACTGCTCGAACTGAATCGGTTCGCCGGGCTGAGCCTCAACGCCAAAAACGGCATCGGAACTGTGGAGCACGATCTGCCACAGTTCGCCGCGAACTTTCAGACCGATCGCGATGGGCTGCGGGTTCGCGTCGGGATCATCCTCGGACGCGGAAATCGCTCCCGGAGTGCGCTTCAGCAGCAGCCGACAGCGCTTGAGGTCGAGACCCGATTCCGACGCCGCGGTGACTCCCAGCGACCGCACGATCGAATTTCCGAGCACGCTCACCTGCACCTTGTCATCGAGTGTCAAAAATACCGCGTCAAACGGTTCCGGAACTGCGATTGGTTCGCCGGGATGGATCAACGAACGGCGCGGGATGACTCGCCACTGCCCGTCGTTCGGTTCCAACATCATCAAGATTCCCTCAGCCGAGTGGTATTTCAGAATGCTGGCCGGTGTGCTGACGATGGCGGGCTTGGCTGCCGCTGGTTTTGCCGCTGCCTCGGCCGGCTTGGTGACGGCGGGCTGCGCCGGGTTTGTCGCAGCGGCCACTTCGTTCGGCTGCGTGCGAGTCGCCGCGGCATCCGGCTTCGTCGCGGCGACCGCCGGTTCACCAATCGGCATTGGTGCGGGTGGAACCTTCGAATTCGCTCCGGCTTCGTTCGCGTTTGCCGCGGCCTGAGGAGACTGCGCGGTTGTCGCGGCCACTTCGGGCGACTTCGATTCGGCAGCTACGGACTTGCCGGGCACTTTCGACAACGCGACGGGTTTGGAATCGGTCTTCGTCGCGTTGCGTTCCGAACTGCCAAACTTCTGGTTGGACGCGAGCCAGAACCACACGACGGCGGCGGCCACGATCGTCGTCGGGATGAAGGCTCGACGCCACAGTGGTTGAGGCCGCAGGTAGTCGGGAATCTCCACGGTCGTTTCGAGTTTGCCGTTGTGATCGCCCGGTCGTCCGTACTCGCTCGCCTTGGAGGCTCCGATCCCCGCCACATCGGCCGCGAGTTTCCCCGATCCCGCGCCGGCCACTTTTCGGGCACCCGGGCCGAGCACGTACATCCGCTCGCGCATCTGCGGCGTGATCTCGACCGGTTCCCCCATCACCAGCGTGAGGATTTGATGACACGCGGCCACTTCGGCGAGATGCACGTCCGAATCGAGACAAATCTTCTCGACATCGACGACGACTTCGGGAGACAGGGTGTTGTCGAGATACTCCGCGACGGTGTTGGTGTCGAGACCCGCGCCAGGCCCGCTGACCGCCGGTGCCGTCAAGCGCCCCCGCCGCAACACCTCGCGAATGCGATTCACCAGCGACCCCGCAAAGCTGCTCTCCTCGATCCGCTGACCCATCTCGCGGGCTTGCGCCGGTTCGAGGATGTCGTCGAGGTAAGCCAGAAGTGTTCGCAGTGTGAGTCGCATGGCAGTGACCTTTTCGTGTGTACTTTTCTCCCCTCGCCCCGTTGGGGGAGAGGGAGGTACGTCTGTTCAAAATAGTGCCGCCCCGCGGCAGAATCCGTGCAGAATTCTCGACCAGCGCGAAAAATCCCGGCCTGAAGGGCAGGCCGGGACGGAGGTTCGGCAGATTTCGCGGGTTTTGCTCACGCGGCCTTGCGCAGCGGCAGAATGGCCGGAGCTTCCTCGGCGGCGCAAGCGGCGAGGAAATACTCGAACACCTGCATATCGAGCTGCGAGGCCGATTCGTTTTCGGGATGCCACTGCACGCCGACGCACCACCAGCGCTCGTCGATCGCCTCGAACGCCTCGATCACGCCGTCAGGCGATTTCGCCGAAATCTTGAACGGCTTGGCCACCTGATCCACGGCCATGTGGTGACAACTGTTGATCCGGATTTCGCCGGGACCGTAAATCGTGTCCACGCGAGTGCCCGGCACGATCTCGATCGTGTGCCGCAGAGACGATTCCACCTGGTCACGGTGATGGAACGACTTCGGGCAGTCTTCAGGAATGTGCCGGAAGAGCGTTCCGCCGCAGAGCACATTCAAAAGCTGCATGCCCGAACCAATGGCGAGGATCGGCATGCGCATCTCAACCGCCATTTTGCACAAACGGCGGTCGAAATCTTCGCGGCGCGCTGGCATCGGCCGGGCTGCGGGATGTTTGGCCATTCCCAACCGAATGATGTCGAGGTCCAGCATGCAACCTGCCAGCACGACACCATCCAACATCGAGAGCATCCGCTTGAGGTCCGCGTCCTCCGCCAACGGCGGCAGCAGCACCGGAATGCCACCGGCCGCTGAGATCGATTCGTAGTAGCCGGAGTTGAACCAACTCAGCGGGATCACATCCTTCTTGGCTGGACGAAAGTCACCGTTGACACCGATAAGACATTTTTGCTGGGCCATAGTCTCTCCTCGACTTTCTACACTTCCTGTGGTGGGAGAAATGAAGACACGGCGGCCACGGCAGGCACGTTTCACCGGCATCGAGAGAGAATCGGAAGGTTCCCTGTGTTATTCTCTGATCGGCGAGAACTGAAACATCCATCAGCCGGAACGCGCTAGCGTCCAGTTCGAACCGGGGGCTAGCGCCCTGCGGCTCATGTTTCAAACCCGACCATTCAAGGAAAAAGTAGCCGTCACGCTCCGCGTGACGAGCCACATCACGCGGAGCGTGATGGCTACATACCGCTGGCGCAAACGGCAACGCAGGAGAACGCAAACAGAGAGTTCGAGGAGTCCGCGGCAACTTCATGCCAGATTCTTCCTTGAATCCTCGGAGCCGATCCTTCGGTCCATGCCACTGGTAGAACAAATCCTCTGGTGAGATCGTCACCGGCCAGCGGTCACCGACTCAACTCGCGAAGCCACTCGACGGTTCCAACCGCAGTAGTCGCTCCGCCCAAACGTGAGGCGATGATACCGGGCGAAAAATGAGTGTCAAACAGAAACTGGATTTTGTGGAAAGATGGGGTTGCATAACAACCCGATCGCAAAATGTTGTGGGTCGTTGCGGGAGAGAAGTCCGCGCGGGTAGACTCGGAACGTCGTTTCCTCCCGCGCTCCGGAACGGGGAGAGGGACTTAGAGGGTGAGGGGCAAGCGTTTCGGTGGCTGATTGGCAAGTTCGGCTGAGAAACGTCCGCCCCTCGCCCCCGGCCCCTCTCCCTCTTCGGCAACCTTATGCAAGGGTGTTGAAGAGTTGGAGTCGTATCAAAGGAAACAGTTTGCGAACATGCGAGCCTGTTGTGTTTCCAAGACAAGG
>Ga0233424_10001062_pt1 | contig 27476 bp, 24 predicted proteins | sample Watercolumn_Towu_FD_181011 | JGI IMG/M metagenome (GOLD analysis project Ga0233424, IMG submission 181011) | Freshwater microbial communities from Lake Towuti, South Sulawesi, Indonesia - Watercolumn_Towuti2014_125_MG | ecosystem: Environmental > Aquatic > Freshwater > Lake | place: Indonesia... | reverse complement strand
CCTAAGCATACGTTCTATTTGCACCTGAAAGAGACTGAGTTTCGCTTTAATCATAGGGCTGTTAATATGTACCTTGAAATACTCAAATTATTAAGAAAAAATCCGCTTTAGCTTCCTAAGACCCTTGCGCTAAAACGATTGATTCAATACCAAGGCAAGCGTTTTTCACCAAGTGCTTTCGAGACCAGAATGTTTTTTACATCATTGCCAATCACAAAAACTTAGGACGTGTGATGTTGCCATTTATTATTATCGGCGCGCTTGTCGGAGCCGTTGCAGATGGTTTTGTTGCTGCATGGGTATGCGGTGCGTTGGGTTTTTTTGTCTGGATGTTGATTGACGGGCAGATACAGCAGGCGCAACGTGTTTTGCAAGACAAGGTGCGACGGCTCGAATCCGAGTTAAATGAGCTGAAGCGTAACTTTGAAAAAACAGGGGCAGCAACCGATGTTGCGGAAGTCAATGCCGGACATAAAATGGCGCCTCTGGAAGCCAATCAGGACGCGGCCTCCAGCTTGCCTGTTTTAAGTGGTGCGCATGCCCCATTGGCTGCAATTGAAATTCCGCATGCTATTCTGCAACAAGACGCAGCCTCAGTGTCCGTTGCGGTTGCATTTGAAAATCCAGAAGTGGTGGAGGCCGGACATGGTGAAATGAATGCGCCAACATTTGCCAATGGTCTTTGGCAAAAACTAATCAGCGGCAATATTCTGGCAAAGATCGGCGCAGTGTTGCTGTTTTTCGGCGTAGCTTCTGCACTTAAGCTGGCGGCGGAACATGGTTTGTTTCCTATTCAGCTCAGGTTGCTATTGGGTGCGTTAACCGCAGCAGGTATGGTTTTGTTTGGCTGCAGTAAAACCAAACAGCCGCAATATCGCATATTCGGGCTTGCCATGCAGGGCGGCGGCTTCGCCATTTTATATTTGCTGGTGAATTTCATGCTGACCCGTTATGGCTTGATAGGTCATAGCACGGCCTTTTCTGTATTTGCGGCACTGGGCGTGGCGTGCACTTTGCTGGCTGCGCGCCAGAACGGGGTTGCGTTGGCGGTATTGGGCATGGCGGGTGCTTTTATGGCCCCTATTTTGGCTTCCGATGGCTCTGGTAATTATGTGGCTTTATTCAGTTACTTTGTCTTGTTAAATGCCTTTATTTTATCGGTCAACTGGTTTAAATCTTGGCGCGCCTTGAATGTAACAGGTTTTCTGATGACTTTTATCATCGGCATGGGTTGGGCCTTGCGCGGATACCGTCCTGAACATTTTGCCAATGTCGAAATATTTCTGGTGATTTTCTTCCTTATGTATTCACTCACCCCCGCACTCTCCGCATTATTCAAGTCGCCCGGTTTGAAAGGTTGGCAAGAAGGGATATTGGTCTTTGGCGTACCCACATGCGCAGCGGCGATTCAGCACAAGTTACTAGTCGGTAATGACATGGCCTTGGCTTGGTGGGCGCTGGCTGCGGGTGTTTATTATTTGGGGCTGTGGTGGATGTTGTACCGAAAAGGCAGCGTCGAAATGCGGTTGATGGAGAGAAGTCATTTGGGGATTGCAATTGCATTCTTGACGATGGCAATTCCGCTGGCGTTTGGTGCGCAGCTCACTGTTGCGCTGTGGGCAATCGAAGGCAGCGCAGTGGTATGGCTGGGGAGCAAGCAGGACAGAGGTTTGGCGCGATATGCGGGAAGCGCCTTGCAAGGGGTTGCAGGTCTGTATTTTCTGACACATTTGCATACATTGTCACATCGGTTAGTGGTGCTGAACGACGTGTTTATTGGGATGGCGATTATCGCTTATGCGGGATTGTTTACGGCGCGCCAGTTAAGTGGTGTGAAAAATGAAGTAGGCTTATCCCGTTTGCTGTTGCTTTGGGGTGGCCTGTGGTGGTTGGCTGCAGGTTGGGTGGAGGTGGAACGGTTTGTGCCCGGACAATATCAGGATGCGGCTGGTTTGTTGTTTGTGGCAGGCACGGCCATTGGTTGGGAGTTGGTCGGAAAGACGATGAATTGGGCAGACATTCGCCGTATGGGCCGGGTGCATTATCTGGCAGCTATTCTTGTGCCGGTGTATGCCTGGAAGCACTTTCCCCATGTTCTGCACGATTTATTGGCGCTCGCTTTCCCAATTGCGCTGGTGGTGTATAGCTGGATGTTGTATCGCCAAGAGCAAGATTGTTTGGATCGCCCTGACAATCTCCAGCATACGGTATTTTATTGGCTATTGGTGCTGCTGGCAGGGTATGAGGCGAGTTGGCTGGCTAACAAACTCGGTCATGGTAATACACTATGGCCGTTATTGGCGTGGGGGCTGGTGTTTGCGGGTGCATTGGTGTTCACTATTCATGTGGTGAATCAGAAAAAATGGCCGTTGCACGCGCACGCGCAGCGCGATGTGTTGTTAATGCCGGTAGCATTGCTAGCCGCTATCTGGTCCGTCATGGCAGCCTTCTCGCATGCAGGGGGCGGTTCCGGATTGCCATATATCCCGATGCTGAGTTTTTATGACATCGCGCATGTGATAGTAATAGTCGCGTTATATCGCTACAGCCAGTTTGGAAATGCGCAAGGTGACAGTCTTCAATCGCATAAACTTGCTGTCGTACTCCTGCCACTTTTTGTCTGGTTAAGCAGCATGGCCGCGCGCATTGCCCATCATTGGGGTGAGGTACCGTTTGTAACACACGTGCTTGAGCATTCTGGCTTGTTCCAAACGTCACTTTCTTTCATCTGGACTTGTATGGCAATTATTACGATGCTATATGCGGGGAAAATAAGCAGCCGTATCTGGTGGTATGCCGGATTTACTCTTTTGGGGGGCGTGTGTGTCAAGTTGCTGCTGGTAGATTTGGCGAACGCAGGTACCGTGGCATGGACTGTTTCCTTGATCGGGATAGCGGTGCTGGTGATTGCCGCCAGCTACTTTTCTCCCATTCCACCCTCACGAGAAAAAACATCCAGTTAATCAAGCATGCTGACAGGACAACTACACCCATGAGTCAATTTGGCCTGATGCAGGAACAGCGTTTCCGGCCGTTCTTTTTCACCCAGTTTTTGGGCGCATTCAATGACAACGTCTTCAAAACTGCGCTTATCACTTTGGCGACATTCCAGACAGCAACTTTGACGCAAATGAGTGGTGCCAGGCTGGCGACTATTCTGCCGGGCGTTTTCATTTTGCCGTTCTTCATTTTTTCGGCAACCGCAGGCCAAATTGCTGACAAATACGAAAAGTCGCAAATCATCCGATTGGTCAAGGTGTTCGAGATAGGCGTCATGCTGTTTGCCAGTGCGGGATTTTTTCTGCATAACATCTGGTTATTAGGTGTTGCTTTGTTCATGATGGGAATGCATTCGGCGCTTTTTGGCCCGGTGAAGTATTCCTATTTGCCGCAGCATCTCAAAGAGAACGAGTTGATCGGTGGCAATGGCATGTTGGAGATGGGCAGCTTTGTGGCAATTCTGCTAGGACAGGTGCTGGGCGCGTGGCTGGCGAATGCCGGTAGCGTCGCTATCAGCCTGACAGTGATTGGCTTGGCGATGTTGGGTTATCTCAATAGCCGTGGTGTGCCGTATTCGCCACCATCTGATGTGAGGCTGAAAGTGAACTGGAACCTGGCCACCGAGACTTGGCGCAACCTGAAATTTGCCTGGAGCCACCAGGCGATCTGGATTACCTTGATTGCGATTTCCTGGTTCTGGTTCTATGGTGCGGTACTGCTGGCGCAGTTCCCCGTATTTGCCAAAAACGTGCTGCATGGCGATGAAAGCGTGTTTATTTTGTTGTTAAGCATTTTCTCGCTGGGCATCGGCATTGGCTCGCTATTGTGTGAGAAACTGGCCAAAGGCAAGGTGGAGTTGGGCTTAATCATGCTTGGCGCGATAGGGATGGCGGTATTCGGGTTTGACTTCGCACACAACAGCACTATTTTTTCAGTGCCTACCGGCATGATTTACGATTACCGCACTTTTCTGGACAGTTTCCTGCATTATAGACTGCTGGCCGATATAGCACTAATTGGTATCTTCGCCGGGTTTTATATCGTGCCGCTGTATACCTTTGTACAAACCAGCGGATTGAAAAGCCACCAATCGCGCCTGATCGCTGCCAATAATATTCTGAACTCGCTGTTTATGGTGGTCTCGGCAGGGTTTTCTATCTGGGTGTTTAGTCTTGGTTTCAATATTCCGCAACTATTTATGACGACTGCATGTCTTCATCTGCTTGTGATTGCCTATCTGTGCTGGCGACAGCCGCGGTTTTATCATGACTTTGTGTCGTGGTTAATGCGGCGATAAATTTGGCGCGGCTTTGCAGGTATAATTACGCTTTGCCATTATGATTTTTAGAGTGCGTATTACATTGTTTTTTAATAGATTATTCCAAAACTTTCAGTCAGCTATCTTTCGGGCGGCCAACAAGCTTGGCCCCTTTGCACCATTGGCGGCAATGTTCTTGCTTGGCCTCGTGATTTTGTCAGTATCCCGTATGGGTTTAGTGTTGTGGAAGTTCGAGCGTGTCAATTTCGCCGGGCAACTGGTGCAGGTATTTCTGCAAGGTGTGCGGGTTGATGTTATCCAGTTGGGTTTGCTTATCTTAATACCGCTATTGCTTGCGCCTGTGCTGGTGAACCGCAAGCTGTTTAAAGTCTGGCGCAGTTTCACTTTTTGGTGGGTCGCAGCTGCTATTGTCTTGCTGGTGTTTTTGGAAGCGGCTACACCTGGCTTCATCAATGAGTATGACGTGCGACCCAATCGTATTTTTATCGAATACCTGAAATATCCGAACGAAGTGTTTGGTATGTTGTGGCGCGGCTTCAAACTAAATATCTTTGCCGGAGTCGGCGCCACGCTGCTGGCGATATGGGGGATGTGGCGGTTTATGCAGCCTTGGCGCGTAGCGCAGTTGCACTGGTCGCCCCAAAAAACCTGGCTGGTTTATCCGCTGGTGTTAGCGCTTACACTCTTTGGTATCCGCTCTTCGCTTGGACATCGCCCTGCCAATCCTTCGCTGTTTGCTATTACGCAGGATAGCATGGTGAACAGTTTGGTGCTGAATTCCGGCTACTCCGTGTTTTACGCGGCTTACAGTCTGCAACATGAGGCAAAATCCAGTGCGATTTACGGCAAGCTGTCCAAAGCGGATATTTTCCAGCTAACCGGGGCGCAGGATAAGGAAATCCCGACCCTGAAAATGCTGGAGCCCAGCGTCAAGCGCGATAAGCCGCTGAATCTGGTGATTATCCTGCAAGAAAGCCTCGGCGCCACTTTTGTGGAGTCGCTGGGTGGCGTGCCAGTGACCCCGAATCTAGAGAAACTTAAATCGCAGGGCATCTGGTTCAAGCAACTTTATGCCACGGGTACGCGCTCGGTGCGCGGCATCGAGGCTGTGGTAACGGGCTTTCCGCCAACTCCGGCAGATAGCACGGTGAAACTGGATTTGAGCCAGAAAGGCTTTTTCACGCTGGCCGATTTGCTGTCGCACATGGGATATATCACCGAGTTTATTTATGGCGGCGAGACGCATTTCGATAACATGCAAGGCTTTTTCATGGGCAATGGTTTCAAACAAGTGTTTGGCCAAAAAGACTACAAGAATCCGGTATTCGTCGGCAGCTGGGGCGCTTCGGACGAAGATCTGCTCAATAAGACGCATGAACAGCTGATGGCGCACCACGCCAGCGGCAAGCCATTCTTTACGCTGGCTTTTTCGTCTAGCAACCATGCGCCGTTCGAGTTTCCAGATGGCAGGATCGAGCTATACGAACAACCCAAGGCAACTGAGAACAATGCGGTGAAATATGCGGATTACGCAATAGGCGAGTTCTTTAAAAAAGCGCAGGCTTCGCCTTATTGGAAAGACACGGTATTCCTGATTGTGGCTGACCATGACATTCGTGTGCGCGGTGATTCGCTGGTGCCGGTGGAACATTTCCATATCCCCGGCTTGATTCTGGGTGCTGACATTCAACCTAAAGTAGTGGATACCATTACCAGCCAGCTGGATTTACCGGTGACGGTGCTTTCTTTGATGGGCGTGATGGCGGAGACGCCGATGACCGGGCGCGATATGACCATGCTGCATGAGAAAGGCCGCGCCATGATGCAGTACAACCAGAATTTTGCCTGGATGGAAGGCTCGCCGGAAAGCAATCAAGTGGTTGTGCTGCGTGAAGGCAAAGCGCCTGCACATGCGGTGTATGACACCAAAAACAAGCGCTTGCAAGCATTTGCGCCACCCGCAGAAGCCAAAGAGCTTGAGCAGCGTGCACTGGCGAACTCCTTGCTGCCAGCATTGTTGTATCAAGAACAACGATACCGTTTGCCCTGATGCCCTCACAATCTTCCATGCTTACCTTGCAGGTCATCCGCGATGGCCTACAGTATATTCTGAGCGGCGGTTTGCGCTTGCCGCGAGGGCACCTGCCGCCAGCACATCATATGGTGTCGGAGGATTTCTTCGGCGTAGGCGTGGCCAGCAATGCCAATCCGGCGACCGATGCCTGTATCATTGCGCAGCTGCGTACATTAGGCATCCGCCAAGTACGGCTGGACTTGAGTTATGACGATTTAATTGGTTATCAAGGGCGTTTTTGCGATGCCTTGCTGGAGGCCGGATTCGCGGTCACGCTACGGTTGATTGCTCCATTCGAGTCGGCTAGGCTGATGCACACGGCGGAAGAACAGGCGCATTGGCAGGCATTTATCCAAACCGTGCTGGCCCGGTTCGGCGCGCGTGTCCGGCAAATCGAGATCGGCAACACGCTTAACCGCAAGCGCTGGGCGGGCTACACCTGGGCGGGCTACTATGCGGCTTGGCGCATCGCGTACGAAGCCGCCAAACCACGCAATATCCGCTTGTTGGCCGCAAATATCCAGGATTTCGAGCCAGCATACAATATACATTTACTCAAAACGCTACGTGCCAGGCAGCAGCTGCCGGATGCGCAATCCAATAACTTATTTGCGGAAAGGGTGAGCGAGCCGGAACGTTTCGATTACCGCATTCTGAAGTACCGCTGGGCAACCCTGTTCAAATACAATCTGGTCAAGAAAGCCAGGTTGCTGCAAAAGATCGGGCGCGATTTCGACGTGCGGGACACTGTCAGCACCGGCGCATTTTGGGCGATTTATCGTATCGAGCGCAAATTGATACACGGCACGCAAAAACAGGCCGATTACCTGACACGCTATTTCACCTTGCTGGCTGCTAGCGGCGCGCTCCGACAGGCGTTCTGGGGTACGCTCATTTGCCATCGGGAAGGCCTCGTCAATGACGGCTTGGAAGATGCCGAATATCCGGCGCTGGAGCGGATTGCGCGTTACCAGCGTGCCGACGGAGACTTGGCCGACTATCAGCCCTACCCAAGTTTTGCGGCCATGCAGACAGTGGTGGCGCGCTTGTCCGGCGCCCAGTATATTGGGGCGATTGCCACGGCCAATGGGCTGGAGATACATGATTTTTTGCAAGGCGGCTTGCATGTGCATGTGGCCTGGACGATCAACGGCAGGGCTATGCCGTTACGCGATATCTATACTCAAGCGACCCTGGTCGCCGCCAGTTTCCAGCATCGAGATGGCGCCGATTTCCTGGAAGAAACACCCGACCTGATCTGCGAGACCCCAATGTACCTCACCTGGCCGCTGGGGTTCAAGATAGAAATGACCGAGAAACCGGCTTTGGCGCAGCCTTTGTCTATTGATGCGCACATGCCGCAAACCCGCTATTTTGCTTGCTCGCAGCCAGGTTGGCGCGGGCTGGTGGCAGCGCAGGATCAGGCCGAGGCAGAGCGATTGATGCAAGCGCTGAACCCGGAACGACTCACCCCGCCAGACAAGACAGCCAGCTTGCGCCATGCCAGAAATGTGATCTGGACGGCGCCACATCCTTTGGCGGCTGATAAACAAATCACCGTGAAAAAACCGGTCAAGATGTACTGGCACAAGTTGCTGCTGGACAGATACCGTCCCAGCAAGGCACGCCGCAGCTGGAACGGCGCGATGGAGCTATTGCGCCGCGGTATCGCATCGCCGCGCCCCATCACATTTTTTGAAAGCATTGGGGACAGCAGCCTCAAGCGCAATTATTATCTATGCGAATTCGCGCAGGTGGATTGCCACATCGGGCAAGTATTTGGCGCCTTTGCTACGGGTAAAGCCAGTTTCATGGGGCTTGAGCGGGAAACCGTCTATGCGCAACTGGCACGGTTTATACACAAAATGCACCACAACGGCGGCTATTTCCGCGATCTCTCCGGTGGCAATATCCTGGTGAAAATCGTGGATAAAAACCAGCTGGAATTCAGCCTGATAGACACCGCACGGGCACGTTTCAGCGATTACGCCATCCCGATGCGCCTACGCCTGGCCGATTTGACGCGGGCATGCCACAAGCTGGATTGGCCAGCACGCGAGCGCTTTCTGGGGCATTATATGGGGCTGTCCGGCAGGCAGCTGCAGTGGTATCACAAACTCCCGTTCTACCTCTATGACGCCAAAGTCTGGCTCAAGCGCCGCATTGGCCGCAAAGGCATTAAGAAGCTGGTTCAGAACCTGCGTAGCCGCTTCTCATGAATTTCATGAAGCCTATTTAAGCAGTTTAGGCATCTTATTTTATTTTGCTATTTGTAATATAACTCCTACGTTAATTCACATTAACGAATCTTAAGAAAAGGAGAAACTACTATGTGGACAAAACCAGCTGCTACTGAAATGCGCTTCGGTTTCGAAGTGACCATGTACGTCATGAACAAATAAGTTCAAACGTAATATCACAAAGGGCATCCACCGTGGTGCCCTTTTCATTATTTGCAAGATGAGAGCTGATTCATTGCGCAAATCATGGCTCTGGAAACCGCATCCTGCTTGCCTCCCAGGGCATCAGTTTTTACAATGAACGCGCGCGTGAGGGCTTATTGCGCTTTGTTCGTTGCTTCTTTAGCTACGGTATTGAAAAATCCCTTAGGTAGCAGTACCCAGATTCTGCCTTTTTGCTTCATGGCGCCGGCTTGTTGTCCGGCTTTATCCCCTGCGCCCCAAAAAAAATCGGCCCGTACGCCGCCTTTGATGGCGCCGCCGGTATCCTGCGCCAGCATCAGGCGTTTCAGGGGCTTGTCGGAGTTGGGTTGCGTGGTGGATAAAAATACCGGTGCGCCCAGCGGGATGAATTTGGGGTCGATCGCCACGCTGCGCTCTGCGCTGATAGGCACGCCCAGTGCGCCCAGCGGGCCGGGCAAGTCGCCGGGGAGCTCTCTAAAAAACACGTAGCTGGGGTTGTTGTTGAGCAACTCGCGCAGTTTGCTTGGGTTATTGGCAGCCCATTGCTTGATGCCTTGCATGGAGGCTTTGTCGGCGGTGAGTTCGCCGCGCTCGATTAGTACGCGGCCAATGGAGTTGTACAGGTGGCCGTTCTGGTCGGCATAGCCCACGTGGATTTGCTCGCCATTATCCAGTTTCAGCAAGCCGGAGCCCTGAATTTGCAGGAAGAACGCGTCCACCGGGTCGCTCACCCAGGCCAGCTCTTTGCCATCCAGTGGAGTTTGCGCAGATTCGATTTCGGCGCGCGTGAGGTAGGGAACCAGTTTGTTGCCTTGCAGTTTGCCGCGCAGACGTTTGTATTTGAGTTCAGGATAAATTTCTGACAAATCCACCGTAATCAGGTCGTCTGGCTGGCGGTACAGAGGCTGCTGGTATGCGCCGGTTTTGCTGCGACTGGCTTTCAGCATGGGCTCGTAATAGCCGGTAATCAGGCCGGTATCAGTGTTGTCCGCATTATTAGCCTGGTACACGTCGAATTGCTCGGTCAAAAAGACCAGAATCTGCGCCCGAGTCGGGTTGGTCAAACTGCTTGCAGCGCCGCATGCAGCTTGCCATTGCGGCTTATATTTCAAGCCAGTGCAACTAAATTGCCATGCGCTCCACGCAGCTGTCAGGTCATCTTGCTGCAGGCCGTCTATATCCTCCCAACGGCTGGGCTTCAGCAGGCCGTAATCGGGGATTTTTACCGTTTCTAAAGGCTTGGGTTCACCGTTCTTGAGTGCCTCCGGTATGGGAATGGCAGGCACGGTGGATGTGGATGGACAAGTGCAAGCATGCGCTCTGGGCGGTTCTACCGGTTTGACATTGCGTTTGGCACAGCCATTGGCAATAAACAGCAGCAAGAGCAGGAAAACGAATCGTTTCATCTAGTGCAATACTTGCGGGACTGACAAAATAAACTCGGGAATCTCGACATTGAATTTTTCGCCATCTACCGCAACGCAGAAATAGCTGCCGTGCATACTGCCCGCGCTGGTGTTGAGTACACAGCCGCTGGTGTATTCGTACTGTTGTCGCGGTTCCAGCAGCGGCTGTGCACCCACGACCCCCAGCCCCTTCACTTCCTTGATGTCGCCGTTCGCATCGGTAATGACCCAGTGCCGGCTGATGAGTTGCGCGGCCACCAAGCCGACGTTGGTGATGGTGATGGTATAGGCAAAAGCGTATTGCTGTTGTTCCGGGCTGGATTGATCCGGCAGATACGCGGTGTTGACGGTAACGGAGAACGCGTATTTTTGAGCGGAGGCCATTAGCAGGGTTTAATCAATGCGTTCAATCATGCCGCTGGTGGGTGAGCTGGGGCTGGCGCTGTAGAGTTTTTTTGGCATCCTGCCTGCCAGATAGGCTTCGCGGCCAGCTTCTACGGCTTTTTTCATGGCCGATGCCATCAGCACCGGGTTTTGCGCGCCCGCAATCGCCGTATTCATCAGGATACCCGCACAACCCAGCTCCATCGCAATCGCCGCATCACTGGCGGTACCAACGCCTGCGTCTACCAGCACCGGCACTTTGACGGTGTCGATGATGATTTGCAAATTCCAGGGGTTCAAGATACCCATCCCGGAACCGATGAGCGAGGCCAGTGGCATGATGGCGCAGCAGCCCACATCTTCCAGTTGCTTGGCGATGATGGGGTCATCTGAGGTATACACCATCACGTCAAAGCTCTCTTTGACCAGAGTTTTGGCAGCGGCAATGGTCTCGATTACGTTCGGATAAAGTGTGTGCGGGTCACCCAGCACTTCCAGCTTCACCAAATTGTGGCCATCTAGCAGTTCGCGCGCAAGGCGCAAAGTGCGCACCGCGTCATCGGCGGTATAACAGCCCGCGGTGTTGGGCAGGTAAGTGAATTCGCTGGGCGGCAGGTAATCCAGTAGCGAAGGTTCACCGGCTTTTTGGCCAATATTAGTGCGGCGTATCGCTACGGTGACAATTTCAGCGCCGCTGGCGTCAATCGCCGCACGCGTTTCGGTGAAATCCTTGTACTTTCCGGTGCCTACCAAGAGGCGCGAGCGGTAATGTTTGCCCGCGACAATCAAATTATCAGTTGTCATATGTTTCTTTATCCGCCACCCACGGCGCCTACAATTTCCAATCTGTCGCCATCTTGCAGCATGGTTTCGGCATACAAGCCGCGTGGCACAATCTCACCATTCTGCTCAATGGCGATGCGTTTGCCCGTCAGGGCTAGCGTGCTGACCAAGTCTGCCATTGTCATGCTGGCAGGCGCAAAGTTGTTCTGTTTTCCGTTAATCCAGAGTTGCATGTTTTCGGTACTGTTTCCAATGGTGATATTTTACGGAAGTTTTGCCGGCTTGGGCAGGATTGGCGTAGAGCAAACCATTTTTTTTTGGCCTGGATATTGCTTGATTTTCAATGCATAGATTTTTTTGTGAAATTTTTTAGTTTTTAGTGTAATCCGCAACAGTTTTGATACGTTGGTGACGTTAATTGTCATAAATGATGATGAAAATATGGTCAAGGCAATGATGCGGAGGAATTTTTTTGATAAATTGCCGCTCAAAGCTGCAGGAAAAAAATTCCTGTAGATGTTAATCCCAAAAGGAAGAAGGAAAGTAATATGGAACTGCAACAAGCAAATGTAGCAAAAACCAATGTTTTACATGAAGAGATTTTTGTCCCTTCCTTGGCGGAGAAATCCGGCAAGGCCAAAGAGCAAGAGAAAAACCTGAAAACGCTGAAAGGTAAACAGTTGAAAGATAAGCAAGATTTCGATCGTTTTCTGGAATCAGTCAGCGACTGCGTTTAAGCGGCATCCGGCAACATACCTGTTACCGCCAGTCTGAGATTGGGTTGTTAACTGTGGCAACCCAAAAAATTGGGGCAGCTTACGCCGCCCCAAGATATTTTTTCTCAATCTGATTTCGATTTATTCGATCGCGATTTGCGGGCGACCTTTTTCCGGCCAATCCAGATGGTAGAACTGCCCGCGTGGCTGATCCAGGCGTTCATAGGTGTGTGCGCCAAAGTAGTCGCGTTGTGCCTGTAGCAGGTTGGCTGGCAACACGGCGCTGCGGTAGCCGTCATAATAAGCCAGCGCGGCGCTGAAACCTTGTGCAGGAACGCCATTGGTAACCGCCATGGCGATCACTTTACGCCAGCCAGCCTGACCTTCGTTCAATGCGGTGGTGAAGTATGGATCCAGCATCAGGTTTTTCAGGCGTGAGTTGCGGCCATAGGCGTCAGTGATCTTCTGCAGGAAGCGTGCGCGGATGATACAGCCGCCGCGCCAGATCTGCGCGATCTCGCCGAAGTTGAGTTTCCAGTTGTATTGCACTTGTGCTTTGTCCATGAGTTGGAAGCCCTGCGCATAAGCGCAGATTTTGGAGCAATACAGCGCATTCTTGATGGCTTCGATGGTGGCAGCTTTGTCTTTTTCCTGTACTAAGGCAGGGCCTTTCAGGATTTTGCTGGCTTCCACGCGTTCTTCTTTTACGCTAGAAAGTGCGCGTGCATATACCGCAGCTGCGATCGCGTTGGCTGGGGCGCCCAGTTCCAAGGCGTTGGCAGCCGTCCATTGGCCGGTACCCTTCTGGCCAGCAGCGTCCATGATCTTGTCCACCAGGAAACCAGGGCCCATCGGGTCTTTCTGTTGCAGGATGTCTGCGGTGATCTCGATCAGGTAGCTGGAAAGCTCGCCCTTGTTCCATTCGGCAAACACTTTGCCGATCTCGTCGGCCTGCATGCCCAGCAGGTTTTTCATGAGCCAGTAGGCTTCACAAATCAGCTGCATGTCAATGTATTCAATGCCGTTGTGCACCATTTTGACGTAATGGCCGGAGCCGTCCGAGCCAATGTATTCGGTGCAGGAGAATCCGCCTTGCACGGGCTTGCCTGGGGCTGCGCCTTCCAGCGGTTCGCCGGTCTCGGGGTTGACTTTGGCAGCGATGTCGCGCCAGATAGGTTCCAGCGAAGACCAAGCCTTGCGGTTGCCGGAAGGCATCAGGCTGGGGCCGAAACGTGCGCCGATCTCACCGCCGGATACGCCGGAACCGATGAAGTCTATGCCTTTGGCCGCGAGCTCTTTTTCGCGGCGGATGGTATCTGTCCATAAGGAGTTGCCGCCATCAATAATGATGTCGCCCTGCTCCAGGTAAGGCAGCAATGCGCTGATGGTGAGGTCTGTTGCGCTGCCTGCCTTTACCAGCAGAACGATTTTGCGCGGACGTTTGATGCTCAATACGAAAGAAGCCAGGTCTGCATGACCAACAATACGTTCGTGTGAAGGTTCATGCAATTTGCATTCTTCAACAAAGTTAAGCATTTTCTTGGAGTCGCGGTTGTAAACAGCTATGGTATAGCCGTGATCCGCAATATTCAGGGCAAGGTTTTGCCCCATTACTGCCAAGCCTACCAGGCCAATATCAGCATTTTTTGTGGTCATGATTTATTTCTCTTAAATGGGTAATTTAAATTAAAAAAAGAGCCCTTGCTTGTGGCGCAAGCTCGGAACTTGTTACAACGGAATCTCTACAATATACGGCCTGAAATCTGAAAAGTTTAGGTTCAGTACAGTGTCCGGCCAAACATCTGCATGGTCAGCTGATAACCAATCGCTTCCAGTTGCGCGTCATAACGGTCGCCCTCGTCGCGCATGAACGCATGCTGCCCGTTAAACTCGTGCCAGGTAAAGTTTAGGTTCGCATCCAGCATTTTGTGGTAGACCAGCACACGACCCGGGGTCGGGATATGCGGGTCTTGCTTGCCCCAGACCATCAACATCTCGCCTTTGATCTCGGAAATGCGCTCCATGGAGTGCTGTCCGGGCCGGTTGGGGATGACATTGGTGTGCAGGTCGGTGGCGTAGAAACAGGCGGTGGCCTTTACTTCCGGCTGCAGTGCCGCGCGGAAAGCCAGGTGGCCGCCGATGCAGAAGCCCGCAGCCCCCAGATTGCCACTATACCAATCCTGCGTTTTCAGGAATTCAATCATCGCACGGTTGTCACTGTCGTAGCCTTGCACATCCTTGGCGGCTTTGTCGGCATTACCTTTGTCGCGACCAGCATCGTCATAACCCAGCACTGTGCCAATGGGGTTCAGTTCATGAAACACTTCCGGCACCAGTACCGCATAGCCGTGACCCGCCAGGAAGCGCGCAGCGCGTTCTATGGGGCCTGTTTGCTGGAAAATCTCCGAGTAGAACAGGATTGCGGGGACTTTTTTATCGGTTTTGGGGCGATGAATGTAAGTGCGCATCACGCCGGTTGGGGTATCAAGGTCTACGATGTGGGATTGAATAAGCATGGTAGTGATCCGCTGTTGGTCGAAAGCTATATTCTACAAGGCTTTCTGTAGAGTTTCACGTAAATTTTTTGGCGAACTGTAATCAAAATCACACATTGATATAAACTTTTGTCATAAGCTGGAATCCTACGACAACCGCGCGAAAAAAGGTGTTCATTATGGCTAAAAGTTTGAGCGTTTTTTTGATGCTGTTCAGTTTATCCATATGGGCAGAGCCCAACCATGAACTGACCTACCAGCTCAAGGCTTCCGTGGTCAAGGTGCATGTCATCACCAAATCCGGTGGACATGGGGTCGGAACCGGTGTCGTGGTGGATAAAGATATTGTCGCTACGAATTGCCATGTGCTGGCCAATGCCACCGGGGTTAACATTACCAAATTTGGCGATAGCTTTGCGCCGGTGGCGTTGCGTGCAGACTGGAAGCATGATGTTTGCTTGCTGCGCTTCCAATACCTGGACATGAAGCCGGTGCAGTTGGGTGATACGGAGCATCTGCAGTATGAGCAGGAGATATTTGCTATCGGTTTCCCAGGCGGGCCACCCAAACCCCAAGTCATTTACGGTAATGTCAAGGCGCTGTACCCTTATGATGGCAGCACGATCGTGCGTACGGATGCTGCATTTGTGATGGGCGCCAGCGGCAGTCCGGTATTTGATTCCCAGGGCCGTCTGGTTGCGCTCAGCACATTTAAAAGTCCCGGACGCGCAGCCTATTTCTATAATATTCCTGTGGAATGGGTAAAGGCGCTGATGAGCATGCCGGAAACGACCTCACTGCAAACCGAGCAAACGCCCTTCTGGGATGCGCCAGACAGCGCGCGCCCTTACTTCATGCGGGTGGTGGGGCCTTATCAGAATCAAGATTGGCCGGCCTTGGAAGAAGTCTCCCAAGGCTGGGTCAATAGTGATCCTGGCAATGCGGAGGCGCATTATTATCTGGCCTATGCAAAATACAACCTCAGCAAACTGCCTGAAGCCAAGACACATTTTGATATTGCGATGAAGTTACACCCGAATCACCCAGCCACGCGGAGTGCGCAGACATTGATTGCTCAGGGGAGGGGTTCAGTGCTTGCAGCCAAGGATGTGGAAGGATGTAGCGTAGAAAGCTATCCACAGGGGTGTTGATTTAGCCCTATGACAGGCCGCCGGCATCATTCACAGAGATTGGCTTTAATAGTCAGCAGAACGCCCGGTGGAGTAGCCATGCGGTACATCGTTTTGCCATTCGCCACAATTGTTGCAACGGTGATCATGCATGCTTGGGCTGAACATCAAGTCTGAGCTATTGCAATGCCTGCACACCGTAGTATGGAGTGGCATGGTTTTATGATGTGCCTCATGGTGTTCTGTGGCTACTTTGCTGCTGCCTAATCCGTATTTGTTGTTCATCGCGTTCCTCGCAATTTCATAGAACACGGCTATTAAATTACTCGCATTTGATGTGAAAAACAAGTAGTAATTTTCAATTAAATCAACTCGCCGCCCGCGTCATCCTGTCGAGGATGGCAGCCCATTCCGGTGCCTCCGGCGGCGTTTCTACCAGCAATAGTTTCTTGCCCAGCGCATCCATTTCATGCAGTGTGCTATAGAGTTGCTGCGCTACATCCGGCGCATGATTATTCAGCTGAAAACAAGTGCAGTTCGGCAGTTCGCCCTGGCCTATCAGCAGCGCGGCGGCGTCGCTTCCGGCCTGTGCAATCAGCGCATCGCGGCTGGCAACCAGCTGCATTTTCGTTCTAGGCGAATAATGCAGCGCATGTTGACCGGGCGCTTTAATGGCGTGCGTGAAAGTGGTGGCGGGTTTGCCTGCGATAGCTGCAATCTCTCTGGCCGGAACCATGCCCGGCCGCAGCAATTGCCAATTCTCGCCTTGCACGGCGACAATGGTGGATTCGATACCTATGTCACAACTACCGCCATCCAGTACCGGTAAGGCATCACCCAGCCCGGCTTGCACGTGCGCCGCTGTGGTAGGGCTGAGCTGAGTGAACTTGTTGGCTGATGGCGCTGCCAACGCCAAACCGCTTTGTTGCAAGAGCTGTAGCGTCAACGGGTGATTCGGCACGCGCAATGCCACCGTGGGTTGATTGGCGCGCAATATTGGCGATACATCCGGCTTTGCTGACAGCACCAGCGTAAATGGCCCCGGCCAGAACGCGTGCGACAGCTTTTGCGCCAGCGGTGGAAATTCGGCTGCCCAGTCTTGCACATGGCTGGCATCGGCAATATGCACAATCAGCGGGTTGTCCGCAGGGCGCTGCTTGATGGCATAAATCTGTCGCAAAGCCGCGTCGTTTCTGGCATCTGCGGCCAAGCCATACACGGTTTCAGTCGGAATCGCCACGACTTCGCCCGCTTTCAGTTTGGCAATCGCTTGTTGTAAATTTACGCGCATATTCAAGCTTTGAGAGAAAGCCGCATTTTACTACTTAATTCCGCGCTTCCTAAATTCCATGTTCCCTAAGTCAGCCATACGTTAAAATACAGGCTTCATTGCATAAGGAACATCATGAAACAAACGCCCGTTAGCCACATTACCGTTGAAAAATCTCCCGCACAAAGCCGTCTGGACGCGCTGGGTGTAAGCAAATGGCCTACCTGGTCGAAAGAGGTTTCCACCTTTTCATGGACTTTTCATGAGCAGGAAATAGCCTACATTCTGGATGGGGAGTGTGTGATTACGCCCGCAGGGGGAGCGCCAGTCAGTTTTGGCAAAGGTGATTTGGTTACTTTTCCGGCTGGTCTCACGGCAAGCTGGCAAGTCATCAAGCCGCTGCACAAGCACTACCAGTTGGATGGCAATATCGTCACGCAAACGTTAAAGCGTATCAAAGCGGCGTTAAAACTATAATTTAATAATCTGGCCTAAAATCTTCATTAGACATGCCTTGGAAGCCGCATGGATACTGGCTTGCAGGGCAGGTGTTTTAGGGAATTTTAATCAAGGCAATTTAATCATGGCCGCACCACAACATCATGCGCAGGCCGAGCAGTTTTTAAGCAAGCTGGATGCAGACTGGGCGCGCTTGATAGATACGGTTGGGTTTTGCCAACTAGAGCCAAAACCGCAGCGCGAGCCATATCAGGCCTTAGTGCGCGCCGTGGCTTATCAGCAGCTGCATCCCAAGGCGGGCGATGCGATTCTGACACGCTTGTTGGCTCTGTATCAAGGTGAGTTTCCGCAACCGCAGCAACTGCTGGATACGCAATTTGACGCGCTGCGCGCATGTGGATTCTCGGCACGCAAAATCGAGACTATTCAAGGCATTGCCCTGAGCGCCTTATCTGGCATGGTTCCCAGCTATGCCGATGCAGCTTCCATGACCGATGACGCCTTGATTCAGCACCTTACCCGGCTAAAAGGCATCGGCCGCTGGACAGTGGAAATGATGCTGATTTTTACGCTGGAGCGCATGGACGTGCTGGCGGCAGATGACTACGGGCTGGCGCTGGGCTACCAACGGCTGAAAAAACTGGAAAACCCGCCCAAACCCAAAGAGCTGGCAAAAATCGGTGAGGCCTGGGCGCCTTATCGCAGCATCGCCAGCTGGTACCTTTGGCGCGTTCCCAAATAATTTCAGGCTTACCAGTTTAAGGGTGGGCCACCCACAGGATGTCGATGGCATTTTGCTTAGCAATGGCTTCCATTTGCAGAATCGCGTCTTCCAGACGCTGCAGGTAATCAACGGCGGTTTCCTGATGGAACCCCAGCACCATAAGCGGGTCTTTCTGCCCTAGCAACTGGCGAAACATTCCCACAAATTGCCCAGTGCGGGTGTAATCTGCCAAGCTGGCGTTGTTGGGGTATTCCATCAGGCCAGGCAGTAATTCATACGGGCTTTCCAGCACATGCGCATCAGGATGCAATTGGCTGACCATCGCCACCATCCGGCTATCTTTGCCCCAGCGCTCATGCAAATGGGTGGCGCTCATGCGTGAGCTATCCATGGTGAAACCGTTGGTTTTAAGCGCGCGCGCCAGCTTGGGGCCAAGTTGCCAGCCGCCTGCACGAAATGTTACGGGGCGTTCAAAACCTTGTTCTACCAGCATGTTTGCGCTGCACGTTACCAGCTTGGTGAGCGCTTCTTCCTCGTAGGCATGTTCCAGGCTGACACTATAGCCACACAAGCCAATCTGGCAATGTTTCGCGTCGTCGTCGAATGCCGGGCTTGATTGGTATGGAATCTGGCAAGCTTCAACCAGCGTTTTCCACGCGTGGATATGCAGGCCGTGCACATCTCCTTGCTGCAGGGTCGACATGATTTTAGGTGAGGTATCTGCAAATTTGATTGCGTACACAGGGTTGAGAAATTGCACCATCGGGATGTGCGGATATTTCTGACGAAATTGTCGCATGGCCTCCAGGTTTTCGTCTTCCAGCGACCAGCCCTCCCAATCCACGGTGACCATGATCCGGATTTGTCTGGCGAGAATAGGCACCTCTTCTGCCTGCGCGGCAAGACAGCAAAAACACAGTATTGCGGCAAGCCAGCGGGTGAAATGCGCGGTTTTCATCAAACGGATAAAGGCTATCAAGGTATGTGGTACGGTATAATTTACGGATGAGCACGTCAAGCATACCGCAAACTAGCACCCAGATTCTGACTTTCAATCGCCATGCCTATGCCAAGCTGCTGGGCTACCGCATCCAGATGGTGCTGGCGTATCAGATCATGGCGGTTGCGGTGGGCTGGCATATCTACGAAATCACGCACGATACCTTGTCGCTGGGCCTGATAGGTTTGGCGGAAGTGATCCCTTACTTCGCTACGGCCTTATTTGCCGGTTATGCGGTTGACCATTACTCGCGGCGCCGGTTTGGTGTGCTTGCAGCTTGTATGCTGTTGGTTAACGGCCTCACACTGGCTGCGATTGCAACAGGCTATTTGCAAGCCAACAACGTGTTCTGGATCTACGCTAGTGTTGCCTTCACCGGCTTGGCGCGTGCTTTTATCGCCCCTACCTACAGCGCCTTGATGGCGATTATTTTGCCGCGCGAATCATTTACCCGTGCCGCAGGGGTGGGCACCTCGATGTTCCAGGCCGGCCTGATTGCCGGTCCGGCCATAGGCGGCCTGCTGGTTGGGTTTGCGGGCAAAACCACGGCTTATGCGGTGGCAGCGGCTTTGTGCTTAAGTGCGGTGGTTACGCTCACCACATTGCGTGTTAAAGAGCCGCCGCCGGCGGAAACCGCGCCGGTGTTTGCCAGTATCGCACAGGGCTTGCGTTTTGTGTGGAACAATCAAATTTTATTCGGCGCGCAGATGTTGGATATGTTTGCGGTGCTGCTGGGTGGTGCGGTGGCCATGCTGCCGGCGTTTATCCATGATGTTTATCACCTTGGCCCGGAAAGCCTGGGCGTGTTGCGCGCGGCCCCTGCAGTGGGTGCCATGGTCATGGCATTCTATCTGGCGAGACATCCTATCAATCTGCATGCGGGACGCTACTTGTTGTGGTCGGTGGCCGGCTTTGGCGTGTGCATTATCTGTTTTGGCATTACGCAGCAGTATTGGCTGGCGGGATTGTTCCTGCTGCTTTCCGGCGCTTTTGACGGCGTTTCGGTCGTGCTGCGTTCCACTATTATGCAATTGGCAACCCCGGATGATATGCGCGGGCGGGTTTCCGCAATCAATGGTGTGTTTATTGGCTCATCCAATGAACTAGGCGCGTTCGAATCCGGTGTGGCTGCGCGTCTGCTGGGGCTTGTTCCCTCCGTGGTGTTTGGCGGCGTAATGACTTTGGGCGTAGTGGCAATTACTGCACGGTTCGCGCCAAAACTTAGAAACCTCGAATTGCATCAGCTGCATTAGGCCGAGACCATGCGCGATTTGGATGATTTGTTTGCAGCACTCGCCCAATCGCCGTTTCGCAGAAAGTTTCGCCTGAAAGGCAAGGATTCGGCTTATCTTCAAGAAAAAGGGCTGCCACTGGTGCTGACGCACGCTGCCGATTTTATCGCCACACGGCTGGCACCTGCGCATATCCCTAATGATGGCAAGCAGACGCCCATGCGCGGACATCCGGTGTTTGTGGCACAGCACGCAACGGCGACTTGCTGCCGTGGCTGCTTGCAGAAATGGCATCATATCGCCAAAGGACATGCTTTGAGCGAACATGAGCAATCTTATGTGCTGCAGGTGTTGGCGTATTGGCTGATACAGGCCAATGCAAAACTGACCGAGCCAGCCGAATCACCGCCTCGTTCCGGGCAACTCGACATTTTTCAGTAACCTTTTTGTAAATCTGCCGCACATCCGTCTTTTGGCGGATGTTTTTTCGCGCCCGCATCTTTACTATCTCGACCATCTGACCAAACAAAAGGCGGTGGTGTGAGTGATATTAAAGTGGACGCGATGGATGCTGGGTTGTGCCTTGATGATGGGCGCTTGGGTGGCGCAGGCGGCACCTGCGGTATCGGCAGATGCGCATGAAGACAATATACGCAGCAATGCCCAGCTGAGCTTGCGACAAGTACTGGACAAGACTTTCGAGCGTAATCCGCAGCAACATTTGCTGAATGCGATGGCTGGTACTGCTCAGGCGCGTGATACGCATGCCAAGGGGTTTTTCCCCACCGCGCCAGCAATGACGTTCCGGCATCAGAACGATGCATTAGGGAGCGGCCGTGGGGAGCGCGAATGGGAAGCGGAAATGGAAATGCCGGTATGGCTGCCCGGTCAGCGCGCAGCCAGGGAGGCTTTGGCAAAAGATTCTGTTTCTGGCGTGGGCGCCAGCCGTAAAAGCCTGATGCTGCAAGTAGCAGGCGCTTTGCGTGATGCGCTGTGGGACATCCGCATGAATCAGGAAACCGAGGCTTTGTATGAAGCGCGCCTGCAAACCGCACAAAAACTGGAACATGATGTGGCCGTGCGTTATCGCGCTGGCGAGCTTGCCAAGACAGACCTGATGCTGGCGCAGAACGAGACTTTACAGACAGAGGCGGCGTTTGTGCGTGCGCAGGCAGAGGTTAAACATGCCAAGCATCGCTATATCGCATTGACTGGTTTAAACGAGATACCTGCTAATTCCGAAGAGACTTTATCCGAGCTGGATGCTTTGACGGATCAGCACCCATTGCTGGAAGAGGCTAACGCCAAGATTGAAGTCGCCAAAGACGAGCGGCAAGTGGCGGGTATAGAGCGACGCGATACGCCGCAATTCATTGTGTCTGCACGTAGCCAACGTGGCCCCAACGATAATTTTTATAACGATGGTATTGGTTTCAAAATGCGTATCCCGTTTGCTAGTGACACACGCAATGCACCGTTGATTGCCAATGCAGAATCGAATATCGCCACAGTAATGACAGAGCGCGATAAATTGCGGCTGAGTATGGAAACCGTCCTGCATGAAGCAGAGCATAATCTTCTGGTGACTAGAAAGGAACTGGAGCTAGTGACTAAGCAAAACCAGATTACGCAGGAAAATGTGCGGTTGGCGAGAATGGCATTCAAACTGGGTGAAACCGATTTGGTAAGTTTGTTAAGAAGCGAAACACAGGCATTCGAAGCTGAACGTGCACTTTCCAGCAAGAAAATTCAATTACAGTGGGATATTGCCCGCTACAACCAAGCAGTGGGAGTATTGCCATGAAAATTGTCAGAGTATGCTTTTTATTATGGGCAACTGTCTGCTTAGCCAATGCCTATGGGGCAGACGGCACGATAGCAATCACACCCAAGCAGCAGCAGGCGATGGGGATTGTCGTTTCTCCCGTCAGCAAGACGAATGCGGAGAGCACGCTGCGTCTTCCTGGCGAGATCGTGATTCCTACTAGCCAGGAGCGCATCGTCAGCGCTGCACAGGGCGGTTTGATTGATGCACTGCATGTGGCGGCGGGGATGGGAGTTAAAAAAGGTCAGGTGCTAGGCCATATCATTAGCACAGAACTGGTTAGTCAGCAGCGTGATTTCTTGCAGGCGTCGACGCGTCATCGGTTGGCGAAGAATAGTCTTGATCGTGATGCGGAACTATTCAAGGACGGCATCATTGCGGAGCGTCGTTATCTCGCTACCAAAAGTGACTTTGAAGAGGCGAGCGCTAGCTTATCCCAGTCTAAACAGGCGCTGCGGTTGGGTGGTATGTCGGATGCCGGAATCACACAGTTAGGACAAAGTGGTAAATACGCCAGTGGCGTGAATTTTGTAGCACCGATGGATGGCCAGGTGCTGGAACAAATGGTGAGTATCGGCCAGCGTGTGGATATGACGGCACCCTTGCTACGTATCGGGCGCTTGTCACCTTTATGGCTGGAAATCCATGCACCGGTGGAACATCTTGCGGTGCTGCGCCAAGGGATGCAAGTCAAAATTCCCAATTATGATGCGGAAGGCAAAATCATTACCATCATCCGTGCAATCAACAAGAACGACCAGACTGTGCATGTGCGTGCTGAGATTACGCAGAATGCTGAGAAACTATCCCCAGGCCAGTTTGTTGAAGCAGATGTGATGACGCAAGATGTGGCTGCGCCTGCTTCGGATCATTATGCATTACCTAAGCAGGCTATCACCCGTCAGGGCAAAGACAGTTTTGTGTTTGTGCAGAATGCCAAAGGATTCACCCCGGTCAAGGTGACGGTAATTTCCGAGCAGACAGAAAAAGCGATTGTCACGGGCAATTTTCCAGATAAGGCGCGGGTGGCCATTTCCGGTACGGTGGCTATCAAAGCTGCCTGGAATGCGGGCGGAGAATAACAATGGGACGCCTGATTCAATTCGCGCTGACGCAGCGTTTGCTGGTGCTGGTTTTTACTGCATTATTGTTGGGCGCAGGCTTGGTTGCTTACAAGAATCTGCCAATCGACGCCTTCCCGGATGTGTCCTCCACGCAGGTCAAAATCATCATCAAAGCGCCTGGCATGACGCCAGAGGAGGTTGAAGCGCGTATCACCTCACCCGTCGAAGTGGAGATGCTTGGTTTGCCGAGCCAGACCATGCTTCGCTCGGTGGCAAAGTATGCACTCACTGACATCACAGTGGATTTTTCGGACGGTACCGATATTTACTGGGCGCGCCAGCAGGTGGCCGAGCGGCTGAATGGTATCTGGAGTAATCTTCCGGAAGGGGTTTCCGGCGGTATCGCACCCATGACCACTCCATTGGGTGAAATGTTCATGTTTACTATCGAAGGCGGGGATTTGAGTCTGCAGGAACGACGCAGCTTGCTGGATTGGGTCATTCGCCCGCAGTTGCGTACGGTGCCGGGTGTAGCGGATGTTAATGCATTAGGTGGCATGGTGCGTAGTTTCGAGATAGTGCCTGACAATACCAGAATGTATGCGCGAGGGGTGTCGCTGTATGCGCTAGAACAGGCATTGCTGGTAAACAACAAGAATGACGGGGCAGGGAGGCTGGACGATGGTGAGGAATCCTTGCTGGTGCGTGCAGAAGGCCGTTTTAAAACAGAAGAGGATGTACGCAGTACTGTTATCAAATCCGAGCAAGGTATGCCGGTACGCGTGGGTGATGTTGCCAATGTGAAAATCGGTGCATTGACGCGCTACGGTGCTGTGACCAAAAACGGTAAGAACGAGGCAGTGGAAGGTCTGGTCCTGAGTTTGCGCGGTGCCAATGCACAGCAAGTGGTGCACGGGATAGAAGCCAAGCTCGATGAAATCGCGCAGACACTACCTAAAGGCGTAAAAGTGGAAGTGTTCTACAACCGTGGCGATTTGGTGGAGCGCGCGGTGGGAACTGTGACAAAGGCTTTGATGGAAGCTATCGTGCTGGTGATTATTCTGCTCATCCTGTTCCTCGGAGATTTGCGTGCCGCGTTAACAGTGGCACTGGCCTTGCCCTTGGCTGTATTGATTACATTCATCCTGATGCGCCAGTTTGGCATGTCTGCCAACCTGATGAGCCTGGGCGGGCTTTCTATCGCCATTGGCATGTTGGTTGATGCAGCGGTCGTGGTGGTGGAGAACATTGTGTCGCATCTGGCGCATGGTGAGAATTCTAAATTGCCGCGCTTGCACCTGATCTACCGGGCAGTGAAAGAGGTCAGCGTGCCAGTAACATCCGGCATCCTGATTATCATCACAGTGTTCTTGCCCTTGCTGACCTTGCAAGGGTTGGAGGGCAAGCTGTTTAGCCCGGTGGCACTTACGATTGTTTTTGCACTTTCCGGGTCACTGCTGCTTTCGATGACGACTATTCCTGTGCTGGCTTCATTACTGCTACGCAAGGTGAGCCACGAGGAACCTTGGGTAGTGCGCAAGGTGTTGTCCATTTACATTCCTTCTCTGAAGTGGGCGCTTGCACACAGCAAACTGGTTGTTATTGCTTCATTAGCGGCGCTGGCAGTGACAGTAGTGGTGTATTTGCAAATCGGCAAGACATTCATGCTAACCATGGATGAAGGCGACTTGATTATGCAAATCGAGAAGGCGCCGTCCATCAACCTGGATAAAACTGTGGAACTGGATATGGCTGTACAGCGCGCCGTGCTAGCCAAAGTGCCCGAGGTTAAAGGCATGATTTCGCGTGCAGGCTCAGATGAACTGGGGCTCGACCCGATGGGCTTGAACCAGACAGATAATTTTCTGGTACTAAAACCACGGGACCAATGGCGGTCGACGGACAAGGCCAAATTGATTGATGAGCTACGTAAAGTAGCCGAGGATATGCCGGGTTTTGCCTATGCATTTACCCAGCCTATCGAAATGCGCGTCAACGAGATGATTCTGGGTGTGCGCGGTGACTTGGCAATCAAGATTTTTGGCAATGATTTGACCCAACTCGACCAAGCCGCACAGAAAACGGTAGAAACGCTTAAATCCATACATGGAGCAGAGGATGTTTACACCCCACAAAACAGCGGTGTGCAGTATCTGAAAATTGAAATTGACCGCCTAGCAGCAGGCCGTCTTGGTTTTGATATTAGTGAAGTAGAGTCGATATTGCGCGCGCAGCTGGAAGGCAAGCAATTAGGTATTGTACAGGAAGGGCAGAGACGTACACCCATCATCCTGCGTGGAGCAGAGATGCTGCGCAAGTCACCCGCCGATTTTGCCAATTTGATGCTAACCTTGCCTAATGGCACTAATGTGCCGATTTCCAGTGTCGCCAAGCTGGAACGCATCGAAGGCCCGGTCAAAGTGGATAGGGAACGCGGTGCGCGCATGGTGGTGGTGATTGCTAATGTACGCGGGCGCGACTTGGTGGGTTTTGTTGACGAAGCCAAGGCTAAAGTGGCTGGCCAGGTAAAACTGCCGGAAGGTTACAGTATGCAATGGGGCGGCCAGTTCGAGAACCAGCAGCGCGCTGCCGCCCGCTTGGGTATTGTGGTGCCAGTGGCAATCGGGCTTATCTTTCTGTTGTTGTTTGCTACTTTCAAATCTGTGCGGCAGTCAGTATTGATACTTTCCAATATCCCGTTTGCGATGATTGGCGGCGTGTTCGCCTTGTGGATCTCGGGTGAATATCTGTCAGTGCCGGCATCGGTCGGCTTTATCGCATTGCTAGGTATCGCCGTGCTGAATGGCGTGGTGATGCTGAGTTATTTCAATCAGTTGGCCGAGCATGGCATGCGCCTGGAAGAGGTTGTTGTTGAAGGCGCAAAGCGCCGGCTGCGCCCTGTCTTAATGACAGCGAATATCGCCGCTTTTGGTTTACTGCCTTTACTGTTTGCCACTGGACCTGGTTCCGGAATTCAGCGGCCACTGGCTGTCGTCGTAATTGGCGGGTTGGTCAGTTCTACCACGCTCACGCTGGTATTGCTGCCAATTCTCTACCGAAAATATGGCCGTGCATAACTCCTGGAGAATCCTATGACTCATGACTGCCTGCTTACTTTGATTGCAGCGCCCACCATGGAAGAAACCCTGATTGACTGGCTGCTGATGCAGGATGACATCAGCGGATTCAGTTCGACGGAAATTTATGGTCACGGCTCCAGAAGCATACATCTTAGTTTGCTGGAACAGGTGACTGGGCGCCAGAAGCGCGTACAGATGATGATACACACAGAGAAAGAAACTGCCACGCGATTGGTTACGGCGCTTAAAAGTAAGTACCCGAATACAGGATTACATTATTTGATAACGCCCATCGTGGAGGCCGGGCAGATTTAAGCATTCTGTTGGCGTATGATAACCTTTTAACTGTTATTTAACCGGAGCCAGCATGAACGAACGTATCCGCGAGCTGCTAAATGAAATTAATCACTTGGAGGATGAACTGCGCACTGCACTCAATCAACAGCAATCCAGTATTTATTTCCAAATCAAGGGTAAGCGGGTGGAATTTGAGCGAACTGTGAGACAGGCGCACCGCAAACTCAAGACTAATTTCTTTCGCTGGTTGGTGACATATCGGCCACAGAATCTAATTACTGGCCCTATTATTTATTCCATGATTATTCCACTCGTGATTGCCGATGTGTTTGTCAGCTTTTACCAAATCACCTGTTTTCCTATTTATGGCATCAAGAAAGTGCGGCGTAGTGATTACCTCGTGTTTGACAGACATAGCCTGAGTTACCTGAATTTTATGGAAAAGTTTCACTGTGACTACTGTGCTTATGCCAATGGAATTATGGCGTACATTACCGAAATCATTGCCCGTACCGAACAATACTTTTGTCCAATTAAACACGCCAGAAAGATTGTCGGCACGCATCGGCGTTATGCGCAGTTTCTGGAATATGGCGAGCCGGTGAATTTTGCGCAAAAGCAGGAAGAGTATCGCCAGCTGCTGGCTAAGGAAAAATGAAACCCTGTCGCCTTTTCAGAGGCTGGGTTGGGTCGGGAATGCTGTGCTACTTGGAGGGTGTAAATAATTTTGTGTAAACGTCATTTTGCAGGAAACTGCACTTTTAAGAAAGGTCTTATAAATGACGACACCACAAACCAAAGCATTAAAAGCATTACCTAACGACTTAATCGACGA
>Ga0233424_10001060_pt1 | contig 27492 bp, 23 predicted proteins | sample Watercolumn_Towu_FD_181011 | JGI IMG/M metagenome (GOLD analysis project Ga0233424, IMG submission 181011) | Freshwater microbial communities from Lake Towuti, South Sulawesi, Indonesia - Watercolumn_Towuti2014_125_MG | ecosystem: Environmental > Aquatic > Freshwater > Lake | place: Indonesia... | reverse complement strand
CTCACCCTGCCCTCTCCCCAAGGAGAGTGTTCAGCGGTCGCAGATGCAGATTCTTTCAAGTTGCTTCCGGTTCTTCCGCGACGGGAAACAACCCTCCCTCTCCCCGCGGGAGAGGGCCGGGGTGAGGGGAAACCCAACGCCGGACTGACATCGGCACAAAAATCTGAAACCAAAGGCCAATCCTCAATGGCCAATGGCCAATCGCCTGATCCTCCGCTCTTGAAGCAGCTCACCAACGGGCCGTTCGACGACATCGAGCCGACGTATTTGCCCGATGGCGACATCGTGTTCGTGAGCAGCCGGTGCAAGCGCTGGGTCAATTGCTGGCTCACGCAGGTCGCCGTGCTCCATCGCTGCGGCCCGGAAGGCTCAAACATCCGCGCGATTTCCAGCAACAATGAGCACGACAACACGCCCTGGCCGCTTGCGGATGGCCGCATCCTCTACACACGCTGGGAATATGTGGACCGCAGCCAGGTTCATTTTCATCACCTCTGGGCGATGAACCCCGACGGCACGTCGCAGATGACGTGGTACGGCAACATGCATCCGGGCACGACGATGATCGACGCCAAGTCCATCCCTGGCTCGGACAAAATCGTGGCCAGCTTTAGTCCAGGCCACGGCCAGCGCGAACACGACGGCACGATCACCGTGGTCGATCCGCGCGGCGGTCCCGACGCGAAGCAATTCGCCAAAGCGATCAGCCCCACGCCGCAGTTCCGCGATCCCTGGGCGTTCAGCGAAGACTGCTTCCTCGCGGCCCACCGCGACACGCTCGTGGTCATGGACGAGACTGGCCGCCCGGAGCAGATTTTGAAACTGCCCGCCGAAGACGTCGCGGCCAAGCTGCAATGCCACGAACCGCGCCCGCTCACCTCTCGTTCGCGGGAGCCGGCTATTCAGCCGCGCGCCAGGCCCCAGGAGCAGACCGGTTGCTTGCTCCTCGCCGATGTGAATCACGGCCGCAACATGACCGGCGTCAAACAAGGCGACATTAAGAAGCTCCTCGTGTTGGAGACCTTGCCCATGCCGATCCACTACACCGGCGGGATGGAACCGATCAGTTACGGCGGCACGTTCACGCTGGAGCGCATTCTCGGCACGGTCCCGGCCGAGGCGGACGGCTCGGCTTACTTCGAAGTTCCCGCGCTGCGCAGCGTCTTTTTTGTCGCGCTCGATGAACAGGATTTATCCGTGAAGCGGATGCAAAGTTTCACCACGGCGATGGCCGGGGAAACCCTGAGTTGCGTGGGCTGTCACGAGCACCGCGCGCAAACGCCGCAAGCGGATTTCCGCGCGACGCTGGCGGCGCGGAAAGCGCCCGCGAGAATCGAAGCCCTCCACGATGTGCAGGAAGTGTTCGATTTCCCGCGCGACATTCAGCCCGTCTTGAATTCTCTCTGCGCGGACTGCCACGGTTACGAGAAGACCCCGCGCGGCGGTCCGCGCGCCGGGCACTTGATCCTGACGGGCGATCGCGGCCCGCTTTACAGCCACAGCTATTACATGATGACCATCGCGCGCCTCTTTTCGGATGGGCGCAACGAACCGAAGAGCAACTATGATCCTCGCCTGCTCGGTTCCTCCGCCAGCCAACTGCTCACCCTGCTCGACGGCGCGCACTACGAGGTCAAGGCCACGCCGCAACAGAAGAAGCTGCTGCGTCTCTGGATCGACTCCGGCGCCGCGTATCCCGGCACTTGCGCCGCGCTCGGTTGCGGCATGATTGGAAATTACGCCGAGAACAATCAGATCAACACCGGATCGAACTGGCCAGAGACTCAGGCCGGGGGGCAAGTGATCCGTGAACGTTGCGCCGGGTGCCACGACAAACCTTCCCGGCTGCTCCCGCAAAGCCTGGCGGACGAACGCGGGGTTTCCTTCTGGCAACCCAGCCTGGATGATCCGCGCTTGCTCACGAGCCGGCACATTGTTTTCAACCTGTCGCGGCCGGAGAAATCACTCTTGCTTCTCGCGCCGCTCGCTCAAAGCGCGGGAGGGTGGGGATTGTGCAAGGCCAAGGGACTGGAAGCGACAACGGAGGGTTCGCTTCCGCGTGGCGGTGCCCCGGAACCGTTCGCCGTATTCAAGGACACGTCTGATCGGGAATATCAAAAGCTCCTGGCCATGATTGTTGCCGGCAAAGCGTTCCTCGAACGCGACAGCACGCGGTTCGATATGGCGGACTTTCGCCCTCGCGCGGATTGGGTCCGGGAAATGAAACGCTACGGAATTTTGCCGGCCTCTCACGAGCCAAGCGAGCGCCTGGACGTGTATGCCGTGGAACAAAACTATTGGAAGTCGCTGTGGTATGCGCGGTGTGAGATCCAGGCGCAGTAGCATACGGATCAGATTTCGATGGGAGAGCGCAAATTGTGGCCTTCAGGCCTCAGAATTTCGCGCCGGACAATCGCGGATACGCGGAGGCCGCGCAGTGGACGGCGCCATGGTTGCGCTGGCTGACGGCGGTGAAAATCGGAATGAGCGCGACCTCCGGTCCGAGCGCCTGCGCGAACGCGTTCCGGGCCGCTTCATCCAGAAAGGCGTAGAAACCACCGAACGCGGGCATCAGGTAACGCCGCCGGTCGTGGAGCCCGTTGACGTAATTGATCGTGCGATGCATGTCCGGCAGGCTCGGAACCGGCACCACCTTCCAGCCGAGTTTTTGCAGCGCGCGGATTTGTGTCTGTCGCGCTTCCTCCAACTCGCGCAGAGCGGTGAAATAGTTTCGAGTCAGGGAATCGGACGGCATCGTGGCCTCGGTCAGCGCTGCGGCCCAATGCAGATCCAGCGCGGCGAGAAAACACTGGAAATTCGCCGCCGCGGAATCGCTGCGGCCCACGGCCATCGCCCGGGTCAACGCCGAGGGATATTGCCGGTCCCGGTTCAAGTGCCGTTGCAGCGCGGTGGTCAGCGTTTGAGCGAAGACGAGGTTTTTGCCCTCGCGAAGGTGCGCCCGGGCCGCTTTCGCGTCGTCGGGCGTCAGGCTGCGATTGGCTTCCAGAGCCGCCACCGCGCGTTCCAGAATCAGCCGGACGGCAGTCTGCGGATCGTTGACAAACGCCAGAACTTGTCCGCCATGGGTCCGAACTGTGAAATCGAAATCCAGATGATGGGATACGACAGGCAAGACCACGCAAGCCTCCACGCCGAACTCCGCGCGAAACGCTTCCAGCACTTGCTCGCGCGTCAAACCGAGCGGCGTGTTGCGATAAATCTCCGCCTCGCTGATCAGCAGCACCCGCCGTTTGGCGACCGGATCCCGGACGGCCAGCAGATTGCCGCCCTGGAAAAGCAACGGCGATTGGATCACGGCGTGGCCCGCAGCGCGCAGTCCATCCATCAAGTAGGAATCGCCCGGCATGAACTGAGACACGTCTTCGCCTTGCGAAGCGTAACGCGGCGCCAGCGTGGCCGGCACCGCGGCGCCGGGCGGTTTCAAGGCGGTGAAACCAGCCTTCCCGTTGTCTTGCGCCCAGGGAGTCACATCGCACTTTTCGGCAAGGAGGGTCAGTTGGTTGGCGCGTTTCAGGGGCCAGCAATGCTGCGCGAGCCAGTGCAGGTTCGTCGCGAAATTGTCCTGGATAGTGACCAGGAAATCGGCCTCCGGCAACGCGGCCACGATTTGCGCAGTGACATCCAGACTGTCGCCCGGGACGATCCCGCCCAGGTAACCGCCTTCGACTTGCATCCGCACCAACGCGATTTCGTCTTCGCCATTTTCGGGAGCGACACGAAACTCCGGGCCGTTCCGATGGAACTCGAAGCGGAGAGTTTTGAGTTCCTCCTTTGCGCTCGCGACGGATTTGCCCTCCAACAAAAGGCGGGCCGTATGCGAAATCAGATCTGTGTTTGCCCCAGCCTGAGGCTCGTTCGATTTGAAACAAACGAGCCAATCGGCGGGGAAGCCAAGATGGGAGAGTTCTTGAGCCGCGTCTGAAGCCCGATCCAGCAACGACTGCGGACCGAGGATTGCGACTACTTCAACAAGCGTCGAAATCAGTCCGTCATGAGCGAGACGGCGTGTGATCAAGTCGGCTGCTTTTCGCCGCGCTGCTGTGAATCCCTGCCACGGGAGAGAGGTTGGAACGGTGTGGCCAGCCTCATCCAGGATCGCGGCTCGAAATCCGCGCAAGGGCAATTGCCTGCGTTCCTGAGCTAATCGATATTTCACGATTGGCTCCGGCGTTTGGGTCGAGGCCGGTCGGATGAACCGATCATCTCCCGGCTTGTGCATGGCAGGTGGCCGGCCCGCGGGCGCCGCGCTGCCAGCCACGGCGTGAAACCGTTGCGCATACTGGTCAAACGTGAGGCGGTGACGGGTTCGGCGAACAAAATCCGCGGGCAAATTAAGAACGTTCGTTTGTTCGTTCGGAGGGGGGTCGGTTGATCGCGACGGGGTTTCGGCCGCATCAACGGCAAGGTTCGCTGGCAGACTCGAAACGGTCGAAATGGCTGCCGCAAAAACAAAAGCCAATTGCCATCGCATTTGCGCAAACCGTGCCTGCGCATGATCATTGCGGCCAGAGTAAAAATCTTGCGAGGCGATAGGCAACGACTGCGGGCAGCGACCGATTTTCTCCATCACCGGTCTCAGTTGCCGAGGACAACCGCGTTGCGAAGGAACGCTTTGGGTGTAACCCCGTAAGCGCGCTTGAAATGGGTCGTCATGTGGCTTTGATCGCAAAAACCCAACCGCAAGGCCACGTCCGCGATGGATTCTGAGGATTGCAGGAGGAGTTGCTTGGCCCGTTCGGTGCGGCAGCGAAGCAGGTACTGATGCGGGCTGGTGCCTGTGGAGCGTTTGAACAGGCGGGAAAAGTGAAACGGACTTATCCCCACCGCGTCCGCGATGGCTTTCAGCGAGATATCCTCGGAAAGATGGTCGTGGATAAAATCGATGGCTCGGCGGAGCTGGTATTTGGCCAGACCACTCGACTCTTCACGGCAGCGGAGTGTTTGTCCGGAGTATTTGCGGGCCACGTGAACGGCCAGTGTCGTGGCCAGAGTTTCCGCGTAGAGGGGACCGTTGGATTCGCCGGATTCGACTTCGGCTTTGAGGGCGAGGGCGAGGCCGTGGATGAGCGGATCGTTCAGGCCAACTTGCGGGGCGACTTCGAGGCGGTTCTGGGAGCCGATTTCGTGGGCGGCGCAAGCCAGGAATCTCGGATCGAGCGAGATCATCAAAAAATCGCTCCGGCCTTCGCACCGCGCGGAGAAGGGGAGATTCGAGGGCAGGACATTCGATTCGCCGGCTCGCATCGTGTGAGTGCGGGAATGGCCGTCGTACTTCAACTCCAATTGCGCGGGATCGCCCAGGTGGACGCCGATGACGTGGTTCAGAAAAAACACGTCTTGAACTTCGGCGCCGGGAATGGAGTGGAGTTCGAGGAAGAACCCCTTCCACGGACCATTCGCACTGCAAAGCGCTGGGGATTGGGAGACGGCCGGCCGCGTTTTTCCGGCCTTGAGATCGAATACCAATTCTCTGCTCACGAGTAACACATCTTCGCGTTCTTCCGCGCGCCGCCACCGCTGCATTCCGGGAACACGTTTTCTGCAGAAGGTGCAGCCGGCTCCAGCAGCGCACGAAATGGGTGACGAGACGCATGGCATTTTGGTTACACCACATTCACGTTTACCGCGCCGGGTTTGATTCGCTATCTTCAGGGGGCCGCTCGGATTTCGGCGGATGGGGTGCAATGCGGCCACTCGGATGGGCAAGCGGTATGGACGACATTTTGACGTGTTACCAGATCATCGGTGTTCAGCCTGGAACTTCACCCAAGGCGCTCAAGAAGGCTTATCGCGATCTGGTGAAACGCTGGCACCCGGACCGCTTTCCCGGCGATTCGGAGAAACGGCAGGAAGCCGAAGAGAAACTTAAGTCCATCAACCTGGCCTTCGAGCGCATCCAGGATCACCGCGAAACTCTCATCGCGCTCGCCGCGCGAAGGTCACCGCCAGCGCCGGCGTCCAGCCCTTCACGGCCACGCGCCTCCTCCGCGCCTCCACGCCCGCCGCGGCCACGGACTCGCCCTCACCACGAATCCAAACCGCCGCGACCATCGGCGAACAAAGCGCCGCGAGCGCAAGCCGCAACGACGCCCTTCTCAAAGCCGGCGCCGCGGAAGAACTTCATCGCGGCCTGGTTCGCGCGCCGGCTTCGTCCAGCCACGCTCGCGGCCGGCTTCGCGCTTCTTGGAGCTGCCTCCGTGACTTTTCTGTTTGTTGGTCGGAAGGATGAACCACTGAAGCCGGAGCGAGAGAGCGAGCCGACCGTGCCTTTGTCGCAAATTGAGTTTCGCGCCTTTGGCCAGGCCTCGGGCCGCTCGCCGGCGGCGCAATCGGGAGAAATTCAGGACGTGCAGCAGAAGCCGCGATTCGATGCGAGTGAACCGAGCCGAGGTTCGCGTGCCATGAGTCTGGTAGGGACGGATTCCACTCCGTCCCTGACTTTGCTCAGAGATCAAAGGAGCCATATCAGGGACGCGGTGGAACGAGTCCCCACCAATTCATGGGCCGTGAACTCGGTTCGAGAACCTGGGGAACTTCCCACGACGCGTGGTGGCGACAGCGCGTCTCCCCTTATCAACGACTCCCTGAAAGCGAAGCTGATCGCGAAGGCAGAGGCGCCTCGCTCGCTTCCGCCGCGACCCGAAGAAACGCCGGAGGGCCAGGTTCGCGCCGCATTGCGTTTCGCGCAGGGGGACGGAGCGCCGCGAGATTACGCCGAAGCCGCGCGATTGTATCGGCTCGCGGCGGAAGCAGCCCACCCGGAGGCGCAAAAGAATCTCGGTTTTCTTTACGCCGAGGGCAAAGGCGTGCCGCAGGATTCAGTGGAGGCCGCAAAATGTTTCGAGAAAGCCGCCGCGCAAGGAATCGCCGGCGCCAAGTTTGCCCGCGCGCTCCTGGCGCACGCTCAGGCGACTTCGCCGAACGCGTCCGCGCCGCGTGAAGCCGCCGCTTCGCCGGCCACGGTGCCAGAGGACGGTCCGCGTTCGGCGCTGCTCAAAGGTTTGTTCCGTTCCAATTCCCCGGCGGCGAACTCGAAGGAGCCTCTCTCCTCCCGGATTTCCGAACCGGCAAATCCCGAAGCGCAATACGCGCTGGGTCTTCGCTGCGAGAATGGCGACGGTCTGAAACAAGATTTCGCCACGGGCCGCGAAGTGGTATCGCCGGGCCGCGGAAGCCGGGCACGCCGCCGCGCAGAAAAAGCTGGGCGACCTTTATGCGTCCGGGAAAGGCGTCTCGCAGGACTTCAACGAAGCCCGGAAGTGGTATGACAAAGCCGCTGCGAGCGGGTTGGCGGGAACGGGGCTGCGGCGAGCATCGCCGGACGCAGCCAACGCCGACGGACCCATCGAGTAAACAGATATGAACCGAAGAGTGCGGACTTTGTCGGAGCATCTCTGTTACATCGCGCTGGCGAAGTCGGAGGTTTCAGCTTGTGTCCAACTGCTCGAAGGATCGTTCCAGAGGTTTGGCCCGGTGGAGAAGACTGTGATCTCCGACCACGGGACGGCGCTGAAATTTCTTCTCCCCCTCAAATCGTTCACGACGCGTTACCTGGTTTTCGAACTTAACGGCTGGTGCTTGTGCGTCACGGACATGATCGGCGAGAGCTGCTTCGTCGATGTCTATGCGCTGAGCCGCAAGACCCGCTGCCTGGCGGTGGCGGCGGAATTTGGCGTGACGCAGCGGTCGTTTCGATTCATTCAAGACGGCGAAGTGAAACGCTCGATCGATTGCTACCGCGACGGCAGCGATTGGTTCTTCGATGAAATGGGCGCGCGGCTGGAATTCGAATCAGCGGAGCGCTACTCCCGGCCCGATCGCTCGGAGCGGTTGACGCCCGACCTGGTGGCGCATTACCTCAGCCAGTGTTCGGAGATCCCGTTTCCGCTCGACGTGCGAAAAACCGCCTTCTCGTCCATTTACGGCATCCAGCGCAGCCTGGACCGCTTGCGCGTGCCGCTGGAACAATTCTTCGTGGACGAATCAATCTGAACCAGAGGCAGCAGAAGACACTGGGCTATTTTCAGAAGTCCCTCCGGGACAAATTACAGTTGCGGCACAGGTATTCATTGCTTGAATTAGCCTAGAAATTCGAAGCCCTATCTAAACGCCATTCCGGTCCATCTCCCTTCTTGGCTCGGTTCGCTCCTGTTATTAAAGAAATCGAGATTCTGCTACCGCTTCAACTGCGGCGGGGTCGGCGCGAACATTTTCCAACTGAGCCCTTCGGCGCCGACGCTGCCGCTATAGACAACGATATGGAAGTATTTTGAAATCTGGTCGAACGCCGGGAGGAGGGAGAAGTCGAACCAGTCCTTCAATTCTTTGATTTCGCCGCCGGCGCTCAGTTTGCCTTTGATCGTCGGGATGGAAAGCAGTTTCTCCAGCGCGCCCACGTTGCTTTTCAAAGTCTCGAGCGCCGCGCGCATGGTTTCGTTTTGGTTCTCGAAGCCGAACAGTCCGGTGCTCATGCCACCCACGCGCTGGGCGGCTTCGCCCAACCCGGAGGTTTCGCGCAGCGGCCGGCCCGCGTTCTCGTTGCTGCGGAGGAAATCTTCGAGCATGGCATTGTCCGTGGACAGAGCCACGTAGCCGCCACTCGAAGCAAAACTGAGCGAGAGCTTCGCCCCCTTCTCCGCGTCTGGACCGGGCGGTGTGGGAAGCGTCAAGGAGTAAATCTTGCGACCCAGGAACTCGCGCTCCTGCGGGGTCACGCCGGCGGCGGCGGAAAAGAGGGAGGCGCCGACGTTCACGGCCTGCGCCAGTTTCTCCGAGTTCGGCGACCCGATCAAGAAAAGTGCCGGCGGCGAACCGAGGTCCGCGAGCGTGGTAGTGCGCGGACTTTTTTCCACGGCGATGAAATCATCGCCCAGATTGCCGATGAGGCCTTTCTTCAAGTCGAAATTGGGATCCTTGTCCTTGCCGATGGTGGACAGGGTCATCTGAAACAGGCCGGCGATCTCCGGCGACACACTCGCGATCATGGCTTCGAGCGTCGCCCAGGCTTTCTGGCCATCCAATCGCCAGCGACTGTATTTCGTCGCTTCGGCGGGGACAAACGGAGGAGGCGCCGAGTCTTTAGGTTCAGGGACGAGAATCTTAAAAAGGCCCTGGCGTTCGGACTCAGGCACGCCCAGAAAAATTTCCGCCGAACCGCCTTCCGCCGAGCCTCCCACTTTGAACGCCACGGACTTCAACCCGCCCAAGCCAAGCGCGGAAAGGATCTTGTCGGGGCGCGGGCCGAGCGGATTGTCCGCCGCGGCGCCTTTGGCCGATTCATTGACTTCGCGCAGGAACAGTTCGTAAATCGGCTTGAAATTCACCCAGCCAAACAGGAGCGCATCGCGGAACAGCGCGGCGTGATTGGCTTCGTACGACGCCTGCTCAGCCAGGGGCGGAAGAGAGCCGCCCGATTGCCGGATCAAGATTCTCTCGAGATCCTTGGAAGAATTGCCCAAGAGAAACAGGGACTCGGATTGCCCAACTATGATTTCGAACTGGTCGTCCTTTTTCTCGGCGTCCTTCTCCTCGGCGGGTTTTGCGTCCGGCGCGGGGAACCCTTTTTCAAGCGTGCGGCTCAGGTCGCTGTGCCGCATGAGGAGGGTGGTGAATTCGACATCGCGAATTTTCTCCGACTTGATTTGTTTTCCGGAGTCCACCCACTTCTTGCGCAGGGCGGACCACTGAGTCCGCAGGCGATCGCTCTGGTCTTTGGCATCGATCAGCAGAAGAATCCCAGGTTTCGCGCCGGGCTGCCCTCCGGTTCCGCCGGATGTCACCGCGAACGTTACCTGGCCATGAACCAGATTCGCGTAGTCGCTGAAGGCGACGCCCATCTCCTTTTCCAGCGGTGTCACAGCGTCTTCCGTGAACTGCTTGAGGAAATGGTCCTTGAACGGTTTCAAAGCGGGATCACGCCAGAGCTGGCCGAAGGGCGATTGCCCGTAATAGGCGGCGGCTTTGTCCCAGTCCGGAATCGAAATCACGAGCAGCGTGTCGGCGGGCAGGAGTTGCTCCGGCGGCGGGACCGCGGCGGAAACATTTCCCGCGAGTCCGATCAGGTAGCCAAGGATCAATATGCGGCGTGGCAAGTGGCGAATCATATGCGCATTCATCGCACGGAGGGCGCAGGCTTGAAAGCGAAATCAGTCCGCATAGCCATTCGGATGCGCTTTGTGCCAGCGCCAGGCCGAGGTGACGATGTCCTCCAGCTTGGGAAACCTGGGCTTCCAACCGAGCTCGCGGACCGCTTTGTCCGCGGACGCGACCAACCGAGGGGAATCGCCCGAACGCCGCGGCTTTTCCACCGCCGGGATTCTCTTTCCCGAAATCTTCTCACACGCGCGAATGACCTCGCGGACCGAGTACCCGGCGCCATTCCCGAGGTTGTAGATACCCTGGGCGGGCGATTCGAGCGCGAGAATGTGAGCCTGGGCGAGATCCGCCACGTGGACGTAATCGCGGAGGCACGTGCCGTCGGGAGTCGGATAATCCGTGCCGTAGATTTCGCAATACGGCGTCTGGTCCAAGGCCGGTTTGAGGACATTGGGAATCAAATGGGTCTCGATTCGATGGTGCTCACCGAAGCGCTCGCTGGCGCCGGCGGCGTTGAAGTAGCGAAACACGACGAACTCCAGCCCGTGAATCTGCCGGTACCACGCGAGCATTTTCTCGAACATCCATTTCGATTGGCCGTACGGGTTGACCGGCTGCTCGGGCAAATCTTCCGTGATCGGCACGCGTTCCGGCATGCCATAGACCGCGCACGTCGAACTGAAGACAAACCTTCTGACACCGGTTTCGACCGCGGCCTCGAGCAGGTTCAGCCCATTCGCGACGTTGTTGCGGAAATATTTGCCCGGATTGGCCATGGATTCCCCCACCAGCGCGAACGCCGCGAAATGAATGACGGCCTCGGGCGCGGACTCCATCAGCGCCCGGCCCAGGTTTTTGCGATCGTGCAGATCGCCTTCGACGAACTCCGCCCGCTCGTCCACGGCGGAGCGATGCCCTTCGATCAGGCTATCGTAAACCGTGACCGTGTGCCCGGCGTTGAGCAAATCCTCCACGCACACGGACCCGACATAACCGGCGCCCCCGGTGACAAAAACGCGCATGGCCGCAACCTAGTTTGTGTCTCGCCCTCGCTCAACGGAAAAATGACGCAGAGCGTTGAGCGACCTGAACCGCGAATATTGATCAAATCCGTCAGGTGATCCGGATTTCGTAGGACACAATCCAGATGTCGATTTGGCGAAAACGTTCCTTGGGCGCATGTTTGAGACGCACGAAGAACTCGGCGTTCTGAAGTGTATCTTCGACGTCAACAAAGACGCGAAGATTGTTCTCATCGTCGCAGAGTTTACTGGTTGATCGGGTTCCCTTCAATCAGCCTTCATCCGCCTTATCCGCCTTCATGCTTGGCAATGGTTTTCGCGGATCCTTGAAAATCGCCGCGTCGAAACGCCGAAAAATTCATGGGCAATCCTCAGCCGACCCATTAGTCTCTCGCCATGGACCCGTTGCTCAAGTTAATGCGCGAAAACGCCGCAGTGAAACCTTCTGCCCTGGCCGCCATGCTCAACTTGTCCGAACCAGAGGTCGCCGCGAAGATCAAGGCCTATGAATCCGATCAGGTCATTCTGGGCTATCGGACTATCCTCAACGAGGAGAAGCTCGGAGTGGAAGCGGTGCGTGCCGTGATTGAGGTGAAGATTACCCCGGAACGCGGCGGCGGGTTCGACCGGCTGGCGGAGCGCATTGCGAAATACGCCGAAGTCAAGTCGTGTTACTTGATGTCCGGCGCTTACGATTTGCTGGTGATCGTTGAAGGCAGCGGCTTGCGCGAAGTGGCTTCATTTGTGTCGCAAAAGCTCGCGACCCTCCAGGGCGTCCTATCCACCGCGACGCATTTCATGTTGAAACCGTATAAGGAACAAGGGGTGTTGATGACCCGCGAACACGATGAGGGTCGGCTGGCCGTTACGCCTTGATTGAAACGGTGTCCCTGGCCTCGGTCTGTTCTGTTCCACGCGCTCGTTCGGCGGGTCCTGTTCTGTCATCGGCGCTGATTCAACAGACTTTCAAGCTGTTTTGTTGGAACGGGCCGCTCGGGCCGATTTGCCCAATGCGCGTCCCAATACTTGATGAGCCTGGGCATCGCCCCGGTGATGTCGATGTCCGATCTGTAAGAGTCCTCCTCAAGGAACGGCAATGCAGCAGTGAAGCAGGCGTTCTCCACAATCCCCGTTACGTCCTTCCCGGCACGCATCCCCTCAAGGGCGTCGAGAGTCAGAACAAACGTTGCCTTCTCACGACCGAGGCCGCGGTGGTAGCCCGCCTTAAGAGAGATGGGCGACACTACGGCTGCGTGCAGAGTGCGGCCAGTGCCGCAACAAGAATTACATAGGATCGTTTCATAGGCAGTTTGAATCTCTGCATCGGCCGAGAATTGAAAGCAAGCTCGGTCACCCGATCTTTCCCAGAATCCTGTCCTTGATGTTCTCCCAGGTCGTGACTTGCTTTGGATCCCTCCGATACTCATCCATGCGCCGATCCAACTCCGCTATTTACCCGCGACCACAGGTTGCAGGATCAACTTCTCTTTCGCTGTTTCCTCGATCTTCGTTCTGCTGAAAAGCAGCGGGAAGTATCGCCCCTTCGCCCAGAGCGGCAGCAAATCGGCGTAGTGCGGGCCTTGCGGCTGGCCGGATTGGCCCGGTACGTTGATGGCCACGGAGCGATCCCAATCCGCAAAGTCAAGAATCTCGCGATACGACGCGCCGTTGTTTTGTTTGTCGTTGGATCCGCCGGTCATGTTCACCGTGAAATTGTCTCCATCGCGCTCGACCGGGCCGAGATCGAACTGCGCGCGCCGGGCGTCGTCGGTCGAAAGCGCGTGCGTGAAGGCAGCCGTGTGGAGCGCGCCCCAACGCCATTTGGCTGCGTCGCGGCCAAGCCTGGTCTGTGCTTCGGTAACGGCGTCTTCGAGCGACTTGAACAAGACCGCGTCGCGGCCCGCCTGGGCGTTGGTTGCGAACCATCGAGGCGTCGGCTTCTCCAGGACTTCGAGAGTTTTAACGGAGGAAACATGGCTTGCCAGGATTGGCCAGACGTTCGTCGGCACGTGCGGTTTGAAGATCGCTGGACTCAGCTTCGGCCACCAGATTTCGTAAAGTGCCGCCGCCGCCGAGTCCTTGGAGACCACGCAGTCCCAGCGAGTTAGCAAGTCGATGTAAGATTGGAGCGAGGCCGGGCCGTCTTTCGCTTCCTTGAGCACGCGCGTCAATCTCCGAGCCGGGATGGAAACCACGTCGTGCTGCAACCGTTCGAAATCCGCGGCAGAAAACTTGCCCTGTCTCGCTCCGAGCACTTCCACGATGCGTTGGTAGCGGAACGGCGCCGCGAAATCGTAGCCCAGCTCCCGCCGGTAGCCGGGCGGGAGCAATTTGTTGTTCGCGCTGGCCAGGAAATGGCTCGCAGGATTGTAGGAATATGGCAGTTGCTTCGCGGAAAGGAAGCCGCGCCATTCGTAGCGACCCTCGGCCCCAGGCACCGGCAATAGACCGAACCAATTCTTGCGCACCGGCGCCAGTCCCCCGACATGCCAGCCAATGTTGCCATCCACGTCGGCATAGACAAAATTCAGCGACGGCACTTTCCATCGTTGAAGGGCGCGCTCGAACTCCTTCCAGTTGCGGGCTCGGCCAACGGACAGCGACGCGAGATAACCGGCCGATCCTGGCTCGCTTCCAACCCAGCGCAAGGCATACGCGCGGTGACGCTTTGGATCCTCGTAGATCACCGGCCCGTGCGCCGTGAACTTCAGCGTCACTTCCACCGGCTGGGCCGCGCCCTTGACCTTGATTTGCTCGCGCTCCACGCGCATCGGCGCCCAGCGCCCGCGTCTTCGATATTCGTTCGGGTTCTCCGGATTGGTCTCCTCCACGTAAAGGTCCTGTTGGTCGAGGCCGTAAATCGTGATGCCCCAGCCGATGCGTTCGTTGTGGCCGATGGCGACGCCGGGGAGCGCCGGTTCGCCGCTGCCGATGACGTTCCAGCCCGGCCCATTCAAATGCACCATGTAGCGCAGACTCGGCAGCATGATGGGCCGATGCGGATCGTTCGCGAGCAGCGGTTTGACGGTCGTCGTGCGCGTGCCATCCACGACCCAATTGTTGCTGCCGTCGAGGGGATCGAATCGGATGGCCGCGCCGGCTCCAGTGGCCGTGGCAAGAATGCGCGCGTCGATGTCTTCCAAATCAAGCCCAACGGGAAGTTCGAGCGGACGGAAGGGATCGGTCGGGACCAATTCCTCCACGACCGCCGCTCCAAGCTCGCGGATCAATCGCGCGCGCGCCACTTCCAGGCCGGCGTTGCGCGTCATGATGTAGCCGGCTATGCGCGTCACGCAGACTTCGGGCGTCCACAAATCGGGCTTGATCCCGGTGAGTTGGAATTCGATGGGAAGTTTGTCGCGGCTGGATTCGATGAAGAAATTCACGCCGCGCACGAAGGCCGTGATGATTTCGCGTCCGTCCGGCGCGTAGCTTGGGAATTCCTTGTTCATGTCGCCCCGGTAGCGCAGCAGACGCGCGAACCGGTCCCGTTCCACGGCCCTGGGGCCAAGGATTTCCGCGAGCTTGCCTTCTCCGGTCCGCCGCCACAGATCGAGCTGCCAGAGGCGGTCCTGGGCCGCGACGAAACCCTGCGCGAAAAAGAGATCGGCTTGAGTCGCGGCGTAAATGTGCGCCACACCCCAGGGATCGCGAAGAATCGTCACCGGGTGACGAAGGCCGGGAGAACTGATTTGGCCGGACGTTTGAGCCAGCGTGCCGCGGGCGCGAGCTTGAAGGTCAGCCGCGTCGGACGCGGCCCGCGTCGCGCAAATGGTGGCCAGTTGAGAGGCGAGGACGAGGAACGCAGCGGACGGTGTTTTCATTTCTGTGGTTGAAGGGCTACCTTAAAATCGTTTTCCGCTTTCTTGACCCACTCACGCGTGAGCGGCTTCATAGAGCACTTTCCCTTTTCTGATCACCTCTTCCATGAAGCAGTCTCCCCAGCGGAGTCGCTGTTGTACCTCGGGCGGCGTGCGTACCAGCAAGTCGAGAGGGAAGCGATAACCTATGGCCTCCAAGATCCTCAGCGCCATCCGACCCTGGCGGCGATCGTAGGGGAGGATCACCAACAGGTCCACGTCCGAGTCCGGCGTCGGCTTACCATAGGCGTAAGAGCCAAACAGAATGATCCTCTCCGGCTTGAACTGTCTGGCAACTTCGTTGGCAAACCGCTTGATGTCGCGTCGCGAAACCATGACCTTTTGTGGTCAAAAAGTTTCGGCAAATAGAACCCCGCCGTCAAGACACCGCCATCCATATCCAGGCTTTCTGCCCCTGTTACCTGCAAGGGGCAGATTGATTCGCCTACTTGCCCGCGCTCCAGCCGCCATCGATCAAGAACGCGGTTCCGGTGATGAAGGCCGATTCGTCGCTCGCCAGATACAGCGCTGCGTGGGCAATTTCTTCCGGTTTGGCCATCCGCCCCAGGGCCTGGGTCGCGGCCATTTCCTGATACGCTTTCGCAGGGTCCGGATACTCCTTCAACCGCGCCGAGACAAACGGAGTTTCCACGCGGCCTGGACAAATGCAGTTGGCGCGTATGCCTTCCTTGGCGTGATCCAGCGCCAGACTTTTGGTTAGTCCGACCACGGCAAATTTGGTCGTGCAATACGCGAGCCGGTCGCGCACGGCGACCATGCCGCCGATGGAAGCCAGGTTGATGATGTTTCCGGATTTCCGGGCGAGCATGCCGGGCAGAAAGACTTTAGTCACGTTGAAGACTCCGCGCACGTTCACGGAATACATGCGGTCGAGATCGGCGCCGGCGGTCTGCACCATCGTGCCGACGTGGCCTACGCCGGCGTTGTTCACGAGAATATCCAGCCGGGATTTGGCGCGAAGGACATGGTCCGCCGCGCGAGCACACTGCGCTTCGTCCGACACGTCGAGCGCGATGAATTCCGACTGGCCCTGGTCCTGTTGAATGCGCGCCACGGTCTCGCGCCCGGCCTTCTCGTTGCAGTCGGTGACAAAGACATAAGCCTTTGCGCGCGCAAAAACTTCGGCGATGGCCGCGCCAATGCCGGAACCGGCGCCCGTGACTAGCGTAATCTTGTTCTCGAGACTGAACATGCTCGGCCGTCAAAGCTGTGGCAATTCAACTTGAACAGGAGGCAACAGAGGGAACAGAGGCTCTGGAGAAAATTTGAATCGGAACTCGCGTGCGCGACTGACTCATTTTTGGCTGAGCATCGCACACCGAACGCAAGAAGATGGGCTGGTCAGACCCGCCGCCCTCTGTTTGCTCTGTTTGCTCCTGTTGCAACGAATTTCTTCGGGTTAGGGAATTTTCAGCAACTCCGCTTCCGTCCAGGCGTCCTCGCGTTTGACGGTCTCGGCGCGGACTTTTGCGACCGTCTTGGGATCGACCGGCAGCGCGGCGTTTCCCCATTCGCGCCGGATGTAGGTCAACACGGCGGCGATTTGCTCATCTTCCAGGATGGCCAGAGCGGGCATCTCCAGTTGAAACGTTTTCCCGCTGACTTTGATTGGCCCTCGCAACCCCTGAAGTGAAATTCGGATCAATCGTTGTTCCGACCCCGTGGCCCACTCCGAGTTTGCCAGCGGCGGCGCGAGGCCTTCCTGGCCGTTGCCGTGTGGCTGATGGCACGCGCCGCAAATGACGGTGTAAAGTTCCTTCCCTGCGTCAAACCGGGCTTGTTCCGCCGGCGACAACGGCTGAACCGCGGGAGTCTTCTTTTCTGGCGCAGGCGAGGACTGGTTCCCGTTCGTGGAACGCACGAACTGGGGGAATGTCAAAACGCCGGCAAAAGCCAGCACCGCGGAGGTTCGCAGCAACATGCAGGTTCCAAATTGCACAAAAGCGCGATTTGGTTACCTGAGTTCCGCGCGCTTGCCAAGCGGTTTTGCGGTGCTCTTGCTGCTTCGTGCTGCTTCGCGTCTGTTTAGCGCTGTTTCGCGAGACTGGGGCATTCGATTCTTGAGCGCCACTCCCTTTGTGTCTGCACCCCTCCCCAAGAACCGGAGCGTGATCAAGGCGGCTGGTGGCTGTTCGCTCGACTCGATGGTTGGCTGATACTACTCGCGATGGACTTCTTTCCGGTGCCGAACCCGAACGGCGGCAACCGCCAGATCCGCTAAGTCCTCGACCATGCGTTCATAGTCCTCCAACGAAAGCATCACGGCCCGACGATCCCCCTTCTCGTCGGTCAAATACTGAATTGTTGCCGGCATGCTCGGAACTTACCACCGGTAGTCGGATTGTCGAGAACGGTGATCCGGATGAGCCATGACGAGGAGCGCGCCAACGACGTTCGATTGGAACCGCAACGTCATCGCGCTCCTCGACATTGGCTCGATCCGTTCGCCTTATCTTCGAGTGACTCCAAAACTCGGATGCCGATGATGATGCCGAACGACTACAACTCGGATCTTGCCGGGAACAATGCGGTAAAGAAAATGGTGGAGAAATCCCTCCAGATTCACTCGGCGAAGTGAACGTCCTGCGGAATCGAAATGGTAACGCTCCGGATTCGTCTTCGCCGTCTCGATCTTTTCTATCAACTCATCCCAAAAGCTGTCGCCTAACTTCTTCGAAATCTCGTCGTCGTAGCGGAGTATGCCGCCGACATCGCGCTGGACTGCCGGGTGGTAACCGACCTTCATCTCTGTCGGCTTTCCTGAACTCGCTGTACGAACTCTTCGTGCGTCATCGCCGCAACCGCACCACTCTCCAACTCGGCGTCACGGCGAAGAACCTCTTCGTCGGTGATTTCCGTGCCAGGCGCCGACAGTGTGTCCATGAGCGACAATACCAAAGCCGCATGCTCCGACTCGCTCAAGGCTAAAGCTTCTCGCTCGATCTCCTGTAATTTCATAATCGGTAGAATGGCCGACCTCGGCCGAGCGCGCAATCACCGCGATTGCCTTCAAGGCGAACGACCCGCTATGGAAAACGCAAGGCTGGAAGATCAAAGGCCACGGATGCCATGCCCAATCCCACGCTCTGAGCATCTGCCGCCGAGGCCGAGCCGAAGTGACGGTGCCATCGGCGCGCGATTTCACCGCATGGGCCGTCGGGGAGAAAAGGCCAAACCCGTGGCCAGTCGAACCATGGAAAGAAGCGCTGAATGTGGAAACGGCATTTGATCAGCCACAAAGATCAATGATCTCAAAGAGAAGGGTGTGGAAGGGAATCGGCAGGCACTCTTCGGGTGATTCGGTCCGCAGTCCGACCAGCTTGCAGCTCTTTGTGTTCTCTGTGGCTAAACTGCTTTTCAAGGCTGAATGGTTTTTTTGAGAAGCCAAGCGCGCGCGGGGAGAGAGGCGGCCCTCGGAGGGGAGATGGTGTCCGTAGGACAGGTGAGGGGTAGGTTTGTGGAAAGCCTTCGAGCCCAAAGGGCGTGCATTGGGACCATGAACCCAAAGGGGAGCGGCTTCCGTGCGTCACGCCTTGGACTGCGGTGACGAGCGCAGAGAAGTCACCGCTTTCGCTTCGGTGCTCCAATCAGCGGGGCAACCTCTTTGAATCGGACCCGTCTGCTCCGCGCGACTTTGTTCACGCCCTCCAGCCCCGGAGACGCTAAGCTGTAACTATTCAGTGAAAGGCTCGCCCTCACCCTAACCTTCTCCCTGGGGGAGAGGGCCGGGGTGAGGGCGAGCTTTTCATCGCACTGAATACTTACGGCTTATTATTGGGGGCGGGAGACCTGCTCAAACCCGCGTCCTATTTTGGGACGTAACTGCCTCGAATTAAAACAGGTCTCATGAGAGTTCCGGATCGTGCCAAACGGTCCGGTTGAAACCGAAAACCGAAATTGGATGGGGAGCGCACCCGCCCTCGGGTGCAGTTTTCCGCGCCCTCGGGGAAAACATTCGCTGCGCGAAAAAGTGCGGTGGATACAGCGCCGTAGCAAGCGCAATCCGGCTGGACGCGAGGCGCGCCCAGCTACACGCGAGGGCGCGTGAGCTCCCCAACTTCTTTTTTCGGGTTGAATCTGGGTCATGAACGTGAATGAGATGGGGCAGAAGCCGTGCCGAAGTAGAATTCGCTTTTTCAACGCAGGTTGGAGGGTAGCCGTCCAGGGGTGCCCGGACAAGAAAAACCCTGATGTCACGAAGTGGAACGAGGATTCCCCTTGGGGTGCCGCCGCGCGACCTCACGGGGAGAATCCTCGCCGTTTGTTCCGCTCTGGAGAGACGGGTTAGGCCGGGCTTTCCCATCCCGCAGACAGAGCGGGAGCCCCAAGCCGCCCACCATGCTTGGCCACTCCCAATGCGGCACCCCGATGGGTCCTCCTTCAAGCTGCTTCAACCCATCGCTATCGCTGGCGCCGGCAGTTTGCCTGGCTTGCCAGTGCATCCACAAGTTGACGGTGCCTTGGACTGGAAGCGGTCGATTTGGAGTGCGCCGGCAGAGCGCAGCGGCGACGGCGCTTTCTCGTCGAATCCCCACATCGCGGACGGCCCGCAAGTGCCGCCTTGGCCCACGCCAAAGCGGCGTCGCGCTCCGCTTGCCGCCGCACTCCAAAGAGTCACTGGTATACTTCTGGATGCACCGCTGGGTTACAGACGTGTCGAACAAAGATTGAAATTGGACGCCTGATCGGTCATTGTCAGGTCCATGAGCGACCTCGATCAGTTGGATGAGTTGATTTCGTGCCGGACGGAGGAGGGACGAAAAAGTGTTGAACCGTGTTCCATCGTCATTTTCGGCGCCAGCGGCGACTTGACCGCGCGCAAGCTGATTCCCGCGTTATATCACCTGTACAGCGCAAAACAGTTGCCGTCACCGTACCGAATCATCGGCTTCGCCCGCCGCGAGAAGACGGACGCCGAATGGCGCGCGGAGTTGAAGACCGCGCTCAATCAGTTCTCTCGCACAAAGCCGGTGAATGAAAAACTATGGGAGGAATTTTCTCCGAACCTCTTTTATTGCCAGGGCGATTTTTCGGATGCGCAAGGGTATTCAAACCTCGAAAAATTGCTGACCTCTTTCGGCAGTGAGCCGCTCCGCCGCAATCTGTTGTTTTACCTGGCGACTTCTCCCAGCCAGTTCGCGCAGGTCGCGGAAGAACTCCATCGCGCGGGTCTCCTGCACAAGGAGGAGCAGACCGGTTCCTGGCAGCGGTTGGTGGTCGAGAAACCGTTTGGGCACGATCTGGGGTCCGCTCAAGAGTTGAACGGCGATTTGACCCGCTTCGCGCATGAAAAGCAGGTCTTCCGCATCGATCATTATCTCGGCAAGGAAACGGTGCAGAACATCCTGATGTTCCGCTTTTCCAATTCAATCTTCGAGCAGCTTTGGAATCGGCAATCCATCGATCACGTCCAGATCACGGTCAGCGAGAAGCTGGGGGTGGGCCAGCGCGGAGGCTACTACGAGGAAGCCGGGGCGATTCGCGACATGTTCCAGAACCACATTCTTCAGGTGCTCTCGCTGATCGCGATGGAACCCCCGGTCACCCTCGACGCGGAGGCGATTCGGGATGAAAAGGTCAAGGTCCTGAAGTCCATCCGGCTGCTTAGCCCTGGAGATGTGGCCAAACAAGTGGTCCGCGGGCAATACTTCGCCGGGATGCTCGACGGACAGTTGCGGCCCGGATATCGGCAGGAACCCAAAGTGAAGTCCGACTCCGACGTCGAGACGTACGTCGCGCTCAAGCTCTTTCTCGACAATTGGCGCTGGTCCGGCGTTCCGTTTTTCTTGCGAACGGGCAAATGTTTGCCGCTCAGCGCGAGCGAGGTGCGCGTGGAATTCCGGCGCACGCCGCACGTGCTGTTCGCCGCCGCCAGCAACAAAACCCTCGACGCGAACGCCCTCACGCTGCGCTTACAGCCCAACGAGGGAATCTCCCTCCGATTCAATGGCAAAGTTCCCGGCACGAGCTTGCAACTGCGCCCGGTCCGTATGAATTTTAGCTACGACAGCGAGTTCGGCGCCTACACGCCCGAAGCCTACGAACGGCTGTTGCTGGAAGCCATGTCCGGAGACGCGACTTTGTTCATTCGCCGCGATGAAGTGGAAACGGCGTGGCGCATCGTAGATTCCATTCGTAAGGGGTGGGAAGGAAGACCATTGTCGAATCGCGAATTTTACTCCGCCGGCACCTGGGGACCGGTGGCCGCGGAGGATCTGCTTGGGCAGACGACCCACGTCTGGCGGGATCCGCAGCCCATCCTGAAATGAAGCTGCTTAGCCGTAAATATTCAGTGCGATGAAAAGCTCGCCCTCACCCCGGCCCTCTCCCCCAGGGAGAGGGAGTAACTTTTGCCGCCCGCGGACTCATCTCTGTTTAGTGACCATTTCCCGGAGCGGGAAAGAGCGGTTCCCTCTCCTGGGGGAGAGGGTTAGGGTGAGGGCGATTGACCTTTTCAAGGAGTAGATACGGCTTAGCTCGCGTGAGCCCTTCGACAGATCGATTGGAGTTGGTCAAGTTTCCCGACGAATCGAGCTTGGCGGAATCGGTGGCGGAGAGATGGTTGCAGGAGTTGATGGCGTCAGACGCGCCTTCGTTTGCGGTTGCTTTGGCGGGAGGGCGCATCGCGCGGCAATTCTTTGTCAGCGCAACCCGGCTTTTTCAAAAAACGAACTACACGCCGGATCGGGTCCATTTTTTCTGGGGCGACGAACGGTGCGTGCCGCCAACCCACTCCGAAAGCAATTATCGCCTGGCCCACGAGCACATGCTTTCCCCGTTGCGGATTCGCGAAGATCGAATTCACCGCATACGCGGCGAATTGAACGAAGCTCAAGCCGTGTCCGAGGCCGAGGCGGAAATCCTTCGGTCAGTGCCTCTCAGTGGCAGCAAGCAGCCCATTCTGGATTTGATCTTTCTCGGCATGGGTGAGGACGGACACGTGGCCTCGCTTTTCCCCAGCGAACCGGAAGCAACCCGGCAGAGTCGGGCGGTGTATCGCGCCGTCGTGGCAACAAAACCGCCCCCGAAGCGAATTACGCTCGGCTATGAAGCGATTGCTGCCGCGCGCCGAGTTTGGGTGCTGGCCTCCGGGGCAAACAAAGAGGAGGTTTTGCAGGCGTCCCTCTCTCCGCACGGCCAGACGCCGCTGGCGCGGGTCATTCAGGGGCGGGGGCGGACGGTTGTCTTTACCGACCTTAGAATTCGGTAGGCATTCAGCAGAACCGCGATCAAAGGCCCAAAGGGACGGGAAGGGACACGCGGGAAAGCCGGATACGAATTTTGAACGCAACTCTGCCGCCGAGACTCCAACCTATCGCAAAGCAGTTACGTTGCTGTCCACTAAGGGTTGGCGCCGAGACCGCGCTCGTAACGAGGTTTGGGCAGCAATCGAACAGTTGGCCTCGTTGCTCTTCTGAGCGTCTGGGTGAAGGCGCAACGGATCTCATCACCACTGAGCCAGTGAAAACTGGCTCTTTTTGTTTAGCGTTTCCCGGCCAAATCATCAGTTCCATACCCCGTAGTCGAACGGCGATTCGAGGCATTCAATTGGCTGCTCATAGCCAATTGCGCGCGCGCCTGAATTGGCGGAATTCGCCGTTGCGCCGGACTCGACGCAAACCTAAACTCCCCACCGTGCAACTGAGCTTTCTTGGGTCGCTATGAAACACCATCTGGATTTTGAGAAGCCGATTGCGGAATTGCAACGAAAACTGGAGGAGTTCAAACAGCACCCCGAGAAGCATTCTTTGGGGATCAGCATGGAAACCGAAATCCGGCAAATCGAGAAGAAGATCGAAGAGGAACGGAAGCGGATCTTCTCCGATCTGACTCCGTGGCAGAGGGTTCAACTGGCCAGGCACCCCAAACGGCCTTACACGCTGGATTATATCAAAACGGCTTTTGCCGGCTTCTCGGAGATTCACGGAGACCGCCTCTACGGAGATGATCAGGCTGTGGTGGGCGGGTTCGCGCAGTTGGAGAGCCATCGCGTCATAGTGATCGGCACGCAGAAAGGGCGCGATACCAAGGAAAACATCCAGCGGAACTTCGGTTCCGCGCACCCGGAAGGCTATCGCAAGGCGCTTCGGCTGATGCGCCTGGCGGGCAAGTTCAACCTGCCCATCATCGCGTTGATCGACACCGCCGGCGCCTACCCCGGGATCGGCGCCGAGGAACGCCACATCGCCGAGGCCATCGCGGTCAACCTTCGGGAAATGATGTTGATCGAGGTCCCCATCCTTGCGGCGGTGATCGGTGAAGGCGGTTCAGGCGGAGCGCTGGGCATCGGAGTCGCGGACTGCGTGTTGATTCTCGAAAATGCTTATTACTCGGTCATCAGCCCGGAAGGTTGCGCCGCGATCCTCTGGAAAGATCGGACGGCAGCAGCGCGGGCCGCGGAAGCTCTCAAGATCACCGCGAAGGAGTTGTGCGAGCTTGGACTGGTGGACGAAGTGATTCCGGAACCTCTGGGCGGCGCGCACAATGACCTTGCAGCCACGGCGGCGTTGCTCAAGAACCGGTTGCTCCATCACCTGGTTCAACTCAAGAGACTTTCGGAAGGCGACCGGCTTCAGCAACGTTACGCAAAGTTCCGCGCCTTCGGCCATGTCCAGGAAAGACAGCCCGCTCCCGCCACTTCTTGATCGTTCCCAGTGCTGTACCCGCTGACTTTCCATCCCATTTTTAAAGAGCGCATTTGGGGTGGGCGCAAGATCGAGAAGCTCTTCGACAAAGGCCTCCCACCGGACCAGCGGATCGGAGAGTCCTGGGAAATCTCGGACCGGCCGGATGCGGTGAGCGTGATTGCTCATGGCCCTCTGGCCGGAAAAAGCCTGCGCTGGCTCATGGAAACAAAGGCGGAGGAAATCCTCGGACGCACGGTGGGGTCGGGCGCCCGCTTTCCACTTCTGATCAAAATCCTGGATGCGACCTCGACGCTTTCTTTGCAGGTGCATCCTCCGGCTTCCGTAGCGGGCCGTTTGGTCGGGGAGCCGAAAACCGAAATGTGGTATATCGCGGACGCTCAGCCGGACGCAGAACTTTTCGTGGGCCTGAAACCTGGGGTGACGCGAAAGGAGTTCGAACAACGGATTGCCAACGGCACGGTGGCCGATTGTTTTCACCGGATTCGCGTTCGGGCCGGAGACGCGATGTATCTGCCCAGCGGCCGAGTTCACGCCATTGGGGAGGGGTTGGTAATCTTCGAAATCCAGCAAAACTCAGACACGACGTATCGCGTGTTCGACTGGCACAGGCTGGGCGACGACGGACGGCCTAGGGATTTGCACGTCGCGGAATCTTTGGCGTCGATTGACTTTGATGATTTCGAGCCGGGGTTGGTGACGACAGAATTCTCGGGCGACCTCTTCCGCAAACGATCTTTGGTGGCCGGGGCGCTTTTCGGCGTCGAGGAATGCGAATGCAGCGCCGGCATGCACTTGCACTTTCATGGCCGCGAGATGCTCATCCTGGGTGTTCTATCCGGCAAACTGACCATTGAACATCAGGGAAGCCAGATCGAGATTGGCCCGGGACGATTCACACTGATCCCCGCCGCCGTTCAGGAATTTGATTTGGAGGCGGACACTCAGGCCCGGTTTTTGCAGGTCAAGCTTGGGCAACCGCGAATGGACGCGAATACACGCCAATGAAATCGAGCGCCTCAAGGAACGCCATCCCGCGTTCTTTCTCGACGCCATCGCAACAATGCGGACCTGGAATTCCCCTTTGAATTTACGCGTGGATTCGGGCCAGTCCCGAATCAAACACGAGAACTCTGGGAAATCTCGGCTCACTTGCTAATCGGTGGGTGCTCGGCAATACTTGCGGAGTGAAGACCACGGTTACGGAATTAACCGACCGGTTGCTCGCTTCTTATGCGCGCGTTGGCGGAATCAATCATCTGGACGGGAAAAACCTTCCCTCCAAAACGGCCATCGCCGGGATCACGTCGGATTTGCTGCGCTTGTTGTTTCCGGGTTTCTTCGATGAACGCACCATTCACTCGTCCGAATTGAAGGTGGAGATCGCAACCTTGATGGATTCGGTGCAAGGACGGCTGGAGGACGAGATTTACAAGAGCCTGGAGTACCGGCCGCCGGAGGAAATCGGCACGCGGAATCTCCGGTCGGCCGCGCACGCGTTGACGATGAGTTTTCTGGAAAGTTTGCCGCGCGTGCGGGACTTGCTCCACACAGACGCGGAGGCAGCTTACAACGGGGATCCCGCGGCCTTGAGCAAGGAAGAGATCATCGTGGCCTACCCGTTCATGGAAGCGATCGCGGTGCAGCGCATGGCCCACGAGCTGTACCTGCAGCACGTCCGTCTGATTCCGCGCATCATGACCGAATGGGCGCACTCGCGCGCGGGATTGGACTTGCATCCGGGCGCGCAGATTGGATCGCATTTTTTTGTCGATCATTGCACCGGGACAGTCATCGGAGAGACCTCCATGATCGGGAATCACGTCAAACTGTATCAAGGGGTCGGCCTGGTCGCGCGTTCCTTGGCGGGAGGACAACAATTGCGCGGCCACAAACGCCATCCGACCATCGAAGATCACGTAACGATCTACGCGGGCGCGACGATTGTCGGCGGCGAAACCGTCATCGGCGAAGGCAGCACCATCGGAGCGAACGTGTTTCTGATGCGCAGCGTGCCGCCGAATTCGCTGGTGTGGTACGAAGAGGTCAATGTGAAGGTCCTGAGCAAGCGCGAACGGGGAAAGGGAGGGACAGACTTCCAGATTTGATGATCGCGTATTTCTGGATTGGCGTGGGCAGCCGAGAGAAAGTTTGAAACCTTCGCTGGCCTGCTCATGATCTCGGAAATCGATCTTATGAAAGACCTTTTCCTGCTGGCTTCCGCGTTGCTCCTTTGCAGTCCTGAAACCGGCTTTGCCGCGCCCATGAGAGCTTTGATCATCGATGGACAGAACAACCACGATTGGAAGGCGACCACACCCGTTCTTAAGCGAATTCTGGAGGAAACCGGGCTGTTCACGGTCGAGGTGGCCACCTCTCCCCGAGGCGGCCAGGATTTAAGCGGATTTCGACCGCAGTTCTCGGATTATGCGGTCGTCGTTTCGAACTACAACGGTGAGTCCTGGCCCAAGGAAACGCAAAACGCTTTTGTGGCCTATATGAAGTCCGGCGGCGGCTTTGTTTCGGTTCATGCCGCAAACAATTCGTTCCCCGAGTGGAAAGAATACAATGAAATCATTGGCGTGGGTGGATGGGGTGGACGCAATGAGAAATCAGGTCCTTACGTCCGGTATGTGGAGGGGAAGCTTGTCCGGGAGAACACGCCGGGGGTGGGCGGGAGCCATGGGATGCAGCATGCGTTTGCAGTCGAGGTCCGCGATTCGACTCATCCGATCACGGCCGGGCTGCCCGGCAAATGGATGCATGCCAAAGACGAGCTTTATGATCGGCTGCGAGGTCCGGCGGAGAATCTGACCGTTCTGGCAACGGCTTATGCGGAGCCAGCCACGAAAGGGTCTGGGCAGCACGAACCGATGTTGATGGTGATCGCCTACGGAAAGGGCCGGGTTTTCCACACGACGCTTGGCCACAGCGTCGAAGCGATGAAATGTGTGGGCTTCATGGCGACCCTTCAACGCGGCGCCGAATGGGTGGCCACCGGCAAAGTAACTCAAGAAATTCCGAAAGATTTCCCGACATCGGACCAAGTGCGCAGCCGGGAGTGACCGGTGGCCGGATCAAGGCAAGCTTGTCCGAAGTCAACTGTTGCTCCGTTACCTTGCTTCGGAGAGGGGGGCTAGCCGGATTGCAAGCACTAGATTCTCGAAGCGATTCGCGACCTCGCGCACCTTCTGCGGGAGACGGCGCGGATTGAACCCAACCTTCTCGTAGAGTCCGGGTTTATTCCACATCACGTACAGATCGAAAGCTGTGGGACGCCGCCCAGTTGCGCGGACGAACCAGGATTCGCGTTCTTCCAGGATTTGGTGGGCGACGTTCCAGGCGAGGATCGGGTTCGAGTAATTTCGAGACTTGGAATAGGTTTTCCACACCGATGGCATGATCTGGAACCGGCTCACTTCGCCGGAAGAGCCTTTGGCAGTGTCCGGGTTGCGGTAGTGTCCGGACTCGATTTGAGCCAGAGCCCATTGAACAGGAGCCGCAGCCAGGATGGAGACTTCCAGGCCGGTCTCCGGGCCAGGAGCAGGAACAATGGCTGCCTTCAGCGGCAGGCAAAGAGACACCAAGACAGTTATTGTCAGCATTCGCATAAATCGCAGTGTTGCCCAAGATACACCTTAAACTTACAAACCTAAGTGCGGATCGCAGCGGGTCAAGTGTTTACTTCATTCACTTCCGTGGGCGAATTGACTCAAAAAGATTGTTACCGTGGGCGGGGTGAAATGGTTTGAGGAAAGCATTCGTTGACTCAAAAGGGGTGTTAGCCAGACATGGACACCAAAATGAGTCAGAAAACACGAAGTGAAG
>Ga0233424_10001059_pt1 | contig 27518 bp, 31 predicted proteins | sample Watercolumn_Towu_FD_181011 | JGI IMG/M metagenome (GOLD analysis project Ga0233424, IMG submission 181011) | Freshwater microbial communities from Lake Towuti, South Sulawesi, Indonesia - Watercolumn_Towuti2014_125_MG | ecosystem: Environmental > Aquatic > Freshwater > Lake | place: Indonesia... | reverse complement strand
TCGACCGACGTGGAGAGCGGCGGGTATTTCGACACGGGCAGCATCAACAAGACGGTGATTGCCACGGTGCTCGTCGAGTTCGCGACGAAGTAGCACTGCGTCGCCGGGCGGTAGCGACTTTCAGTAGGCCTCGTCAGTCGCCGAGGAACCACGCCGTCGTATTGGGCGGCACGGTCGCACCCTTGACCGCGTCGACGCGCGGGTGGTGGCGGCCGTCTTTCTCGCGCCAGCGCACGCTCCAACCGGTGATTTTTCCGTTCGTGTCGCGAACGGGCGTCATCGAGGCGTCAGCCATTTCAGGCCGCCTTTCCGAACACGACGACACCGAAGCGTGCAGCGTTCATGAAGGTGTCGTGGTCCTGGGTGAGGAACATGTATGCGCGACCGGGACGGAAGAAGGCAAGCCTGCGGCTGCGGATGGCGCGACGAAGCGTCTTCGTCGAAACACCGCAGTATGCAGCGGCTCGCTCAATGTTGAGGTATTCCTTGGGTGTTGAGCCCTGTGTGTTCATGGCAAGGAACACGATGACGGGATGGGGTCGCCGCGACACTCTCAACCAAACCGTCCCGGCGCCCAAAAGAGTTGGACCACCGAAATTGGACCACGCCGATCAATGCCGCCTTAGTGCGCGAAAAAGCCTTGATTCTCTCGTGGGGCTAATTGGAGTCGAACCAACGACCTCATCCTTATCAGGGATGCGCTCTAACCAACTGAGCTATAGCCCCGTCGTGCGGGACGGCTCAGGCTAGCGAGCCCCCGCGTCGTCGCCCACGGCGTCAGCCGCGTCGGCGACGGTGTCGCGCAGCGTCGCCACGACCTCCTCTTCGAGCACGCTCACGCGCACCCCGCCCACCAGTTCGGTGATGAGGTTGAACACCACGGCGCCGATCACCCACAGCCCGGTGAGGAGCACGACCGCGAGCAGCCCCAGTTGCCACGCGTTTGCAAACAGCCGTGCGCCGTCGAAGGAGAACGTCTCCCACCCGAACGACTCCATGAAGCGCTCCACGTTGCCGAGCGTGCCGGTGGCGTCCGCGACGTTCCACAGCAGCACGAGCGCCACGAGCACCACCGCGTACGCCACGAGGTGGAACACGAGCCCCACCTTCATCACCGACCAAGGATCCACGTCGCGCACCACGCGCGTCACGCGCCGCACGCGCGGACGGTCGTCGGACGGCGTCGTCACGACGGCAGTGTACGACGGGCGGCCGCGCACGCACGGGCAGCCTGCGCGCGCACGCACACCACGACCGTGCGCCCGTCGTCGTCGCGCCACGCGAGCGCGTCCAGCGCGAGGCCGTGTGCGACGGCGACGGATTCGGCCGCGTGTCGCGCCGCGGGCGGATCGGCGAGTGCCGCCGCGAGCGCCGCCGCGTCGGCCACCCGCGCGGCACGCGCGTGGGCGACGGCGCGGCCCCCGACGCCCGCGATCGCCGCCACGAGTGCGGCGGCGAGCACGAGCACGACGAGCGCAGCGGCCGTGGTCGATCCGGGCTCCGCGCGCGGCGGAGCGTTCAGTCGTCGTCCCCGGGCAGCAGCGTGGCGACCGAGGTGACCGTCTGGTCGGCGCCGGCGCGCATGATGCGCACGCCGGTGGCGGAGCGGCCCTGCTCGGTGATGTCCGAGACGGGCAGGCGGATGGTGGTGCCCTTGGAGCTCACCGCCACGATCTCCATGCCGTCCGACACCACGTGCCCGGCGACCACGCGGCCCTTCTTGCCCGTGAGCTTCATCGCGATCATGCCCTGACCGCCGCGACCCTTGGTGGACCACTCGGTGATGGGCGTGCGCTTGCCGTAGCCCGACTCGGTGACGGTCAGCAGGTGCGTGCCCGAGCGCGAGGTGTCCACCGCCACGACGCCGTCCTCGTCCTGCACCTTCATGCCGCGCATGCCCGCGGCGTCCCGGCCCATGGCCCGCACCTCGGTCTCGCTGAAGCGCAGCGCCAGCCCGCCGCGCGTCACGAGCAGGATGTCGTCGTCGCCGTGCGTCTCGACCACGCGCACCAGCTCGTCGCCCGACTTGAGCCGCAGGGCGAGCAGACCGCCGTCGCGCGTCTCGTCGAACTCGGTGAAGGCCGTCTTCTTGACCGTGCCGTTGCGGGTCACGAAGAACAAGAAGCGCTCGCCCGGGAACTTCTGGGTGGGGATGATCGCCTGGATCTTCTCGCCGGAGCGCAACTGCTTGATGAGGTTCACCACGGGGATGCCCTTGGCCGTGCGGTCCCGCTCGGGGATCTGCAGCGCCCGGCGTCGGTAGACGCGGCCCAGGTTGGTGAAGAACAACAGGTACGAGTGGGCCGTGGTGGCCACGACGGTGCGCACGATGTCGGCGTCCTTCACCTTGGCCCCCGTCACGCCCTTGCCGCCCCGCGACTGGGCGCGAAACGACGCGGCGGGCACGGCCTTGATGTACTGCGCCTGCGTCATGACGACCACGAGGTCCTTGTCCTCGTGGAGGTCCTCCTCGGCCAGCTCCTCGGCCGCGGCCGCGATGGTGCAGACCCGCGGACCGGCGAATGCGGCGCGCACCGCGCCGAGCTCGGCGGCGATGACCGCGCGCAGTTTCGCGTCGTCGGCGAGGATCGCGGTGAGCTCGGTGACGCGGGCCGCCACCTCGGCCTGCTCGGTCTCCAGGTCCACGCGCGAGAGGCGCGTGAGCTGGCGCAGCTGCATGTCCAGGATGTCGATGGCCTGCCGCTCGGTGAAGCCGAACTTCTTGCCCATGAGGGCGGCCTTGGCCGCGTTGGCGTCCTCGGAGGCGCGGATCGTCTTGATCACCGCGTCGATGACGTCGATCGCCGTGAGGCGACCCTCGAGGATGTGCAGGCGGTCCTTGGCGCGGGCCAGGCGGTGGCGCGAGCGGCGCGTGACGACGTCGACCTGGTGCGCGACGTACCCGGCGATCGCGTCGCGCAGCGTGAGCGTGCGGGGCACGCCCTCCACGAGCGCCACCATGTTGACGGGGAACACCGTCTCGAGCTTGGTGTTCTTGTAGAGCCGGTTCAGCACGACCTGGGCGTTGGCGTCGCGCTTGAGCGTGATGATGAGGTTGGTGTCGCCGCCCGCCGAGTTGTCGTTGACGTCGGCGATGCCGTCCAGCTTGCCGCCGTCCACGAGCGCCTGGATCTGTGCCGCGATCGCCGAGCACGCCGCCTGGTACGGCAGCTCGGTCACGACGATGCGCGTCTGGCCGCGCGCGCCCTCCTCGAGCTCGAGCGCGGCCCGCATGACGATGCTGCCGCGCCCCGTCGTGTACGCGTCGGTGATGCCCGAGCGCCCGAGGACCAACCCGCCCGTCGGGAAGTCGGGACCCTTCACGTGCTTCATGAGGTCGGCGACGGTGGCCTGCGGGTGCGCGAGCAGGTGCAGCGTCGCGTCGATGATCTCGCCGAGGTTGTGCGGCGGGATCGAGGTGGCCATCCCGACCGCGATGCCCTGGCTGCCGTTGACGAGCAGGTTGGGGAATCGCGCGGGCAGCACCGTCGGTTCCTCGGCGGTGCCGTCGTAGTTGGGCACCAGGTCCACGGTGTCCTCGTCGATGCCGTCCAGCAGCTGCATCGAGAGCGGGTGCAGCCGCGCCTCGGTGTAGCGGCTGGCGGCCGGGCCGAAGTCGGGCGAGCCGTAGTTGCCGTGGAAGTCCACGAGCGGGTGGCGCAGCGAGAACGGCTGCGCCATGCGCACCAGCGCGTCGTAGATGGCCTGGTCGCCGTGCGGGTGGTAGCGGGCCATGGTGTCGCCCGTGATGCGCGCGCACTTCACGAAGGGGCGGTCGGGCCGGAAGCCCTGCTGGTCCATGTCCCAGACGATGCGTCGGTGCACGGGCTTGAGGCCGTCGCGCACGTCGGGCAACGCGCGCGACATGATGACCGACATCGCGTAGTCGATGAACGAGCGCTCCATCTCGTCGCTCAGCTGCACGGGCTGGATGGACGGCGCGGCGGGCGCCCCCGCGGCGGGCCCTGCGGGCGGCGCGGTGCGCACCCCGCCGCGACCCCGCGCCGCGGACCGAGCCGCCGGCTTCTTCTTGCCCTTGCCCGCCACGCTCAGAAGTCCAGGTTGCGCACGTCGCGCGCGTTGCGGGTGATGAATTCCTTGCGCTGCTCCACGTCGTCGCCCATGAGCACGCTCATGATCGCGTCGGCCTCCGCGGCCTCCTCCACGGTGACCTGCAGGAGCGTGCGGGTGGCCGGGTCCATCGTCGTGGACTTGAGCTCCTGCCAGTCCATCTCACCGAGGCCCTTCAGGCGCTGGAACTCCTTCTTGTGGGCGGGGTGCTTCTTCATGAACGCGGCCTTGGCGCCGTCGTCCTTGAGATACACCTTGTCCTTGCCGACCTCGGTGGAATACAGCGGCGGCTGGGCGATGTAGATGAAGCCCCGTTCCACCATGGGGCGCATCTGTCGGTAGAAGAAGGTGAGCAGCAGCGTGCGGATGTGGCTGCCGTCCACGTCGGCGTCCGCGAGGATGATCACCTTGTGGTAGCGGGCCTTGTCCGCGTCGAACTCGGCGTTGCCGAGCCCACCGCCGATGGCCAGCACGAGCGTCTGGATCTCGGTGTTCTTGACCATCGCCTCGAGCCGTGAACGCTCGACGTTGAGGATCTTGCCGCGGATCGGGAGGATCGCCTGCGTGCGCGGGTCGCGCGCGTCCACCGCGGTGCCGCCGGCGGAGTCGCCCTCCACGATGAAGATCTCGCTCTCGGCCGCCGAGCGGGCCTGGCAGTCCTTGAGCTTGTCGGGCATGCCGGCGCCGGCGAGCGAGGTCTTGCGGCGGATCGCGTTCTTGGCGTTCTTGGCCGCGATGCGCGCCTCGGCGGCGGAGATCGCCTTCTTGACGATCAGGCGCGCTTCCTGTGGGTGCTCGAGCAGCCACTCCTCGAGGCGCGCGTTGGTCTCGCGCTGCACGAACGAGCGCATCGAGACGTTGCCGAGCTTGGACTTGGTCTGGCCCTCGAACTGCGGGTCGCGCAGCCGCACCGCCACCACGGCGAAGAGGCCCTCGCGGACGTCCTCGCCGAGCAGGTTCTCGTCCTTCTCGCGCAACTCCTTGGTCTCGCGGGCGAACTTGTTGACCGCCGCGGTGACCGCCGTCTTGAAGCCCTCGACGTGCATGCCGCCCTCGGTGGTGGAGATGCCGTTGGCGTACCCCTCGATCGACTCGTTGTACCCGCGGTTCCACTGGAGCGCCACCTCCACGGACTGGCCCGACTCGCGCGCGGCGTAGTGGCCGATGCGCTCGAAGAGCGGCCCGTTGGACGCGTTCTTGTTGCGCACCATGTCGACGATGCCGCCGTCGAACTTGAAGGACCGCTCGTCGGTCTTGCCCTTGCGCTCGTCGCGGAAGCACATCTCGATGCCGCGGTTCAGGTACGCGATGGTCTCGAGGCGGGTGGTGATGCGCCGCGCCACGAAGTCCACGCCCTCGGACTCGAAGATCTCGGGGTCCGGCCAGAAGGTGATGCGGGTGCCGCTCGTGCGCCCCTCGGGCGAAGGGCCGGCCTTGGCGATCTTGCCCTTGGGGGTGCCACCGTCGCGGAACTCCTGACGCCAGCGGGTGCCGCCCCGGTCCACCTCGGCCACGAGGCGGGTGGACAGGGCGTTGACCACGCTCACGCCCACCCCGTGGAGGCCGCCCGAGATCTGGTAGCCCTTGCCCTCGAACTTGCCGCCCGCGTGCAGCACGGTGAGCACCACTTCGAGCGTGCTCTTGCCCTTGTGCTGGCCCTTGGTGTAGGGGTCGATCGGGATGCCGCGACCGTCGTCGTCCACGGTGCAGGAGCCGTCGGCGTTGATGGTGACGACGATGCGGGTGCAGGCCCCGGCCATCGCCTCGTCCACCGCGTTGTCCACGACCTCCCAGATGAGGTGGTGCAGACCGTTGAGCCCCGTGGAGCCGACGTACATGCCCGGGCGCTTGCGCACCGGCTCGAGGCCCTCGAGCACGGTGATCGCCTCGGCGTCGTAGGCGGCCCTCGGGACCTCGCGCGTGTCGTCGGGGGGCGCGGCGGGGCGCGCGGCGGCGGACTGTCGGGAGGACGCCATCAGTGGACCGGTCTCACATTCTACCCGAGGGTGTCATCGCGATACGCGCACCTCGATGCCCGACACGAGCGTGCCCGTCGTCTGGCTCACTCGACTGCAGATGTCCCGTTCGAGGAACTTGACGTGCGTCGCCCACGCGGGATCGTCCACGTCCACGTGGAGTCGTCCGCGGTCCAACTTCACCGGCGTCGCGTGTCGCGCCACCTGCTCACCCACGATCTGCGACCATCCACCGAAGATGCCCGACACCGTCTCGACGTCCGGCGAGCCGAGGCGTCGAAGCAGTGCGTCCAGTTCGTCGCGCAGTCGCCGCGGCGTGCGTCGCTCGTTCATGTCGTGGCCTCCAGTGCGCCCGAGACGATACGCACGCACTGCACGATGTGTGCGGCGCTGGGCAGCGCCGACGCCGAGGTGATGAGCGCCTGGCCCGCCGGCACGTGGGCGAGGAGGGCCGTGGCACGCCGATCGTCCAGCTCGGAGAGCACGTCGTCCAGCACGAGCACCGGGGACTCCCCCGTCTCCTGCGTCACGAGACGGTGCACCGCGAGGCGCATCGCGAGCGCGAGCGTGCGCTGCTCGCCCTGCGAGGCGTGCGTGCGCGCGTCCAGCCCCGCGATGGCGAGCGACGCGTCGTCGCGGTGCGGGCCCACGGTGGTGAGGCCGCGCCGCACGTCCTCGGGCCGCGCCGCGGCGAGCGCCGCCGCGAGGCCCGCCGCGCGCCACGCCGGCTCGTAGCCGAGCGCCACGACCCCCGCCGTCCCCGCGAGATCGCCGTATGCGCGGTCCACCTCGGGCGCGAGACGGCCCACCAGGTGCGCGCGGGCGTCCCCGAGTCGCGTGCCCACGTCGGCGTACTTGGCGTCCCAGGCGTCCAGCATCGACGCCACCGCGTCGCCCAGCCGCCCGGCGGCCGCCTTGAGCGTGGCGTTGCGCTGGCGCACGACCCGGTCCACCTCGAGGCGCAGCGCGTCGTGGCGCACCGCGAGTGCCACGAGGGCGTCGTCCAGCCAGTCCCTGCGCAGCTGCGGCCCGCCCTTCACGAGCTCGAGGTCGTCGGGGGAAAACACGGTCGTGCGCACCACCCCCAGCAGGTCCCGTGCGCGGGCGAGGCGGCGGCGGTTCACGTGGATGACGTTGCGGCCCTCGCGTGCCAGCCGGGCCTCCACGAGCACCTCGCGCCCGTCGTCGTGGCGCACCGTGGCCCGCACCACGGCCTCCGTCGCGCCGTCGCGAATGAGCGCCGCCGACGGCACCCCGCGGAAGCTGCGCATGGTGGCGAGGTACCCCAACGACTCGGTGAGGTTGGTCTTGCCCTGACCGTTGTCGCCCAGCACGGCCACGGTGCCGTCCGCGAGGTCGAGCGCGAGACGCGCGTAGTTGCGCCAGTCCAGCAGCTCGAGGCGGGTGATGATCACGCGCGGGCGACGCTACGCGCGCGAGCGCACTCAGCCCGTGAGGCGCTGGGGCATCACGAGGTAGAGGTAGTGCGGATCGCCGACGCCGCGCAACACGGCGGGCTTCACCGGCTCGCTCGTCTCGATCGAGATCTCCTGCGTACCGATGGCCTCGATGCCCTGCATCAGGTAGTCGGAGTTGAAGCCCAGCGTGATGTCGGAGCCCTGCATCGTCGCTTCGATCTCGTCCACCACCTGGCCGAGGTCGTTGGTGACGACGGAGAGGTACAACGACGACGCGGTCATCTTGAGACGCACGGGCGTGGAGTCCCGCGCGAGGATGCGGGCGCGACGCACGGCCTCGAGCAACGCCTCGCGGTCGGTGACGAGCCGGTTGGGATAGCCGGAGGCGATGAGCTGCCTGTACTTGGGGAACTCCACGTTGAGCAGCGTCGTCGTCAGCGTCACGCCACCGCACGCGAAGGTGGCCCGGTTGTCGCCCTGCGTGACGCGCAGATCGTCGCCGTGCTGGATGAGCCGCTCCAGCTCGCCGAGCGCCCGGCTGGGCACGAGCACCTCCTGGCCGCGCGCCACGAGCGTGGCCCCCGGCAGTTCGCGCACCGCGAGGCGGTAGGAGTCGGTGGCCACGAGGCGCACCCCGTCGGGTTCGGCCGCCACCAGCACGCCCGTGAGGGCGAGGCGCTGCATGTCGTTGGAGGCGGCGCGCACCACCTGGCGCAACGCCTCGGCGAAGGTCGCCGCCGAGATGGTCACCGGGGCGCCGGTGGCGGTGAGCACCGCGGGAAAGTCGGCGGCGGCGAAGGTGGGCACGGTGAACTGCGACTTGCCGGCCGACACCATGACCTCCTCGGCGCGGGTCTCGAGCGTCACCTTCTCCTCGGGCATCGCCCGCACGATGTCGCTGATGAGCTTCGCGCTCACCACCACCACGCCGTCCGAGACCCCGCCCACGGGCAACTCGAAGCGCACCGACAGGTCGTTGTCGGTGCAGGTGAGCACGAGGCGGTCGCCCGCGACCTCGAGGTGGGCGCCCGAGAGGGCCGGCAGGGCGTTGTTGCGGTGTGAGGCGACCCGGGCGGCCGACCCCAGCGCCTCGCTGAGCGTCTCGCGCTCCACCCTGAACTTCACCCGAGCCACCTTGCCGCCGGACGACTATTGGTCACAGCCTGGAAGAAACTGATGATGACAGTAATAAGGCCTGTGGATTGTGGACAAACGGTGGGTTTCCCAGCGTCGGGCTGGTCGCGTTGCACGCTCGTGATTTCCCTCGTCGCCACATCCCACGCCGCTGTGATTCGCCGCGCGGTGGATGACGCCCGGCCGTCCACCCCGACTCCACGGGTCGTCCACAGCCCCGTCCACAGGACCGGGCGGATCATGAGCCGAATTTCTGGACGAGTTCGGTGACCTGGTCGTAGACCTGCTTGCGCTCGGTCATGAGACGCTGGGTCTTGGCGACGGCGTGGATCACCGTCGTGTGGTCGCGACCGCCGAACAGTCGTGCGATCGCGGGGTAACTCAGGTCGGTGAGCTCCCGCAGCACGAACATGGCTGTCTGCCGCGCGTTCACGAGCGGGCGCTGGCGGCTCTGGGACCGCAGGGCCTCGACCGTCACGCCCAGGTGCTCGGCCACGTCGGCGAGCAGTTGGTCCCCGGTGCGCGGCTTGGACGCCGTGCGGGTCACGAGGTCGGCCAGCAGCGTGCGCGCGATCTCGACGTCCATCGGCCGCTTGTTGAGGCTCGCGTACGCGGTGAGCCGGATGAGCGCACCCTCCAGTTCGCGAATGTTGGAGGTGACGTGTTCGGCCACGAACTGGAGCACCTCGGGCGCCACCACGGTGCCGTCCCGCTCGGCCTTGTTGCACAGGATCGCGAGGCGCGTCTCCACGTCGGGGCGCTGGATGTCGGTGATGAGACCCCATCGGAAACGGCCGCGCAGCCGGTCCTCGAGCGTGGGGATCGCGTCGGGCATGCGGTCCGAGGAGATCACGATCTGCTTGTTTGCGCCGTGGAGCGAGTTGAAGGTGTGGAAGAACTCCTCCTGCAGGCCCTCCTTGCCCTCCATGAACTGCACGTCGTCCACGAGCAGCACGTCCACCTCGCGGTAGCGGCGTTTGAACGCGCCGATCGAGTTGTTGCGGATCCCGTCCACGTACTCGTTGAGGAAGGTCTCGGTCGAGACGTAGCGCACCTGCAGCGACGGGTACTGCTGCGCCACGTACCAGCCGATCGCGTGCAGCAGGTGCGTCTTGCCGAGGCCGGCCGAGCCGTAGACGAACAGCGGGTTGTACGACCGTCCCGGCGTCTCGGCCACGCGCATCGCGGCCGCGAGGGCGAACTGATTGGACGCGCCCTTCACGAACGCGTCGAAGGTGTAGCGCGGGTTGAGTCCCGTGGCCGCGTCGCGCGTCGGCGCACCACGACCGCTCGCACCGTCGGCCGCACCGCTGGCCGCGGCGTCGCGCATCGTCACGACCGGTGCGTGGCTCGCGGGGGCGTGTTCCACGCGCTCCAGCAGGTCGGCGACCGACACCGTCTGCACGTCGATGCGCAACTCGCGACCCACCGCACCCACCTCGTCGAGTGCGTCGCGCACGAGCGACATGTAGCGCGTGAGGATCCGGTCGCGCACGTAGCTGTTGGGTACGCGCAGGCGCAGGCTCATCTTGTCGTCCTCGACCGGGACGGCGTCGTTGAACGTGGAGAACCAGACGGCCTCCGACACCTGGGAGCGCAGCACCTGCGCCGTGGCCGACCAGAGCGTCTCGTGTTCGGTCCCCATGCCTGCTCCCTTCGAATCCCTGCGCCCCGACCCCCTCGGGACCCCGCCACCCGCGACGCGGGGAGGGCAAGGTAGCAAAGACCCGGCGGTCGCCCAAAGGGAGACGGGGCGAGGGCGCCCCGTGGACGAGGGGATCGGCACGGGTAGCCTGACGCGGCGGGCCACGCCTCGGTCCGCGGCAGGTTCGAATCCCACCATTGACGTCAGGAGCAGCGCGTGAAGCGCACATTCCAACCCAACCAGCGACGTCGCTCCAAGAAGCACGGCTTCCGCAACCGCATGAAGACCAAGGGCGGCCGCGCCGTCCTCAAGTCGCGTCGCGCCAAGGGCCGTCACCGGCTCTCTGCGTGATCGACCGCATCCGCGATCGACAGGCCTTCGCCCGTCTGCGCCGCGAGGGCACGCACGTGCGCTCCGGTGCGTTGTGGTGCAGCGTGCTTCCCGACCCTGCCCTCCCCGCCCCGGCCGTCGCGTGGGCGCTCGGGCGCTCGGTGGGCAACGCCGTGGCGCGCAATCGGCTCCGCCGCCGCCTGCGGGAGGTCCTTCGCACGCGCGAGGCACGCCTCGGTGCGGCCCGGTACCTCGTCGGCGCCCGGCCCGAGGCCGTGCCGATGACGTGGGACCAATTGTCCAAAGAGACCGACCGGCTCCTCGACGCGTGCGCCGCCCGCACGGGGGTGGGACGATGAGCCGCGCCGCCGCCCTCGCGCTGCGCGCCGTCCGCGCGTACCGCGCGGCATTCGCCGGCCGGCCCTCGCCCTGCCGCTTCTTCCCGTCCTGCTCCGAGTACGCCGAGGAGGCGTTCGCCGCGCACGGTGCGGTGCGCGGTGGGTGGCTCACGGCGCGGCGCCTGTGTCGCTGTCGCCCCTTCGGCCCGAGCGGCTACGACCCGGTCCCGGAGGCGCACGTCCGTGTTTGATTGGGCGTTCCAGGGCGTCGCGTGGCTGATGGCCACCTTCTACGGCTGGGTGCCCGACTACGCCTTTGCCATCGCGCTCATGGCGGTGGTCGTGATGCTGCTGTTGACCCCGCTGACGCTCAAGAGCACCAAGGGGATGCTCGAGATGCAACGCCTGCAGCCCGAGATGCGCCGCCTGCAGTCAGAGCACCGCGGCGACCGCCAGAAGCTGAACGAGGCGATGATGAAGCTCTACCAGGAGCACAAGGTCAACCCGCTGGCCTCCTGCCTGCCGTTGCTCGCACAGATGCCCGTGTTCATCGTGCTGTTCCGCCTCGTGAACGGCCTCACCTTCCTGCCCGAGGGCGAGGCGACCTTCGCCCCGCGGTACCTCGCGACCGACACCGAGCTCTACCGCAGCCTCGACGGGGCGACCCAGATGCGCGCGTTCGGCCTGGACCTGGCCCGGCACCCCATCGAGGTGATGCAGGAGGACTTCGTGGGCGGCCTGCCGTACGCGGGGCTCGTGGTGGTGCTCGCGATCGTCTACCTCGTGCAGCAGCGCATGGTCGCCTCGCGCACGGTGTCGCCCACGATGTCGGCGGCCCAGCAGCGCCTGCTGCAGTACCTGCCGGTGGCGTTCGCCTTCTTCCAGCTGATCCTGCCCACCAGCCTCGTCGTGTACTACCTCGCCCAGGCCGTGATCCGCATCGGCCAGCAGCAGTACATCACGGTGCGCTTCTACCGCCGCGACGACAGCCTCGGCCGTCAGGCGCAGGCCGCGAGCGCGGCCGCGCGGGAGATCGCGGAGCGCGAAAGGAAGGACGGAATGCGCCGGGACAACAAGGATAAAAAGTCCAACCAGCCCTTCACGAGCAAGCGCGTCACGCCGCCGAAGGGCGGCACCTCGCCACGGCCCGCGCCGGCGGCGGGCAGGGCCGCCACCGGCCGACGCCACCCCACCCCGCCCGGCAGCTCGCGCAGCAGCGAGCGGCAGCGCGAGGACGGCTCCCACTGAGTCGCACGGACCACCACAGGAAGGACCACTGACATGGAATGGGTCGAGACCACGGGCGAGAGCGTCGAGGACGCCAAGTCGCGCGCGTTGGACCAGCTGGGCGTCGACGAGAGCGACGCCGAGTTCGAGGTACTGGAGGAGCCGCGGGCCGGCCTGTTCGGCCGCACTCGCGGCGAGGCCCGCGTCCGGGCCCGGGTGCGCCCCACGGTGGCTCGTCGCGCGCGCGACCGACGGGACCGGGGCGGCCGAGACAGGGAGCGGGGCGGCCGCGAGCGGGGCGGTCGGGACCGGGGCGGCCGTGAGCGGGGCGGCCGGGACCGGGACCGGGACCGTCGCGCGGCCGAGCGAGAGGATGACCGCCGGGATGATCGCCGGGATGATCGCCGGGATGATCGTCGAGACGACCGTCGGCGCAACGAGACGCCCATCGCCCCATCGACGGTGAGTGACGCGGCCTGCACCTTCCTCGACGGCCTCGTGCGCGCGGCGGGCGTGACGGGCCGCGCCGTCGCGACGGTGGAGGGCGAGGAGATCGACATCAACGTCGAGGGCGACGACCTTGCGTTCCTGGTGGGGACCAAGGGTCAGGCCCTCGCGGCGTTGCAGGATCTCACCCGCGTGGTGAGCCAGCGCCGCCTCGGCGACCACGAGACGCGCCTCAAGGTGGATGTGGCGGGGTACCGCGGGCGGCGCAGGGACGCGCTGACCCGTTTCGCGCTCAAGGTGGCCGACGACGTCCGGGCGGCCGGGGAGGCACGGGCCCTCGAGCCCATGAATTCCGCGGATCGCAAGGTGGTGCACGACGCCCTCGCGGACCAGCCCGACATCGTGACGCGCAGCCAGGGTAGCGACCCGTTCCGTCGCGTCGTGGTGGCCCTCGCCGCCGAGACCGACGGGGACGACCGCAACGACGACGGGGACGACGAGCGGGCCGACGACCGCGACGACGAGCTCGACGGGGACGACGACTGACCGAACCCATGCCCGTCGGGGGCACGCAACGCGTGCTCGAACGCCTCCTGCGGGAGGCCCAGCGGGTGGGCGCACTCTCGGCCCGTCCCGTGGAGGACGTGATCGCGCACGCCGCCCAGTTCGCCACGGCCCTTCCCGATCGAGTCCGAGAAGTGGTGGACCTCGGCAGCGGGGCGGGCGTGCCCGGCCTCGTGGTGGCCGTCCTGCGGCCCGACCTGCGCTGCACCCTCGTGGATCGGCGAGCCAGCCGCACCGACGCCCTGGTGCGGGCGGTACGCGCGCTCGAGGTGGGGGACCGGGTGACGGTCACCTGCGCCGACGTGGCCGACCTCGTCCGGGACCCCGCCTGGGTCGGGCGCTTCGACGCGGCCATGAGCCGCGGTTTGGGCCCTCCCGTCCAGACCTTGCGCTGGTCGCGGGCCCTCGTCGGCGCGGGCGGGGCGGTGCTCGTGAGCGAGCCGCCCGCCGGCACCCCTGATCGCTGGGACCCCGTCCAGGTGCGGGCCTTCGGGCTGCGCGGCCCGGACCGGATCGGAGGGGTGGCGGTGTTCCACGTGGAACATCCGGCCGGGGGACCCGCCACCGCATCCTGACCGGCGGTCACGCGGGGGCTACGCTCGCGCCGTGGTACGCCCCCGACCGACCCCACGGATCGTCGCCGTGGCGAACCAGAAGGGCGGTGTGGGCAAGACCACCACCGCGATCTCCGTGGGGGCCGCCCTCGCGGACCTCGGCCATCGGGTCCTGCTCGTGGACCTGGACCCCCAGGGCAACGCCACCACCGGCCTCGGGATCGACGGCGGGGCCCTGCAGGTCACGGTGTACGACGTCCTGCTCCACCAGGAAAAACTCGACAACTGCATCGAGCCCACGGCCGTGCGCAACCTCTTCGTGGCCCCCAGCACCCTCGACCTCGCGGGGGCCGAGATCGAACTCGTGCCCGAACTGGGCCGCGAACAGCGCCTCGCCAAGGCGCTGCGGAGCCTCACCGACCAGTACGACTACGTGCTCATCGATTGTCCGCCCACCCTCGGCCTGCTCACCGTCAACGCTCTGGTGGCGGCCCGGGAGGTGCTCGTGCCGATCCAGTGCGAGTTCTATGCCCTCGAGGGCATCGCCCAGCTGCGCGAGAGCATCGAGCGGGTGGCCACCCACCTGAACCCCGAGCTCGAGATCTCTGCGATCGTCTGCGTCATGTACTCCAAGACGACCCTTGCCGACGACGTGGTCCGCGAGGTGCGCAGCCGTTTCGGGGACCTCGTGTGCGAGGCCGTCGTGCCCCGCTCGGTCCGAGTGGCCGAGGCCCCCTCGTACGGCACCCCCATCACCGTGTTCGACCCGTCCTCGGCACCCGCCGAGGCGTACCGACGAGTGGCAAAGGAGTTCAGCGGTGGCGCGGCAAAAGGGACTCGGTAAGGGACTCGGCAAAGGACTTGGTGCGGTCATTCCGGGTGGTGGTGGCACTACTCGCGGTGGTCGCGGTGGAATGTTTCAAGACCTGCCGGTCGACGCGATCCGCCCCAACCCCCGCCAGCCCCGGGCGCAGTTCGACGAGGCGGCGCTCCGGGAGCTGGCCGATTCGATCACCGCCGTGGGGGTGCTCCAGCCCGTGCTGGTGCGGCCGATCGACCGGGACGCGGGAACCTACGAGTTGGTCGCCGGCGAGCGGCGCCTGCGGGCCTCGCGGCTCGCGGGCCGCAGCGTCATCCCCGCAATCATCCGCGACTCCGACGACGCCTCCAGCGTCGAGCAGGCGCTCGTCGAAAACCTCCACCGTCAGGACCTCACGCCCCTCGAGGAGGCGGCGGCGTTTCGTCAACTCCTCGAGGACTTCCGCCTCACCCACGAGCAACTCGCCCTGCGCGTGGGCCGCAGCCGCACGCAGGTCACCAACTCGATGCGACTCCTCGCCCTGCCCCCGTCGATCCAGCAACTCATCGCGGACCGTCGCCTCTCGGGCGGCCACGCCCGCGCCCTGCTCGGCGTGGAGGATCGCCGCACCCAGGAGACGCTCGCCCGACGGGCCGCAGCGGAGGGCTGGAGCGTGCGCGCCACCGAGGAGGCGGTGCGCCTCGCCGAGGGCGCGGCCGACCGCGCCAAGCTCGACGGCGGGACAGAGAAATCCGACGCCACGAAATCGCCCACCTCGGGTGGTACGGCGACCACCCAGCGTCCCGCGGGTCTGCTCGAGTTGGAACGGCTCCTTGGGGATCACCTCGCGACGACGGTGAGCGTCTCTCTCGCGGGTGGCCGCGGCAAGGTCGTGATCGAGTTCGCCGACCTGGACGACCTGGAACGCATCTACCGCACCATGATCGAGGGGCCGCCGGCCGGCTGACCGCGGGCCGAGGGGTCTCAGCCTTCAGTTGAGGGTATCTACACCCTGTGGATGAGGCTGTGGATTACGCGCTGGGGACGAACTCGGCCAACTCGGCGAGCAACGCCGCCTTGGGCTTGGCGCCGACGAGCTTCTTGCGCAGCTCCCCGCCATGGAACACGAGCAGGGTGGGGATGCTCATGATGCCGTAGCGCTGGGCCACCTCGCCGTGGTCGTCCACGTTGAGTTTCGCGACGGTCACCTTGCCGGCCTGCTCCGTGGCGATCTCGGCGAGCACCGGGGCGATCGCCTTGCAGGGCCCGCACCATTCGGCCCAGAAGTCCACGACGACGGGCGTGGTCGCCGACTTGACCGTCTCGTCGAAGTTGGCACTCGTGAGGGTGAGCACGCCGCCGGCCATGGGTCGACGAGCCTAGTGCTGCGCTTCGAGCCAGCGCTCGCAGTCGATGGCCGCCATGCACCCCGAGCCGGCCGCCGTGATGGCCTGGCGATAGACGCTGTCCTGCACGTCCCCGCAGGCGAACACGCCCGGGACGTTGGTGTGCGAGGTTCCGGGGCGGGTCTTCAGGTACCCGTTGTCGTGCATGTCGACCTGGCCGACGAACAGGTCGGTGCTCGGCCGGTGCCCGATCGCCACGAACAACCCGGTCACCTCGAGGGTCCGCTCCTCGCCGCTCACCGTGTCGGTGAGTACGACCCCCTCGACCTTGGCGTCCCCGAGGATCCGCGTGACGCGGCTGTTCCACGCAAAGCGGATCTTGGGGTTGGCGGTGGCCCGGGCCCGCATGATCTTGGACGCCCGCAGCGTGTCGCGCCGGTGCACGAGGGTGACGGTCTCGGCGAACTTGGTGAGGAAGGTGGCTTCCTCGATCGCCGAGTCGCCACCGCCCACCACCGCGATGTGCTGGCCGCGGAAGAAGAACCCGTCGCAGGTGGCGCAGGTGCTCACGCCGTGGCCGATGAGGCGGGTCTCCTCGGGCAGCCCGAGCATGAGGGAGCGGGCCCCGGTGGAGACGATCACCGCGCGGGCTTCGTGCAGCGTGTCGCGGACCCACACCTTGAAGGGCCGGGCTGCGAGGTCCACCGCCGTGGCCTTCTCGGTCACGAAGGTCGCCCCGAAGCGTTCGGCCTGCTCGCGGAACTTGAGCATCAACTCGGGCCCCATCACGCCCTGCGGGAAGCCCGGGAAGTTCTCCACCTCGGTCGTGAGCATCAGCTGGCCGCCGGGCTGGTCGCTCGTGGAGGACGGCTCCCCCTCGATCACGAGCGGGGCGAGGCTCGCGCGGGCGGTGTAGATCGCCGCCGTGAGGCCGGCGGGGCCCGAGCCGATGATGACGACCTCGTGCGCTGCCATGCCGGCGCGAGGCTACCCGAGGATCAGTCGTCCCCTCCGTGGCGGCGACGCAGCAGCGCGGCACCGATGAGCACGAACACGGCGGCGAGCGCGAGGTAGCCGACCCACACCGCGTCCTCGCGCGCGAGCCACAGGTCCAGTACCTCGTGGACGCCGCGCGTCGTCGCCACGAGCACGAGCACCACCGCCGTCACCACCCCCGCGGCGACCACGACGGCGAACGTGACGGCGCGGATGGCGATCGCCACCGGCCGCGTCGCGAGGGTGCGCACCGTGTCGACGCCCCACTCGAGCAGGTCGGTGAGTCGCCTCGCCCACTTCGGGTCGCGCAGCGGGCTCGTCACGGGTCCGCCGTCACGCCCCCGGCGTGGCGGGCACGAAGGTCAATCCCGTCATCACGCCCTGGTGCGGCGTGCGCGCACCGCACTTCGCGCCGGTGCCCACCTGGCGCAGCGCGACGAGCAGGTGACGCACGGGCGTGGTGACGGCGATGCTCGTGCGGCCGCGCCGCGTGTTGTAGTCCGATCCGAGGCGCGGGCCCCAGCCCTCGAGCGTGGGGGGTGCCGCCTCGGTCGCGCCGTACACCTCGATCGCCCACGGACCGTTGCGCATCGCGACCTCCAGCGTGCCGGCGGACGCGGCGCTCAGCTCGAGCAGCACCCCCACGTACCCCTTGCGACCCAGGTACTGGTCGGCGTAGCACTCGGTGGTCCACGCGGTCTGCGGGTCCGCGTCCAGGAGCGCCGGCACGAGTGCTTCGTTTTCCTGCGCGTCGCCGCCCGGGTCGTAGCTCGTGGCCCGCAGGATCGTGACGGGCTCGGCCGCCGTGGCCACCGCCGCGGGCGCGGCGGCCTCGCTGCGGGTGAAGCTGCGCACCGTCGCCACGCCCACGGTGACGGCGAGCAGGCCGGCCACCGTCGCGAGCACGAGCGTGATGCGCCCGCCCCCCGCCGGCGTGGCGGGTCGCGGGGTCGCGACGCGACGCGGGCGCACGGGCGTGTCGGCGCGGCGCGTCGTGAGCACGGGCTGACCGGGGATCGCGGCGACTGCGCCCGCGTCGGACGCGCGCTGGCGGTGCGGCGGCGTGCCGAGCGAGGGGTCGGCCCCGACGGGCGACTCGTCGGGTGCGTCGCCGTGCCGCTCGGGCGCCGTCGCATCCCGCGTCGGTTCGTCGGTGCCGGTGGGCGGCGTCATGCGCGTCGTGACGTCGAGCCGGCCCGACGCGGCCGCCATCAGCGCCGCGCGCGTCTCCTCGCCGGTCGCGTAGCGGTGCTCCGGGTTGCGCGCGAGGAGCCGGTGCACGACGCGCACGAGTTGCGGCGAGAGGTGTGGTTGCAGGTGCGCGAGGTCGGTGGGGTCCCGCTGCAGTCGCGCGAGCGCGGTCTCCGCGTCGTTGTCGCCGGTGAACGGCACGCATCCCGCGAGGCACTCGTAGAGCACGAGACCGAGGCCGTACAGGTCGGCGCGCCCGTCGAGCACCTTGCCGCGCACCTGCTCCGGGGACAGGTACTTGGCGGTGCCCATCATGATGTTGTCGTTGGTCAGGTCGGTGCCGGCCACCGACAGCGCCTTGGCGATCCCGAAGTCGGCGAGCAAGAAGCGGCCCTCCGGCGTGAGCAGGATGTTGCCCGGCTTCACGTCGCGGTGCACGATGCCGGCCCTGTGCGCAGCGTCGAGCGCTGCGGCGATGGCCGCGCCCATGTGGGTCACGAGCTGCGCGCCCAGCCTCCCGCGCCGGTCCAGCAGTTCGCGCAGGCTCTTGCCCTGCACGAACTGCATCACGACGGCCTGGCGCCCGTCGTCCTCCACCGAGTCGTACACCGCCACGATGTTCGGATGGTTGAGCGCGGCGCACGCCACCGCCTCGCGGCGAAACCGCTCCGACACGGTGGGGTCGGCGGCGAGTTGCGGCTTCAGCACCTTCACCGCCACCTTGCGGTTGAGGAAGGTGTCGGTGCCGAGCCACACCTCGGCCATGCCCCCGCGCGCGATCTGGCGATCCAGCCGGTAGCGCCCGGCGATCGTGGTCGCGCCCTCGGGGCGTTCGGGCAGCGGCGCGGGCAGCATCGGCGCCCGCGACGCTAGTTTCACCCGTCCTTCGCGGCGGGGAATGCCGCCGCGCGTCGCGCGGCGACCGGCGCGTCAGGCGACGTGGTAGGTGACGGCGATGGTGCCCGCGCCCGTGTGCGACCCGATCACCGAGCCGATGTCGCCCACGATGATCTCGCCCCGGTGGGTCGCGCGCAGCTGGGCCACGAAGGCGTCCACGTCGCTGCACTGTGCGTGCAGCACCGCCACGTCGGTGACCTCCCCGTCCGCGCGGAACCGATCCACCACGAACGCGAGGGCCTTGGCGCGCGTGCGCTGCTTGCCCCCCTCGGCCACCCTGCCGTCGGCCACCGTGATGATCGGCTTGATCGCGAGTGCCGAGGCGAGCAACGCCTTGGCGCCTCCGATGCGTCCTCCCTTCTTGAGGTTCTCGAGCGTGTCGAGCGCGCCCCACACGCGGGTGCGGGCGCACAGCGCCTCCACGGCCCGGGCCAGGTCCTCGAGGCTCGTGGCGGTGCGCGCGAGTCGGGCCGCGGCGAGCACGTTGATCCCCTCGCCCATCGACGCCGAGCGACTGTCCACGATGCGGATCGGCACGCCCACCCCGGCGGCGCGCGCCGCGGCGATGCCCTGTTCGGCGGCCTGCGAGGTGGCCGACAGTTCCGACGAGAGCGTCACCACGAGGATGCCCGTCGCGCCGGCGGCCGCGAGACGCTGGTACGCGTGGGTGAACTGCCCGGGGGATGGCGCGGCGGTCTGCGGCAGCACCGGCGACGCGGCACACCGCGCCCAGAACTCGGCGGTCGTGAGTCCGGTGCGGTCGGTGAACTCCTCGTCGCCGAAGCGGAAGGTGAGCGGCACGAGCGTGATCCCGTGTTCGTCGACGAGTCGCTGGGGCAGGTCGCAGGCACTGTCGGTGACGACGCGGATGGTCATGGGCGGGAGCGTAGTACGGGATGGTTTCTGCTCACCCGTTTGCGGTGCGCACGGCGCAGGTGCGCGAGCCACCAGACGCCCAGCAGCAGCAGGCCGACGCCCGTGACCGTGCGCCCGAGGCCCGCGATCGCGTTGACGCGCGCCGAGACCTCGACCCGTCGGCCGAGTTGGCGCAGGCCGTCGGCGGTGAAGATGCGCACTTCCACGGGGAACAGTCCGTTGGTGCGTGCCACCACCGGGATCGCCACCTGTGCGGCGCCTCCCGCGGGCACCGTCACGACCACCGCCTCCGTGCGCACGTCCAGCTTGTTGCTCGCGAGTCGCACCTGCACGGTGAGCGGTTCGTCGTAGTCGTTGGTGAGGTCCACGCGCAGTTCGCTCTCGCGGGCACCGAGGGTGAAGGTCGAGCCGGGCGCCACGCGCACCGCGGTGCGCACCACCTTGAGGCGCGCGCGCACGGCGTCGGCGTAGCGCGTCCGCTGCGCCTCGGACAGGTCGTCGGACGGCACCACGTCGAGCATCCGCGAGAGCGCGACGCGGGTGGGCGAGGCGGGCCCGAGCGTGCTCGAGAGGCGGTCCACGGCCACCCGCAGGCCGTCCACGAGGTCGAGGCGCGCGGCGAGGAAGGTGCGCGTGCCGGGCCGCAGCGACGGCCGCACGGCCTCGACGGGCGGTGCCGCCACGGCGCGCAACGGCGCGAGGCGCACCACGCCGGGCAGGCGTGCGAGCACGAGGAGCGCCTCGCGCATCACCTCGGGTGCCGCGGGCGCGCCGGTGCGGGACGCGAGCACGAAGCGTCGCCCCGCGGGGTCGCCGCCGCCCGCCACGATCTCGGCACGCTCCGCCACGAGCTGTGCGGCCACCGCGACGCCCGCGAGGAACGGCTCCCGCGCGGCGACCGACAGGTCGTCGGCCAGCTGGCCGTCCACCACGTGCAGCCCGAGCGTGCCGTCGGCGGTGCGCAGTCGCGACGGCCGCGCCGAGCGGTCCTCCCCCGTGAGCGTGCTTCCCGCCTGCGGCAGCACCACGATCGTGCGCACCCCGAGCGCCGCGAGTGCACCCGCGCCGTCGTCGTCCAGCGGCGCGGTGGCGACCCACAGCGCGGCCTCGGTGCGGTCCTCGAGTCCGAGTCCCGTGAGCGCGGTGCGCCCGCGCTCGAGCATCGCGCCCAGTGCGTCCACGCGGCGCGAGCGTGCGGCGTCGCCGGGGTCCACGGGGACGTAGGTGGTCGTTGCGATCGTCGTCGCCGCGAGTGCGGCGGAGAGTCGTGCCCACGCCTCGCGGTCACGCGGGTCGTCGGAGGTCGCGATGCCCTCGAGCCACTCGGGGCGGGCGTGCACGGTGAACGCCGAGGGCACCGTCTCGAGCAGCGCGGCGGTCGTCGTGGCGAGCTCGCGCATCGCGGGAGTGACGACGCCCCGCCCGTCGGGCTGCAGCACGGGGCCCGGGTCGAGGCTCACGAGGGGCGACACCACGAGCGCCCCGTCGCTCGTCGCGGCGCCGAAGCGGTGCACGAAGGTCACGGCCCGCAGCCGCGGGTTGCCCGCGGTGCGCACTTCCAGCACCACGGGGTAGATCCCCGGCCCGCCAAAGTCGATGCGCCGCGGGTCGTTGCCCCCGTCCGTGGCGCCGGCGACGGCCTCGAGGGCGCCGTCCGCACGCACGTCCAGGCCCGCGGTGTCCAGCACGATCTCGTCGCGCACCTCGATCCGCGCGGGGTCCACGAGCGCGCGCCGCACGCCCTCGGCACCGTCGGTGATGCGCGGCCCGAGCGCGATGCGCAACTCGTTGGGTTGCGCGGGCCGCGGCGCGAGGAGCCGCGCGCGCAGCCGCGGATTGTCCACGACGAACGCAAAGCGCAGCGTCCCGGAGGAGAACACGTTGAAGTTCTGCGCCACCACGCGCAGGATCGGGACCGCCGCCGTGGTGGCCGAGGTGCGCGTCGCCGACGCCGCGGGCACGGTGAGCGTCGCGACCATCGCGCTCGCGATCGCCACCGTCGCCGCATGTGCGACGCCCCGAGCACGCCGCTCGTTCGTCATGCACCGCACGCGCCCACCATTACACAACTGCGTAGCCTGTCGGGCGTGGTACCGCGGCGGTTCGCACCGGTGCTGGCCGAGGTCGCGCCGATCGCGCGCCGATTCCGCGACGCGGGTGCGCGGCTGTATCTCGTCGGGGGATCGGTACGGGACCTGATGCTCGACCGCGACGTGGGCGGCCTCGACTTCGACTTCACCACCGACGCGCGACCCGACGCCATCCGCGCCGCGCTCGTGGGCTGGGCCGACGCGGTGTGGGCACCGGGGGAGCGCTTCGGCACGATCGCCTGTCGCAAGGATGCGCGTACCTACGAGATCACCACGCACCGTGCGGAGGCCTACGCCTCCGAGTCGCGCAAGCCCGAGGTGCGCTTCGCCGACGACGTGCGCGCCGACCTCTCGCGACGCGACTTCACGATCAACGCGATGGCCCTCGAGGTCACGAGCGACTCACCCGAGCTGGTCGACCCGTTCGGCGGCATGGCCGATCTCATGGCGTGCGTACTGCGCACGCCCCTGTCCGCCACCGAGAGCTTCTCCGACGACCCGCTGCGCATGATGCGCGCGGCGCGCTTCATCGCCACGCTGCAGGTGCGGCCCGTGGACGAGCTCGTCGAGGCGGTCGACGCGATGCACGAACGCATCACGATCGTGTCGGCCGAGCGCGTGCGCGACGAGTTCGACCGGCTCATGGTGGCGCCGCAGCCCTCGCTCGGGCTCTGGTTCCTCGTCGAGCACGGCGTGTGCCAGCACTTCCTGCCCGAGTTCGGGGCGATGCGCCTCGAACAGGACCCGATCCACCGGCACAAGGACGTGCTCACCCACACGATCGCGGTCATCGAAAACGTGGCACCGGACGCACCCTGCGACCTGCGCATCACGCGGCTCGCCGCGCTCTACCACGACATCGGCAAGCCGCGCACGCGCCAGATCCGGCCGGGCAAGGGCGTGACCTTCTACCACCACGAGGTCGTCGGGGCCCGCATGACGCGGGAGCGCATGCGCGCGCTCAAGTACCCCGCCGAGGACGTGCGCGCGGTTTCGGAGCTCGTCGCGCTCACCTCGCGCTTCCACACCTACCAACTGGGCTGGACCGACTCGGCGGTGCGCCGCTACGTGCGCGACGCCGGCCCCTGGCTGCGCGAGCTCAACGTGCTCACCCGCGCCGACTGCACCACGCGCAACGAGCGCAAGGTCGCCGCGCTCGCGCGCCGCATGGACGAACTGGAGGCGCGCATCGCCGAGGTGTCGGCGCGCGAGGAACTCGCGGCGATGCGCCCCGAGTTGGACGGGGTGGCCGTCATGGCGCACCTCGGGATCGGGCCCGGCCGGGCGGTGGGCGCCGCCCTCGAGCACCTGATGGAGATCCGCCTCGAGGAGGGCCTGCTCGGCGAGGCCGAGATCCGCTCGCGGCTGGATGTGTGGTGGCGCGAGCACGCCGCCGAGTACCCTCCCGCGTCATGACGGCCGAGGTCGACCATCGCCTCGCGCGCCGCGCCCTCGTGCGCCGCGTGCGCAGCGGCGAGGTCTCGCGTTCCTCCGTCTGCGACGCGCACCCCGAGTTGCTGCGGGTGGCGCGGCGCTTCGGCCGCCGCACCCGCGTGACCTGTCCCATCTGCGCCGAGGGGCATCTCGTCACCGTGTCGTACGTCTTCGGGCCCCGCCTGCCCCGCCACGGCCGCGTGGTCGGGACCCGGGCCGAGCTCGAGTCCTTCGACGCCCGCCCCGAGGCGTTCGTGGCGTACCTCGTGGAGGTGTGCCCCGCCTGCTCCTGGCACCACCTGCTCACGCAGCGCCCGCTGGGGGGCCGGCGCAGGTCGGCGATCGCCGGGTCCTCGGTACACTGACGATCCACATACCTGCCCCCACGGGGGCCCCGCGCCGTGTCCCACGGACGGGTCCGAAGGGAGTTGCACCTCGTGCGTGCGTACGAATTGATGGTCATCCTCAGCGGCGCGCTGGACGACAACGCGGCCCACTCGTGGATCGCCACGGTGACCAAGTCGATCCAGGGCGTGGGCGGCTCGGTGCACGGCCAGCCCGACTGGTGGGGCCGTCGTCGCCTCGCCTACCCGATCGCCAAGCAGTCCGACGGCTACTACGCCGTGTTCAACGTCCTCGCCGAGGGCGGGGCGCTCGACGAGGTGGAGCGCGGGCTGCGCATCTCCGACGACGTGCTGCGCCACAAGCTGCTGCGCCTGCCCGACGCCGAGGCCACCCGCCGCGGCATGACCGTCTCGGCCTGACCGTGTCGGTCTGACCGTGTCGGTCTGACCGTGTCGAACTGACCCGCCACACAACACCCGCCACCTACCGTCGAGAGCCCACCCAAGGAGCACCACATGGCAGACAACACCATCACCCTCATCGGCAACCTCACCCGCGACCCCGAGATCCGCTTCACCAGCACCGGGCGGGCCGTGGCGTCGTTCGGCATCGCCGTCGGCCGCCGCTACCAGGTCAACGGCGAGTGGCAGGAGCAGACCTCCTACTTCAACGTCACGGCCTGGGGCCAACTCGGCGAGAACGCCGCCGCCACCCTCGGCAAGGGCAACCGCGTGGTCGTCACCGGTCGCCTCGAGCAGCGCGAGTACACCAATCGCGAGGGTGAGAAGCGCACGGCCATCGACGTGATCGCCGACGAGCTGGGGCCCAGCCTGCGCTGGGCCACCGCCACCATCGAGCGCAACCCGCGCGCCGAGGGCGGCCAGGGCGGCCGCGGCGGCGACGCGGCCCCGCAGGGCCAGCCCGCACCCGGCCGCGGCACCAACCCCGGGTCCGAGTCCTCGCCGTTCGACGGCGAAGAGCCGTTCTGACGGACCACCATGAGAAGGAGTCGAGCCATCCCATGACCAGCAAGCGCAACAAGGCCCGCGCCGCCAAGGCGGCCCAGCGCAGGGTGAAGAAGCGTCCCAACATGCTCGCGCAGGAGAACATCACCTACATCGATTACAAGGACGTCAACCTGCTGCAGCGATTCATGTCCGACCGCTCGCGCCTGCGCGCGCGACGCATGACGGGCAACGACGTCCAGCAGCAGCGCGACATCGCCACCGCGGTCAAGAACGCCCGCGAGATGGCGCTGCTGCCCTACACCAAGCGCGTCGCCGCCACCCGCATGCCGCGCGGTCGCGACGGGGACGGCCCGCGCGGTCGCGACGGGGAGCGTCCCCGCCGTGACGCCGCCGCACCGGCCGCCGCCCCCGCCGCGACGACCGCCCCGGGCGCGACGGCCGACACGGTCGGCGGCGCGGCACCCGAGGTCGCGTCGTGAAGGTGCTGCTGCGCGCCGACGTGGCCGGCGTCGGGCGTCGGGGAGACGTCGTGTCGGTCTCCGCGGGCCACGCGCGCAACTACCTGCTCCCCAACGACCTCGCGATCCTCGCCACCGACGCCACCGTCGCCCAGGCCGAGTCGATACGCGCCTCGCGCCGGGCCAAGGCCGCGGCCGACCGCGAGTCGGCCCGCACGCTCGCCGAGTCGCTCGCGGCTCGCACCGTCACCGTGCGCGCCAAGGCCGGCCCCGAGGGTCGGCTCTACGGCTCGGTCGGTGCCGCCGAGATCGTCGCCGCCCTCGCCGACCAGGCGGGTGCGTCGCTCGAGCGTTCGCAGATCGCGCTCGACGAGCCGCTCCGCGCGCTCGGCACCCACGAGGTGCGCGCCGAACTTGCCGAGGGCGTCACCTGCACGCTCTCGGTGTCCGTCGTCGCCGGCTGACGCCCTTCCACAGGGTCGTCCCCATGTCGTCCACGGGGACCCGGGGGTTGTCCACAGGCACGTCACAGGGTTGTACCCCTAGCGATCCACACGCGCGCCGCGCCATGGTGGGGCGATGAGCATCGCCGAGCTCCCGCGCGGCGACCGTGCCGACCGCGGCGCGCGGGGTCGTCCCGCCCAGCGCATCCCGCCCCACAACGTCGAGGCGGAGGCCTCGCTGCTCGGCGCCATCCTGCTCTCCAAGGAGGCGATGTCCATCGCCCAGGAGCGCGGTCTTCGCGGCGAGGAGTTCTACAAGCCGATCCATCAGTTCATCTTCGACGCCATGCGCGCGCTCAACATCGCGGGCGAACCCATCGACGCGGTGACGGTCGCCGACGAACTGCGTCGCGGCGGCCAGCTCGACACGGTCGGGGGCGTGGAGGCGCTCGTGGCGTTGCAGAACGCCACGCCCTCGGTCACCAGTGCCGAGCGCTACGCGCGCATCGTGCGCGACACCGCCGCGCTGCGCCGGCTCATCGCGACGGCGGCCGACATCGCCGAGATCGGCTACAGCGGCCCCGACGACGTGGCCCGCGCGCTCGACGACGCCGAGTCGCGCATCTTCGACGTCTCCGAACGCAACGTGGGCGACACCTCCAAGCGCCTCGAGGCCCTCATGTCCGAGACGATGGAGCAGCTCGAGCACCGCGCCTCCTCGCGCGAGACCATCACGGGCCTCGCGACCGGCCTCCACGACCTCGACCGCATCCTGCTCGGCTTCCAGCCGGGCACCCTCAACATCCTCGGGGCCCGCCCCGCGATGGGCAAGAGCGCGCTCGCGCTGCGCATGGCCGTGCACGCGGCGCAGGCCGCGGCCGCGCCCGTGCTCTTCTTCTCCCTCGAGATGGGCGCCACCGAACTGGCACAGCGCGTCCTCGCCAGCGAGGCGCGCGTGGACGCGACCCTGTTGCGCAACGGCCGCGTCACGCAGAACGACTGGCAGAAGATCGGCCTCGCCCTCGGCACCCTGTCGGTGCCGCTCATCATCGACGACAGCCCCGGCACCTCGGTGGCGGCCATCCGCGCCCGCGCGCGGCGCACCATGAGCCGCGAGGGCGGGCTCGCGCTCATCGTCATCGACTACCTGCAACTCATGGGCGCCGACGACAACAAGCCCGAGAACCGCCAGCTGGAGGTGAGCGAGATCAGCCGCAAGCTCAAGCTGCTCGCCCGCGAGTTCGGCATTCCGGTGCTCGCGCTCAGCCAGCTCAGCCGCGCGCTGGAGTCCCGCTCCGACAAGCGCCCCACCCTCTCCGACCTGCGCGAGTCGGGCGCCCTCGAGCAGGACGCCGACGTCGTGATGTTCCTCTACCGCGACGAGGTGTACAACGCCGAGTCCCGCGAGTCCAAGGGCGTGGCCGAGGTGCAGGTGGCCAAGCACCGCGCGGGGCCGCTCGGCAAGGTGCGCCTCTCCTGGATCGCGGGCTACACCCGCTTCGAGAACTGGGGCGACGAACGCCCGGGCGTCGAGGGTTAGGCGTGTTCCTCGGCGAGGACATCCTCGCCTGGCTCGTGGCCGCGCTCGGCGGCGCGATGTGCGCGGGCAACCTCGCCGCGCTCCTGCGGCCCCGGCCCGCCCCGCGCGAGCAGGGCGAACTCTCGCGCGCGCCCGTGCTGCGCAGCGTCGCGATGGCGCTCGTGGGCGGCGTCGCGGCGGTCTGGGCGCTCGCGAGCCTGCGCTAGGCCGTCGGCCCCGTCCGAGCGGGTGACGGGAATCGAACCCGCGTTCTCAGCTTGGGAAGCAAGAGGCACATCGTTGAAATTCCTATTGAAAGGTGGATGCGCGGGGCCACGTCCAGGCGGATCGCAGGATGACGAGCAGGATCAGGACCTCGAGTCCGATGGCGAATCCGTAGAAGTAGGCGTATGACCAGGGCTCCCCCGCGGCGTTGTAGATCGACACTGGGA
>Ga0233424_10001054_pt1 | contig 27677 bp, 21 predicted proteins | sample Watercolumn_Towu_FD_181011 | JGI IMG/M metagenome (GOLD analysis project Ga0233424, IMG submission 181011) | Freshwater microbial communities from Lake Towuti, South Sulawesi, Indonesia - Watercolumn_Towuti2014_125_MG | ecosystem: Environmental > Aquatic > Freshwater > Lake | place: Indonesia... | reverse complement strand
TCAGCAAATTGTCGATCGACGATTTTCAGCCAACCTGGGCCAGGGAATTGATCTGGCGTGAAGCTATCCCCGAGGTGCTCCGGGCCGGCGTTTGGACCGGGGAAACTTGTTTCCTGAGCCGCGATCGGCGTGAGATCGCGGTCTCCCAATTGATCCTGGCGCACCAGGCGCCGGATGGCACGATCGCGCACCTCTGCACCATCGCGCGGGACATGACTGACGCGAAGCGCGCCCAAGAAGCCGTGCGCCGCAGCGAGCAGCTTTTCCGGGTGATGACGGAAAACGCCACGGAACTGATTGCGCTCGTGGATACCAAAGGTAATCGCCTCTACAATAGTCCGTCTTACCAGAGCGTTCTGGGGTACAGCCCGGATGAACTCCAGGGCACATGGTCCATGGAACAGACCCATCCGGATGATCGCGCAAAACTGCTGGCGGCAGCGGCCGAGACAAAATCCACCGGCGTTGGCAAATTCATCGAGTACCGGTTGCGGCACAAGGACGGTTCCTGGCGGACGCTCGAATCCCACGCGGGCGTCATTCGCAACACGCGAGGCGAGATCGAAAATATCCTCATTGTGGCGCGTAATGTCACCGAACGAAAACGAGCGGAGAAAGAACGCGAGATGATGGAAGTCCAGTTGCGCCACGCCCAAAAAATGGAATCTATCGGACGGCTGGCGGCCGGGATCGCCCATGAGATCAACACGCCCATCCAATACATCGGCGACAATGCGCGCTTCACGAAAGACGCCTTCGAGGATTTGAGTCGATTGCTTGCGCTGCATAGGAGATTGCTCGACACGGCACGGACGCAGCCGTTATCTCCTGAACAACTGGCCGAACTGGAAGCCGCCGATCAACAGTCGGACTTGGATTACCTGCTCTCCGAAATCCCGAAAGCGATCGAGCAGTCGCTGGAAGGCGTCGAGCGCGTGGCGCGGATTGTCGGCGCCATGAAGGAATTCTCGCATCCGCGCACCGAGGAGAAAATCGCCATTGATCTGAACAAGGCCATCGAAAGCACGCTCACCGTCGCGCGGAACGAGTGGAAATACGTGGCGGACGCCGTCACCCACTTTGATCCGGACTTGCCGATGGTGCAATGCCTGGCCGCGGAGTTGAATCAGGTGATTTTGAATCTCCTCGTGAACGCGGCTCACGCCATCGCGGACGCCGCGGCTCACGGCAAGAAAGGCAAGGGCACCATCACTCTGAGCACCAAACATTGCGGACACGAAGTGGAATATGCATTGCCGACACCGGCACGGGCACTCCGGAAAAAATTCGCGATCGAATCTTCGAGCCATTCTTCACGACCAAGCAAATCGGCAAAGGAACGGGCCAAGGCCTGGCGATTGCCCATGCCGTCGTCGTGGACAAACATGGCGGCACGATTCATTTTGAAACCGAAATGGGCCAGGGCACGACCTTCGTAATCCGCCTCCCCCTAACCACGTCTCCGGCCAAGGACAAATCCGTTTGAAGACGCGCATTCTGTTCGTGGATGACGAATCGCTCGCGTTGCAAGGACTGCAACGCCTGTTGCGCCACATGCGGACGGACTGGGAAATGACGTTTGAGGACAGCGCCAGCCGAGCCCTGGAATCGATGCGCCACACCCCTTTCGACGTCGTCGTCACCGACATGCTGATGCCCGGCATGAACGGGGCCGAGTTTCTGAATGAAGTGCGGGAGCATTATCCCCACACCATACGCCTCGTTCTGTCCGGCCACGCTGAGAAGGAACTGATCTTTCAGTGTCTCGGCTCCGCTCACCAGTTCCTCGCCAAGCCTTGCCCGCCCGAAATGCTCAAAGCGACCCTCTTGCGAATCTCCAGTCTGAATCAATCGATGCAATCCAATGAAGGCCTGAGAGGATCCATCACCCGGATGGATCGCTTCCCCAGCGTCCCGTCTCTTTACATCGACCTGGCGGAAACGTTGCTCAACGTCGAGGTCTCATCGACGGAGGTGACGAGCATTGTCCTCAAAGATCCCGGGGTCACGGCCGCGACGTTGAAAACGGTGAATTCAGCTTTTTTCGGCGGACCATGCGAAATCTCGGATCCAGCGGACGCCCTTTCGTGCCTTGGACTGGACACGTTCAAGAGTTTGGCGTTCGGTTGGAATGCATTCAGTCCCTTTGACGCCCCCTTGTTCAAGAATCGGGCACTCGACCTTTTGTGGCATCACAGCGTGGACGTGGCTATTGCGGCAAAGCGAATCGCCGAGATTGAAAGTGCCGATAAGAAAACCGCGGCGGCCGCTTACGTGGCCGGATTGCTCCACGACATCGGCAAATTCGTGATGATCCTTTACGCCTGGGAACAACACCGCCAGGCCGTCGCGCTGGCCAAGGAACGAAACGTGCCGTTGGGATCGGCCGAGCAGGAAGTCTTTGGAATTTCGCACGCCGAAACCGGCGCTTATCTGCTGGGTTTGTGGAGATTACCGCCAGCCATAGTGGACGCGGTCTCTTTGCACCATACCCCTATTCAAGCGTCTTCAAGTCATTTCAACCTCCTGACCGCTGTCCACGCCGCCAACGCGCTCGTCGCGGACACCCGCGGATTTGCCGCCAAAACGCCTCCGCCGGATCTCGATTTGACGTATCTGGCTCAGATTGGGCTGAGTTCCCGAATCGACGCCTGGCGGGAGGCGCTCAGGGCGGAAATCGGCGCAATGTGTTAGTTTAGGTTGACACGAAGCATGCGGCAAGCCCCCGATCACCTTTCGCTTGACCAAAGGGGACGCCTGCACACAGCATTTGCTTGAGCATCGAGCCTCGCCCAAACCATGAACGAGAAGATTCTGTGTGTGGATGACGACGCGAACGTCCTGGCAGGGTTCCAGCGCAACCTCCGGCGCCGCTTCTCCGTCGATACCGCCGTCAATGGCCAGGAATCCTTGAACATCGTCCAGCGCCAAGGACCGTACGCGGTCGTGGTCGCGGACATGCACATGCCGGGCATGAACGGTATCGCACTCCTCAGCAAGATTCGCGAGATCGCTCCGCAGACCGTTCGCATCATGCTGATAGGAAATGCCGACCAGCAAGTCGCGGTCGAAGCGGTGAACAAGGGGCATATCTTCCGTTTCCTGAACAAGCCTTGCACTCCCGAAACGCTCGCGCTCGCCCTGGAGGCCGGCCTTGAACAACACCGCCTCATCACCGCGGAAAAGGAGCTTCTCGAAAAAACGCTCAGCGGAAGCGTCAAAATGCTCACTGAGATTCTGTCCATGGTTGAGCCGCAGACTTTCGGACGCGCCCAGATGCTTCGCGATTACGCGCGCGGACTGGCGGCGCCGCTCGGGATCAGTTCGTTTTGGGAATTGGAAATCGCAGCGCTGCTTTCCCAGATTGCCTACGTGACCATTCCGGCGGGAATCATTCAAAAAGACCGCACCGGGGTGGCGCTTAACCCGACGGAGAAGCAGATTTTGACCCGCATCCCGGAAACCGGGAACAAACTGCTCCTGAACATCCTCCGCCTGGAATCGGTCGCCCGCATCGTCCTGTATCAAAATAAGTACTACGACGGCTCCGACTTCCCCCAGGATGCGGTGACGGGCGACCAAATCCCGCTCAGCGGGATCAAAGAACCGATCTACGTAAAAAATTAGCCGCACTTCGCGCTGGCCAGTTCGCAACTTCTCCGTTGCCTCTGTTTGCTCCTGTAAACCTAAACTCCGCAGTTGAACCGCAGATAGACGCAGATGAACGCAGATAGTGAGGCGCTTGTGAAAATCGTGGCATTCACTCACCGGATGAATGGCGGCTTCCAGATCGTGAGCCTTCTTAGCTTGGGTTATCTCCGTTTATCCCCGTTCATCTGCGGTTTTTAGGGTAAAGGAACGAAAGAACCTTGCTTCTGCCTTCCTGCAATAGACCCGAGGTCACCGTTGAATCTGTATTAGGTGGAGAGGTCGAAGGCTAATCGGGGTCAGCGCCTCAACGCTTGTTTGTTCGGCGCGCTGACTTCCGGCTTGTTCCTTGTGGGCCTGTTTTTCTGCCTTCGCTTCTGCTCGTCCTTGCCAAATTCCTCCTCCGCCTTCTGAACGCCAGGAAGCAACGACTTCTCCGTCTCGGCGACTTCCGCCGCAATGTCGGGAGTCCTCAGCACCGTGGCTTTCATCAGGATCACCAATTCCGAGCGGTTGTTCGATTTGTTTTTCGACCGGAATAAGGCGCCTAATCCGGGAATGTCCTTCAGAACTGGAACTCCGGAATTGCCCTTCGATCGGCTCTCCGTAATAAAGCCGCCCATCATGATGGATTGGCCGTCCCGCACGGTCAGGGTTGAGACAGAAGCCCGTTCGTTCACCACCGGGATCGGGTTGCCGTCTATGATGACGTCCGCCCCGCGCTGGCTCGCGTGCTGCTCGATTTCCATCACCACCAGTCCTTCCGGAGTTATGAATGGCGTAACCGACAGTGTGATGCCGATGTTCACGGTCTGAACGATGGATCGGCTCCCGAGGCCTCCGCCGAATCCGCCGTAATAGCTATCGTAGGAACCGGTCACATACGGCACGGCCTCCGCGACTACGATTTCGCCCGGGATCGCGTGAGAGGTTTGGAGTTGCGGCCGGGAGATGACGTTGATCGTGCTTTGCCGGGCGATGGCCGTCACCGCGAGATCAAGGTCTCCCCGAATGTTTCCAAAGTAGCTGAAACCTGACGGCAACCCGGAAGCCAGGTTGGTAATGTTGTTCAAGAACGGCTGGCCGTTGTTGACGCCGCCCGCGCCTGTGAGATCGTTCCCCACCTTCCGCGGATTCTGCAGCATGCTAACTCCAAGATTGGAGGAGTCGTTAAGCGAAACCTCCATGATAATGGCCTCGATCAACACTTGCGCCAACAGCACGTCCACCTTCGCCACGATGTTCGTTATCATTTCGATGTCCCGTTTGTTGGCGTAGAGCAGAAGCGAGTTGGATTTCAGGTCGGGCACGATCCGCGCATCCTGCAGAAGCTGGACGGCTTCTCCGCCCGCCGCTCGGTTGACGATCTGTTGGAGGCGCTGTTGGAAGGAAGTCTGCGCGCCTCCGGCTGTCGTGGGGGTGGTCGCGGCAGCCAGCGGTTGCATGGTTCCGTACGGCTGCATGGAGCCGTAGCCGCCGTAGCCCGACTGACGATACCCACCGCCATACCCAGACTGCGCCCCAAATCCGCCACCCCGGCTCAAGGCGCTGCCTCCAGTTAACCGGCCTCCCTGACGCTGCGTCTGGGTTGCGCCCGCCACCGCGGTGGCCGCTTGCCCGCTGATCAAGCTGGACATCGTGTTGTACAAATCTTCGACCTTGCCGTATTTGATCGGAATGATTTCGAGTTTGTAATCCGGGTCGCGCATCACATCGACTTTCTTGACGATCTCCAGCATTCTTTTGACGTTCGAAGCGTAATCGCGCAGCACGAGCGTGTTGTTCCCATCGAAAGCGATGACCCCGTTGGGCCGCGTGAACGACGCCAGCAATTGGCTCAGTTCGCTCGGCTTGACGGTCTTCAGTTCGATGATTTCCGTGACAAACTGCTCGCCCTCCGCCGCCTCAACGATGTTGGTCTTGCCCACATCGGCTCCTTCCAGCGCTGCGATCGCGAAAGGCACGGCTTTGACGAATTTCTCCCCGACCGGGATCATGGCGATATCGTTCAACGCCAGGACGGTGTCCATCGCATAAATCGCTTCCTGTCGAGTCCAGTCGGTTTCGGCCTTGAGCGTGATCTGCTGATACTTGGCTTGCAGTTGATAGGGCCGCAAAACCGTGCGTCCAGAAACCATGGCATAGATTTCAAAAAACTGGTCGAGCGACATTCCCTGGAGCTGCAACAAACCTTTCTGGATGATCCGATCTGCTTGAAGCGGCGCGGCTGGCACTCCGGGAGCGGTCGGCTGAACCTCCCCGATGGCGGGCGGAGTCCCTGGTGCTGGGGTCTGAGTTTGAGTTTGGGCGGCTGGAACTCCGATAATAGGAGGCGTGGCAGGAGCCGTCGGCTGAGTTTGAACGGTCGCCGCCGGCGGATTCACCGTCAAAGGGGGAAAAACCGCCGGCAGATTCGTCGCCGGACGCGCCGCTGTTGAAGCTGCCTGGGGAGCCGTCAGCGTCGGAATCGCCGTGGTCGGGACGCTGGCGAGCTGATTTGTTGAAGGAACCGAAGACGTTTGGCCAGTTGGGCCCGCCGGCGAATTCGTCATCGCCCCGCGCAAGGCGCGGAGCATTTCATCCACTTGATTCGTCGTCAACGGCGCCGGGGTCAGTGGCGACGCCGGTGCGTTCGTATTGGGGCGCGCAAATTCCGGCGGCCCAGGCGGCGGGCGCTGAGCCAAGAGCCACGTGCCAAGGGAAAGGGCGGCGATGAAAGTGAAGGCAATGCGATTTTTCACGGCTTGGGAGGGGGTTGAGTTTTCGAAGCGACTGGCTTGGCTACGCTGAGTGATCCGGCCGCCACGTTGGAACGTGAACCGGGCGGCAAGGCGCTTGCGGCCGCGTTCGTCGTGGGCGACGGTGCCGCCGGTTTGATGGGCGGGTTCTTTTGGTAACTGGAGACGAGCGTCATGTTGCCCATGAGTTTCATCGGGTTGGCCGGGTTGTCCGGACGCAACCTGAGCTCTTGAACCCGGATCAGAGAATTAGTCGAAGCCAGGCTGACGAGAAGATTCACCAGTTCTTCATTGCGGGATTCGATGCTCATGCTCAAGGTTTGCTCTTCAAAAAACTGGTTCGTCTTCGTGCTGCTGGTCTTGGGTCGGGCGTCTTGCTGCGAGACAAAAACCCCGCTCTGGCGCGTTTGATTTTGGACGGTGCGGACGAGATCCAGCTCCTGTTCCTCCAGGATGACGTTCGATCCGAGGCTCTCCAGCTCTCTCAATTTGACTTCGTAGCGCGGGGTTTGATCCACCTCCTTCTGGTAGCGGTGCAGCTCCGTCAACGCCTGTTCGTAACCAGCCTTGACTTGCCGCCAATCCTTGAAGCGAGGCCAGACGAGCCAAATGTTCAGGACGATGAACACGACCGTGGCCACAAAGACCAGCAGCCGCCGCTCGTGCGGGCGCAAATTCAATTTGCCCAGGAAAGAACTCATTCGATTTCAGACCGATTCAGCAGGCAGTTGAATCGCCAGACAATAGTCTGGCCTCGGGCGCTCCAATTCGGTTGTTCGACGGACTTGAAGAGCAGTTCGCCATTCACGGTCTCCTTGCGCAGCGCTTCATTGTAATCGGTGATCTTCGCATCGTCATCCTTCTCCGCCGAGCCTTCCAAAAAGAGCGCCTGGCCTTTGGTAAAAGAAAACTGCGTCAGCGTCAGTCCACCGAGCAACCGTTCGGACGCGGCTTTCAGGCAATCGAGCGCCGCGAATTTGAGATTCAACTGATCCTGGAGCACCTCCGCGCGCGCCTTCAACTTGACCGCGTTGGTGTAGCTGCCGCTGAGCGCCGCGACTTGCTTCTCGACCTGGTATTTCTTGAATCGCAAAGTCTGGAGCGCGCCAAAATAGATCAGAACGCCGATCAGATACGCGGCCAGCACTGCGCCCAACCCCGTCATCCAGAGCCGATCTACGAATTGCTGGTGATATCGCGCGCCGAATTCGATCGGCAGAAGATTGGCCTTGGTCTCGCCGTGCGCTGCGCGGTGGGCGCTCAATTCCGCCAGCGCCAGACGAGCCACGGTCTTCACCGGCACCACGGGCGCGCCGGACCACTCGCGCAGGGCGGGTTCCAGATCCGCGGCGAAATCGGTTTCATCGACCAGATGGCACTGGAGGCGCGAGTTGAGCCAGCCCTCCATTTCACCGGCCCAGGCCGTTTTGGTCAGTTTTTCGATCAAGATCGAGCCGGGATTGCCCGATTCAGGCAGCCGCAGCAATTGAAGCTGTTGCAACCCGCCCCCGCACCACCAGGCGACGAGACAAAGCCGGCGGCCACGGTCCGTCATCGGGCAAACCCAGACGGCCTCTTCTGCCGCGCCCGAGGTCAGAAGTTGGTGCAAGCACGGAAGCTCCAGGCGATCCGCGAGAAATCCATCTTCCTCCAGATCGCCCAGGAATTCCTCGACGACACCACGGGCGGCAATGACGACGACGACAGTTTGGAGGTTCTCGCCGTAGCGCGGCCCCAGCTCGAGGCTCCACACGATTTGGTTCACCGGCAGAGGCGAAAGCTTTTCGAGCTGCAATTCCACCATCGAGGTCAATTCGGAGAACTCCGCGTTGGGCAAATGGACGACGCGCACGAAGACCTGGTCCGAGGGAAGCCAGGCGATGTTCAGCTTGCGTTTCCACAGCGACCGCCAGTCTTTGGCCACGAGCTTGGGTGGAAGCGTCGTCTGGAGCGCGATGGATTCGTGAGTCGTGAGCTTGACCTGGCCGTTGCTCACGTTGAATTGCCAGAGGCTCCGTCCCCGAGGGCCGGCGCCGAGCACGTTGCAGGAATTGAGACTGGTCTTTTTCACCGTGGCTATTTCCCCGCCAGCGCGCTGAGATGCTCTTCGGTTTGGGTGACGCGGAGGACCTCTTCGATCGTCGTGGTCCCCGCTTTCACTTTTCTCCAGCCATCCGCGCGCAACGTGCGCATGCCGAGCTCGATGGCAGTTTGAGAAATGGTGCTGGCCGGCGCCCGGTTGAGGATCAGCGGCCGGAGCGCTTCTTTGAGAATCAAGATTTCGTAAATCCCGGTTCGCCCCTGATAACCGAGGTCGCGGCAATCTTCGCACCCGCGGCCTCGGTAAAACGTCGTCGTGGCAATCTCGTCCTCCGGAAATCCGATCCGGCGCAGGTAATCGCGCTCCACTTTCTGCTCGGTCTTGCAGTGTGGGCAAATCGTCCGGACCAGCCGTTGGGCCATCACCGCTTCGACGGACGACGCCACGAGAAACGGTTCGATGCCCATGTCGATCAAACGCGTGAAAGCGCTCGGAGCGTCGTTCGTGTGCAGCGTGCTGAAAACCAGGTGTCCCGTGAGCGCGGCCCGAATGGCGATCTCCGCCGTCTCCAGGTCGCGAATTTCGCCGACCATGATCACGTTCGGATCCTGCCGGAGGATGTGACGCAGCCCGACCGCGAACGTCAATCCGATGTCCGAACGCACGGCAATCTGGTTGATGCCCTTCAATTCATACTCGACCGGTTCCTCGATCGTGATGATGCGTTTATGCACCGAGTTGATCGTGCTGAGAAACGCGTAGAGAGACGTGGATTTTCCGGACCCCGTCGGGCCGGTCACGAGGAGGATGCCGTGCGGCTTGACGATAATCTCGCGCAAGGCCTCCTCCTCTGGCGGTGAAAAACCCAGTTTGTCCAGGCTCAGGAAAATCTTTCCGCGCGTGAGCAAACGCAATGAAACGCTCTCGCCATAGACGGTCGGAACGGTCGAAACGCGGATGTCCAGTTCTTCGCCTTTGATCCGCACGTTGATCCGGCCATCCTGCGGGAGGCGTTTCTCCGCGATGTTCATGCCGGACATCACTTTGATGCGGGAAATCAGGGCCGCCTGATACCGCTTGAGCTGGGGCGGCATCGGCGCCTGGTGCAGAATTCCATCGATGCGGTAGCGGATGCGCAATTCGTCCTCGGCCGGCTCGAAATGAATGTCCGTCGCGCGATCCTTGAACGCCTCCCAGATGATCTGGTTGACGAACTTGATCACGCTCGCTTCCTGGTCGGTTTCGGTGATTTCCTTGTCTTCGCCGACCAGCAATTCGATCGGTTCGTCTTCCGCGAGTTCGTCGAGGGTTTCCGCGCCAACGCCGTAGTATCTCTTGAGGGCCTTTTCGATCTCGTCCTTCGGGGCGAGGGCAAACTGGACGGCGCACTGCGCGTCGAATTGCACTGCGTTCAGCAGGGCGGTGTCGAACGGATTGCTGACCGCCACTTCGAGCGCGTCGTTTTCAAACTTGATGGGGATGACCGTGAATTGAAAGGCGACCTTGGTGGAGATGCGTTTCTGGGTTTCTGCCGTGATGGCAATCCGAGGCAAATCCAGAAAGGGCCAGCCCAGGGCGGCGGCTAACCGCTGGAGGAAAACTTCCTCGGAAATCCCAGCTTCGCGGCAGAAAAAGGCGATCAAAGATTCCTGCGACCCGTTTTCCACGGCGATACGCCACTCTTTGATCCAGGCGTCAAACTGGTGCAGGTTGGCCAGAGCCGCCTGAGCGAGAACGTTTTTGATCGATAAGAAAGCCATGCAAAGACTCTCTGGTTCAACAACTCAAACGGCAGAAAGTTGCTTCAGCGCGTGTCCGAAAATTCCAAAGGCTTTTTCCATATGGGAACGACGCGCTTCATTTCGTCGATCAGGAATTGGCAGGCGGCAAACGCTTCCGCCCGGTGCGGCGCGATGACTTCCACCCAAAGGGACGGCTCGTTGACTTTGACCACGCCGATCCGGTGAACGAGCCGAACCGATTCGACGGGCCATTTCTTCTCCATTTGGCCGAAAAGTATCTGAAATTGATGCTCTGCCATCCGTTGAAACGCTTCGTATTCGATGGCATCGATGGCTTGGCCCTCCTCCTGCCCGCGCACCACGCCCGTGAAATAGACTGCCGCCCCCAGGTCTCGGGACATCGACCGCGCACCCACCAGCGCCGCTTCGTCGATCGGTTCGGTGGTGATCGTCAGTTGCCGCTTCATCGCTCTGGAATCTAAAATCCGAAAATCCGAAATCCGAAATCTGGTCAGCCCCCTTGGACCGGTGGGAACAAGGAAACTTCGTCGCCGTCCTTCAGCCGATAATTACGATCCTGATATTCGACTCCCACGGCCACCAGCGTGGACTTCCGCATTGCGCCCAACTGGGGGAATCGCCCGTAAATCATCTCCAACAATTCTCCCAAAGTGCATTGGGAAGCGACGCTTTCGGTGATCTGCGAACAACCGGCCAACTCCTTGAAATAGGAGAAAAAGCTGACTTGAATCGTCATGGCGTCACATCGATGCGGAAGCGCGGGCGTAAATCTCGGGCCGAAGCACGCCAACGAAAGGCAGGTTGCGGTATTGCTCCGCGAAATCAAGCCCATACCCGACCACAAAGAGATTGGGGATTTTGAACCCGACGTAATCCGCGGAGAGGTTTCGTTTCCGCGGCTTCGGTTTGTCGAGCAAGACACAGGTTTTGATCCGTCTCGGCTTCAACCGGCGCAATTTCGCCAGCACACTGGCTAACGTCTTCCCCGTGTCGAGAATATCGTCCACCACCAGGACATCGCGCCCGCGAACGTCCAACCGAAGTTCCTTCGTGTAGATCAAGGTTCGGGACTCCGTTCCGTTGCGATAGCTGGAGACGCCGAGAAAATCGAGCCGCAGCGGCAACGACAAATGGCGAATGAGATCGGCCAGGAACGGCACCGTGCCCGTCAGCAGCGCGACGATGACCAACTCGCGTCCGCGGAAATCATTCTCGATTTTCCCGGCCAGGAAGCGGACGCGCCGCGCCAGCGCAGCCTTGGGGATGAGCACGCGCGCCACGTCGCGCCGCCATTGTGCCGCCGGGCGGCGCGGACCAAGGGTTCTCTGAGGACTTCGTTTCAAGGGCGGTACGAGTATCAGTTCGACTGGGAAGTTCAACGCAGTTTTCAGATCTCACGGTCCCCGTGGCCAGAAGGCCTGTATCTGCTTAGCGTGGCTTCGAGATTCTGCCGCTCCGATCCCTCCTCACGCACCTTTCCCCTCACCCTATCCCTCTCCACAAGGAGAGGGAATTCAGTCCTCTGCGACGGATAAAACCGCCTGCGTTCGGAGTCCACAACCGCAGCCATGGATTCTCCCTCTCCCCGAGGGAGAGGGCCGGGGTGAGGGGAAAGGCGGCTCCAAACCCAACGGAACCATGAGACTCCCACTGCGCGAAACATCCGAAGGCCTCGGAATTTGCCGACTCGTAGTCGGCGTCAGGCTGCGACAAACTCGTGGACGCACCTCTTTCCACGCGCTGCGGAACTTTGCGCTTTGAACTTTAAGACACGCTGCCTATAACTCGCCCATGTTTCTCCTTCCGCAATGGGTGAAGCTCGGCGGTCCGATCTCATGGCTCTTGTTGCTCGTCAGCGCTGGAGCCGTGGCTGTTTTCATCGAGCGATTGCTGCACTATCACCGCGCGCAAATCAATTCCGCTGAGTTTCTCAACGGCGTCCGCACCGTGCTCAAACGCGAGAACGTCGTCGAAGCGCTCTCCATTTGCGAAGCCACTCCCGGCCCGGTGCCACGCCTCGTCAAAACCGCGATTCTGAACCACGAAAAAGGACGCGAGGGCGTTCGTGAAGCGCTCGAAGAAGCCGGCTTGCTCGAAGTGCCGCGCCTGGAAGAAAAGCTCAACGTGCTGGCAACCATCGCGCAAATCGCGCCGTTGATGGGCCTGTTCGGAACCGTGCTGGGTTTCATGCGCATCTTTTCCCGGATCGAAAGCGCCGGCATCAACATCGAAAAACAACAACTCGCCGCCGGCGTCTGGGAAGCGCTGATCTGCACGGCTCTGGGGCTGGCGGTGGCGATTCCTTGCTACGCGGGCTACAATTATCTCGTCAACCGCGTCAACAGCATCGTGCTCGACATGGAAAAAGCCTCCACGGAAATCCTGAACATCGTCACGAACAAACCTCTGCCCAAACCTCAATGAAGCTCCCGCGGAACGCCAAGATTTTCCGGGGACAGCTCGACGCCGCCCCCTTTGCGGGCGTCTTTTTTCTGCTGGTGATCTTTCTCACGCTGAGTTCGACACTCGTCTTCAGTCCGGGGGTTAAGATCCATTTGCCGGAGGTTCGCGAACCGCTGGGCGGCGCGGAAGGACCCACCCTGGTGGTCGCGATCGATGCCGCCGGCCAGTTCTATTACGACAATCAGGCCCGGCCGGAAGATGAGTTGCGCAAGCAACTCACCGCGGCCGTCCAGTCCTCCCGAGCCCCCCTCACCCTGGAGATTCTGGCCGACAAATCCGCCAGGCTGGATGTGGCCTACCGCCTGATGGGTTTCGCGGAAGAAGCCGGTTTCAAAGCCGTGCATTGCGTGGTCCGCTCCCAGCCGCTCCCCAACCGAGCGGAACCGCCCTCCCGCTAATGAGCCTCGCAGTCTCCGAAAACATCCCCTGGTCAGGGCGGCGGTGGTTTCTCACGATCGCGCTGCTCGCGATCATCCAATTCGCCCTGATCCTCGCGCTCACAGAATCGCCAACGCCGAGGCCTCCAGGGCCAAAGCATGCCACCAGCATCCGGATGATCTTCAGGCCCGCCTATGAGAAATCTCTCAAAGAGATCGGCTCGCGCGACCCAACGCTTTTCGCGCTCGTCCATCCGCAGGGCTTTTCGGGAGCCGCGTGGTTGCACTCGGCGGATTTTCCCTATCGGCTCACCAGTCCGATGCACCCGCCGCAGCCGCTGGCGGTCGTCTCCGCAAAACTGGGTGAGCAATTCGTGCGGTTCATCCACACCAACCTCAGCGCCGTCCCGTTTGCTCTGTCAAAACTGGAACCGGCCCGTTCTCGTGTCTTCGATCAAGAACCGCCGCCTGTGCTTCGCCCCCACGTCAAGCTTGATGGCAGCCAACCAGGCCGCCTTCTGCTCAACGCCAGCAATTTGCCCCCGGCTGATCCGTCGCTCATTCTTACGAATTGCCTCGTCTCCGTTATGGTCGCTCCGAATGGCGACGCGCTTTCGGCCACATTGCTGGCGAGCAGCGGGTCGCCCGCCACGGATGCGGCCGTGCTCGCCTTCACGCGCACGGTGAGATTTACGCCGCATCCGGCGACGAATGCGCCGCGATTCGGCGGTGTGACATTCGAGCGGCTGGTGTTCCAATGGCTGCCAGAGGCCGCGCAAGTCCAGACCGCCGCGGCGGAGAATTGACAGCCCATGTCCGTCGATACGTTCCTGCTCGCTTACGTGGTTTGTCTGCTTGCGGCGCTTTCTGCCGTCGCCCTTTATTACGAATTCCGCCGGAAACGGTTCGAGCCCACTCCAAGTGAAGACCACATTTTTCGTTGTGAAAAATGCGCGTTCGTTTATACCGACGACCCGGATGTGGATCGCTCACGCTGCCCACAGTGCGGGACTTTGAATGACATCATCAGCTTTTAAGCAGGAAGTCTTTTCCACCGCGCGTCGCGGTGGTCCGGCTTCCCTGCCTTGACGCAAATTCTCAAACGCAAAGAATTTTATGGGAATGTGGATTGGCCGTAATCGCAAAGCTCGCGTGACCTACGGGTTTGATGAGATCGCCCTGGTGCCTGGCGACATCACCATCAACCCGAACGAAGTGGACACCAGCTTTCGCATCCCCAAAAAGGATGGAAGCTTCATCACTTTGAAAATCCCCATCATTGCCAGCGCCATGGACGGCGTCACGGACGTGCACTTTTGCACGGAGATGGGGCGCCTGGGCGGCCTCGGCGTCATCAATCTCGAAGGCGTCCAGACTCGCTACGAAAATCCGGGCGAGATGCTCAAGAAAATCGTCAAGGCCAGCAAAGAAGAAGTCACCCGCATCATCCAAAAGATTTACCAGGAGCCGATCAAAGAGGAATTGATCAGCCGCCGCATCCAGGAACTGAAGAGCGCCGGCGTGCTCGCCGCCGTCAGTTCCATCCCGCAAAAGGCGGAGCGCTTCGGCGCGATCGCCCAGGAAGCCGGCGTGGACATTTTTGTTGTGCAGTCCACGGTCTCCACGGTCCGGCACATCTCCACGGAGTATAAATCCCTGGACCTCGAGGCGTTTGTCAAAACGATGAAAACCCCTGTCATCATTGGCAACGCGGTCACTTACACCGTCACGCTGGAACTCATGTCCTGCGGAGTGGCCGGCGTGCTCATTGGTGTCGGTCCAGGCGCAGCCTGCACGAGCCGGGGTGTGTTGGGATTGGGTGTGCCCCAAGTCACCGCCACGGTGGATTGCGCCGCCGCGCGCGATGCTCACTTCAAGAAGACCGGACGCTACATTCCCATCATCACGGACGGCGGCATGAGCAAAGGCGGCGATGTTTGCAAGGCGCTGGCCTGCGGCGCCGATGCCGTCATGGTGGGGAGCGCCTTTGCCCGCGCGCAAGAAGCCCCGGGGCAAGGCAATCACTGGGGTATGGCCACGCCGCACGCCAACCTGCCGCGCGGCACTCGCATCAAAGTCGGCCTCAGCGGATCGCTCAAACAGATTCTCTTTGGACCCGCCACGGCCGATGACGGCTCGCAGAATCTTGTCGGCGCCATCACAACCTGCATGGGCAATGTGGGCCGGCGCACGATCCGAGAATTTCAAGAAACCGAAATCATCATCGCCCCCAGCATCAAGACCGAAGGCAAGCTCTTCCAGACCGTGCAAAGCGTCGGCATGGGGACGCAGTAGGCTCAGCTTTGATACTTCCAGTGCCGCGCCTTGCCTTCGGATAGCCACTCCACGGCGGTGGTCATCGGTTGATCAAGGAGGAGCGCGGGCAGCCTGCCCGCGAGTCGGTTTTGCGGGGTTGCTCGCGTTCCTGTCTCGCAGGCGAGGCAACCGGCCTCGCGGCGGCGGCACCCAGCCGGACTTGTGGCAAGTCCACGCGGAAGAACCTTGATCCAGGATAAGGTTGACCACGCCGGAGCAGCTTTAGGAGAATAGTGGTAACAGGAAACTCTGCTCATGAACCGATTTGCGCCCACCGTTTCGTCGTGGCAGACGCGTCGCGGGTTCCTCGTGAGTTGCGCCACCCTGACTGCAGTAGCTCAGTTGGCCAAGAGAGCCGTTGGTGGTGCAGATTCTGCCCTCCAAAGCGTAAATCGCGACGCGATCAGTCCGCGAGGAGAAGTGATCCAACTCTTCAACGGACTGGATCTGACTGGATTCTACGGCTGGTTGAAGGACACAGAATATGAGGATCCGCAAAGGGTCTTCTCCGTGCATGAGGGCTTGCTCCGGATCTCCGGAGAGGTGGCCGGTTACCTGGGAACTCAGAAGGCTTACCGGGATTACCATCTGATCGCCGAGTATAAATGGGGTGAGCGCACCGATGGCGGCAAAACCGTGCGCAACTCCGGCATCCTCCTGCACGCCGTTGGGCCTGACGGCAATCGCAGTCCGTGGACCGCTTCGATCGAATGCCAGATCGCTCAAGGCTGCGTCGGTGACTTCATCGTCATCCGCGGCAAAGATGCGGATGGCTCGACCATCCCGGTGACGATCACCAGCGACACAATTCTGGGACCGGACGGGCGCACGCGCTGGAAGAAAGGCGGCAAGCCGACGGTTTATTCCGGCAGACAATTCTGGTGGTCGCGGCACGATCCCGATTTCAAGGAACTCCTCGACACGCGCGGCAAGAACGACGTGGACAGTCTGTTCGGCCAATGGACGCGCGTCGAGTGCATTTGCGACGGCAACCGGATCACCGTGGTCGTGAACGGCGTGACGGTCAACGAGTGTTATGATACTTTTCCCCCCGCCGGGAAAATTCTCCTGGAATCCGAAGGCTTTGAAATCCTCTTCCGCAAACTCGAACTCCATCCCCTTAAAAAGCCATGAAGACAATCTTAACGTCAACCAGTGGTGAGTCGGGCGCTTCCTCCTGTTACAGGGCTTCAGGTGAGCAAACGCCCCATTCCCCCTCACTCTGCCCTCTCCCCAGGGGAGAGGGTGATAGCCATGCCGCGCTGGGTAATGCCGCCAGCATTGTTAAAACTCCCACGCGGCCGGCGGCAATTCCCTCTCCTTGGGGAGAGGGCCAGGGTGAGGGGAACCGCAACGTCCTCCGATCAAGTCGGCTCGACTCGGCAATCGGCGCTCCCGAATCAAACCAGACGCCGGCAATCGTCTCGCGTCGTCAATTTCTCAAAACCTCGGGCGCAGTCGTCACCGGCGCTATCGCTGCGCACGACTTTATTCCCGACCGCGTTCACGCCGCGGATAGCGACGCGCTTCGCGTCGGGCTGATCGGCTGCGGCGGGCGCGGCACGGGCGCGGCCGCGCAAGCGCTGCAGGCCGATTCGAATGTCAAACTGGTCGCACTCGGTGACGCCTTCACGGACCGGCTTCAAACCAGCCTCGCGACGCTGCAAAAGCAGCAGGAAATCGCCCACAAGATCGACGTGCCGCCGGACCGTTGCTTTGTGGGATTCGACGCCTACCAAAGCGTCCTGGCCTGCGGCGTGGATGTGGTCGTGCTCGCCACGCCGCCGCATTTCCGCCCGCTGCATTTGAAGGCGGCCGTCGATGCCGGCAAACACGTCTTTGCGGAAAAGCCGGTCGCCGTTGATGCGCCGGGTGTGCGCTCGGTGCTGGCCGCTTGTGAAGAAGCGAAGAAAAAGAATCTCTCCATCGTGTCCGGCCTTTGCCTGCGCTATTCCTACGGCTTTCAGGAAACCGTCCAGCGCATCCACGACGGCGCGCTCGGGGAAATCCGCGCGTTGCAGGCCAACGATTATCGCGGCTCGATCTGGGTCAAACCGCGGCAGCCGGGCTGGACCGACATGGAGTGGCACCTGCGCAACTGGTACTACTTCACCTGGCTGAGCGGCGATTTCAACGTCGAGCAACATGTCCATTATCTCGACGTCTGCGCCTGGATCATGAAGAACGAGTATCCCGTCAGCGCGATCGGCATGGGCGGGCGCCAGGTCCGCACCGGCCCCGAATACGGAAATATCTTCGACCACCACTCGGTGATCTACGAATACGCCAGTGGCGTCAAGTTTTTCAGCAACTGTCGGCAGCAAGCGCGCTGCCGCAATGACATTGCCGGTTACGTCTTCGGCGAGAAAGGCGCCGCCGAAGTTTCGGAACACCGTTTGCGGATCGCTGGCCAAGAGACCTGGAGCTATGACCGGAAGAAGAAGGACGACTTCTACCAAACCGAGCACAACGAATTGTTCGCCAGCATCCGCCGCGGCAAACCGATCAACAACGGCGAGTACATGGCCAAGAGCACGCTCCTGGCGATCATGGGCCGCATGGCCACCTACACCGGCCAATCGATCACCTGGGAGCAAGCGATGAACTCGCAGGGGAATCTGAGTCCAAAGAGTTACGCGTGGGATGCGGAACCGCCGGAATCGCCGGTGGCAATCCCGGGAATGACAAAGCTTCTATAGCAGAACCCGACTGCTAACTGAGGGATGTTTTCGGCTGGTACGACGCCTAGCGGTGCATCTTCTGAAGGCGAAGACATTTGCTGCGAAGTTCCAAAGCAAAGAATCAAAAGGTTCGAGAGGCTTTCCCCCAACTTTGTCAGTGCGTCATCGCGTAAAAAATGATGTTGATGCCGAGCGGATAGGCGCGTTTCTCCGAGAACTCGCGGAAAAAGTAATGGAACTCCTGCTCGCGCTCCCAGCCGTCCCCGTTGTCCGTATTGTGGCAGGCAATCACCATCATCCGGCCTTTCTCATCGAACAGCGCGCGGATGTGAACGTCCCGGCACTCTTCGCCGTCGTGGTATTCCCAGGTCACGCCGGTGTGCTGGCTGCTTTCGCCGGTCATGAAATTCGGAACCTGCAATTCATTCTTGGAAACGCGCAACGGGAAGACGCTCTGAAAGACCGGGTGATCCATGGGCAGCTCCACGAATTCGCGCTCGGGCAGCACGCGTTTCATCTCGCGCTCGAAGTTGTCCCATTCGAGCGGCCCCCAAAAATCGTCGGCCATCAGATAGCCGCCGTTGAGAAGATACTTTCGCAACGTCTGAACCTCCGCTTCGCTAAATCGCAACGCGCCCGGTTCGACCATGTAAAGCCACGGAAAGTCGAACAACTCCGGCTCCGTGAGGCTGAGCACCCTTCCATCCGGATCGACTTTCAACGAGGTCAATTGCTGCAGCCGGTAGGAAAGATCCAGATCGCTGTCAGGAAAATCGATGAAACAATAACCGGCGCGCCGCGGACCAGACCAATCCCGGTGGTAGCGCACGCGCACAAACGTAAAGACGTCCTTCTCGAAGCCGGGCGCGTTCGTCCAGCGCGGAAACTCCGTGCTGTGCGTCGGCACTTCGCGAGCCGTGCGAATCGGCGCGTCTTCCGGAATCCAGCCCTCTCCCTCGCCCCAGCCGCCGCGATAGCGCTGCGCGAACACGATGCCCGTGCAAAGCAAGACCAGTATCAACAACGGCGCGCTCCGATTCATCACATCTTGACCCTAATCTGGCATCACGTCTGCAAAATGACAAGAATTCCCCAGACGATCTGAGTTGCTTTGAGTTGCTTGTCACGCCGCGAATGTTTGTAATGCCGGAACGGAGCCTTTCAGGAAACGCTTGTCGACCTGGGCCTCGCCCGCTGTCATTTCCGCGGGGCTATCATCCGGAGTTTGGGGAGCGCACGCGGCTCGCGTGCCGTCGCCGCCGGCCCGGCGGCGACTTTTCTCGGCGCATTTTTCGATCACTTTAAAAGTCAGCGCGGACGGTCTGTGCTGAAGTGTTCGGCGAACCGCCGAACACAGCCCGCGAGCCGCGTGCGCTCCCCAACCAATTGAATAGATACGGCTTAGCTTAGCTAAGGGTATGCCTGAAGAATGGCTGGGGCGGTCAACTCGCCCGTTCCGGTCGGCGACCCGCCGACCGGATGACACGCGCAATCGCCACGAAAGCGGCACCAGAATTGGCGAAAGACAAGCGAGTGAAATCTTGCTGACGGGCCGTTCGTAGAATGGTTTCATGTCTCGAGTGATTTCCACGCTAGGGCGAGTCCGTCCCGGCGAGCCGTCAATGATCTGCACCGTTCGGTTCGGCTCAGCGGGACGCTTCACCCTGCCTTCCTTCGGTTCATGGCCCCGATGCGCAGTCGAAAAATCGTCGAGACTACCCAAGGACGCTTTTTCAAGCGCGCTCTTAGATCGGTTACGGTACAGCGTGGTAATGCTCCCATCATTTCCCGCAATTCTGATGCTCGCCCTTTCCCACACGGCGTCCGTCGGTGGTTCGGAAATGATCGTAACCGACAAGGATCGCCAGCATTGGTCGTATCTCCCGCTTAAGAGACCGCCGCTGCCTGCCGTCAAAAACACTGCCTCAGTCCGAACGCCGGTGGATCGTTTCGTTCTCGCGCCATTGGACGGAAAAAAGCTGACACTCGCACCGCAAGCCACGGCGCAAGTGCTCGGGCGCCGAATCTATTTCGATCTCGTCGGACTTCCGCCGACGCCGGACGAGATCGATTCGTTCCTGCGCGAATTCGAGAAGAACCCGCAATCAGCCATCGCCACGCTCATCGATCGATTGCTCGCCAGCCCCCATTGCGGCGAACGTTGGGCGCGGCATTGGCTTGATATCGTGCGTTACGCCGACAGCGACGGCCAGGAAAGCGATGCCGACCGGCCCACCGCGCATCATTTTCGCGATTTCGTCATCCGCAGTTTGAATGACGACTTCGCGTTCGACACTTTCGTACGCTGGCAAATCGCCGGCGACGAACTGGAGCCGGACAATCCGCAAGCCATCGCGGCCACCGGATTCATTGTCGCCGGAACGCGCGCCGTTCTTGCCGATAACCTGATGGAGGAAGAGAGAATCCGCGAGCGCTTCAATGAACTGGACGACATGATCGCCACAACCGGCGTCGCGATGCTGGGACTGAAGTTGGGTTGCGCGCGTTGCCATGATCACAAGTATGATCCGGTTCCAAGGCGCGACTATTATCGTTTGATGAGCGCGTTCAACGGCGGCGAGCGCGGGGAAGTGCCACTCGCGCCGCTGGCAGAAGCGACGCGATATCGCGAAGCGATGCCGCAATGGAAAGGGGAATTCGAGGCCGCCAAGAAACGGCTGGACGATTGGCTGAAGGAAGCAAAGAAGCCGCACGAGACCGCGGTGCGACACGCTAAGCTCGGCACCTTAAAGAGCAGCGACGACGAGAAGTCGCTTTTGAAAAACAACCCGGACACGGTGGAAGCCAAAGAGCTGGCCAAGAAGTTTGCCAAGCAACTGAAGGTCGAAGACAAGGATTTCCGGCCATTCCTGTCCGACGATGAACGCGCCGAATGGGACTCGCGAGAAAGGGCATTGCAGACGGTGGAAGCCCGCAGGCCGAAGCCGCTGCCAACCGTTTTCGCGTTCGCTGACTTTGGCCCGAAGCCGCGCGAAACCTTTTTGCTCGCTCGCGGAGACTTCCGCGCGAAGAGCGAGCCTGTCGAGTTGGGGTTCCTGACTGCCCTCACTCGCGGCAGAACGCCGGCGCAATATTGGGACAGCGCGCGGGCCGCCAGCCGCCGCTCCGATTCCACGCAGCAACGGCGCGCTCTGGCGGAATGGATGACAGACATCGACCACGGCGCGGGTGCTCTGGTCGCGCGAGTGATCGTAAATCGCGTGTGGCAGCATCAGTTCGGCGAAGGATTGGTCCGCACGGTCAGCGATTTCGGCCCGCGGTGTGATCCGCCGACGCATCCCGAATTGCTCGAATGGCTGGCGCACGAGTTTGTCCGGAGCGGCTGGAAGTTGAAATCGCTGCGCCGGCTCATCATGACCAGCGCGGTTTATCTCCAGGACTCCGCATTCGCTCCAGTCGCAGCCGCGCTGGATCCGGACAACCGCCTCCTCGGGCGTCGCCGCCCGCAACGCCTCGAATCCGAGATTCTCCGCGACTCCGTTCTCGCCGTGAGCGGCACGCTGAACCAGCAAATGTTCGGCCCGGCTTTCAAAGCGCCCATCGCGTCGGAAGCCATTCAGGCCCGCAACATGAAGGATCCGTATCCCAAGGATTTGCAAGACACAACCGCTACACATCGGTGTTCGGTCTATATGTTTCACAAACGCGTCGTGCCGTACCCCCTCTTGCAAGCCTTCGACCGCCCGGATGCCCAGGCTAGCTGCGGTCGCCGTGTGGACACGACGGTAGCCCCGCAAGCTCTGGCGCTGATGAACGACCGTTTCGTCCGCGCGCGTGCGGAAGACCTGGCGCGGCCCCTGGCCCAAGAAGCCGGCGCCGACACCGCGGCTCAAGTCCGTTTGGCTTGGCAACTCGCGCTGGCCCGCGAACCGACAGCGGGCGAACTGGCGTCGAGCGTCGCGTTCCTCCAATCTCAATTCCAGCAGCGCTCGGCGCGCGATGCAAACCAATCTGAACATGACGCGAGGCATTTGGCGCTGACCGATTTCTGCCAGGCGATCTTCGCCCTGAACGAGTTTATTTACGTGGATTGAAGTCGCCCATCTTCTGGCCTTTGCGGGCCGTGCGCAGCAGCATGGGCTTGCCGCAGTTTGGGCACGCTGGCTTTCCGTCCGACGTGGGCCGCGACGGACTCGACAGCGGGCAGGGCTTCAGCAATTCGCATTTTGGATCGGCGCGCGCCCATCCTGGGCGCAGCGGCTTCCTCAAACTGCGCGCAACGGTCTCGTTCCGAGGCGCCTCGCGCTGGCGGAGCCGCTGCGGCCTGGAGGGCCGCGCTCCAATAGCACCGTAATGAGAATTGCGGGCAGGCTTGCTGGAGAGTCGATCATCACTTAAAAGATTGTCATGAATCACCACTGCGGCCGATACGAGCGATTCTCCAACCGACGCGACTTTCTGAAGAAGGCCGGCGCGGGTTTTGGATTGCTGGCGTTGGCCGACTTGCTGCAGGAGGACGACCTGCTCGCTGCCGACGGCGAGCCAACTTTCAGCTCTCAACTTTCAATCCTCAACTCCCCCCTGGCGCCGCGCGCGCCGCATTACGCCCCCCAAGCCACGTCCATCATCTGGCTGTTCATGGAGGGCGCGCCCAGTTCGGTCGATCTGTTCGACCCGAAGCCGGAGCTCACCAGGCGCGACGGGCAGCGCATCGCCATCGACGTGTTCAACGGCAATCCGGGGCCGCTGATGAAGTCGCCGTTCAGCTTCAGGCAATACGGCCAGTCAGGCGCGTGGGTTTGCGAAAAGTATCCGAACGTCGCGAAGCATGTGGACGAGTTCGCGTTCATCAAATCGCTCTACAGCGAGTCGAACGATCATGTGCCGGCGCTCTATCAAATCAACACCGGCATCGCGCGGCCCGGCTTTCCGAGCGCGGGCGCGTGGATCACTTACGGGTTGGGCAGCGAAAGCCAGAACTTGCCGGGCTACGTCGTGCTCGGCAACAGCCAGGGCGTGAAGGGCGGCCCGCTCAATTGGAGCGCCGGGTTTTTGCCGACCATTTATCAGGGCACACTCTTCCGTTCTTCCGGCGCGCCGATTCTCAATCTCACGCGCCCCGAGCACGTCACGCGGGACGACCAGAGAGCGCAACTGGACTTTCTCAACAAAGTCAACCGCGGCCATCTCCAGCACCACGACGGTGAGCCGGACTTGCTGGCGAGGATTCAAAGTTTCGAACTGGCCTATCGGATGCAAATGGAGGCGAGCGATCTGACGGATTTCTCATCCGAATCGCCGGAAACACTGGCGCTTTACGGAATGGACAAAGAGGTGTCGAAAAACATCGGCACAAAATGTCTGATGGCGCGGCGGCTGATCGAGCGCGGCGTGCGATTCGTCCAGGTGTATAGCGATGGCGAGTGGGACGCTCACGCCGATCTGAAGGGCAACCATTCCCATCACTGCGCCACGACCGACCTGCCGATCCACGGCTTGCTCACCGATCTGAGGCGCCGCGGACTCTGGGATAGCACGCTCGTGATTTGGGGTGGCGAGTTTGGCCGCATGCCGGTTTCACAAGGCAACGGCGGCCGCGACCACAATCCCAATGGCTTCATGGCCTGGATGGCGGGCGCCGGAATCAAAGGCGGCACGAGCTACGGCGAGACGGATGAAATCGGTTACAAATCGGTGATCGACCGCGCGAGTGTCCACGACCTCCACGCGACCATGCTTCACCTCCTCGGCATGGATCATAAGCGACTTACCTACTTCCACAATGGCGGCAGTTATCGGCTGACCGATGTGGCGGGCGAGGTGATTGGGAAGATTCTGGCGTGATATTCTCCTCTATCTATTCTCGCCGGTCATCCCAGTGGTTATTTCATTCTTTGGCCCCTGTCGCGATGGTTCTCTGCCTAACGCTTTCGGTGGTTCTTTCGCCGATCGCTTCCCAGGCGCAAGACCGGCTGAAAACCATGCCGGGTTACACGCGGTATCAGAAACTAAGCCGAGAGATCACCAACGCAGTCAAGTTAGGCTCGCTCACGGTGACCTGGAAGGAGGGCGGAAAATCCTTCGAATATGAGAAGGACGGCAAGCGTTACACATACATCATCGCGGAACGCAAAGCCACGGAACTTGAAAAGTCGCCGACACCTTCCGGTCGCGGAGGTGAAGAATCAGCGCGCGGACGCCGCAGCCGCTCCTCCGGCGCGCCGGAGCGCGGGAGGCAATACACGTTCGCCGTCTCGCCGGACGGCAAATTCAAGGCGTTCTACCGCGACCGCAACCTCTGGCTCAGCGACACCAATGGCGCCGATGAATTCGCCGTGACGACAGACGGCAGCGATAAGACCCGCGTGAAAAATGGCACCGCAAGCTGGGTCTATGGCGAGGAACTATTCCAAAACACGGCCATGTGGTGGTCCACCAACAGCCAAAAGATTGCCTTCTATCGCTTCGATGAAAACCAGGTGCAGGATTATCACATCGTCCTCAACCAAACCCGGATCCATAGCAAGCTCGATATCGAGCCTTACACCAAAGTGGGCACAACGAACCCCATCGTGGACCTCCTCGTTTATGATCTCGCATCGAAGAAGAGGGTCCAGATCGACGTCCGCGATGGCCAGCCGTTCGATAATTCCATTGTCGGCCATTATGTTTATGGCATCTCCTGGACGGCCGACGGGAGGGAGCTTCTCTTTCACCGCACCAACCGCCGCCAAAACATTCTTGAGTTCTGCGCCGCCGATCCCGATACGGGCCGGACCCGCGTAATCATTCGCGAGGCATGGCCTCCGAGCTGGGTCGAGAATTCGCCCCCCAAACGCTTTCTCAAAGACGGCCGACGTTTTCTTTGGATCTCCGAACGCACCGGCTGGCGAAATCTCTATCTCTATGATCTGAGCGGCAAATGGCTGGCCACCATTGCAAATCATCCTTTCGAAGTGGCCGAGATCGTTCACGTGGACGAGACGGCGGGATTGCTCTTCTACACGGCCCGCAGCGGCGACAACCCGATGAAGCTTCAGTTGCACTCAGTGAGCCTCGACGGCATCGGCGACCGGCGCCTCACCGATCCTGCTTTCCACCACAGCGTGAACATGGCTCCCGATGGCCAGCACTTCATCGACGTCGCTCAGACTCATGATTCACCACCTTCTACCAGTCTGCGCGACGCGGACGGCAGACTCGTGGTGGAACTGGCCCGAAGCGACATGACGAAATTCAAGAAGCTCGGCCTGAAGCCCGTCGAACTTCTAAAGTTTAAGGCCGCAGACGGAGAGACCGATCTTTACGGAATGCTGCACCGCCCCTCGAACTTCAAGCCGTTCAAGAAATATCCGCTTCTCGTCAGTGTTTACGCAGGACCGGGAACGACCGGCGCGCGCGAAACGTTCACCTTGCCCAACATTCTTACAGAGTTCGGTTTCCTGGTCGCTACATTTGATTCCCGCAGCGCCAGCGGGCGCGGCAAACGTTTCCTCGACGCGATTTATTTGAAGTTCGGCCAGGTCGAGATCGACGATCAGGCCGCGGCGGTGAAAGCGCTCTGGAAACGGCCGTACGTGGACCGCAAGCGCGTCGGCATCTTCGGCACGTCCTACGGCGGCACCGCCTCGGCGACGTGTCTGATGCGCTATCCGGACGTTTTTCGTGCGGCGTGCTCGTCTTCGCCCGTGACGGATTATCGCAATTACGACACGATTTACACCGAGCGTTACATGTGGATTCCTCAGGAGAACAAGGAGGGCTACGACGCCGCCAGCCTGATGACGCATGTGAAGAACCTCAAAGGCCGTTTGATGCTTTTCTACGGCACGGCGGACAACAACGTCCATCCGTCGAACACGCTTCAACTCATCCAGGCCTTGCAGCGGGCCGGCAAAAGCTTCGAAGTCCAGGTTGGCCCCGACCAGGGCCATGCCGCGATCAACCGCGACCGCATGATGGAGTTCTTCATCGAGAACTTGATTCCGCGATGAAACGGCCGTTCGCCGCTGGCGCCATTCTTGGGCAACACAAGGCCGCCGGGCTTCATTGGCGCTTCCGTCCGTCGCAGCATCCTCCGCATTGATCCGCGTTGCCAGAGCCGAAGCACAAGCTCAGAGAGCTGCCAGAATCCCCTCGATGAACTCCCGATTGGCGCGCGCGTTGGCCGTGGTCTCTTGAGCGGTCGCGCCAACTTTCACGCCTTCCACCATGATCGGGCCGTTGAAACCGGCAGACTTCAGGCGCGCGAATACGGCCTTGAAATCGACCTTGCCTGTGCCGAACTGCGTCATCACCTCGGCCTTCGGCGCGGCGCAATCTTTGGCGCAGAAACCGGTGACATATTTGGCGACCGGCTCCAACTCCACGAGCGGATCCTTGCCCGTGTAGTAAACGATGTTTCCGGCGTCGTACCAAATCTTGAAGTTCGGGTGCGCGACCTTGTCAATGCAACGCAGAATTTCCTCGGATGCCCCACTCCCGCCGCCGTGGGGTTTCATCGCGATTTGAATGCCGCGCTTTTCCGCCTCCGCCGCCGCGTCGGACATGAGGCGGTAAAAATTCTCGTAATGCTCCGGTTTATCCACGCCGAAGGTGAGCATGAACTTCAGTTCCAGACGCGCGGCGTTTTCGATCTGTTTGCGCAAGTCCGCGATGTTGTCGCCCAGCGGGCCGTCCTGCTTGAAACGGATCGCCGTCATGTTCACGGCCAGCCCGCGCTGCGTGATGCGCCTTCTCAAGTTGTCCAAATACCCCGGCGTCGCCGCGGACGATGTCATGGCTTCGCCGCGCTGGCCGGTCAGGAGGCCGGTGAGTTTGTATCCGGCGTCCTTGATGCCTTCGAGCGCGTCGTCGTAGCTCCACCGCGTCCACGGCCGGTTGAAACAGCCGATGCGCCAGGGGATGTTTTCCGCCGCCAGCGATGCGATGAATTGAGGCAGGGTGAGCGCAGCCACGCTAAGACTTGACGTTTGGATGAATGCTCTTCGGTTCATGTGTAGAATTGTCTTCCTTCTGCTCGCGCTTGGCAAGCTGTCGCCCATGGGCCATTGCTTATTGGCTATTCTCGAAGTCCTGGCCACTCTCCACGCATGGGAAGCCGCTTGTTTCCAGCGCGGGAAACCGTGCGCGGCCTCGCGCCGTTTTTCTTAACGCTATTGGCGACTGAAGATTCGCCGTGACGGCACGGTGCATCCATGAGTGCGCGCAGCGCAGATTTGCAATCTGCCGTGTCGCAGGATTGCATCCTGCGGGCCGTCGGCTGGGCGAGATGCATTGAAGAATGACCGAGGCGCTGCCGATTTCAAATCTGATTGAAAACTGCGCTTCTTGGGGACTCATCGCCTCGCCTCCCGCTGGTTGCAAGGAGATGCAAAAGGATTTATCATCGCCGCCTTGCAGCAGAACAACCAACCGAATCGCGATTGAGCACCCCGCCTCCGACCCATCAATCTGCGCGCACACCCTGGTACCGGATCCTTTATGTTCAGGTGCTGGTCGCGGTGATGATCGGGATTATTATTGGGTTCGCCTTTCCGGAGTTCGGCCAATCGTTGAAGCCTCTGGGGGACGGGTTCATCAAGCTCGTGAAGATGCTGATCACGCCGCTCATCTTCTGCACGGTGGTTCACGGCGTGGCGTCGATGAGCGATTTGAAGAAGCTCGGACGCGTCGGCATCAAAGCGCTC
>Ga0233424_10001052_pt1 | contig 27717 bp, 28 predicted proteins | sample Watercolumn_Towu_FD_181011 | JGI IMG/M metagenome (GOLD analysis project Ga0233424, IMG submission 181011) | Freshwater microbial communities from Lake Towuti, South Sulawesi, Indonesia - Watercolumn_Towuti2014_125_MG | ecosystem: Environmental > Aquatic > Freshwater > Lake | place: Indonesia... | reverse complement strand
GAGCAATTGTCATTCACCGGGGGGGCGTGGGCTCGACCGAGTGGGTAGTGAACGCGAGAGCGGACAAGGAGCGGCCGGGGCTCCATAAGGGGCTCACCAGAGGATTAGAGCAGGCATCAGGTTTCCCGTGCCGCCGTCCGGCAACTGTCGAGTGAGTTGCTGCGAGGTTGTTGAGTCAAAATGATTTGTGAAGTGGTCCTGTTTCAGTTCTAGTCTAGGCAAAGAGGCGTCAGCCGAAAGTTTTCAGCTCACCTCGTCTAATAAAAAGGAGTGCAGTAACATGGAAACTAACAAGCCAAAGACTTCAGAGGACCTCAAGAAAGATCAGTCTCCAGAGCCGGCATCGACCAGGAGGGAGTTTTTTGAGAACAGCGGACGTGTAGCCGCGGGGGTCGGCGTGGCCGCGTTGCTGGGGAACCTCGGCAACTGGGCTTTGACCTACACAGCTGAAGCGGCCGAACCTATCAAGGTTGGTGTGTTGCACTCCCTGAGCGGCACGATGGCCATCAGCGAAGTGTCCATTAAAGATATCTGTGAAATGGCGTTCGAGGAGATCAACGCCAAAGGCGGGGTCATGGGACGGCCGATCCATGCCGTCGTTGAAGATCCGGCCTCCAACTGGGACCTCTTCGCGGAGAAAGCAAAGAAACTCTTGTTGCAGGACAAGGTGTCGGTGGTGTTCGGCTGCTGGACATCGGTCAGCCGGAAGTCCGTCCTGCCGGTGTTTGAGAAGAACAACGGTCTATTGTTCTACCCCGTTCAGTATGAAGGTGAAGAGTGCTCGAGGAACGTGATCTATACAGGCGCGGCGGTCAATCAGCAGGCGACGCCGGCGGTGGATTACCACCTCGGCAAAGAGGGAGGCAGCAAGAAGAAGTTTTATCTGGTAGGAACTGACTATGTGTATCCCAGGACGACCAACAAGATTCTCCGGGCGATGCTCCTCGCGAAAGGTATTTCGGCGAAGAACATCATGGAAGAATACACGCCGTTCCATCACCAGGATTACCAGACGATCATCGCCAAGATTAAGCGGTTCGGCGCAGGCGGCGACGCGTGCGTGATCAACACGATCAACGGCGACAGCAATGTACCGTTCTTCAAGGAACTGGCCAACGCTGGTATCAGTGCGGAGGAGTGCCCGGTGAATTCGTTCAGCGTGGCTGAGGATGAGCTCCGCGGGCTCGACACGAAGAACCTGGTCGGCCACCTGGCCTGTTGGAACTACTTCCAATCGGTGAACACGCCTGAGAACAAGGCGTTTGTGCAAAAGTTTAAGGACTTTGCCAAGAAGAAGAACCTGCCCGATGCTCCTAAACGAGTCGTGGACGACCCGATGTTCTGGGGGTACATCGGAGTGTACACGTGGAAGATGGCTGCGGAGAAAGCCAACTCGTTCAAGGTGGACGATGTGCTGAAGGCGTTGCCGGGGCTGAAGGTTCCTACGCCGGACCAAGGGATCATCGTCGACCGCAAAAATCACCATACTTCAAAGCCGGTGTACATCGGCCGAATTCTCGCCAATGGCCAGTTCGATATTATCTCGCAATCCGCGGGCTTGGTCGATGCGCTGCCCTGGAGCGAGTATACGTATCCTGATCGCGATTGCGACTGGAGCAATGGCGGGAAGGGCACCTATGATACCATGGGCGGAGGAGACAAGATCTGGCTGGAGCCGAAAGCTACCCCGATTGAGTCCTAGTTGAAACGGGCAGGGTGCCGGGAGGTTGCTTGAGGTTACTAAAGGGGGCTGCACCGGGGTGTTGCCTGTGCAGCCCCTTTTTTTGATGCGTTCAATCATAAGTAGTATTCCACCCCTGCTCAGCGGGGAGGGAGGGAGATTGTCTATGGTGAACAGGCAGACCGTGCACATCAGGCTTGGCCGTTTGAGTTGGTGGACTATGGTGGTCTGTCTCCTGACGTGTACTCTCCTTCTCGGCGTGGGTGTCGAACTGGTCTATGCGGAGGAGCCTGTGACCGGTGAGAAGGGTCAATCTAAAGAATCTTCTCTCCAAGGGCTGGCAAGTCCTGATGCGACTACCCAAAATGACGCGTTGAAGGCTTTAGTGGACCTGAATGACATTGCTTTCCTGCCTGCGCTGACGGCGCTGAACGACGGAACGCTTCATGTGTGGAGAGATGCGCCTGGTAGCGAGAAAATCGCCATTATACTCCGAAATATCGAGCTCGATGGTCGTGAGACAATCTCCCTCTTGCATCCCTTGACTGGTAAGGAGTTGGGCAAGCTGAACGCCACCGACGCGTTGACTGAGGGACAGTTGGAAATGGTGACCGTGAGGTCGGGTGAGGGCCGACGGGTTGTGAAAGCAGGATTGGATCGGCTGAGGCTGTATGATCCCGATGTGGTCGTCAGGCGGGCGACGGCGGCCAAGCTCGGAAACGGCGGGAATCCTGCGGTGGTGCCCTTGCTCGAACAGGCTCTTTCAGGTGAGTCACACAAGTGGGTACGACATGATATCGAGGTGGCGATCAATCAGTTGCGCCTTGATGAGGCTGATGAAGAGGTGCGACGAACGGCTGCCATCCGCTTAGGCGAGATCAAGGGCCTGCGAGCACTGGGCCGTATGAAAGCTCTTCTTACTGAAGAGCCGATTGAACCATCCGACAGCGTGAAGGCCGCGCTTAAGGGAGCGATCGAGAGCATCGAATCGTATCAAACCTGGCAGACTGTTGTGGGTTCCGCCTTCAACGGTATTAGCTTAGGTTCGGTGCTCTTCATGATGGGGCTTGGGCTGGCCATTACCTACGGTCTTATGGGCGTCATCAACATGGCCCACGGCGAAATGATGATGATCGGCGCCTATACGGCCTTTGTCTTGCAGGAAGCCTTCTTTTATCACCTGCCACCTTCCCTCCAAGATTCCTATTTTTTTCTTGCATTGCCTGCGTCGTTCGTGGTGACTGCGGCGTTTGGTCTCTTGTTGGAACGGAGTATCATCCGTTTCCTCTACGGGAGGCCATTGGAAACGCTACTCGCTACCTGGGGAGTCAGCGTGTTTCTCGAACAGGCGGCACGCTGGTACTTCGGCGATTTGACGAGTGTGAATCCGCCGGTATTCATGCGAGGGGGAGTGGAGCCGATGCCGGGGCTTGTCCTGCCCTATAGCCGGATTTTCATCATCGGGTTGGCCGTGGTCGCCTTGCTGGGGGTGTCCTTGCTCTTATCTCGGACACGCATGGGCCTTCTCGTCCGTGCTGTGACGCAAAACCGCAGCATGAGCGCTTGCGTAGGCATCTCTACGCGCAAAGTCGATTCCTGGACCTTTGCCTTTGGCACGGGCCTCGCCGGTCTTGCCGGATGTGCGATCAGCCTGATCGGCAACGTGGATCCCACAGTGGGCAAGACCTATATCGTCGAGTCATTCATGGTCGTGGTGGTCGGGGGCGTTGGCAAGCTGGCGGGCACGGTACTCTCCGCCTTGGGGATTGGGGTGTTCACCAAGATTTTCGAGCCTCTTATCGGAGGAACAGGAGGGTCTATTTACGCCAAACTGTTCATTTTGGGTGCGATCATTCTTTTTCTCCAAGTCAGGCCGACAGGTTTGTTTCCAGCAAAGGGACGAGCTGCTGAGGTGGGAACATGAGCAACAAGTGGAACCAATGGATAGGTCTTGGCGCTGCCAGCATCCTGCTGGTGGTGGTCTTGCCGTTTTTGAACAGTCTGTCGAACGACTCGACGTTCTGGCTGCCCGATTACTACCTCAACCTGTTCGGCAAATACCTCGCGCTGGGTATCATGGCCCTGGGACTCGGCCTGCTCTGGGGCTATGCGGGCATTCTCAGTCTGGGACAGGCGGTCTTTTTCGGACTTGGCGGGTACTCGATCGGAATGTATCTCATGTTTAACATAGGCGCCGAAGGGAGTAAATACGGCGACCCGTTGCGGCCGGATTTTATGGTCTGGGTCCAGATCATGGAACTGCCCTGGTACTGGCCGCCCTATCGGAGTTTCGCCTTTGCGCTCGCCTCCTCCTTCTTGCTCCCCGCGCTCTGTGCCCTGCTGTTTGGGTACTTGATGTTTCGTAGCAGGATTCAGGGTGTGTATATCGCGATCGTGACTCAAGCCGCGGCTTTTGCCGCCTGGTTGCTGTTCAGCCGGAATGAGACGGGACTTGGGGGAACGAACGGGCTGACGGATTATAAGACTATTCTGGGGTATTCGCTTCTCGCTCCTTCCACCCAGAGGGTTCTCTACATCGTTACGGCTGTGTGTTTGCTCGGAACCTATGCTCTCCTCCTCTGGCTGACGCGGGGCAAGATGGGCCACATTTTGCGCGCGATTCGGGATGGTGAAAATCGCTTGAGATTTTTGGGCTATTCAATCACCGGCTTCAAGATGTTTGTGTTTTCGCTCTCTGCAGGCTTGGCTGGGCTAGCGGGCGCCCTGTACGTCCCGCAAGTCTGTATCATCACGCCGGCCCAGATCGGTATTATGCCCTCCCTGGAGGTCGTGGTCTGGGTCGCGGTCGGAGGGAGAGAATCCCTGATTGGCGGGCCGCTAGGCGCTGTATTGATTAGTGGTTTGCGGAGCTACCTCACGACGATTGCTCCGGTAATGTGGCCTTTTGTATTGGGGTCGTTGTTTGTCGCGACCGTTCTTCTGTTTCCGCAAGGGCTCGTCGGGATTCCGAAACAGTTTGAGCGTTATATGCAACGATCAGGTTCGCGATGGACGTCAGGCAGTCGCCGTGCACCGCTTCCGGCGGCGGCATCGGGGCCGTCTGACCACCCAGACCAATTGTCTCTGGGTGGAGAGGAAGGGAAAGCAGCAGAGGGCGCAGTCACCGCCGGCGCTGTCGCTCACCGCCTCTTTGGCTCGAGGGTAGAGGGCGACGGTGCGAACAAAGTAGACGGTGGGCAGGTTGCTGAGCCAGCAGAGGAGAGGGCGGAACCGATTCTACGGGTGGAAAAGGTGACTGTAAGTTTTGAGGGCTTCTTGGCGCTCAAGGATCTGAATTTTTCTATATTGGACGGGGAGCTCCGTTTTGTCATTGGGCCCAATGGAGCAGGGAAGACGACCATGCTGGACGTTATCTGCGGGAAGGTGAAGCCTATTCAAGGAAAGGTCATCTTTGGGCAGGCGACCAACCTACTGGCTTTGCAAGAACACGAGGTGGCCAATACCGGCATTGGGCGCAAGTTTCAGACCCCTACCGTGTTCCCCTGCCATACGGTTTTCGATAACCTGTTGCTCTCCTTGAAGTCGAGGAAAACGGTGGGAGGCACATTAGTTGAGCTTCGAATGCGGCAGAGCCAGGAACGCCTCCTAGAGATACTCGAGTTTGTGGGGCTGGGCTACCACACGCAAACTTTTGCCGGCGTCCTGTCACACGGTCAACGGCAGTGGCTGGAAATTGCTATGTTGCTCGCCCAGGAGCCTAAGCTTCTCCTGGTCGACGAACCCGTTGCCGGCATGACTGGTCGTGAGCGCGACAAGACGGGGGTTCTTCTGCAAGCTATTGCTCGCGAACATGCAACGGTGCTCGTCATCGAACACGATATGGAGTTTGTCCGTCATTTCTCGAACACCGTGACCGTTCTGCACGAAGGTACCCTCTTGTGTGAGGGAAAGATGGTGGACGTACAGAAAGATCCTCGAGTGCTTGAGGTGTACCTGGGCCGTGAGGAGGAGGAGGCGCATGCTGCAAACCACTAACCTGAACATTTATTACGGGGACAGTCATGTGGTGCGCGACGTGTCCTTCTCGATTCCCGATGGTAAAGTCGTGTGTCTGATGGGACGGAATGGAGTTGGGAAGACCACCGTCATGAAAACATTGATGGGCCTCCTTCCCGCAAAAAGCGGACGTATCGACTTCTCCGGACAAGAGATCACGAATCTGCGCCCCTATACGCGGGCACGTGCCGGGATTGGATATGCGCCGCAGGGGAGGGAAATTATTCCCAGCCTGACGGTTGAAGAAAATCTTCTGATCGGCTTGGAGGCGAAGTCCAACGGTTCCAGGGGTATTCCTCCACGGATTTTCGAGCTGTTCCCGGTTTTGAAGACCATGTTGGGGCGGCGAGGGGGGGATCTCAGCGGCGGACAGCAACAACAACTGTCTATCGGTCGTGCTTTAGCTGCTGAGCCGAAATTGCTGCTGTTGGATGAGCCAACAGAAGGGATCCAACCCTCCATTATCAAGGAAATTGTTCATGCGATCAAAAAACTTAAGGAGCAAGGAGGCCTCTCTATTCTTGTGGTCGAACAGTTTGTGTCATTTGTCCGCGGCGCAGGCGATTATTTTTACATCATGGAAAAGGGAGCGATCGCTGCAGAGGGAGCAGTGGCGAACCTCTCCGATGACCTCATTAGAAAACACCTTGCCGTGTAGCCCCAGCGCAGGTTTTGTCTCGTAAAAATTAGGTGACTATGAATTCGCGGGTCTGGCCCCGTAGGTCTGTGTATTATGTATTATGATGGAGGCGCAGACTCATGCATAGCCGCTCCGAGCCAGTCCACGTGGTGGAACACCGGTTGCGCGACCGCTTGTGCATCAGTTGCGGCGACCCGCATCGCAGCCAACCGGGAATACGAGTGCGGTGCGCACAGCGCGCGGCTGGCGGTATTAACCCCATTTCAACGGCATCGAGGGCGGTCTGGAGCTACGCCAAAGCGCGCCTCCGGAAGTATCATGGTGTCAGTCGCCAGTACTTTCCGCTGTACCGCAAGGAGATGGAGTTTCGGTTCAATCAGCGGCGCGATGACTTGTTTGCCCTGATCGGGACACAGTTGGTCCGCGTGCCGGTTGCGTAGCGGATCAGGTGTACGCTAAAATATCGAAGCGCGCGACCCAGAAATGACTAGTCACCCCTCTCAAATTTGTCGTTTATGCATCTCATGGCTTATCCGGCAAATCCCTTCGTACATCTGTGTATCTCCGAGGCTCCTGTCCCTTGAGGCGCTTTTGCCCTCACAACACCAGATCGCCACAGAACAGCACAACACATCATCTTGCCTTGCCGAACTGGATTTCCAAGTATCGGAATTACTATATCTTTTAGTCATGCCGAAGGCCTATCCTATGGCACTTGGCTTGCTCAGGAATATTCCCACACGCCGATATCCGATGAGGAGACAGACGGCAAGATGGCGCTGACTTACTGGTACGACTTCTTCATAGAGCCGTTGTTTCCCAAGGCAGTCTGTGTCTATCCGGCCATGACAGTGGTTGTTGCAGGGGGACTCCAGTGGTGGCCGATCCGCCGGCTGCGCCTGGGGAAAAGGGCATAACAATGGCTTGCAAGGGCTTAACATAGGAGACAGACTATGAAAATTCGTTGGTGGCTGGTCGGACTGTGGGGGGTGGGATTTCTGATGAGCGGCGCAGTTGGCTCTTCCTTTGCGGATCAAGGAGGGCCGGTCGCCCAGAAGGGGAGTGTCCCTGAACCATTCCTCGTTGCAACACTAGGATTGCACTATCAAGGAGGGCCGGTCGCCCAGAAGGGGAGTGTCCCTAAAACATTGGTGGTTGAACCGCTACGATTGCAGTATCAAGGAGCGACGGTCTCCGAGAAGGGGAGTGTCAGCGGGGTCGTGAAGGCGGCCGGCAAGCCGCCAGTGCCCAAACCGATCGAGGTGGACAAGGATCATGACGCATGTGGCAAGAGTCAACCCGCGGAATCCCTGACGCTGGGTGCGGGCAATGAGGTGAAGAACGCCTTGGTACGACTCACCAATATCGTAAAGGGCAAGCGCTTGGATACGGCCACCAAAGTGGTGCTGGACCAGACCAAGTGCCAGTTCGTGCCCCATGTGGTGATTGTGCCGGTCGGTGCCACGCTGCAGATCAAGAACAGCGATCCGATCATGCACAATGTCCACTTGTTGAGTGTCGAGAATGATCCGATCAACAAGGCCCAGCCCAAGGACGGTCCGGTTGTTCAGACCAAATTCACTCTGCCGGAGATCTTCAAGGTCCAGTGTAATATCCATAAGTGGATGAGCGCGTGGATCGTGGCAGCGGACCATCCGTACGTTGCGGTCACGGATGACAAAGGCCAGTTTAAGCTGGCTGACGTGCCGCCTGCCCCTGGCGCTGGCTTCTATGAGATGGAGATCTGGCACGAGACGCTGGGCAAGGCGACGAAAGAAGTCATCGTCAAGAAGGACGCTGATACCAGAGTGTCGGTGGAACTGAAGAAGTAGCCGGGAGAAACTTTCTATTTCTGTGGCCGCTCGATTGGCCAAGGAACCAAAAAGCCGCGGGCTCAAACCGAACCATCCAGAGGCTGTTGCCTCTCTCACGGCGGCGATCGTAGAAGGAATTCGAGCGGGCGATCGGTGTCGGAGCACGTGCAGCATCCAGGCGGTGAATCTAAGATTCGCACGAGTTTGCTAGGTTCGGAAGTGATCCTTCCATGCCGCCATCACGCCAAGTACCTCCTCCGTCACCGGCCCGTCACGTAGCCTCCTACAACTTGACAGGCGGCACAACGCTAGACTAGCATCGGCGCTCCCCGCAACAGAAATTGAAATTGTTGGGGGAGTACACAAAATTATGTTCGCGCCTCACCGTTCGTTTCTCACAACCCATCCCCGCAACTACCTCAGCCGAAGGGAGGAGAACCAGTGCATCTGACACCAAGAGAACAAGAAAAACTGTTGATCTATACGGCAGGACAACTTGCTGCAGACCGCAAGAAGCGAGGCCTCAAACTCAACCATCCTGAAGCAGTCGCCTACCTCACCGCCGCCGTTCTCGAAGGTATTCGGGACGGGAAATCCGTGTCCGAGATGATGACGTACGGCACCACGCTCCTGACGCGAAAAGACGTCATGCCCGGCGTGCCGGAGATGATCCATGAGTTCCAGGTCGAAGGGACCTTCCCGGACGGGACCAAACTCGTGACCGTCCACAATCCGATTCGATAAGCATGGGCTCAGGCCCAATCACCCATCTCATATCCCTGTAGGAGGGGACATATGCCGAAGAAGACCAAACGAACCCCGGCGAAGACTCGCAAAGTTTCTCAGACGACGAAGGGGTCCCTGACTGCCGCAATCAAGGCCGAGTTGTCGAAGCCCGTTGTGCCGGGTGAAATTCTCGCCGGATCCGGAGATGTGGAGGCTTTCAAGGGTCGGGAGACGAAGGAACTCACCGTCAAGAATGTTGCCGATCGACCTATTCAGGTCGGCTCCCACTGTCACTTTTTCGAATCCAATCATGCACTCAAGTTCGATCGCGAGCAGGCTTTCGGGTTCCGGCTTCGCATTCCCGCCGGCACGGCGGTCCGGTTTGAGCCGGGTGAGGAAAAGCGGGTGACGGTCGTGGCCTTGGCGGGCAAACGGGTCGCCTATGGCATTAACGGATTGACCGAGGGATCGTTGGATGACGCGCAGGTCAAAGCCAAAGCCCTGTCGCTGGCGTCTAATCGCGGATTTTCCGGAAAAGGAGGGGCCCGGTGAAAATTTCACGGAAACAATATGCGGATCTCTTCGGGCCCACCGTGGGCGATCGCGTGCGGCTCGCCGACACGGAACTGGTCGTCGAAGTCGAGAAGGATTTCACCTCGTACGGCGATGAAGCGGTGTTCGGCGGCGGCAAGGTGCTACGGGACGGGATGGGTCAGTCGCCCCGAGCCACGAGTGCCAGCGGCGCGCTCGATACCGTGATCACGAACGCGCTCATCATCGATTACTGGGGTATCGTCAAGGCGGATATCGGCATCAAGGACGGCCGCATCGTCGGCATCGGCAAAGCCGGCAATCCCGATCTTATGCCGAACGTGACGCGAGGTATGGAGGTGGGAGCGGGAACGGAAGCGATCTCCGCCGAAGGCTGCATCGTCACAGCCGGCGGCGTGGAGACCCATATCCACTACATTTGTCCGCAACAGTATTGGGAGGCCCTCTCCGCCGGTATTACTACCATGATCGGCGGCGGCACCGGCCCAGCGACCGGCACCAATGCGACGACCTGCACGCCCGGGCCCTGGAACATTTTTCGAATGCTCGAAGCCTCGGATGGGATTCCCATCAATCTGGGGTTTCTTGGGAAAGGCAACTCGTCGCAGGCTGAGGGACTGAATGAACAGATCGAGGCCGGGGCCATCGGATTGAAACTCCATGAAGACTGGGGGACCACGCCGGCCGCGATCGACACCTGTCTTAGCATCGCCGAGCGCTACGACGTGCAGGTCGCCATCCACACCGACACGCTGAATGAAGCCGGCTTCGTTGAAGACAGCATCAAGGCCTTCAAGGGCCGGACGATCCACACTTTCCATACGGAAGGCGCCGGGGGCGGCCACGCGCCCGACATCATCAAGGTGTGTGGAGAGCCAAACGTGCTGCCGTCTTCCACGAACCCCACCATGCCGTTTACCGTCAACACGATGGACGAGCATCTTGACATGCTGATGGTGTGCCACCATCTGAACCCGCGGATTCCCGAAGACGTGGCGTTTGCTGAGTCCCGCATCCGGCGTGAAACCATCGCGGCGGAAGACATCCTCCACGATCTCGGCGCGATCAGCATCATGTCATCGGACTCGCAAGCGATGGGTCGGATCGGAGAAGTGATCATCCGGACCTGGCAGACGGCCCATAAGATGAAGGTGCAGCGGGGCCATCTTTCGCCGAGCGGCGGGAAGGATTCGCCCCAGAGCGACAACTTCAGGGCCAAGCGCTATGTGGCCAAGTACACGATCAATCCGGCCATCACGCACGGTATCGCCCATGAAGTCGGGTCCGTGGAAGTCGGCAAGACTGCCGATCTGGTGATCTGGAAGCCGGCGTTCTTCGGCGTCAAGCCCGAGATGGTCCTGAAGAGCGGGTTTATCGCCCAGGCGCAGATGGGCGATCCCAATGCCTCTATCCCGACACCCGAGCCGATCATCAGTCGGCCAATGTTCGGTGCTTTCGGGCGGGCGCTCTCCAGCACCAGTCTGACCTTCCTGTCACAAGCGGGACTGGATCGGGAAATCCCCAAGAAGCTCGGTTTGCAGAAGCGCGTCGCTGCGGTGAAGAATTGCCGGAGCGTGAAGAAGCGCGACCTCAAACTGAACGATTATCTCCCCAAGATCGAGGTCGATCCGGAGACGTACGTGGTGACAGCGGACGGCGTGCGGCTCACGTGCGAGCCGGCGATCGTGCTTCCGATGGCACAGCGGTATTTCCTGTTCTGACAGGCTGACAAGCATCAAGAGGCAGGCGGACATGAGAGGAAGTCAAACCAGTCCATGCGTACCGTCATGTCAGCTTGTCAGCCTGTGCCCTGTCAGCATGTTTCCATGAATACGCGCGCGTTACTGGAAGGGCTGCGGTTTACCGACACGTTTTTCCCATCGGGCGGGTATGCCTTTTCGTCGGGGCTGGAAGCGGCCGTGCAGGGCGGCGCTATTACCGGTTCCGAGCAACTCGCTCGCTATGTGGAAGATCTGCTCCGCGGAGGACTGAGCCGGCGGGAGGTCCTCGCCGCAAAGGTGGCGAACCGGGCTGGATCGAGGGGCGAGCTCGAGGCGGCGATCCGGGTCGATCGGGAGCTGAATTCGACAAAGCTCAGCCGTGAATCGCGCCTGGCCAGTCGCCAAATGGGCCGGCAGGTGATGAAAGTGGCGGCCGAGCAATTCCATGGGAGCAAGGTCGTGAGCGAGTACCGCGGTGCCATGGAAGCCGATCGGACTCCCGGTCACTTGGCCGTCAGTTTCGGACTGACCATGGGAGTGAGCGGGTGGAACGGGGAAGAGACCGCTGCCGCGCTCTTGTACCAGACGGCTGTGGGGTTCCTGTCCGCCGCGATGCGGCTCTGTTCCATCGGCCAGCGCGAAGGGCAGCGCGTGCTCGGAGAGTGGCTACCGCTGATCGATCGTATCAGCCGCGAGGTCGGCACGGACGCGCCCATGAGTTCGTGGTCGCCTATCCAGGACATTTACGCAATGCGCCACGGCCGATTGGAGTGGAGGCTCTTTCGGTCTTGAGACGGTCTGTGTAGCGCGCGAAGGGAGAGGAAGCAAAGCTCTTAGCTATCAACCAGGAGCCATGAGCGCTTCGAAGTCACATGCATGATCTAAATCATCAGCACCATCACGGCGACCCCAACCCAACCCAGGCGAGAAAGCAGGGCATACCGGTCATCGGGGTCGGAGGGCCGGTGGGGTCTGGCAAGACCGCGCTAGTTGAGGCCCTCTGCCAGAAGCTGCGCGATCGCTACAGCCTGGCCGCTGTGACCAACGATATTTTTACCAAGATCGACGCGGAGATTCTAACGAAGCGCGCGGCCCTGCCGGTGGATCGGATCCTGGGTGTAGAAACCGGGGGATGTCCCCACACGGCCATCCGGGAGGACGCCTCGCATAACCAGGAAGCCATCGACGATCTCATTCGCCGGCATCCGGACATTGAATTGATCTTCCTGGAAAGCGGCGGGGACAATCTGGCCGCGACCTTCAGCCCGGAGCTGGTGGACTACGTGATCTATGTGATCGATGTGGCCGGAGGCGACAAAATCCCGCGCAAGGGCGGGCCGGGTATCACGCGGTCTGATCTGCTGGTGATCAATAAGAAGGATCTCGCACCGTACGTCCGCGCCGATCTCTCGGTGATGGATCGGGACACCCGTCGGATGCGGGGTGATCTGCCGTTCGTGTTTACCAATCTGTTGAACGGGGAAGGGCTCGATACCGTCGTGGCCTGGGTGGAGCAGCGCATTCGCCAGCGGGCCCGACGTTCTTGATCGTCTCGCCGGTTCGCGTGTCACGGAAAAGAAAAAGTCACCAGGATGTCCTGACCGAATTCGTGGGGCGAGTCGGCGAGCTTCGGCTCGACTATGCCAAGCGCGACGGCCGGACGATCATCACCCGCTCGCACTGCACGACTCCCTGGCATCTGCTTCCACCGATTTACCTCGATAAAACCGGGGCTGCATACACGCTGCTGGTTAATCCTTCGGGCGGAATGGTCGGGGGCGATCATCTGTCCATCGACATGAGGCTGGGGGAAGGGGCGCATGTCCTCATCTCCGCACCTTCCGCCAATCGGGTCTATCGAACGAGCGGCGCAGTGTCGGTTCAGGAGGTCGAGATCGCGGTAGGACCCGGCGCGGTCCTGGAGTGGGTGCCGGAACATACAATTCCCTTTGCCGGTTCGCGATACCGGCAAACGTTCCATGCGACCCTTGCGCCCGGCGCGACGGTTCTTCTGTGGGATGCTCTCGCCTCGGGACGGATCGCGCGAGAAGAGCGATGGGCCTTCACGAGCTTGGAAAACGAGATTCGAATCGCGACGGTGTCGGGAGATTCGCTCCTGGAGCGCTATATGCTCGATCCGGCAACCGACCTGGGTCGGGTCGGACTCGCGGGAGACTGGGACTATGTCGGGTCACTCTATGTGGTGAACGACGCGATCCCGGCCGAGGTCTGGAGTCGACTGGAGTCAAGGCTGGGTTCCGTGCTGGACGACCATGCCGCGCAGGTGTTGGCCGGGGTGTCGACGCCGGACCTGTCTGGTGTCGCGGTGAAACTCTTGGCCCGAACGGCGCCCGACCTCACCGGGGTGCTCGACCCTCTATGGGCTGCCGTTCGCGCGGAACTCTGGAGCCTGCCGCCTGTGGCATGGCGCAAGTACTGATTAGGGTCGACTTCGTCAGAACGGAGCACGTACACCGGATGTACCGGGTTCTGCAGAAGCGGCGGTACGGAGCGAGGATGCGAGGCCCACCAGGGAGAGCGTGAAAATCATCCATTTCGATGGGTCGAAATTATACCATCGGGGACCGTTGCGATAGTCACTTTGATAGGTGTGGTGGTAATTATGGTAGCCTTCGCCGAAAGTCAGCAGCGACACCCACCAACTATCCCGACTGGAGTCCGCTTGGCTATGTGGTTGGCGGCCCCACAGGTGGCAGATCGAGTTGATGCAGAAGGTCGAATTGAGCACGGCAAACGTTCGGCCAACACCGGCGAGCATGAAGCAGCCCACACCGCCGAACCAGCCGCCGTGCAGAAATCCCACCACAAACGTGAGCGCGAGACCTGAGAGCACGATCGGGACGTAGTAACGATGTTGCCACATGACGACGGGATCCTGCCGGAGCCGCGTCGCGTATTTCTCGTCCGTGTAACGCTGGTCGGAGAAGAGCCACCCGCAGTGGCTGAACCAGAACCCTCGCTTGGCGTTATACGGATCGGCGTCCTGGTCGCAGGCGGCATGGTGGCGAATGTGGTCCGACGCCCACTTCAGGGCGGAGTTCTGCAGCGCCCATCCGCCGGCAATCAGGAATCCCACCTTGACCCAGTCGGGGCAGGTAAAGCTCCGGTGCGCCATCAAGCGATGGTAGCCGACTGTAATGCCCAGCCCGGTCACGACATACAGTAGCCCAAACATGGTCCAGTCCAGCCACGTATACCCGTAGAGAAAGCCAAAGGCGGGGACTCCGATCACCGCGCTCGCGGTGACGAGGCCGAAGAGTAGCACCGTCACCTGGACGGGATAGGTGCGCCGCAGCCCTGTGGGGGTGTGTGAGGATTGCGTCATGAGCATGCTATCGCAGGACCGAGCCACAGCGCCTCACTCAGGCTCCGGGCTGACGATAGGGTCAACAGGCAGTTGATGTCGGATGTCCAAGCGGACTGTCGGTACCCGCAGCGACGATAGCCCATTCACACTCTCGTTCCACGCGAGGTCCGGCACGGTGTAACGGCGCCATACTAGCAGGCCGGCTGGAAAATAGCTACAGAGTCTGAGATCCCCGTGCGAGCCTGTTGCTCCGGTGAACTCGAAACCCGATAGGAGGGCCTGGCCCTGGCGAATTTGGTCGGCTCCTGAAACCCCTCTTGTTTGAGATTGACAGGGTACGGTAATATTTTATATACATGGTCGGTCCATCGCCAGCCTCGCGCGCAAGTGGTCGATCGAGTAGCTTAGAGAGAATGCTGTTCCCACGTTTCTCTCACTGGCCGGTGCCTGACAGAGGGGAACAGAAAAGATAGGATACCAGGCGGTTGGTCAATCACAAGGAGGCAGTCCAATGAAAAGTGCGTTATCGGTGGTATTTGGTGTGGCAGCCGTCGCGTTGGTCGCGACGCCTCTCACCTCGTTCGCGGGTGGAACGATCGCCGGCAAAGTGACGTATGCCGGGAAGGCCGAGCAGAAGGAGTTTCTCTTCTCCAAGTTCCCGAATCCGAAGTTCTGTCCGAAGAATCCTAACAAGGCCTTGATGGATGGAGATAAGCGGCTCCTCAAGACCATTGAAGTAGGTAAGGACGGCGGGTTGAAGAACGCCGTTGTGGCCGTGGTCGACATTGAGGACAAGGCCTTCACGGACGGATATTCTGGCACCGAAGTAACGGCGGCCTTCTGCGAGTTCCTGCCGTTCGCTGGCGTGGTTGTGAACAATAAGTCATTCAAGGTTGAGAACACTGATGCCGATCCCGATGATCCCAAGTCGGTTCAGGGCGTGCTTCATAATCCGCATAGTTTCGTGGTAAAGGGTTCGAGTTCCGCAACGGGGTTCAACATCGGGTTGGCGAAGAAGGGTGACAAGCTTGACAAGCCGGTGGTATTCCGCGGCGGCGCCGAGAAAGACGGCTATTTCCGTTTGCAGTGCGATCAGCACGAATTCATGCAGTCGTTCTTCCTCCCGGTCGGGAATCCGCATTTCGCCGTAGCGAAGGATGACGGTTCATTCGAACTGAAGGATGTTCCCGCCGGCAAGCATAAGGTGGTGGCCTGGCACCCGTTTGCCGCAAAAGGGAAGAAGATCGAGTTTGAGGTTGATGTGACGGACGGCGGAACTGCCAATCTCAAGGCTGAGATTAAGTAGGTCGCGTCTCGAATCGTTGTGGTCACGCGCACGGAAGGGCAGCGGAGAATTCCGCTGCCCTTTGTGTTCGTGCCGGATGTCCCGCCTGGTCGGCCGCCTTGCCTTTCAGTTTCCGGTCTAGATAAAATGTAGACTTTCAAAGCCGACGGCTGAAGGGAGTGGAGTGTCTCGAGAACTCTCGCTCGCAGAAATCTTCCAGCTCGGTTACTACTGGGAAACCAAGATTCTCCTGACGGGAGTCAGGCTGGACGTCTTCTCCGCGCTGGATGGAAAGCCCAAGTCAGCGCGGGAAGTTGCGGGGCGAATCGGTGCCCATGAGCCGACGCTCACCCTCCTGCTGAACGCGCTCGTGGCAATGCGATTGCTGGCGAACGAGGGGGAGCTGTACCGGAACTCCTCGGCTGCGGAGAGGCATCTGGTCCGCCATTCGTCCGAGTACGTCGGCCATCTGCTGCTCCTGCACGATGCGGAGTGGAACAACTGGGGAAAGCTGGAACATGCGATTCGAACCGGACGGCGCTCGGTCGATCGGCATGTTTTCGAGACGGATCCGGAGTTGGGCAGCCATGTGTTAGCCGTGCTCCATCGCATCGGGCGGCAAAGCGGACCAGATTTTGCCAGGCGGTTGCACCTGAGCGGGCCGGTGCGCATGCTGGATCTAGGGGGCGGGGCTGGGACCAACGCCATTGCGTTCTGCCAGGTCTATCCGGAATTGACCGCCACAGTCTTCGATCTTCCTGCCACGCTGAACATGACGGAGAGGACGGTAAAGGAGGCCGGGCTGGAATCGCGAATCCTGTTCCGTGCCGGAGACTTCAATAAGGACGAGCTGGGCGGTCCGTACGATATCGTGTTGATGTCCGACATCCTTCATTATCAAAGCTTCGATGCGAATGAGGCGCTGGCCAGGAAGGTGTTCGATCATCTGGCGCCGGGCGGGCGGCTGATCATCAAGGATCGATTTCTAGATGAGACGGGGACGGGTCCGGCCTGGACCACGGCCTTTGCCCTACACATCCTGGTCAACACGCAGCAGGGTGGTTGTTACAAGACCAGCGATGCCATGCAGTGGATGACGAAGGCAGGATTTTCTTCCGTCGTGGAATTAGAACAGACCGCCGTAGTGCAAGGTGTGAAGCTGTGAACCGTCAACGGTCAATCGTCATTCGTGAGGAAAGTCAGGCCGGATGAGCCAACTGACCTGGTTTTCGTTTGACGGACGAATGACCATTGACGAATGACGGATGTTCGAAGAGGGCGTACCGATGGACTGGTTGCGGAACCCGGGTTTTCTAGGCACGCATGCCACGACCGGAGCAGATCTGAGCCAGTTGATGGCGACACTCTTTACCGTTTTGTTCGTGGTCGGGTGGGTGCAGGCGCGTCAACGGAAAGCCGATGCCCATCACTGGTTGATGCTCGGCGGGATGATCTCCATGCTGAGTTTTTTTATCGCCTATTATCTGTTTCGACAGCTCGGTGTGCTGGCCGTCGAGGGGAAGGAAGGATTCGGAGGTTCGCAAGCGCTCTATGACTATGTGTTCATCCCCGTGCTCACGCTCCATATCATCCTTGTTATTATCGGTTTGATCATGGCGATCTACATGGTCGTGCTGGGCTTTCGCTCGCAACAGATCGCCCGGGGCGTGCGCTCCCTTCGGGAATCCGTGCTGCAGACGACCTGGAGGAAAATCGGGCTCATCTTGGCCGGGGTCACGGTTGTGGTGCTGGGGTTGTTTTTCTCGCGCGTCGCGACGGCCGGGTTTTCGATGCGGAAGCTGGAAGTCTATCTGGTCTTTCTGCTCCTGGTTGCGTTCGTCTTCGCGATCGAAATGACGATTCAGCGAATATGGCCTGACGGGGCCAGTCGCCATCGCGCACTCGGCCGATTCACGATGGTCATCTACTGTGTGTTGTTCGTCACTGGCAGCTTCACCTACACGATGCTCTACATCCTCTATCCAGGCAAAATCGGTTAAACCGATGGACGGTACCTCTTACTCGGGGTGGCTATGCTGACCTGCGGTTGTGGGCATTGGATGCATACGGAAGGGATCGAAGAGTGTGTCGGCGAGGAAGCCGCGTCCCGGTGGTTTATACGCTCGGAATGTCGCGGCTGCGGGCTGAAGGTCGGCGTCGAGGTGCCGGGGGGCCAGACGCAGGGACTGGTCGATCGCCCGATATGGACGGATGATGCACTGCACCGATTGGAACGGATGCCGCCGTATGTGGCTCTGCTCGTTCGGGAAGAGGTGGAACAGGACGTTCGTGCCCGTGGCATCCGTGTGGTGACCTACGATCAGCTGCTGCGCCCGCGCACGGGGGAACGGATCGAATGGGAACCTGAAGCGGAACGGCGATTGGAGAGAGTGCCGGCTCCCGTGCGGGCGATGGCGCAGATCGAGCTCGAACGCACGGCGGCGGACCGCGGAGCATCGCGCGTAACCGTGGCGCTGATGGAAGAAGTGAAGGCGAAGTATTTCGGCATGGGCGCTCAAAAGACGTGAAAGGTGAAACGTGAAAGGTAAGACGAGAAGAGTGATCTGCGTTTCACGTTTCACGGCTCACGTTTAGCGGGTCTATTATGTTGCATCGAATGGCGTTGCGCGTGCTTCCGAGCCTGAGTCTGGCGGTGACGGAAGATTCCGTGCGCAAGCGAAAACGAGTCGTGATGTTCGTACCCGGACTGATCGCGTTCGGAGTCTACCGCTTGGCCAAGTCTTTGGTGCCGCTCGCGGATCCGCTCGCGCTGTTGACGGTGAGTGGACTGGTGGCGGCGCTGACGGCGATCCTGGCTTATCGGGTCGGGCGGTCTGCATCGTGGCCCCTGATCGCGCGTGAGGACGGGGGCCGCCTCCTCAGCTGGCTGGCCGGCTGGATCGGCGTGGTGTACGGCATCCAACTGTCGCTCCTGGTGCTCACTCTGCTGTGGCTCATGGATTACGACTACCTTCAGCACCCTGATGGCCCGGCGATGATGGCGTTCATCATCTCCTGCACGACCGTGGCTCGTGACGCGTTTGAGATCGGGCATGTGCGAAAGCTCTCGGTGCTGGGGCGTCCGTTTCTTACTTTCCCTGATGGTGGGCCATTGCGCGCGTTGTTGCAGAGTCGAGCTGCGCAGTTGGGGCCATGGGTGGGGTCGGGGCTGGCCGCCGGCGGGGTCGCCACGTTGGGAGGGCTGGCGATGGCAGACGGGCAGGCGGCTGCGCTGGTCCAATTGCTGGGTGTGACTATTCTCGGCGGCGGCCTTGCACTCTGCGCCTATTTCGACGGCTTGCATCCCTCCGTCTCATGGATTGAGACGCTTCGGCGGACGGCGCCGGCAGAGTTGCTGAAGTATTGGTGGTGGCCCGGGATGACCTTTGCCTCCACCTACTATCTGGTTGCGATGGGAGTGCTGTTGTTCGTTGGAAGGCAGCCGACGATCGCGACAGGTCCGGCCTTTGTGGCGGGCGCGCTGGTCGCCGCGATGATGGCGCTGTACGGGTACTATCTGGGCCACCGCCGTCAGGTGGAGGATGAACAGGCGCCGCAGTTGTCGGAGGACTTGTTGCGCTGTCCCTTTGTCATGGGCATTCTTGGGAAAACAGCCGGCGCGACTGACGGGGCCGCCGGTGAGCTGGCGTTGGGCAAGACGGGATCGAAGCGGTAGGGTTAGGGACCGTGGTTTCTGGATGATACGTATCACGATCGGCACCGCGTTGTGCGTCGCGCTCCTGGCCACCGCGCTCTGCGGGGCCTGGAGTTTGCCGGCACTCTCCTTTGCCGAGGAGTCGAGGGATGTCTACTTCGGAACGGAGGGCGTTCCGCAGGGGCCGGCGGCTCCGGCTCCTCACGAAACGGTGTATTCACGGATCGGGTCCTTCGATAGCCGTTTGCTGGTATGGTTTGTCACGCAGCAGCATACCTATTTCGGCGGATTCGTCCTGGCGTTGCCGCTGTTCTGCGCGCTGCTCGAATTTCTCGGGTTGATGACCACTAAACCGGCCCTGTCGCTGCGTTACGACGGTCTCGCAAGGGACCTGGCGAAGGTCGCGCTCCTCGCGCTGTCGGTGACCGCCGTCATCGGCAGCCTGATGCTGGTCATGTTCGTGACCCTCTACCCCACATTCATGAAGTATATGGGGGGGACGTTTAAGGCGTTCATGCCGGCGTACGCCGTCGTGTTCGTCGGAGAATCGCTGCTGCTCGTCGTTTACTATTACAGCTGGAACCGGATGGCCGAGCGCGGCATGAAGTGGATCCACGCGGCGATCGGGATTGCGACGAACGTATTTGGAACGGCCCTGCTGATGCTGGCGAACGCCTGGGCCGCCTTCATGATGTCTCCGGCCGGCGTGGATGCGCAGGGGCGGTTCCTGGGAAACGCGTGGCACCTGTTGCACTCCGCACTCTGGAATCCGCTCAATGTCCATCGATTCCTTGCGGACATCATGTCCGGGGGGGCGGTCGTGCTGGCCTATGCCTGTTATCGCTTTTTCACCAGTAAGACTCACGAAGAACGCGCCTATTTCGACTGGGTGGGATACATCTTCCTGTTTGTCACGGTCTGTGCGCTCCTGCCGATGCCGATCGCCGGATACTGGCTGATGCGGTCGGTCTTCGTGTTCCGTCAGAGCATGGGCGTGACGATGATGGGCGGTTTGCTCACCTGGCTGTTTGTCGTCCAGGCGTTGCTGATCGGCGCGTTGTTCCTTGGGGTAAACTACTACATCTGGCAAAGCATGGGGCGGCTGAAGGGAGGAGTGCGCTACCAGCCGTACTATCAGTTCGTGCTCGGCGGCTTGAGCTTGGCGCTGTTCATCTGGCTGACGCCGCATACCCTCCTGATGTCGGCGAGCGAGGTGAAAGCGATGGGGGGCGCCCAGCATCCGGTGATCGGCAACTACGGCGTGATGTCGGCCAAGAACGGCGCTATCAACGTCATGATTCTCTTCACCGCGCTCAGCTTTCTCTGCTATCGTCGGGCGAATCGGACCATGACGGTGTCATGGATCACCACCGGCAACGCCCTCATCACGGTGCTGTACCTGGTCGGCATGCTTAACGTCGTCTGGCTCTCCATTTACGGGTTCTACCTGCCGGCAAAGATTCGCGTCGGTCTCTCTTCGCCGCAGGCCTTCACGACATTGACGGTGATCGTGGCCGGTGTCCTGATCAATCGCGCCATGCTCAAAGGGTCGATCGTGCATGGGCCCATCCAGTGGGGGAAAATTCCGGTTCGCGGCATGGTCGGACTGTTCGGGTTGGCGACGGCCTTCAGTTGGGTGATGGGGTTGATGGGGTATATCCGATCCTCCGGCCGTTTGTCCTGGCATGTGAGCGAACTGATGGCCGATGTCTCGCCCTGGGCCTTCACGCCGGATCTTCAGTTCGCGGCGAAGATGGTCACTTTGAACATGCTGGTCTTCTGGGGGGCTGTGCTCACGCTGTTCTGGATGTGTCAGCGCGGACAGCAGCCGGTGATGGGCGAGGAATTGCGCGACGAGGACGCACCGTTGCTCGCGCCAGTTCCTTCACGGGAAACATGAAAAAGGAGTTTTGGATATGATGCGCAGCGGGCCGGTTCGTGTCGTCGCAGCCTTCGGCGTACTGGTGTGCCTCACTGCATGGCAGGGCGCTGCGGCCGCGCAGGAGAAGACTCTGGTATTGGAAGATTTCCACGCAAAAGAAGCCGACGGATTTCCCTCCTATTGGGATCATGAAAATCAGCGGAGCCAATCCAAAGGGCGCGATGCGTATAAAGTGCAGTCGGAGAACGGCGCGAATTTTCTGTCGGCGAAGGATGCGGGTCAGCGGATCAAGAAGAAGAAAATCGACTGGGACCCCAGGACCTACCCCATTCTGACCTGGCGGTGGCGCCTGAACAAGGCCGCGACCGGAACCGAGCCGCTGGCCGCGATCTATGCGTCGCTCGACACGGACCTCATGTTCATCCCTGTCTTTACGAAATATGTCTGGAGCGCATCGAAGCCCGAAGGCACCTTGACCGAAGGCGGCATGTTCAGCGGCTCCGAGATCGTGGTCCAGAGCGAAACCAAAGTGGTCGGGCAGTGGTTTGAGGAACGGGTGAACGTCTACGAGGACTTCAAGCGGCTTCACCAGCATGAACCGGCACCGAAAGCCTGGGGAATTTCCATCATTGCCGGACCCGGGGTCGAAATCGATTTCGGTCCGATGATCGCGGTCGCAGCCAAGTAGGAGCAGGCACGACATGAATGCGACGAAGGCCGGTTCGCTGTCGGATCAGAATGTGTTCGATATCGCGTTCGGAGCGGTGGTCATGGGGACGGTGGGGACCCTGATCGGGCTCATCATGGGCGGCGGGCTGATGCCAGTGGCCATCGCGGTGGGATTCTTGCTCGGTTGCGTCATCGGCTTCCTGGGCGGCCGTCGATTTCTGATCAGCATCCTGGTCGGCACCGTGCTGTGCGGTGCGCTGGCATGGGGAGTGGCCGGCATCGACGGCGTCTGGGTCGGGGCGGGAGCTGGGGCTGCGATGGGAGGATTCCTGGGCGTCCAGATTTCGATGCTGTTGGATGCGCGGGCGGCCAGGAAGGCGGCGTCCGAAGAGGCCGAGACGCCGGCGTCATAATCGACACAATCGTCAACGTCAATAGAGGCTGGTGTGGAAAATAAGAGTGTGCTCGTCGGGTCGATCATTTTTGTATTCGCGTCGTTCTTTCTCATGATCGGGATGCTGGTCTATGAGTCCTACAAAGCCAAACAAATGAAACAAGTCGCCATGTCCATCAAGTCCGAGGCACGGCCGACGGTAAGCAACGCGCCGGCCCAGGACTACTCGATGTACAAGACACGGATGGGCGATGAAGGGCGTGAAATGGTACAGATTCCTGAGGGCCCCTTTACGATGGGGAGTAACGACGGCGATCCCGACGAGGCGCCAGAACATCAAGTGTATTTGAAGGGATTCTTTCTCGACCGCAAAGAAGTAACGCAGGACGAGTACATGCGGTTCGCCAGAATGACCAAACGTCCTGCGCCGAGGATCGAGGTGTTCGACGACGACCAGTCCAAGATTCTCAAACCGGAATTCGCTGCGATGAGTGTGTCGTGGGATGAAGCGGCAGCCTACTGCAAGTGGGCCGGCAAACGTCTGCCGACGGAAGCCGAGTGGGAAAAGGCGGGGCGAGGCGAGGGCAAGAGGAAATACCCCTGGGGAGACAAGTTTCTCACCAGCGTCGCCAATGTCGACGGCAGCGAGGATGGGTATCGGTACCTCTCGCCTCCCGGGTCGTTCGATGTGGGGCGGAGCCCCTATGGACTGTACGACATGACCGGCAATGTGGCCGAGTGGGTGGCGGACTCCTACGACGAGCATTACTATAAGAAATCTCCGTTTCGTGATCCGAATGGACCGGACAACGCCGATCTGAAGGTGGTGCGGGGGGGCTCGTGGCGGGAGACGGAGCACAATGCGAGGCTGTCTAAGCGCTTTGCAGCCAAGCATTGGCGGACAGACGTGACGATCGGCATTCGCTGCGCAGGCGATCTGGAACAAGGAGGCGGTTCTCCCGATTCCTAGACCGGTATGCTCGAAACCAAGTTCAAAGTTGCATTTCTGCTCGCCGTTCTGGCCTTTGCCGCCCTTCCCATCGCGGGTATTTTGAGAGGGACGACACTGACGCCGTTCGAGGAGCCGGTGGCCGGACCGACCGCTGTGGCTGAGCCGGGCGCTGTGCCGCAGGAAGCACCGGTTCGGGAAGTCATGGTGACGATTCCGGCCGGGACGTTTGTTCGGGGAACGGTCAATGGAGGGTTCGATGAGCAGCCGCAGCGAACCATCTTCCTGGACACGTTTTCCATTGATCGCTATGAAGTCACGAATCATCAATATCAGCAATTTGTCCTGGCCACCGGCCATCGTAAGCCCGGGCTCCCTTCACGCTACGCCAAGAGTGGTGGCAGGATGCGGGGAACGAATCAGCCGGTCGTGTACGTGTCGTGGGATGACGCGACGGAGTATTGCGGCTGGAAGGGGAAGCGGCTCCCGACCGAGGCGGAGTGGGAAAAGGCGATGCGGGGCAGCGATGGGAGACTCTGGCCCTGGGGGAATAACGAGCAGGCCAATGGCGCGAACTGGGCCAGGGTGAAGGATGGGTACGAGGTCTCCGCGTCCGTGGGGAGCTTCCAGAACGACAAGAGCCCGTACGGAGTGATGGACGGGGCGGGCAATGTCATCGAATGGGTGGCTGACTGGTACCAGGAAACGTACTACAAGGACTCGCCGGAACGGAATCCGCCGAGTCCCGAGCAGGGCACTTATCGAGTACTTCGCGGGGGGGGTTATACAACCACCGGAGGCGACATTCGAATCACCAGCCGCAGCAAGATGATGCCGGACTTCCGCGACGAGACAATCGGGTTTCGCTGCGCGATTTCGAACGATTCTCGGGGTGCGGAACAAGGAAAGAAAATCTGAAGAATCTACAGAAAATCAAAGTAGTAGAGGATCAAAAACACGGCCAAAATGATATTGACAACCATACCGGCCAAAACTATAATGTCGAGCGCTTTTGAGTTCTTCGTCATGATTTTCCCTGAAAATCGCAAGCAACGGCGAAACTTCCGAAAGTTGAATAACACAGGGCAATTGGCCTGTCAAGGGACAGCGCCATCTGATTGTCCGCACACCATTTTTGATCACGCATAAGGAGCGACGATGGCCTCGGCTACCCCGGACAGTGAGCTCAAGGTAAAAGTTGGCAAGATGATTTTCTACATCACGTGCGCCATGGGGTTGTGGTTTTTCTATTGGTTCGCAGGCATTCAGTGTCCCTGCTGAGCTTCCGGTGAGCCGGTCGATGGAGCCGATTGCGCCATTGGGCGCAGGTACGAACTAGGAAGAGGGGAGAAGAGCAATGAGTGCGCTGAACAATCCGGTCGTCGCGGTGATCGTCTCTCTCATTATCGCGGTGGGATATTTTACGCTAGTGGATTATTATTTCATGGACATGCAGGGGCTGGACTACTGGTATCTGTTCCGGAAGTAGGGGCAGTAGTCGTGCCGTCGATGCCGAGCTTGCAGGAATTCCCGCGGATATTGTAGTGTAATGAATCAAGGAGGTATTTCATGGGCCCTGTAACCAGGAAGCGCCTGCTCTCCATCGTGGCGCTCTGCGCGATGGTCGGCCTCCTTCTGCTTCCGATCGTGATGGCGCTGCCGTCGCCGGTTACCGGTGAAGAGGCTCCAGCTGCGGACGGAGCGAAGAAGGCCGAGGGAGAGAAAGTCGAAAAGGGACGGGACGTCTACTACAAGACGGAAGGCATTGTCGCCGGCGCCCCCGCTCCAAAGACCACGGATGGGCCCAAGGACTATCCGAGGTACAACTTTGAAAGCCGCGTCCTGCTCTGGTTTGCGAACCAGCAGCACCTCTACTATGGCAGTTTCGTGCTGGCCGTGCCGATTTTCTGCATGATCATCGAGTTCATGGGGGTCGTCACCAAGGACAAGGCCCTGGCAAAACGCTACGATCAGCTGGCGTATGACTTCATCAAGATCAGCCTCACGGCCTACTCGTTGACGGCCATCCTGGGCGGAATTTTGATCTTTACCTTCTTGACCCTCTATCCCGCATTCTTCGGCTATCTCTCCAGCATCTTCCGTCCGGTCATGCATATCTATGCGCTGATGTTCGTGGCGGAGAGCGGCACCCTCTACATCTATTATTACGGCTGGGACAAGATGAAGGAGGGGTTTCTGAAGTGGATTCACCTGAGCATGTCCGTCATCCTAAACGTCATTGGCACCCTGCTCATGTTTCTGGCGAATTCCTGGATCGGATTCATGATGTCGCCTGCCGGCGTAGATGAACAGGGCCGGTATCTCGGAAACATCTGGCACGTCATTCACACGGCATTGTGGAACCCGCTCAACGTCCATCGCATCCTCGGCAACATGGCGTTCGGCGGAGGCGTCGTCGCCGCCTATGCGGCCTACAGGTTCCTCGCCTCGAAGACGGAGGAGGATCGTGCCCATTATGATTGGATGGGCTATATTGCCATGGCGCTCGGCGTGTCATTCTTGATTCCGCTGCCGTTCGCTGGCTATTGGCTGATGCGCGAGGTCTACGCCTATCGTCAGCAGATGGGGATCACCCTCATGGGCGGATTGCTTGCGTGGCTCTTCATCATCCAGGCAACCATGATCGGCATCTTGTTCCTGAGCACCAATTACTACTTGTGGCAGGCGATGGGCCGGATGCGCGGGGCGGAAAAATATCAGCGGTACATCAAGTATCTCGTCTTTCTTCTCGCCTGCGGCTTCCTGGTTTTCATTACCCCTCATACCATGGTCATGACTCCGGCAGAATTGAAGGCCATGGGAGGTCAGCAACATCCGGTCCTGGGTAATTACGGGGTCATGTCCGCCAAGAACGGCGGCATCAACGTGATTATCACGACCACGGTTCTGAGCTTTGTGTGGTACATGCGAGGCAATAAAGTTTCGACGGTGTCCTGGGCAAGATTCGGGAATATCTTCATGGGTGTATTCTTTGCCTGCGCCTATATCAACATCATATGGCTCGCGATCTATGGCTATTACATTCCCGCGAACGTCCGGGTCGGACTTTCGGTGCCTCAGGTTGCCACGACTCTCTCCTGTCTATTCTTCATGTTTGGCCTGAACAGCGTGATGATGAAGGGCGCGAAACAGATGGGGGCGATCGAGTGGGGCAAGATCTCTACCCGCTCGCAATACGCTCTGATCATGCTGGCGACGGCCTTTACCTGGATGATGGGATTGATGGGCTATATTCGCTCGTCGGTCCGTCTGTTCTGGCATGTGAATGAGATCATGCGAGACAACTCGCCCTGGGCCTATACCCATACGGTGGGGTTTGCGGCCAATATGATATCGTTCAACGTATTGTTTTTCTGGATCAGTATTCTCTTCGTCTTTTGGCTCGGTAGCTTGGCGGCGAAGAAGGCGCCGGTTGAAGTGAAGGCAGGAGTGCCGGGCAGCGTCCCGCAGCCGGCCGGTAGCCACTAATTGACATCTTTTTTGAGCGTTTGCTCAGCGGGGGCGGATCAAACCTCATCCTCCCCCGCTGTAGCCGCAGGAGGTCAAAACTTTGAGTAACCTGTTTACTGAAGCGATCTCGATGGGCTGGATGGCGATGGCCATCCTCGCGGCCCTATTGGTTTATTTTCAGGTGACGATCAGCGACCCTGCTGCAAAGAAGCGCGCGACATTCAAGACATTTATCGGCATCATCGCGACGTTCTTGCTGTTTATCGCAATCGCAAACTACAAGAACAATTTTTATGGCGAGAATCGCCTGCTGCCTGCCTCGCTTGCGATGATCACCGCGACAACCTTCATCATGGCGCTGTACTTCACCAATCTCGGCGCCCTCTTGAAGATCGGCGGGTTTATGTTCTTCGTGGCCGCGTTCCTCTCCGGATATGGGAACTGGCTACCGCAAGTTGAAGGCGGCTTCCCCCCCAAAGAAGAAAAGCTGGACTTCAGTTCCATGACGCCTCAGCAGCTGGCCGACGAAGGCGAGAAGATCATTTTCGGTGGACTTGGAAAGAATAAAGAACAGGGCGCCATCGGCAAGGGGCAATGTCCGCTCTGTCATGCCTTCCACGCCGGTATGCTCGGGGAGCGCGCGCCGAACTTGCTGGGTCTCCCGGAACGAGCCGGCAAGGAGCGGTTGGAAGATCCGAAGTATTCCAAAGGCAATCCATCCAAGCGGGAATATTTGGAAAAAGAAGCATGCCCCGGTTGTGGAACAGCTGAAACGGGGCAGGAGTACATCGCTGAGTCACATTCTTGCCCGAGCTGCTACGTGGTCACCGGATATGGTGTGAAGGGTACGAACGACAGGGAAAGCCCGATGCCCAAGATCAACAAGCCGCCGATCTCTCTGAGCCTTCCGGAGTTAGCGGCGGTGGACACGTG
>Ga0233424_10001051_pt1 | contig 27722 bp, 25 predicted proteins | sample Watercolumn_Towu_FD_181011 | JGI IMG/M metagenome (GOLD analysis project Ga0233424, IMG submission 181011) | Freshwater microbial communities from Lake Towuti, South Sulawesi, Indonesia - Watercolumn_Towuti2014_125_MG | ecosystem: Environmental > Aquatic > Freshwater > Lake | place: Indonesia... | reverse complement strand
GGCCGGCCACTGACTCTGCCATTCGTCATTCGAGCTTCTTTCGTCATTCGGATTTCGCCATTCGTCATTGCATCACGTCGTTGTTTGCCGCGCGGGTTCGACGGGAAGCGCGCGCGATTGCTTCCACGCAGACACTTCTGACCTGAGCGCGACTGCGCCGAGTGGCTCCGAGTATTGTGATTGCCTCGCAAGGGGCAAGGATGTATCACCCGCACAACGTCCCAGTCCTTATCCGGCTGGAATCGCCTATGAAAAAACTCAGGACTTCGCGCCGCCGCTTCCTTCAAACCGCCGGCGGCCTCGGCCTCCTCAACCTCGCCACGCCGGGTCTCGTCGTTGGCAAGGACAAGTTCGACGCCTCGGGCAAGGCCGTGCCCTCGAAGAAGTGCTGCATCTTCCTGCTGCTCTGCGGCGGGCCAAGCCATATTGACACGTGGGACTTGAAGCCCGACGCGCCATCGGAAATTCGCGGCCCCTACAAGCCCATCTCCACCAAGGTCCCGGGCATGCAGCTGAGCGAACTTCACCCGAAGCTCGCGCAAGTCACCGACCAGTTTTGCCTCATCCGCTCGATGACGCATCCGCGCCCGATCAACAACCACTTCGACGCGATGCACAATTTGCTCTGCGGGCAGGTGGTCGAGCGTGTGCGCGAGGGCGTCCCCGACGACCTGCCCTACATCGGCTCGGTGGTGGCAAGGCATCTCTCGAGCGACCGAAATCTGCTGACAAACGCGTGGCTGATCAAGTGCGTCGGGCCACCGGTCTTTTGCGCGCCGAACATCGGCTCGGGCGGATACCTCGGCTCGGCTTACGCGCCGGTGTTCATCGGCTCCGCGGAGAATCATCCCGCGATGCCGAACTTCCGCCTGCCGGAAATCTACAACACCGCCGACCCCGCGCGGCTGCAGCAACGACGCAAGTTGCTCGACGCGCTCGAGTCCAATCAACTTGCGGGAAGTCCCGTCGTGAAGGATTGGGGCGACCTGCGCGAACTCGCTTACGACGCGATGACGCGACCCGAGGGCCGCGCGGCGTTTGACTTGAGCCAGGAGCCGCGGTCCGTGCGCGAACGCTACGGCATGCATCCGCTCGGGCAGAACCTGCTGCTCGCGCGTCGCATGGTCGAGGCGGGCGTTCGTTTCGTGACGGTGAACGGCTGGGTCGGTCCCGCGCCAGGCGAGACGGGCGGCGGACCGCCGAGTTCGAGCTGGGACATGCACGGCGGCAACATGGGCATGGGCAACGCGTTCAGCACCGGCTCCTATGGCATGGGTTTCTGTTTGCCGCGCTTGGATGAGGCGCTCTCCGCGCTGCTCACCGACTTGAAGGACCGCGGCATGTTGGACGACACGATGGTGGTGGCGGTCGGCGAGTTCGGACGCACGCCGGTCATCCTCACGCAAGGGCCGCCCGGCCGGCAGCACTGGCCGCAGTGTTTCTCCGCGATTGTCGCCGGCTGCGGCATCCGCGGCGGAGCTGTCTATGGCGAGTCGGACAAAACCGCCGCCGCGCCGAAGAGCAATCCCGTCACGCCGCAAGACCTTCACGCCACGGTGCTGCATGCGCTGGGCGTCCCGCTGAACGAGATCGGCAAGAACACTGGCGTCTCGCGCCCGCCGTTCTCCACGGGCACGCCAGTGATGGAGTTGTTCGGGTGAGTTGGCGATGCGCGTCGGGCTTCGGGGCATTTTGTTTCGCCGAGTTTTCTTTTCCTGCGCGAGAAATCAGCCGCAACAAACGCACCGGCCACGACCAAACTTGACGACTTCGCGCTGGCCAGCCGGCTTTCCTACTTCCTGTGGAGTTCGATGCCCGACGAGCCGCTGTTCAAGCTGGCCGAGCGCGCAAGCTCCGGGAGCCAGGCGTGTTGCGCGAGCAGGTCGAGCGGATGCTGCATGACCCGAAGGCCCGCGCGTTCACCGAGAACTTCACCGGCCAGTGGTTGAGCCTGCGCGCGATTGACGCCACGATGCCCGACCGCGCGCTCTGCCCCGAGTATGACGACATCCTCAAGACGGCGAGCCTCAAGGTGACGAATCTGTTCTTCGACGAGGTGCTGAAGAACGACCTGAGCGTGGCGAACTTCGTCGCGTCGGATTTCACTTTGCTCAACGCCCGCCTCGCGCGGCACTACGGCATCTCCGGCGTGGAGGGCACGGAGAGGCGCAAGGTGTCACTGCCGCCGACCAGTCATCGTGGCGGCGTGCTGACGATGGCCAGCATCATGAAAGTGACCGCCAACGGCACGACCACCTTGCCCATCATTCGCGGCGCGTGGGTGCTGGAACGAATTCTTGGCACGCCGCCGCCCAAGCCGCCGCCGGACGTCGAGGCCATCGAGCCGGACATTCGCGGGGCCACGACCATTCGCGACCAGCTTGCCAAGCACCGCAAGATCGAGTCGTGCGCGGGCTGCCACGCGAAGATTGACCCGCCCAGCTTCGCGCTGGAGAGCTTCGATGTCATCGGCGGCTGGCGTGAAAACTACCGCGCCCTCACCAACGGCGGGCAGAAGGACAGCCAGGGCCGCCGCGTGCGCACCGGTCCCGCCGTGGCCCCCGCCAACGTGCTGCCGGATGGCCGGTGCTCGAAGCCATCGTCAGCCGCGTGCGCAGCCACAATTACGGCTTCGAGTCCTTGATCCACGAGATCGTCCAACGCCCGATGTTTCAGAGCAAGTAGCAAGGCAACGAACAAAACCCTCGTGCCGGAATGGCCGCGTGTGAGATAATCCGACCATGGACATTGCCAGTTCAGCCCGGCCCGAGCTGCCCCCGCACCAGACGTTCTGGCGCTGGCGCGCGAGGCGCTGGAGGCCTATCGCACGCGCTGCTTCTGGTCGCTTGATCCCGCCTTCGTCGTCACCAAGGAGACCTTGCCGATCATCATCGAGGGTTTGAAGCGTCATGGAGACCGCCGCGCCTTTCAGATGGCTGCCCAGCTATGCCGCTAACCGCATTTCAGCGCGAGGTGTTTGTCACGCTGCGGCGGAGCCGAAGTCCGGAGAGCTTCGTCATCGGGGACACTGTGCTCAACGCGGCGGAGCGCACGCCGCGCTACTCGCGGGACATTGATCTGCGCCATGATCTTGAGGCGGCGGTGGCAGCATCGGCCAGCGCGGATGCGGACGCGCTTGCGGCGGCCGGTTATGCCGTGGCGTGGCAGCTTCGCCAGCCCATGTTCCACCGGGCAACCGTCACCCGTCAGGATGACTCTGTGAAACTGGAGTGGGTCTATGATTCCGCCTTCCGGTTCTACCCCGTGGAACCCGATGATGAACTCGGCTGGCGGCTGCACTTTGCGGATGCTGCGACTAACAAGCTCCTCGCGCTCTCGGGCCGAGCCGAACCGCGCGACTTCGTGGATGCGATTGATCTGCATACCACCTACCTGTCGCTGGGTGCGCTGGCGTGGGCGGCCGCCGGCAAGGACGAAGGCCTGAATCCCCTTCTCATCCTCGACCTTGCCGACCGTTTCGCCCGCTATCGCCAAGTGGACATTGATGCCTTGCATCTGGCGAAGCCGTTAAGCCTGCCCGAACTGAAGGCACAGTGGACCATGGCCATCAATGACGGCCGTCGGCTCGTGGAAAGCCTGCCCGCAAGTGAAGTCGGCTGTCTGTATCTCGATCCGGCAACCCGGCAAGTGGTCAATCCGGCACCCCTCGCCAGCGGTTTCGCGGACTTGATCCGGCATCGTGGTTCCGTCGGCGGATCCTGGCCTGTGATCGCACGTGGCAGTTGACTCTCCGGTTATGAAACCTCAGACGCTCACCCGCCGCAATTTCATCCGCGCCGCCGGCGGCTCGCTCGCGCTGCCGTGGTTCGCCACCTTTCCCGCCGACGCGAAGCACGGAACCGGGTAGTTCGCCCCGCGCAACAGAAAAACCCTCGTGCCAGGATGACCGCGTGTGAGACAGTGAATCCCGTCATGCCACCCATCGGCACCATGCCCGCAGACAATCTCGATTTCGCCTGGGATCGCCCGGAAACGGCGGCGACCCTGCGCGCAAAGCTGGCGGTGCCGGCCTCGCCCGAGTGGCTCCGCACCGCCGCGTGGCTGATGCGCGAGGGCGAGCAGGGAGGCGCGGCGCGCGGAGTTCGTGGCGGCGTGAGGAATTTGGACTTGTCGCGGACCCTACCGCTGAATAAACCCACGGGGCAACCCGTTATTCAGCCATGATTCCGAACCGGCCGAACACCGACATCACCGCGTCGCGACGCGACTTCCTTAAGGCCTCCACCACCGCCGTCGCCGCGGGCGCGCTCGCGTCCGAGCTCGCGTTTCCCGCCGTCGTCTCCGCGCAGGCGAACAGTGACACGCTGCGCATCGGCTTCATCGGCTGCGGCGGGCGCGGCACGGGCGCGGCGGCGCAGGCGCTCTCGGCGGACAGCAACGTGGTGCTGCACGCGATGGCGGATGTTTACGAGGCGTCGCTGGACCGCAGCCTCGCGAGCGTGAGCAAGTCGGTCGGCGACGCGTCGAAGTTCGACGTGCCCAAGACGCGACAGTTCGTGGGACTCGACGGCTACGAAAAGGTCCTCAAGAGCGGCGTGGACGTGGTCATCCTCACGACGCCACCGGGTTTTCGGCCGCTGCACTTCCAGGCGGCGGTGGACGCGGGCAAACACGTCTTCCTCGAGAAGCCGATGGGCACGGACGCCGTCGGTTGTCGGCAGATCATGGCCACCGCGGAGGAGGCCAGGAAGAAGAACCTCTCGGTCGTGGACGGGTTCTGCTGGCGCTACAACTATGCGCGGCGCGAACTCTACAAGCGCGTCCACGACGGCGTGATCGGCGACATCCGCGCGATCTACGCGACCTATCTCACCGGCCCCGTCAAGCCGATGCCCGCGAAGGAAACGCGACCCGAGGGCATGAGCGACACGGAGTGGCAGGTGCGCAACTGGTATAACTTCACCTGGCTCTCGGGCGACGGTCTCGTGGAACAGGCCATCCACAGCGTGGACAAGATCGCGTGGGCGATGAAGGACGAACCGCCCGTCGAGTGCACCGCGGTCGGCGGACGGCAGATTCCCAACCACGAGGGCAACATCTGGGACCACATCGAGGTGAACTACGAGTGGAAGAACGGCGTGCGCGCATTCATGGCGCAGCGGCAGACGACCGGCTGTTACAACGAGAACTTCGACTACATCCTCGGCACGAAGGGCTCGGCCTGCATCACGCGCGCGGTTTACATCCAGGACCTCGACGGCAAGGTCACGTGGCGGCACGAGGGCAACGTGCCCGACATGTATCAAGTGGAGCACAACGAGATGTATGCCGCCATCCGGCAGGGCAGGCCGATGAACAGCGGCGTGCGCATGTGCCAGAGCACGCTCATGGGCATCATGGGCCGCATGGCAGGCTACACCGGGCAGAAGGTTTCGTGGGAGCACCTGATGAAGTCACAGGAGCGCCAGTGCCCAGTGGAGCTTGCACAACTGGATTGGAAAGCTCCGCTGCCCATCACACCCATTGCGATGCCCGGCCGCACGAAGCTCGTGTGAAGCGGCACAACTCCCCATCCGACCATGCGCACATCTGCCGTTCCAATCGCCGCGTCGTTGCTGCTCGCGTTCGCGGCGTGCAAGAAACAGCCCGAATCCCCGCCCGCGCCGCTGCCCACCGCGCCGCCGCCAAAGGCCGCGGTGAATCCGCAACCGCCGCCGCCGGCCTCAACCGGCACCGTGACGCCCACCATGGACCCGTCGCTCGGAGTGCTCGCCGAAGTCACACCCGGCGAAATGTCCAACGCATCCCAACTCACGCTCGGCCTGCAGGAGTTCATGGGCGAAAAGGGCCGCGTCCCGAAGGACATGAAGGAACTCGCCACCTTCATGCGGTTCCGCGTCGAACCGATTCCGCCTGCGGGCACGAAGTTCGTCTTCGACGAGAAGAACAAGCAAGTGCGGATCGTGAGGCAGTGAGGCGGGGATTCGCGCGAACAGGGCGCGCGCTTCCGGCCGCTGCGGGGCTCAAGGAATGTTTGGCTGCGGCGGATTGGTCCAGACCGCGTGCCATTTCTGCCACCACAGGGTTTCGATCTTCGTCAGTGCGACGTGGCCGTCCATGTAGTTGATGTTGATGGCGCGGCCATGACGGGCGATGCAGATGCGCCGCATGCTGATGCCGTTCGGCGAGCCCGGGAACAGGCGGTTCCCGCCAAATCGCGCGTCAATCGGCGGTGTGTCCGTCTCGATCGGCCACGCGTCCACCCACGCCCCGTCGGTGAGCAGGGGTTGCGAATCGGGCGTGCCATCCTCAAGCCGCTGGAAATACCGGTTCGCGCTGCCACCGCCGCCGCTCTGCGGCGGCTGCGCCCAGCCGTTGAGCGTGTAGCTCCCCGTGGTGCCGCCGATGAAGCTGGCAGCATTGCCGAACCACGCGAGGAACGCCGGATAGGGATTGGGCGGAATCGGCGACGTGTTCTCCCAGTCCGCCGGGAAGTTGTAATTGTTGTTGCGCGTCGTCTTCGGGCACATCCACACGAGCGGGTCGCGCAGGTAGTTTGTCCGGATGAGGGGAATCCAGAAGTTGTTGTTGTTGAGCCCGCTCACGTCCGCATACGGCATCACCTTCTCGAAGTCCCCCGCATACAGCGCGAAGCTCGTGCCGAGTTGCCGGATGTTGTTCGTGGACTTGATGGTCTTGGACTTGTCCTTCGCCGAAGCCAAGGCGGGCAGGAGCATCGCCGCGAGAATGGCGATGATGGCAATGACCACAAGCAGTTCAATCAAGGTGAAGGCGAGCTCGGACCGTCGGGTGGGTTTCGTTTCGTTCATGGCAGTCAGCAGTGCTGCGGGTTCGACGCGCGGAAGGCCGGATTTGTTCCGCCGGCCACGTTCTTCTTCAGCCTTTCGCGCCGGACTGTCAACCCCGACTCGGAGTCGGGGCCGGCGGGGGGCGCATCTCACTTTCTTGCAAGCGACTCAGGCGGCGGAAACGGACAGCAAGAAGGAGGCAGAAAAAAACCGGGGGTCCGAGCCCATGTCAGGACTCATGAGGTTGGCAAAGTGAATGGGGACAAACGAATGCGCGGCCAACGGAGTGGATGCGCCCTCCTTCCTTCACCTGCCGTCCGTGCTGCGCCGTTTGCCAGTCCTTCTTTTTGCCCGCTTCGTTCTGTCAGTTCGTCCGCCCTTCCCTCTGTGCTGCAACAAACTGAGATGCGCCTGGGCCGGCGCCGCAGGCCTTTTCCCAGTTGAAATGCGCCGTGTCCCGTTGAATGATGGGCCCGACGCGCGCGCGGCCTCGGAAGTGGCACGGGCGTCCCGCCCGTGCCACTGGTGCCAGCGCGGACCAACCAGCGCCACATGAGCACCAAGCCTCAGAAGCGGAAGATTCTCGTCATCGAGGACGACCCTGCCCTGCGCCAGACCATCTGGTTGGTCCTGCGCGCCAAGGGCCACGACGTGCTCGACGCCGAGGACGGCCGCACGGGGCTCCAAATCACCCGCTCGCACAGGCCCGACCTCATCATCAGCGACATCAACATGCCCGGCCTCGACGGCTGGGGCATGCTGCACGAACTGCGCGCCACGCCCGAGACCGCCGCGCTCCCGTGCATCCTCATGACCGGCGACTCCGATGACATGAGCCTTCGCCGCGGCATGGAAAGCGGCGCGGACGATTACCTGCCCAAGCCCTTCACGATGGACACGCTCATGGCTGCCGTCGAGGCGCGCTTGCGCAAGATGGACGCCGTCAAGCAGCAGGCCGAGGTCAAGCTCTCGGAGTTGCGCTCCAACCTCAGCCTCATGCTGCCGCACGAGCTGAACACGCCGCTGGTCGGCATCATGGGCTTCGGCACAATCATCTCCACCTGCGCCGACACGCTCTCGCCGCAGGAACTCGCCGAGATGGGGCAGGGGATCATCGAGTCGGGCAACCGCCTAAAGCGGCTCATCCAGAATTTCCTCCTTTACACCCAGCTCGAACTCCTTGGCACCGAGGTGCGCGACCTGCATCTGGCCACCAATCGCGCCGACGCGGAAGCGGTGAGCCACATCACCGACACCGCCACGCGCCGGGCCGCGCACCACAAGCGCGAGACCGACCTGAACCTTCAGCTCGGCAAATCCCACACGGCCATCTCCGCTGATTTGCTCGGCAAAATCGCCGAGGAACTCGTGGATAATGCGTTCAAGTTCTCCACCCCCGGCTCGCCAGTGATCGTGACCACCTCGACGCCGGCCGACGGCTTTCGTCTCGTCGTTGCGGACCGTGGCCGCGGCTTCAAGCCCGAGCACATCAGCCAGGTCAACGCCTACGTGCAGTTCGACCGCAAGCTCCACGAACAGCAGGGCAGCGGCCTCGGGCTGACCATCGCCAAGCGCCTCGCCGAACTCCACGGCGGCTCGCTCAAGATCACCAGCGACGGCATCACTGGCACTTCCGTCGAGGTCCGGCTCCCCATCGCGCGGCACTGACCACCGCGCCATCCCGCGCATGGCCACGACCGGTTCCCGACGCGACTTCCTCCGCAACTCCGCGCTCACTGCTGCTCTCGCTGGAGCTGGCTGTGCCGCAGTCGAAACGCAAGGACGGGCGGAACAACTCATCGACACCCACACCCACTTCTACGACCCGGCCCGGCCGCAAGGCGTGCCGTGGCCGGGCAAGGGCGACGCGCTGCTCTACCGCACCGTCCTGCCGCCGCACTATCGCGCGCTCACGCAACCGCGCCGCGTCACCGGCACCGTCGTCGTCGAGGCCAGCCCGTGGCTCGAGGACAACCAGTGGGTTCTCGACCTCGCATCGCGCGACCCGTTTATCGTTGGGCTGGTCGGCAATCTTCCGGAGGACTCTGCCACGTTTCGCACAGGTCTGAAACGCTTCGCCTCAAACCCGCTCTTTCGCGGCATCCGCATCGTCCATCCGCGTGCGGTGAAAACGCTCGCGGACAAGTCCATGCTCGCCGACCTCGCGCTGTTGATGGACCACGATCTCGAGCTCGACCTCAACGGCGGGCCCGCGCTGCTCGCTGATGCCGACCGGCTCGCCGCCGCGCTGCCGGGCTTGCGCATCGTCATCAACCACGTCGCCAACGTGAAGATTGACGGCAAGTCGCCGCCCGCCGACTGGCTGCGCGGCATGGACGCCTGCGCCCGGCACAAGAACGTGTTCTCCAAGGTCTCCGCGCTCGTCGAGGGCACGGGCCGCAGCGACGGCACCGCGCCGTCCGACGTGGCCTTCTACCGGCCCGTGCTCGACGCGGTGTGGGAACGCTTCGGCGGGCGGCGGCTCATCTACGGCAGCAACTGGCCCGTGAGCGAGCGCTTCGCAAGTTGCGCCGTCGTGCAGGGCATCGTGCTCGACTACTTCAACACAAAGGGGCCGGATGCGCGCGAGAGGTTCTTCTCCGAAAACTCGCGCGCGGCCTACAAGTGGATTCAACGCAAGGCGTGAGAGGCGGACCGGAATTTGGACTTTCCCACGCGCGTCCGCTCGTTACGCTCCCGCGCATGAACCGGATGCTCGTCCCCGCAGCAGCGCTGTTGCTCGCCGCAATTCCCTCGCCTGCCGCCGATGACTACAAGCTCGGCCCCGACTCGATGCCGCAGGCCGGCATGCCGGCGGGCGCGGTCGAGAAGTTCTCCTTCAAGGCGAGCAAGGTTTTTCCAGGCACCGAGCGCGACTACTGGGTTTACGTTCCGAAACAATACGACGCGGCCAAGCCCGCCTGCCTGATGGTCTATCAGGATGGAGCCGGTTACATGGGCACGAACGGTTCGTTCCGCGCGACCGTCGTCATGGACAACCTCATCGCGAGGAAGGAAATGCCGGTGACCATCGGCCTGTTCATCCAGCCCGGGTCGGTGCCGCCCGCCGAGGCCGGCCAGCGCGCGCGCAGCAATCGCAGTTTCGAATACGACTCGCTCGGCGACGCCTACGCGCGGTTCCTCCTCGAAGAGCTGCTGCCCGAGGTGGAAAAGAAGTGGAACATCACCAAGGACGCCGCGGGCCGCTGCACCGTGGGCATCAGCAGCGGCGGCATTTGCGCGTTCACCGTCGCGTGGGAGAAGCCGGAGTCCTTCGGCAAGGTCATCAGCCACATCGGCAGCTTCACGAACATCCGCGGCGGCCACGCGTATCCGTCGCTTATCCGCAAGGCGCCGAGGAAAAACCTGCGCGTGTTCTTGCAGGACGGCTCGAACGACCTCGACAACCTGCACGGCAACTGGCCGCTGGCCAACCAGGACATGGCCGCCGCGCTCAAGTTCAAAGGCTACGATTACAAGTTCGCGTTCGGCGACGGCGGCCACTCCGGCAAGCACGGCGGCTCGCTCCTGCCCGACACGCTGCGGTGGGTGTGGCGGGACATGCCGAAGTAGTGTTTCTCACTTCGAGCGCCGCACCTTCACCAGCACCGGCAGCGACGTCTGCTTCCCGGCCTGGTTCTCGATGGCGTGCGCGAGGCGGTCCGTCTCCGGAACCCACCGCTCCGAGTAGAAGAAAATCTGCCGCTCGTTCTCGCCCTTCGGGATAAGCACGCCGTTGAGCCCAATGTCATCCACGATGACCCCGTGCGGCAGGTTGTCCACCTGGAACGTGACGAGGTCGTCGTGCCCGTTGCGCTCGATGCGCAGCCACGCGGGCGTGCGGCGGCCCGGCGTGAGCGTGATCTCGAACGGCTTGCCCGCGACTGCCTGCCCCGACGCAGCGTCGGTGGCCACGTGCCGGTCGTAAGGCTCGAAGAAAACGCGCACTTTGGGCCTTTCGCCAAGCGACGGCTTGCCGAGATTGTTCACGTCCTTCGTCACTGCCCGCCCTTCCACCGTCGCGGTCGCCGTCACCTTCACCTTCGCCCACGCGTCGGCAGTCGGCGCGACGGCATCGACGCGCGCGTTGAGGGTGCCCTTGGCCTCGCGATGGCCGGCTTGGATGACGACCGGCGTCGAAACGCTGAACCCCGCGGGAACTCCCGTGATGTCCACGCGGATGTCGCCGTCGAACCCGTCCGTGCGGTCCGCGCTGAGCGTGAATTCCTTCCCGCCGCCGCGGTTCACCGTGACGTCGCCGCCGCCGAGCGTGACCTTGAAATCCGGCCTTGGCTCGCGCACGACGAGGCGATACGTGAAACGGCTGCCGCCAAACCCGCGCGCCTCGGTCACGCGCGCCAGATACGTGCCGTCCGCCGGCGCGGTGAAGTGCAGCTTCGAGTCCGTGCCCAGCCTGCGCTCGCCGTCGTCGTCGTTCACGAAGTTCACCGTGAAGCTCGGCAGGCCGGTGGCCACGAGTTTCGCGCCCACCTCGCGCGGCTCGACCACGTAGCACGTCTCCTCGTTCGCGTGCGCCGTGGGCGTGGTGTCGAAGTAGGCGGTGCGCTTGCCGCCGATGGCGAACATCTGCGTGTCGGAGTCGGGCCCCTGCGGCGCGCGGAAGATGCGCGCGATGTCGCCGTTGAACCACACGAATTGCGTGAGCTCCATCTCCTCCCAGTTCTTGAGCCGCACGCCGACGCTGTTGGCGTCCATCGGCCGGAAGTTGATGTAGCTGTCGCGCACCGCCTGCATCACGACGCGCGGCACGGGCGAACCGTCGGCGCGCAGCACCTCGATCTTCGTGTCAGCCGGTGAACCGCGCCGCGCGGCCATCGTCTCGAAAATCCACCGCTGGCCGCGCTTCGCCTCGAACCGGAACAAGTCGCTGTCGGTGGCCTGTCCTTTCGCGGCCCGCCCCGACGCAGCGTCGGTGGTGGGGTGCAGGCGGCCGCCGACCACGCACGGCAACGTGACGGGCATCGCGTCCTTGAGCGAATCATTCGGTTCCACTTCGACGAGTTCGCTCGCCTCGCCGACGAGCACCTTCACCTCACGCCGCGCGCGGAAGCGCTCCGCGTCCACGGGGACAGTTACTTCGCCGCTCGGGCCGGACTTCACCGTCACGCGCGAGCCGGGCGGGATGTTCTCGCCGACAAGCTCGACGACCGACTCCGCGTTCGGCGGCACGCTCACCGGAAACGCGCCGGTCACCACCGGGAACGAACCGACCGACAGCCGGTAGAAATGGTCCTTCGACATCGTGGCCATCAGGTCGCTCACGCGCGCCGTGTATCGCGCCGTGGCGGGCGCCTTGAACACGACCAGCGGGTCGCCGCCGGGCTCGTAGCCGTTGTTGGACGCGAGCACTTGGCCGTGCGCGTCCAGCACGGCGAGAACGCAGTTCTTCGCGCCCGAACCGAGGCTCTGCGCCGCGACATCGAGCACGATGGTCTGCCCCGCGGCGGCGAAGAAGTCGAACGCGCCGGGCTTGCCGGGCGTCTCGAACGCGCCCCAGAAACTCACGGGCACCACAGGCGCGACGGCGGGCTTGGCGGACTCGAACACCTGCGGCAGGTCGTCCACGAACAGCTTCAGTTTGCCGCTTTCCCCGGTCACAGCCTGCCCCGACGCGGTGTCGGTGGCCGTGACCGAGAACTCGTAACCGCCCCGCGCAAGGGTCGCGCCCACTTCGACGCGCATCCACGCTTCCGTGGGCTTCGCGTCCGGCAGCAATGCCGCCGTGATGTTCGTGTTGGAGAAAGTGACCCGCGACAGCCCGGAGAGGTTTGCGCCGGTGAGCTTGAACTTCGCGGCGGTGCCGCGCTGGATTCCGTGGGGTTCGACCCGGACCAGCGAAGGCGGCTGGGCTTTCTTCGCGGGTTCGGCGCCGACTGCGGGCAGGAACATCGCCGCGAGAGCGATACCCGCGATTCCACGAACCGAAAAAAAACGGGTGGACTTGCTCCTTAAGCAAAGCTCACCGCTCAAACTCCGTGCCCTCCACCAAACACCCCTCACCCTTCCCTCTCCCCTCCGAGGGGAGAGGGTGCCCGAAGGGCAGGTGAGGGGTGGCCGGTTCATGGGAAGGGCTGTGTTCATCGGTTTGCAGCCGGCGTGGCCAGCGGCTTGCCGGTTTGAGCGTCGTAGAATTGCAGCGAGCCGTCGAGCCGGCCCAGCACGAGCGCCGCCCCGCCTTGGCGGGGCCGCCCGAAGGCGACGCCCGGCGCCTGGTCGGGTTGCAGCTCGAACAGCAGCCGCTCGGTGAGCGTCGCCGGCTCCCACAACTTCACCGTGCGATCCTCGGCCGACGTCGCGAGCCGCGCGCCATCCTCGGAAAACACCAGGCTCAGGATCGCGCCCTCGTGCGCGAAGCGCGACTCGAGCAGCTCGTTCGTGCCGTCGAGCGCGGAGTCGCTCACCGCGTAAAGCCGGATGCGGTTGTCCACGCCCGCGGTGACGAGGCGTTTGCCGTCCGGCGTGAACGCGACCGCGTAAAGCTCCTTCAACGCCTCGGGGCGCGTGTCGAGCCGGCGGCCGCTTGCGACCTCCCACAACTTGAGCGTGCGGTCGGCGCTCACGCTGGCGAGCACCGTTCCATCGGGCCGGAACGCGAGCCCGAACACCGCGCCGTTGTGCCCGGACAGCACGCGCAGCTCGCGGCCGCCGGCCACATTCCACAGGCGGATTTTCTGGTCGTAACTTCCGGTCGCGAACGTCCGGCCATCCGGCGAAATCGCAATCGAGTAAAGCGCGTCCACGTGGCCCTCGACGGTCCGCACACACTCGCCGGTGCGCGCGTCCCACAGCTTCGCCTCGCCGAACAAGCCGGCCTCGCCCGCGCCGGTCCCCAGCAGCGCGCCACCGCGCGAGAAGGCCGCCGTGTTCACATGGCCGCGATGTCCGGGGAGCGTGCGCACGACTGCGCCCGTGTCGGCGGACACCAGCTCGACCTCCCCGTAGCGCGCCACGGCCACGAGCCCCGCCGCGGGCGAATGCGCGAGCGCGTGAATGGCGCGGCGCGGCTGCACCTTCGGCGCAATCCTCGGCACCTTGAGCGCGCGCGGGGCGAACGCCGCCGAGGATTTCGGCGCAGGCGCGCCGGCATCAATCCACGCGCGCACGATCGCGACCTCGCGCGGTGTGAGCTTGGCGCGCTTGCCGGGCGGCATGAGTTTCTTGCCGTCGCGTCCCTCGATGGACTTCACGAGCAGGCTGTCGGCGGACTTGCCCGGCACGATGGCCTTGCCGGCATCGCCGCCCTTCATCAGCGTCTCGAAGTTTTCCAGCACGAGGTTGTTCTCCGGGTCCTGCGCGGCGTGACAGTCGAGGCAGTGCTTGTGAAGAATCTGCGCCACGGGCGCGAAGTCCGGCGGCGACGCCGGCTCCGCCGCGCGCAACAGCCGTGTGACGGCGAGCGCCAGGAGCAGGAGCGGGATTCGAATGCGTCGCATCGGTGATGGGAACTTAGCCGCATCGAACCGGACGCGGCAACCCGGCAGTTGCTTCACCCGGCGCGGCGCGATTCCCACGCATCGAGCGCGGCGCGCAACCGCTCGACGGGCAGGCCGATGACGTTCGACCGCGAACCCTCGATGCCCTCGATGATGAGGCCGCCGCGCTCCTGAATCGCGTAGGCGCCGGCCTTGTCCATCGGGTTCGCCAGCGCGAGGTAACGGTGGATGGTCTCCGCATCGAGCACGCGGAACGTGACCGCCGTCTGGTCGCTGAAGATCTCGCAGCGGTGCGACTGAAGGTGCAGCAGGCACACACCCGTGACGACCTGATGCGTCTGGCCGGAAAGCGCTCCGAGCATGCGGAACGCTTCGGGTCGCGTCGCCGGTTTGCCGAAGAGCCGCGTGCCGAGGCTGACGAGCGTGTCCGCGCCGAGCACGAGCGCGCCGGGATGCCGCTTCGCGACGGAGCGCGCCTTGCGATACGCGTTGAGCTGGCACAACTCGCGCGCGGTGAATTGCTCGTGATGCGCCTCCTCCGCCACGGGCGCGACCACGGCGAACTCCAGTCCCATCCCGCGCAGCAGCTCCGCGCGGCGCGGCGAGGCGGACGCGAGAATCAAGGGCGGCAAGGACACGGGAAAGTTCGCGCGCGCCCACGCGGGCGGCCGGGCGAACGCACGGAGCCTATCGGCGCAGAGTGACCACGTCGAGCGGGCGGCACGCGGCACTTTCAGCTTCAAACTGCTGGCAGGCCTTCCGCATACTCCCTCATGCGCATCGCCTCCCTGCATTTCCTCCAGCGCCTCGTCAACACGCCCAGCCCGCCCGGACACGAGGCCCGCGGCCAGCGCGTGTGGCTCGACTACGCGCGTCACCACGCCGACGAAACCTTCTCCGACGCCCACGGCAACACCGTCGCCGTGCTCAACAAAGGCGGCTCGCCGCGCCTCATGCTGGCCGCGCACGCGGACGAAATCGCGATGACCGTCAACTTCATCAACGGCGACGGCTTCATTTACGTGCGCAAGCTCGGCGGCATTGACCCGGCGATCACCCGCGCGCAACGCGTCGTCATCCACACGCGCAACGGCCCGGTGAAGGGCGTCGTCGGCAACGTGCCGCCGCACCTGACCAAGATGGAGAAGGAGCGCAAGATTCCCGAGCTGCACGAGCTGTTCATTGACATCGGCGTGTCCTCGAAAGCCGCCGCGCAAAAGCTCGTCCGCGTGGGCGATCCCATCACGCTCGACGACAGCTTCGAGTTGCTGCGCGGCGACGTCGCGGTCGCGCGCGCGTTCGACAACCGCATCGGCACCTTTGCCGTCGCCGAGGCGCTGCGGCTGCTGCACGCCGACCGCAAAAAGCTCAAGGCCGAGGTCTGCGCCGTGTCGAACATCATGGAGGAAGTCGGCCTGCTCGGCGCGCGGCAGATTGCCTACACGCTCAAGCCGGACATCGCGCTGGTCGTGGACGTGACGCACGCGACCGATTACCCGACCGTGAACAAGGCCATGCACGGCGAGGTGAAAATGGGCGGCGGCCCCACGCTCACGCACGGCCCGGCCAACCATCCGGACGTCGTCGAGCGCATCGAGGAAGTCGCGGTGAAGCAGAACATCGCCGTGCAGCACGAGGCGCAGTCCGCGACGAGCGGGACGGACGCGGACGTGATTTTCTGGACGCGCGGCGGCATCCCGTGCGGCCTCATCAGCCTGCCGAACCGCTATATGCACTCGCCCGTCGAGCTGGTGAACCTGCGCGACCTCGAGCAGATTCCCGAGCTGATGGCCGGCTTCGCGCTGTCGCTCAAACGCGGCGAGCAGTTCAAGGTGAAGGTTTGAACCCGAACACCGAACCGGCATGGCCGCGAAAGAACGCCAAGCTCGCAAAGAGAAGAACCAAGCAGGTGTTGGTAGCGGGAGACTGTTTTACACCTGCTGTGGAGGCATTCGAACGCCAGGCTTTGTGTTCTCTGCGTTCTCTTGCGGCCAACTTCGGAATTCGGGTTGAACCCGGCGGCGGCGGCGCTCACTTCAAGCTGTCCCCCGGCTTGAGGGTGCGCTCGATGAACATCCGCCACCACAGCTCGAGCCACAGCAGCGACCAGAGCCGGTGCGTGTGGTCGCCGCCCGCGCCATGCTCGTGGATGAGCCGCTCGATGACGCCGCGGTGGAACCAGCCTTCCTCGACGAGCTTGCCGTCGAGCACAAACAGGTCAAGCAGCGGCCGCAGCTCCGCGCGGAGCCAGTGCTTGAGCGGCAGCTCGAAGCCGCGCTTGGGCCGGTAAATCAGATCGAGCGGCAGGTAGCGCTCGGCGAGCTTCTTGAGCAGGTATTTCTGCCGCCCGCCGCGGACCTTGAGGCGCGGGTCAATCGAGCACGAGAGCGTGGCAAGGTCGGTGTCGAGCAGCGGGCAGCGGAGCTCGGGGAAGTTGGAGATCTCGCCGCTAAAGACCACCCACAACGAGCCGTCCTCCTTGAACATCGGCTGGTTCCCGAGCGGCGAGAGGTCAATGATGCTCAGCCGCTGGTGGCCGAGGCCGGCGTTCGCGCGCACGCGCAGACCGGCGGCGTCGGGGCCGCGGTTGACCATCACGTCGCGCATCGTGACGACGGCGGCTTCCTCGACGGGGCGGCCGTCGAAGTTCACGATGCCGCAGATGGCGCACATGCCGCGGCCGGATGGGTTCGGGGAAACAGTGCGGCGGCGCGACCGGCGCGCCGCGAAGTGCCCGCGACGATTTAAGGGAGCCGGCGCGGCGCGGGCACCAGGCTTCTGCGCGTCAGCGGATCGGCTGCAGCTCGCGGATGGACATCGACCCGCGCTCGGCCTGCTGGACGGAGAGCGGATACCAGTAGTGGAAGCGGTTGGTGATGGCGACCTCGCGCTGGTAAAGCTCCCGGGCAGGGACTTGCTCGCGGAGTTCCTCCTCCTTCGGGCGCGGCGGAAGCGGGTTGGTCGCCGCGATCACGCTGGGATGCGTGTGGTAGCGGTGGAAGCTCTTGAGCCCGGTCTTGCAATACTCGCACTCGCCGCTCTCTTGCAACCGGTCCACCCGGAAATCAATCGGCCGGTGGATGCGCAGGTTCGTATCGTGAACGGGCTTCACCATCTCCGGCTTCTCGATCACGCGCCATTCGTGCCGCGTTTCGACGTTTGCGCCGATGATGTCCACGCGCGGCCGGATCAGCTCGGGCTTTTCGTAGGAGGGCCGGGCAAATCGCGGTGCCACACCTTCCGGTTTCACGATCCGCAGCATCGCCAGATCGTAATTCGAGGGGGATTGCCGTCTTCAGCGGGACAATCTCCTCCAAGTAGTCGCGGCGCGCCGCCTCGGGCCTGTCGCGATAGCCGCCACGATGATACGAACTGCCGTGCGTCGTGATGGTCTGCTGGCCGACTGCGGAAGCGCCCGCGAACAGAAACGCGACGAGGAACACGAACGCAGGCGCCAGCAGGCGTTTCATGGCCGAAGTATTGGCACCGAAGCTGGCACAAGCCAAACCCATCGCCGACTCGCATCCCGACGCCGGGCCGGGCACCTACTCCAGCCGCTTGATGCGGATGTTGCGGAACGCCACGGGGTCGCTGTGGCCCGCGAAACCGAAGTGGCCCTTCGTGCGCGTGAGCCCGGGATGCTTCGACTTCCCCATGAACTTCTCTGGGTCCACCTTCGACAAGTCGGTGTCGAGGATGACCTCGCCGTTGAGCACGACCTTGATGGTCGAGCCCTTCACGGTGACCTCCTGCTGGTTCCACTCGCCGTTGGGTTTCTGGAAGCCGCGTTTGGCCGCGACCATGCCGTAGGCCGAGCCATGCACCTGCCGCGGGTCGAGCTTGCCGCGGACCTTGTCGTAGTTCTCGTCGAGAACTTGCAATTCGCACATGCCCACGTAAGCCGTGTCGCCGGTGCCGGGATAGCGGATGGCGAGGCCGTTGTTGCCGCCGGGCGGAATCCGGATTTCGAGCCTCACGACGAAGTCCGCATACTCCTCCTTCGTGTAGATGGTGCCGCCCTTGCCCTTCTTGCACACGATGGCGCCCTCGATGACCTCGTAATTGTCCACCGGCCCGGCCCATCCCTCGAAATCCTTCCCGTTGAAAACGGAGACGAAGCCGCGCTCGGCGTCAGACTGCAGGCTCGTGAAGCCAACCCCGACGGCGAGTGCGAGTGAAGCGATGGCGGTGGAGAGAATGCGCTGTGTTTTCATGGGTTGGAGAGCAGCCGGCTTACTTTCCGGCGGTGATGTCTCGGATGAAGATGTTGCGCCAGCGGATTTCACCGCCGTGAGTCTGGAGCTGGATGGGCCCCTTCTCCGGCACGGAGGTCTTGCGGTCGTAGTAGTTTTCGAGCCGCGCCTTGTCCACGACGAGCTTGTCGTTCAGCCACACGGTGACGACATCGCCCACCATCAGGATGCGAAACTTGTTCCACTCGCCGAACGGCTTGTCCGCGACGACGAGCGGGTCCTTGCCCGGCGCGCCCGCGCTGTTGTTCCAAAGCCCGCCCGAGCCCTTGGGCTTGCCGAGCTTGACGGCCGCCTCGCTCGTCTCGGTCGAGTCCCAAATCTGCACCTGCGGCACGCCGCGCAGGTAAATGCCCGAGTCCGCGAGCGGCACGGTCTTGTATTCCACGAACAGCTCGAAGTCGCCGTAATCCTTCTCCGTGCTCGCATAGGCGCCAAAGCCGTCGTTCACCAACTCGCCGCGCTCGACATACCAGTGCGGCTTGCCGGTCTTGGCGTTGACCTCGAGCATCGAGCCCTTCTGGTCGGCGGCGGTCCACTTCTTGATTTGCTCCGCGCGCTGCTCGGGCGTCATCGCGAGCAGCTTGCGATGGTCAAACGTCGTGCCGCCGCGGAAACCCGCGAGGTCCTTGCCGTTGAAAAGCGCCGTGAAGCCCTTGGGTGGCGCGGCTTGCGCACAGGTGGTGTCCGGTGAAACCAGCGCGAGGCCGGCAACGGCTGCGAGTGCGAAGCGAGTGAGCGTGTTCATGCGTGGTGTGCGGTTGTAACGGGATTGGCAGGTGCGGTCAATGAGCCAGTCGCTTCCGTTCACTCGACGCCGCCAGCGCGCGCATCCTTCAACGACAGGCCGTCACCGCCGCTCATTGTGCGAGGCCTGCGAATACTTCGCCGACGCCAGCGCCGCGGCGCGGTCGCGCAGCGCGCCGTCCAGTTCCATCGCCCGCCACTCGACGCCCCATTTCTCATGCACCGAATCGCACAGCGCCTTCTGCCAGTCCGCCTTAGCGATGCGCGCCGGCGGCTGCACCGAACCCTGGATGAGCAAGCCCGAGCGATTGCGCCGCTGCGCCGCGCCCGCGAGCTTGCGGCCGTGCGCGAGCACGTCGAAACGCTCCCAACCCGCGAAACACCGGCCCGGCGCGGCTGCCCTCTTGTTGTCGGCGAGCGCGGCGTCGATGCCCGTCCGCGCAAACGCATCCCGCACCCACTCGTGCAGCTTGCGGTAACTCTCCTGGGCCGTGAGCGCGTGCCACGCGTGCCCCGGCGGCGTCACGAAGCTGTAGGTCCAGTCGGCGTCGTGCGGCACGAACCCGCCGCCGGTCACGCGGCGCACCAGCGGTCGAAGCGGCGTGAGCGCGGCCACGTCGGCGAATTTCTGGAAGTAGCCAAAGGTCGCGGCGTGTTCCGTCCACGAATAGAACCGCAGCACGGGCCGGCCGAGTTGCGCGGCGTGCTCAAGCAGCGCCTCGTCCAGCGCAATGTTGAACGCGGCCGGGCCCGGACCGGTTTGCAGCAGCCACCATTGTTCGCGCGCGGACACAACGCGAGTGAATCACGATCACCCGCGCACGATAAGTTTGAAAGCCCCGCCGCTCACGGCCACGCGAACCGCAATGTCGCGAACACGCCGTGCGCCGTGTAATCGAGCGCGTTGCCGGCGCTCGGCTCGCGGTGCTGGAAGAACCCGTATTGCAGCAGCGCCGTCGCCCCGCGTCCGAGCCGCCGCTCCACGCCCGCGAGCAGACCGTGACGTTCATACTCCACGCCCGCGGGCAGCCCGGCCGCGGCGTTGTTCTGGCCGTAATCCGCGCGCGACCACGAGTAGTTCCCGCGCAAGTCCGTGGTTTCATTGAACGCCCACGTCGCCCCGGCGAAGGCCGACAGCACGCCGCCGCGATTGGGCGCGACGAATCCCGCGCCGTTCGCCGCCGTCGCGAGGCGCGTGTCCGTGTAGGAAACGGAGGCGTTGAGCAGCCCGCGCCGCCACGGCGTGAACACCTGCCCGAGGCTCCACACGTGCGCGTCGTAGTTGCCGGAGTAAATCGTCCCGCCCGGCGACACGGGCGGCGCGGCGTCCGTGGCGACAACGTAGTCCGCCGCCGTGATTTGGTAAGTGAAGGTCGCGCGCCACCACGCCGCCGCGCGCAGCGTGGCGCGCGCTTCGAGCGAATCCGTTGTCGCGTCGCGCATCCGCAGAAAGCCGGGATACGGATGCCCGCCCGGCAGCGTCACGTGCACGAGCTGCGTGTAATCGGTGCGGTCCTGCCGGCGCTTGAGCGAGACCGCGAGCGTGACGCCGTCCCACGGCGACGCGTGCGCACCCGCGCGCCATTCGCGCTGCTGGCCCAGCGCGCTGGTGCGCCGCGTGAACGGCTCGTTGCCGGCGGGCTGCTCCTCGAATATCCCGCTGTCCTCCTGCTCGAAGCGCCCCTCCGCGAACACGACCGTGTGCGGCAGGCCCGTCCAGCGCAGCGCCAGTTGCTCCGTGCCGCGCCGCAGATCGAGGTCGCTCCGCTGCGGCGAAGCGTCCGCGAACGGAAGCCCGAAGATGACGAACTGCCGGTTCGCGTCGCCGAAGCCGCGCTGCCGCGTGAGTTCGCCCTGCACCGAGGCCGTTGCCGTGAGCGCGCGCCACGGCCCGGCGAGCGTCGTCACGCTCAGCAGGTGCGATTCGCGGTCCAGCAGCAGTTGGTTCGCGAACCACCGCTCGCCGTCCGTGGCCGCACCCGCGGCGTCCGTGGTGACTTGCGCGAGCGACGCCTCCGCCGACACGCGCGCGAAGTGGTAACCCGCCGAGCCCACCAGCCAGTCGTTGACCTCGCGCTCCACGCGGAACGCGTCCGTGGCCTGGAAACTGTCGTGCCGGTCGCGCGTCGAGACGAAGCGGTCCGGCACGGGCGCGGCCGTCGAGCCGAGGCCGACGGTGGACTTGCGCGTGTCGAGGCTGGTGACTTCGGCGCGGAAGAAGTTCTCGAAGCGCATGCCGGCCGCGTCGTGCTCGAAGTCGAGCCGCGCGACGTGCGTGTGCTCGGCGATGTCCTTGAACGCCGGGTAAATCGCCTTGTTCACGCCGCCCTGCGTCGAGTCGCCCCGATGGAGCATCGCCTTCGAGCCGTCGCGATACAGGTATTCGTAGCCCGCCACGAGCCGCGGCGCGTCCGGCCGCGCGAGGCCGAACTCGATCCACGCGCGGCCCGTGTCAAGCGCGAGCTCGCGGCCGAGCGCGAACGACGTCGTCGCGAACGGCGCGTAGTATCCGCCCGTGTCATCGTCGTAGCGGCGGAACTGCTCGAGGCCTGCGCGGACGAATCCCGCGTCGCGCCGTTCCCACGCGATTCGCACACGGTAATCCTCGTCGCGCGGCATCGCGCGCGCCTCGAACTTGAAGCGCGTATCCGCGTCGAACAGTTGCGTGAGCTCGGCGCGTTCGAGTCCGCCGCCCGCCCCTTCGTGCAGGCCGGAGTGCTGGCGGAACAGCCGCTCGTTGCCGCTGACGCTGATGCCGCGCGCGCTCCACGAGAACAACTGCGACGCAGCGGCGTTCGTCGAGGCCGGCCAGTTCGCGCCCGCGTCCACCCACGCCCGCAGCGTTGCGATCTGCCCGGTCGTGAGCGCGTCGCCCTTGCCCGCAGGTGGCATCTCCATGTCCGGCACAAGCCGCGCCACGTAGTGGATGAGCGGGCTCTTCGCGCTGTCGCCCGGAACGATCGCAACCCCGTGCGCGCCGCCCTTGAGCGCGGCTGAGTTGTCGTCGAGGCGAAATCGTCCCTTCGGCCGCTCTGCGCCGTGGCAGCGCAGGCACGACTTCTCGAAAATGGGCCGGATGTCCTTCTCGAAGTCCACGGAGCCCGCCGCGGGCGGCGGCAGCTTCGAAATGTCCGCCGCGACACAGCGAAGCGCAAACGCCAGCACACAGATCGCGGCGAGCGACGCAATTCCCTTCACGCAGCACGCAGCACGCACTACGCACCCCTGTGCCCACGTGACCGCACCATCGCTGTATTCCGGGTGCCCGTTCATCTCAGTATCGCAGCTTGTGGTCCACGTTCGACCCGTGAACCGACGTGTGGCAGCCAGCCGACCAGCACGTGCCCCGGCGCAAGAACGCCGTGTGGTCCGTCGTGCCGATGAACACGCTGCCCGCGGGAACCACGCCGCCTTGCACCTGCGCATGGCACCGCAAACACATGTTCGCGTCGCGCTGAGTCAGCAGCTTCGCGTTGATCGAGCCGTGCGGGCTGTGGCACGTCACGCAGCCTTCGCGCAAGGCCTGGTGCTCGAACACGAAGCGCCGCGCCTGCTCGCGATGACAGCTCGCGCACGATTCGTTCACGCGCGTGAGCGCGAGCCCGCGTGACGGTTTGTGAATGTCGCCACCGTGCGGGTCGTGGCAGGCCGTGCAAGTGAGCCGGCCCCCGGGCAGCGGATGATGGTGCGGCAGGTTGAACTCTGCGCGCGTCTGCACGTGGCAGTTCAAGCACACCGCGCCATCCTGCCGCGGATTGATGATGTGACGCCGCCCGCCGCCCCCCTCGATGTGGCGGCTTCCCGGGCCGTGGCAAGATTCGCAGCCGGTCATTCCAGCGGCGCGCTCGTCGTCGCGATGGAACCGCCCGTGCGCGCTCGCGGTGAAGGTGCGCGTGTAATTCGTGTGGCACTCGGCGCACGACTTGTTGCCGGTGAAATGCGCGCCTTCAATCTGCGGCGCCGCGGTGACCGTTCGTTGCACCGACGCGCACGAGCTCCACAGGGCGGCCGTCGCGAGTGCAGCGAGGGCGAGTGAAGCCTGAAAAAACCGGGTGCGGTCCATCGGAGCGAGTGAACGGTGCCGCGCGGACTGTGTCGGACGAATCCCATGAGTTCAACGGCAAAGCCACCGAACAGCCGTTGACTCGCACGCGGCCCGTCTCGACAATGCGCCGGTGATTCCCGGCCCTTTCTCCCGCTGCCATGCTCCTCGGCTACGTCAGTGACGAACGCTTCTCCGCGCTCTCCGGTGTGCTACTCGAATTCACCGACGCGCGCGGCCAGTCGTTCGAGGCGTGCTCTCGCGCGTCCGGCTCGGTGCATACCGACCTGCCCGCGGGCGAATACAAGGTGGTGCTTCAACATCCCGGCTTCGGCGCGAAGGTCTCGCGCATCACAGTGCCGCCCGCGACGCCGCATCAGTTCCGCCTGCTCGCGGACGGCTTGCTTGGTTACGCGTGGCCCAAGTGGGTCCGCAGCGGCGACGAGGCCGAGTTTCGCGTCCACTCCACCGAGCCGTATCAGCTCGAACTCTGGCGCTACGGCGCGGAGCCTGTTCTTGTGCGCGAACTCGGCTGGCACGATGAGCACGCGCCGCGCGCGACCATGCAAGTCACGCCCGATGGCGATTACACGCGCACGGGCGTCGAGTGGAACAAGGTTGGCTACGTGAGCAAGACGCATCGGCAGTTCGTCAGCGCGCCGGAACGCAGCGGGCTTTACTACTTTCGCGCGCGCACGGTGGCGGGGCGGCAGATTTCGTTCCCGTGGATTGTCGCGCCGGCACGCCCGACCGCGAATCTCGCCGTGCTCGCCTCCAACATCACGTGGAACGCCTACAACTCGTTCGGCGGACGCAGCAATTACATCCACGCGGACCAGCTTCCCGCGACGCCGACCGTGAACGCGCGCTTCGAGTTGCCGCGCTACATCAGCGCCGAGCACGGCACGTGGGGCTATCCCGCGTATGCGCCGCTGTCGTTCGAGCGGCCCGAGCCATTCAACCACATTGATTTCTCGGAGCGGCTCGCCGACCCCATCGAAGGGCGGCAGGCTTGCCACCTCGCGCCCGCGGAATGGCGGCTTCTCGGCTGGCTCGAACAGCAGCGCATCGCGTTCGATTACTTCGCGGAGACGCAGCTCCACGACGGCCCGCTCGACCTCGCGGCGTATCGCGTGCTCGCGCTCGCGGTGCATCCGGAATACTGGACGCGCCGCATGTATGACCGCGTGAAGCGATGGGTCTTCGAGGAAGGCGGACGGCTCGTCTATCTCGGCGGCAACGGGCTCAACTGCGAAGTCGAGCTGCACGACGACCACTCGATGACGGTGCACAACGGCAGCATCACCTCGCTCTGGAGCACCGGCATGGGCGGGCGAGACAGCCGCTTCGCCGTGCGGCACGAGTCCGAGGCGAACCTGCTCGGCGTGGTCTTCACGCCCGCGGGCGCGATGACCGGCGCGCCCTATCGCGTGGTGGATGCCGCGCATTGGGTCTTCGAGGGAACGGGCTTGAAAAATGGCGACCTGTTCGGTGAAGCGAGCCTGCACCGTCGTTGTCCTGGCGGCGCGTCGGGTCACGAGACCGACAAACGCTCGCCGAGTTCGCCCGTGAATGCGCGCCTGCTCGCGCGCGGCTTGAATCCCGACGACGGCGGCGCGGAGATGGTCATCTTCAACACGGCCGGCGGTGGCGCGGTGTTCTCGGCCGGCTCCATCAACTACGTCGCCTCGCTCCCCGTGGACGCGCACGTCTCGCGCATCACGGCCAATGTGCTGCGGAGGTTCCTATCGTGACACCCGAATGAAAATCACCCGCATCGAAGCGATCCCCGTCTGCGTGCCGCTCAAGAGCGGCATGACCGCCAAGACCGCGCACGGCGAGCACGCCACGTCACCCTACGTCATTGTGCGCATGCACACCGACGCCGGGTTCATCGGCCTCGGCGAGGCGACCATCTCGGGCTTGTGGTCCGGCGAGACGCAGGCCGGCACCGTCGCCGCCATCCGTCACTACATCGCGCCCGAGCTGCTCGGCAGGGACCCGCGCGACATCACCGCCATCCGCCGCGCGATGGACTTCATCATCAAGCTCAACCCCTTCACCAAGGCCTCCGTCGAGATGGCCGCGTGGGACATCGCCGGCAAGTCCGCCGGGCTGCCCGTGTATCAACTCCTCGGCGGCAAGGTCCGCGACCGCGTGCGAATCAAGCTCGTCGTGTGGGCGCGCGACGTTGCCGGCTCGCGTGAGATGGCGGCGCAGCACCTCGCGCTCGGCGTCTCGTGCATCAAGGTCAAGGTCGGCCTCGATCCCGTCACCGATGTCGCGCGTGTCCGCGCCGTGCGCGAAGCCTGCGGGCCGGACGTGCCGGTGACGATTGATGCGAACTGCGGCTGGAGCATCCAACAGGCGCGCCACTGCCTGCGCGAACTCGCGGACACAAACCTGCTTCTCGTCGAGCAGCCCATTCCCGCGGGCGACCACGCCGCGATGGCCGAGCTGCGCCGCGAATCTCCCGCGCCCATCATGGCGGACGAGAGCGTGTTCACGTTGCAAGACGCGTGGCAGCTCACGCTGCATCGCGCGGCGGACATCTTCAGCGTCTATCCCGGCAAGCACGGCGGAATCGCGGCGACGGCGGACATCGTGGCCATCGCGCGCGCTGCGGGTTTGCGCTGCACCATCGGCAGCAACCTCGAGCTCGGCATCGGCACCGCCGCGATGTTGCACGTGGCCGCGGCGTTTCCCGAGGTGGACACGGACACGTTTCCCGCCGACACCATCGGGCCGTTCTATCACGACGCCGATCTCATCACGAAGCCACTCGACCTCGGCCCGCCTGCGGCGAAGGTTCCCGACGGTCCTGGCCTCGGCGTAAAGCTCGACGAGGCACAACTCGACCGCTGGCGCGTGCGCGAATGAATCGCGACGCCCCCACGCGGACGCGCTTTGTCGTGCTGGGCGTGTTGTGTTTGTTGTCGGGCATCCTCTACCTCGACCGCATCTGCATTTCCGCCGCGCTCGATTCCATCCAGCGCGATGTCGGCCTCACCAACAAGCAGGCGAGTTACGTGTTGATGGCGTTCACGCTCGCCTACGGGCTCTTCGAGGTGCCCACCGGCCGGTGGGGCGACCTGCTCGGCGCGCGACGCGTGCTCACGCGCATCTCCGTGTGGTGGTCCGTTTTCACGGCGCTGTCGGGCGCGTGCTGGAATCTCGGCTCGCTGGTCGCCGTGCGGTTTTTGTTTGGCGCGGGCGAGGCGGGCGCGTTTCCGAACGTGGCGCGCGTGCTGTCGCGGTGGTTTCCCGACCACGAGCGCGGTCGCGCGCAAGGCGTGCTGCTGGCGGCGTCACAGGTTGGCGGCGCGGTCGCGCCGTTCCTCGCCGCGGTGCTCATCCTCAACATCGGCTGGCGGTGGACGTTCGTCGTGTTCGGCAGCGTGGGCATCGTGTGGGCCGCGGGGTTCTGGCTGTGGTTTCGCGACGACCCGGCGAAGCATCCCGCCGTCAACGCCGCCGAGGTGGCGCACATCGGCGTGCGCGCCACCGCGCTCGCACCGCCGGCGATTCCGTGGCGGTCCGTGCTTCGCAGCCGCAGCGTGCTGTGGCTCGGGCTCATCATGACCTGCGCGTCGTTCAACAGTTACATCTACTTCTCGTGGTATCCGAAATACCTCGGCGCGGCGCGCGGCATCGGGCCGAAGGAGGCGGGGCTGATGGCCTCGATGGTTCTCGCGTTCGCGGCAGTCGGGACACTGTCAGGCGGGTTCGTGCTCGACCGCCTCGCGCTCGGCGCGAGCACGCGGCGCACGCGCACTTTCGGCTTCTGCGCGCTCACGCTCGCGGCGGCGATGCTCGGAGTCGCGCTGGTCATGGAGCGGCCGTGGCTTGCGGCGCTGTTTGCCGCATTGAGCTGCTTCGCCGCGCAATCCGTGCAAACGCTGTGGTGGACGTGCGCCATCGGCACGAGCGGCCGGCACGTGGGAGCGTTGTTCGGGCTGATGAACTCGATGGGCGTGGTCGGCGCGATGAGTTCGCAGTTCCTCGTGGGTGCGAGCGCGGACTGGCTCGGCGCGAAGGGCCTCACCGGCCGCGCGCAGTGGGACCCGATGTTCTACGTGGACATCGGCGTGCTGATGCTGGCGGCCCTGCTGTGGGCGTCTTTCCGGCTGGTGCCGGTGGAACCGCCGGAAGCATCGAAAGCCGATTCGTGAGGCGTTGGATGGAAGTGGCGGGAGCGGCGGGGATCGAACCCGTAACCTCTGCCGTGACAGGGCAGCGCTCTAAACCAATTGAGCTACGCCCCCGCGTTCGGGGGCTGCAACGTAGAAAACGGACCGGGGCAAGTCAACGCGCTTTTCGGAAGTGTCCCAATTAGCAGGCTTTTGAAAGACTCCAGAATATTTTGAGTCAACGGGGTTGTAAGTGGCCAGAGAAGGATGCGTGGCTCCATCCAATCCCCTGCCCGAACTGGTGTGTCTGATTTCCCCTGAAAGCGTCG
>Ga0233424_10001050_pt1 | contig 27723 bp, 19 predicted proteins | sample Watercolumn_Towu_FD_181011 | JGI IMG/M metagenome (GOLD analysis project Ga0233424, IMG submission 181011) | Freshwater microbial communities from Lake Towuti, South Sulawesi, Indonesia - Watercolumn_Towuti2014_125_MG | ecosystem: Environmental > Aquatic > Freshwater > Lake | place: Indonesia... | reverse complement strand
CGCGACGGATCGAACTCCGGGATCACCCCCGCCAACACATAGGTCGCCGGATTCCCCAAGATCGCCTCCACCCGCTCCAACGCCGCCACCGGACGACCCACGCCGTTCACGACGGTTCCTCGGGCTCATGCCAGTCCCAGCCGATCAGCCGAGCCGCACGATCCAAACTCCGCACCCCAAGCACCAACGCCGCAACCTCGATCCGACCCGACGCCGCGAACACGCAGCGTCCGGCCCAGGCTGCGACCGAGAGCGGCCGCACATCCCGCTCCCCCGCGAACCCCGCCGCGATCAGCGTGTCCGAAATCGCCAGACACGACGACGCCTGCCCACTCCCCACCGACCCAGCACCCTCATAAACCAGCAGCGTCGACTCATCCGCGCCCCGCTCCCGAAGATCCGCAACGCGACGAGCAACCTGGACCACACCCCACTCCGAGAACGCGCCCCAACGCGGCTCGGTCCGCGAGCTCCCATGAATCCAGACCCGGCCCTGTTCGAGCTCCACATCCGCGACCGAAATATGCGGCAGCTCCGCGGTCCTTGCCGTCGCCTCCGCGAGCGCCCACGCCGCCGGCCGACGCGTGTTCGTCAACGACCACAACGCGAAACTCCGACACACCCCGACCTCGTCACCGGTCAATGGCCGGCAACGCACATTCGATCGAGGCGGCAAACGCAGATCGATCGTCGGGTCAAGCTCCACAAGACCAAGTTGCCGTGCATACCGGAACAACAACCGCAACGACGACCGCCGCACATGCTGCGTCGCGACCGAAGGCCGACCCGCCCGCGTACCCGCAGCCACGAACCCGCCGGCGATCGACGGGGTCACCTCCCCGAGCGACCCCAACCCATGGCCCGCCACACAGAACTCGACAAACCGGCCGACCAGATCCTCGAACCTCAGCGCCGACTGCGACGACAACGCCCCCGACACGCCGACCAGCCCAACCACCCGACGCGCCTCCGCGACCAACAACACGCCGGGATGTTTCAGTACGCGCGTACGCTCACCCACGTCGGACCTCTCAAGTAGGACCTCGGACGTTCATACCGTCGCGAAGGCCCCCGATGTAGCGACATTGATTATAATCATTGTCGGAGAGGAGACGAGGGGATTTCGCAGCCGTGGCGTACCTTGGCGCCGTGGGTCGGAAACTCGACGTCGAACTCCTGGTTGGTGCCACGGAGATCGCGAATCGCCTAGGCCTCAGCCGCGGTCAAGTAGTGCACACGTGGCGCGCTCGATTCGACGATTTTCCAGAACCGGTCTCGACATTGGCTATGGGCTTGCTCTGGTATTGGCCCGAGGTCGAGGCCTGGGCTCGAGTCACGGGAAGACTCGCTTGATCGACGCGCTCGTCTTATCTGGCCCAGCTCGATCCCGAGTTGCGTTCGTGGCTCGAAGGTGGTCGTCACGCGGTCGGCGTGATGTGACGTGACATGAGCCCCGCCACCACGACGCGCAGCGTGCTGATCACCGATCTGCGCGACTCAACGCAGCTGCGCGTGCGGGTCGGCGACGCGGCGTTCGACGCCCTGCGCCGCGAGCACGACGAGCTGCTCGGCGCGGCCGCGCGCGATCGGGGCGGCGAAGTTCTGAAGGGCTCGGGCGACGGCGTGATCGTCTTGTTCGAGGCCGCGCACGAGGCGATCGGCGCCGCGGTGTCGATGCAACAAGCTGTCGCGGCCCGCAACCGGCGCGCCGCCGACGAGCTCGCGCTCGCCATCGGCGTCAGCGCGGGCGACGTCGCGCTGGAGGACGGCGACTGCCACGGCCTGCCGGTGGTCGAGGCGGCCCGCTTGTGCAACGAGGCCGCTGCCGGCGAAGTGCTGGTGGCCGACGTGGTCCGTCTGCTCGCGGGCACGCGCACCGACCAAGAGCTGACCGCGCGTGGTCCGCTCGAGCTGAAGGGCCTCCCCGCGCCCCTCGTGACCTGGGAGGTCCGCTGGGCTCCCGATACGGCAGCGGCGGGGAGCGCCGAGCTGCCCGACGCGTTGCGCGCCGGCCAGTTCGCGTTCGTGGGTCGCGAGGCTGAACGAGCGCGCCTGCGCACCGCGTGGAAGGAGGCCGTTGCCGGGTCGACCCGGCTCGTGCTCGTATCGGGCGAGCCGGGCATCGGCAAGACCCGCCTCGTCGCCGACCTCGCCGCGGAGGTGCACGCAGGCGGCGACACAGTGCTCTACGGCCGTTGCAACGAGGACCTGCCGGTGCCGTACCAGCCGTTCATCGAGCCGATGCTCACGCTGCTGCGCTCCTCGCCCGATCTCTCTGAGGCACACGTCGCTGAGCACGGGAGCCTTGTCGCGCGGCTGCACCCATCACTCACTGCGCATCTCGGCGAGCCGCCGCCGATCGTCGGCGACCCCGAGACCGAACGCGAGCGAACCTTCGACGCGGCCTGCGATCTGCTAGGCGCGGCGTGTGGCGAGGCACCGGTGCTGCTCGTGCTCGACGACCTGCACTGGGCCAGCGCACCCACGCTCGGTCTACTGCGGCACGTGTTGCGGCGCACCCCAGACGCGCGGCTCGCGATCGTCGGCACCTACCGCGATACCGATCTCGACCGCACCCACCCGCTGGCGGCAACGCTCGCCGACCTGCGGCGCGACGGTGTGGGCGAGCGCATCGCGTTGAGCGGTCTCGACGCGGATGACGTCATGGCGTTCCTCACCGCCGCCGCCGGTCACGAGCTCGACGCACCCGCCCGACAGCTCGCCGTCGCGGTGCACAGAGAAACCGAGGGCAACCCGTTCTTCGTCGCCGAGGTGCTCGTCGATCTCGCCGAGTCCGGCGCGATCCAACAGAGCGACGGCCGCTGGGAGACAACCGGCACAGTCGCGTCGCTGCGGTTGCCGCAAGGCGTGCGCGAAGTGATCGGCCGCCGGCTCTCGCACCAGTCGGAAGCGACCAACAAGGTGCTCACGGTCGCTGCCGTCGTCGGCCCGTCGTTCGAGATTGCCACGCTGGAGGCGGTGCACGAGCCGGCCGACGAAGTGCTCGACGCGCTGGAGGCTGCCGAGGCAGCATCGCTGGTGGCAGAGGACACCGCTCGCGTCGGCTGGTTCGCGTTCACGCACTCACTCGTGCGCCAGACCCTGCTCGGCGAGCTCACCATGACGCGACGGTTGCGGCTGCACAAGGCGATCGGCATCGCGCTCGAAGCCCGTCACGGTCGTGATCCCGCCGCCGTGGCCGACCTCGCGTACCACTTCTGTGCCGCCGCGCCGCTGGGCGAGACGGCGCGCGCCGTCGAGTACGCGACCGGCGCCTTCGAACAGGCTCGCGATCGCTTCGCACCCGAGGAGGCACTCGCGTGGTTGGAACGAGCGCTCGAAGCCGACGAGATCGACCCTGTACGCGATCCGCACCGGCGGGCCGCCCTGTTGGCGCCGCTAGCTCGAGCGCACTTCGCCTTCCGCGGCGATCGCGAGGCCGCGTTGGCCGCCGACCTCGAGCGGGCCGCGTTGTTGCGCGAGATTGGTGACGACGACGCCTTCGCCGAGGCGGTCGGCTTGGCGGTCGGTGATCTGCTGCCTTGGGGCCAAACCGATCCACAGGTCGAATCGCTCGTCGAGGAGGCGCTCGCGAAGGCACCCGCTCGGTCACAGGCACGGGCCATTCTGCTCACCAGCGAGGCTTTGCAGGCGATATTGAACGCCGGCGGCCGCGACCCTGTGGCGCTGGCCGCCGAGGCCCTCGAGCTCGCGAACGCGACTGGCGCTGACACAGGGGTGCGCACGCGGGCCGCGATGGCACACGCGCATGCCCTGCAGTGCACGAGCGGCGCCCGACAGCACCTCGCCGAGGCACGCGCACTCTTCGCCGCCGACGGACAGAAGAGATCCCCAGACGATCCGCTCTTCGAGAACCAGGTACCGCGCTACATCCTCGGCTACGCGCTGGCCCGTGCGGGCGATCTCGATGAGCTGTCTGCCAACTCCGCCGCGCTGATCGACACGGCGACGCGTACGGGCAATCGCATCCGTGCGGCTGCGGCCGCGCAATGGGCGTTCCTCGACGCGGCTCTCACCGGGCCGCTCGACGGCGCAGAGGCGCTGGCGAACGCTGTGCTCGAGCACTCCGGACGGGAGCCGATGTTCATGGCCGGCCATGCCCTGCAGATCACCTGGCTGCGCGTTCTCCAGGGACGTCTCGACGAGGCCGGCACGCTGGCCGACGTGTTGTTCGACCTGATGCCACCCGAGATGTCGCTGCGAGGCGGGGCGAAGCTGCTGGTCGCGATCGAGCGGGGCGACGGCGACGCCGTTCGTGCGATCCTGCCGACCGAGCCTCTGGCGATGCTGCAACCGGATTGGAGCCGCTCGGCGACGCTGCACAGCTTGGCAGGTGCTTCGTACGTCACGGGCGATGCCGAGCTCGGGCGCGCCGCCTACGACCTGCTGCTTCCCTACGATGGCCAGCTGCTGGTGTTCGTGTGCACGCATGTGTGCGCGTCGGCGGCTCATGCCCTTGCCCTTGCCGCCGCGGGAATGGGCGACCACGGTGCTGCGATCAGGCACGCCCACGATGCCGTCGCCTACGAGGAGGGCCTTGGTGCCCGTGTACTCGCGGCCCGCAGCCGTGTGCTGCTCGCGGAGTTGCTGGCCGACCACGACCCGAACGAGTCGCGCCGTACCGCCGCCGAAGCACAAGCGCTCGCCACCGACCTCGGCATGACCGTCACCGCCGCAAGAGCCGCCGCCCTCGCATGATCCGAGGTGACGGGAGACCCGCGGTGGTCACCGCGGTCTGGCTGCCGTGCTCTCCGCTACCGTCATCGGCTCGAGCCCGCCGATTCGAGGTCACGCGCATGAGAAGCGATCGCCGACACGGTCCAGGCCCTACCAGCCGAAGGACTCGTGCCTCGCGACCCGTCACCGCGGTGGCCCTGGTGCTGGCGCTCCTCGCGGCCGCCTGCAGCTCCGGCGACACGAACGCCAAGGGCGACGCTGCCGACAAGACCACCACCACTGTGGCGTCGCGCGGCGACGAGCCGGCGTACGCAGAGCCAGGGCCTTACAAGGTTGGTTTCACGACGATGCGGATGGACGATCGTGACGTCAACGTCTGGTATCCGGCCGACGCCGCCGCGACGACCGGCAAGCCAAAGGCGACCTACGACCAGGCGACGCCGCTGCCCGACAAGCTGAAGGGACTCGTACCCAAGGCGTACAACACCGTGGTCACGATGGACGCCTACGCGGATGCGCCGGCGAACACCGAAGGGCCGTTCCCGGTGTTGCTGTTCGCCCACGGTGCCGGCGGCTACGGCCTGGTCAACTCGGGAATCGAAGTGGGGATGGCATCGTGGGGCTTCGTGGTCGTCGCAGTCGACTACCTGGAGTACGGGCTCGTCGCGCAGGTGACCGGCGCGGGTCGTGCCACGAAGCGGCCGACGGAGGCCGAGATGCGCCAGCGGTCGCGGCAGTCGACCAAGCGGATGCTGGCGAGCCTTGACCTGGTGCAGGCCGAGGGCGAGAAGGCCGACTCGGTGCTGCACGGCGCCGTCGATGCGTCGCGGGCGGCGTCTTCGGGACACTCGGCCGGCGGTGCGGTGGCGTGGGGCGCGCTGGCCGATCCGCGGGTGAAGGTCGCGATTGGTTGGGCGCCGGTTCCGGCTGCGGAGGAGCCGGTCGACAAGCCGACGATGATCATCGGTGCGACCGGCGACAGTGCGCTCACACCGGCTGAGCTGGCCAAGACCTATGCCGGGTTCCCCGCGCCGAAGCGCTTCGTGGAGATCGGCCCCGCCGGTCACAACACCTTCACCGACATCTGCGGGGTCATTCGCCAAGGCGGCGGCCTGGTGGAATTCGCCCGCCAGAACAAGCTCGTGAGCGAGAACCTGCTCGAGCTCGCCTACAACGGCTGCACAGAAAAGGACCTGGAAGGAAGCGAGTTCTGGCCGGTGGTGCAGCACTTCACCGTCGCCGGGATCCGCGATGCGCTCGGCATCGACTCGCCACCCGTCGGTCTGGGCGACGGCATCGAGAGCGCGTTCGCTGGGGTGACCATCCGTTACGTCCACAATCCCTGAACCTGTGGGTGCCGAAAACCTCGTCCGGCTCGGTGACCTGGCGTTTCGCGTTCGGCCCGTCGGGCGCGACTCGAGTGCTGCGAGGATCGGTGGGTGGCCCGTTTCTACCGTCTCGTCCGACTCGTGATCGACCTGTTGGTGCTGCGCGGCCGCCGCGATCGTTCCAAGGATGCCGAGATCCTCGTGCTGCGTCACCAGGTCGCGGTGCTGGAACGCCAGATCACGCGTCCGCGCTTCGAACCCGAGGACCGCGCAGTCCTCACGGCGTTCGCACGCGTGCTCGGCCGTGACCGCTGGCCGATCTTTATCGTCAAGCCGGACACGATCTTGCGTTGGCATCGACGTCTTGTCGCGAACCATTGGACCTTCCCGCACCGGCCCGGCCGGCGATCCACCGCGGCCGAGATCCGACAGACGATCATCCGACTCGCCCGCGAGAACCCGACCTGGGGCTACCGCCGCATCCACGGAGAACTCGCCCAGCTCGGCATCACCATCGCCGCGTCGACCGTGTGGACGATCCTGAAGAAGGCCGGCGTCGACCCTGCGCCAGGCCGGAGGTCGGAGTCATGGACCACGTTCCTACGCACCCAAGCCGCCGCGATCGTCGCGTGCGACTTCTTCTGTGTCGACACCGTCCTGCTGCGCCGCTACTACGTGCTGTTCTTCATCGAACTCGACACGCGCCGCGTACACCTAGCCGGCATCACCACCAACCCGACCGGCCCCTGGACCACCCAAGCCGCCCGCAACTTCATGATGGACTACAAGCGTAAGGTCCGGTTCGTGATCCGCGACGGCGCCGGCCAGTTCCTCGCCGGCTTCGACGACGTCTTCCACGCCGAAGGCGCCACCTTCATCCGCACACCGCCCTACACGCCCCTCGCGAACGCCTACGCGGAACGATGGGTCGGCACCGTACGCCGCGAACTCTGCGACCGAACCCTCATCTGGAACCGCCGACACCTCGACCAGCTCCTCCGCGACTACGTCGAGCATTACAACACGCATCGGCCCCACCGTGCGCTTCGCCAACGCGCACCCGACACCAGCGAAGTCGTCGAGTTTCGGCCCGGCCAGCCGATCCGACGACACCCCAACTGCAACGGACTCGTCAACGAGTACCGCCAAGCAGCCTGAGACACTCCCCCACGGCCAACCCCTCGAACACCGACCGTCGCTTCGACGCCCCAACTCCCCGTCGCAAGCTCCGACGGGACCAACTGACACCCACTCATCACCCACCCGCACGCGTTTCCGGCACCCACAGCCCGTCAAGGGTCTCGACCGGGCGGGCGCACCGCCGAGCACACGAAACGCATCCACGAGGCGACATTGGACCTGCTCGTCGAGGACGGAATGCGAGCGCTGACATTCCAGCGGGTCGCCGAACGCTCGAGCGTCAGTCGGGCGACGATGTACCGCCGCTGGGAATCGCCGGCACACCTCGCCGTCGACGTCATCCGGGATCGCGCCGCGACCGAGATCACCTTGCGCGACACCGGCTCGCTGACCGGCGATCTGCGGCACGTCCTCCGCCAGATCGCGAGCTTCGTCGCGTCACCGATCGGCCGCGCCGCGATCAGCGCGTCACTGGAGATCGGCCAGTCTGGCGGGTCGTCCACCGCTGACGCCGGATGGCCCGACCGCTGGACCGCGATACGACCGATCTTCGAACGCGCCCACGCACGGGGAGAGATCGGCGACCTCGACGGCGAAGCATGGTTCGCCGCGATCGCCGGCGCGCTGTACTTCCGACTCGCGGTGATCGGCGTCGCGCCCGACGACACATGGATCGAACGCATCCTGGAGGCGTTCCGCCCCTCGTGAGTCATCGGTCCTCCGAGTTCAATTCCGCGCCGTCGAACCCACTCGCCCGCCGCACCACGGCCGAAAGGCACTGTTGCATTGTTTGGTCATGGCTCGCGTCAAGCCGAACGGCCGGGCCTTCGGATCAGATGGTGTGGGCGAGTTCAGTGAACGCCGCCGCGACTCGGCGACGTGGTCGAGCATCGATGCCGAGTTCGTAGTGTCCGCGGCGAATGTTCTGCATGAGCGCATGCCCGCGCATGACAACGCTCGCGCTCCGATCTCGCTTCAGGCCGCGCATCGGTCGCAGCCTGGCTTTGAGCCGGCCGTGGTCGCACTCGATCCGGTTGTTCGCATACTGGGTCGTGTCATGAACGGTCCCCGGCAACAGCTCGGTGATCGCGCGCGCGAGCGCAGGCGCCTTGTCGGTCACGACCTGCTCGGGTTCGCCGTGCGCGCTCATCGCCGTGAAGAAGAACTGACGAGCGGCGCGTAGACCACGCCGGTTCGAGACGTACACGTCGATGATCTGGCCGTGCTGGTCAACGGCCCGGTCGACATCCCGCCATCGGCCCGCCATCTTCACGTAGGTCTCGTCGACGAACCAGCGGCCGCCGACGGCGTGACGGCACGGCCGAGCCGCGTCCATCAGCAAGGGCGTGAAGCGTTGCACCCATCGCAAGACCGTGACGTGGTCGACCTCGATGCCGCGCTCGGCCAGAAGCTCCTCAACATCGCGGTACGACAGTCCGAACCGGAAGTACCAACGGACCGCCAACACGATGATCTCGGGCAGGAACCGATACCCCACGAACACCGAATGGGGGCTGCGCCAACGGGACGATACCGACGATGCGTCATCCCGCCACGATCACCGATCGCCCAGAAGCACCGCCAATGCAACAGTGCCGTCGCATGGGTCGTCTCCTTCGGTTCGCCGAACGACGGTACGGGCGGCCAGCCGGTCAGGTCAGGCTGGGTAGGCGTTGATGTCCGTGGCTTTGATGGCGGCCCAGACGGGCGCGCCAGCGTCGAGTGCGAGGTCGTGGAGGGCGGCGGGGGTGATCTCGGCGACGAGCGGGACGTCGCCGGTGATGTGGACGCGTACACGGTCGCCGAATCGGTCGATGGCATCGACCCGCCCGTCGATGACGTTGCGGGGACTGCCGGACGGTGGCGTGCGGTGCACTGCGATGGATCGTGGGTGGATCACGACGAGCGCGGGGCCGGTACCGGCGTCCGGGACGACGATGTCGGCGCCCGTGGTGAGGGTGACGTGGTCGGTGTGGGCGGTGCCGCGTAGGAGGTTGACGCCGACGAGCTCCGCGGCGTAGTCGGAGCGCGGGTGCGTGGAGATGTCAGCGAGGGATCCGGTCTGAACGACCATGCCGCGCTCGAGGATCACGATGCGGTCGGCGAGCGCGGCGGCGTCGAGCGGATCGTGGGTCACCAGAAGCCGGACTCCATCGAACGCTTCAAGGTGGCGGGAGAGGTCTCGCCGTACGGCGGCGCGTGCGGTGACGTCGAGCGCGGCGAGTGGTTCGTCGAGCAACAGCAGTCGCGGTTGGATCGCGAGGGCGCGAGCGAGCGCGACGCGTTGCGCTTGGCCTCCGGAGAGCTCGGCCGGCTTGGCGTGCTTCTGCTCGCCGAGACCGACCTGTTCCAGCAGCTCCGCAGCGACGCGGTTGGCGGCGGCGCGGCGAATGCCGCGGCTGCGGAGCCCGAACGCGACGTTGTCGATCGCGTCGAGGTGCGGGAACAAGAGGTAGTCTTGGAACACGACGCCGATCGGGCGGCGTTCGGGCGGCACGAAGATGCGCTCGCCGTCGTCGATGACCTGATCGTCGAGTCGGATGCATCCAGAGTCGATCGGCAGGAGCCCTGCGACCGCGCGGAGCAAGGTCGTCTTGCCGGCGCCGTTGGGGCCGAGGACCGCGACTGTCTCCGCGTCGCGGGCTTCGAGGTCGATGGCGAGGTCGAGGCTCCCGAGCCGAAGTTCGATGTGAGCGGTCAGCCCCATGCGCTGCCCAGCCATCGATCACGCAGGAGCGCGAGGACGGCGATGCACACGGCGAGCAGGACGAGGCTGAGCCCGATCGCGACGCGCGGGTTGGTCTCCAACAACAGGTACACAGCCAACGGAGTCGTTTGAGTACGGCCCTGGATGTTGCCGGCGAAGGTGATCGTGGCGCCGAACTCGCCGAGTGCCCGCGCCCACGTGAGCAACGCGCCCGCGACGAGCCCGGGCTTGATGAGCGGCAACGTCACGCGGCGGAAGACGGCGAGCTGTGACGCACCGAGGGTGGCGGCAGCGTCTTCATAGCGCCGGTCCATCGCTCGTAGCGCAGCTTCGACTGTGATGACAAGGAAGGGCATCGCCACGAAGGTCTCGGCCATGACTGCACCCGCCGTCGAAAAGGTGAGCTGGATGCCGAACCAGTCATACAGCAACCGCCCGGCGAGACCCTGCCGCCCGAACGCATAGAAGAGCCCGACACCGCCAACGACCGGCGGAACCACCATCGGCAGCAACACGAGCGCGCGGACCAGGGACTTGCCAGGAAACGGCTGGCGTGCGAGCACCCACGCCAGCGGCACACCGAACACGACGGCGAGGAACGTCGCCCACAGCGAGCAGACCATCGAGAGGCGCAGCGCCGCGCGGGCCTGCGGCTCGGACAGGTCGTCCCACAACGATCTCCATGGGACTTCGCGGATCAGCCCGACCAGCGGTAGAGCGAGGAACGCGAACGCGATGAGGGCGACGAGCACCAGCAACCAGGGCGCCCGCCGCCCTCGCCCGCTCACGAGGGAGGAAGGAACCCGAAAGACCGGAGCGTCGACTGCCCTTCCGCCGACAGCACGAACTCGATGAACGCCTGCACCGTGTCCTGCTCGCCCGACGCCTTCAGACCGGCGATCGGGTACGTCGCGATCACGTTCTGCTCTGTCGGGATCTCGACGGTCGCGACGTCCGAAACCGCAGACTTCGCGTCGGTCACGTAGACGATCGCGGCGTTCGCATCGCCGTTCGTCACCGACCCGAGCGTCGCAGCGACATCGACCCCACGCGTGATCGAGCTCTCAGGGATCGTCACCGCCGCATTCTGCAACGCCTCCGCCGCGTACTTCCCGCACGGCACGTCTACACCGCACAACGCGATCGTCCCTGCGTTCGCGAGATCCGCGAGCGACTGGACGTTCATGGGGTTGCCGGGCTTGGTAACGATGATCAGCCGATTCCGGGCGAACACCTCAGGCGTGCCCGACACAAGATCCTTGTCCTGCAGCTTCTGCATGTTCGCCTCGTCAGCCGGCGCGAACCCATCAGCCGGCGCACCCTGCTCGATCTGTGCCTCCAACGTCGACGACGAACCGAAGTTGAACGTCACCTTCGCGTCCGGGTTCGCCTCCTGGAAGGCCTCGGCGATCTGCGTGAAAGCACCAGTCAACGAAGTCGCCGCCGAGACAGTGATCGCACCGCTCGCCTTCGCCGCCGTAGCCGCCGAGGTCGACGACGACGTGTCCGAGCTCGAGTCGTTCGAGTCGTCTCCGCACGCCGGTGCGACTAGGCCGAATGTGACTACTAGCAGCAGCCAGAGTCTCACGAACTTGCGCACCGATTCCTCCACTTGTGCCTACGGTCAGCCGACCGGTGGCACCTCGATGATCACGCTGGTCGACTTCACCGCCGCGACCGCCAGGTCGCCCACCACGAGCCCGAGCTCGTCCGCTGCTTCGCGGGTCATCATCGACACGAGACGATGCGGGCCCGACTGCAGCTCGATGATCGCCGTCAGCTTGTCGCGCCGAACCGCTGTGACCAGGCCCGCGAATCGGTTGCGCGCCGACTGCACCATGCCCTGCGGCTCACCTTGCGGCGCCTGCTCGGCGAGAAATCGGGCCAGGTCCTTGCCATCGATGTGGCGATGCCCGCCAGCGGTGCGTGTCGTCTTCAGCCGCCCATCGTCGGCCAGCCGCCGCACGGTGTCGACACTCACACCCAGCAGCTCCGCCGCTTGACCCGCCCGAAAAGACGCCACTGCGGCAATCTAGCCCGACAAACCGAGGATCTTCATGCCAACCGTCATTGGAATACAGCAAATGCGATGCTGTTGCATTGTTTGGTCATGGCTCGCGTTAAGCCGAACGGCCGGGCCTTCGGATCAGACGAGACGCTCTTCGGACTCCGACGCGATCGGGAACACGGCAACGCAACAGTGCCCCGCAGACCATGTTTCGCCGAGAGTTTGCCCGCCGGTGGCATCGGCGCGGATCTTGAATGGTGCAACCTTGAAGCAGCAGCCGCCGGGTTCGCCGTCGCGAAATCCAGGCAGTTCACCCTGCGTAGGGCGGTGCGCCGTGGAGCTGGTGCCGCTGTCAGCCCTGGCACTCGTAAGGAAGGCGGCCCTGGTCTGCAGCACCGCGGCGCCGCCGGCGACGGCCACCGGGAGCTGTGACCAGTAGCCGACGGGGACCGACCAGCCCTGATCGGATCTCACGGTGTGCTGTTGGAGCCCATTCGTGAGTCTCGAAAGAGGATCACATTCACCGCGCTCGCCGCGCCCGACGAGCGGCCGCCCGAATGCTCAACCGGACCGAGATCGTCCGTCCCATGCTCAGGTGGAGCCGATCGAAAGGAGCGACACGATGGAGGACGCGCGCCACGGGTTGCGCAGATTCCTCGACAGCAATCGCCAGGCGACATCGCTGGCGCCGAGTTGAGCGCCGCGCACCGTCGCGAGAGCACATTAGGTCACCATCCCGGAGTCGTCTGTATCGCGCGCCGTCTCTTCGCGCGACAAGCGCCGGCCACGGGCACGCAGATTGCCCGCTCGGGAGCGTCTTTGCCGAAAGGCCCGCTCCTCATCCGGACCAAGAGGAGATCACGTGAGCCGATCATGTTCCCCGGGTCTGGTCGATGACGAGCACGTCGCCCGTCGTGTGCGTCGATTGCCATAACGAGCTCAGAGTGGGCATGATGCGCTCGTGGACGTTCCTCGCACTCGATGCGCGGTGGCGAGCGGAGGTGTTCGCGTCGCCTACCAGGTCGTCGGTGAAGGACCGCTGGACTTGGTGTGTGTTCCTTCGATGGGTTCGCACCGCGAACCGGAGGAGATCGTGACCGACAAGGCTCCCGCGCTCGCCCGCGCGATCACCGAGCTGTTGCCGGGAACGGTTCATGACACGACGCAGTATGCGAACAATCGGATCGAGTGCGACCATGGCCCGTTCAAAGCGCGGCTTCAACGATGCGTGGCCTGAAACGAGATCGGACCGCGAGCGTCGTGATGCGCGGGCATGCGCTGATGCAGAACATCCGACGCGGCCATTACGAACTCGGCGTGGACGCGCGGCCAGACCATCGAGTTGCTGACGCATTCAGCGAACTCGCCCGCACGATCTAATCCGCAGGCCGACCGCTTCGCTCGACGCGGGTCGCGACCAGACAATGCAACAGTGCCGCGGCAGTATGGCCTCGCGAGCGGACGCTGCGTCTCGCTCGATTGCTCAGGCTAAGAAGTGGACCCGCCCGCCCACCATTGCGGGCCAGGCGTTGGCGGCGGAGGCGGCTGGCGACGCGCGTGGCCACGGTGAAGGTCTCGCAATACCCCGACCTCTGCGATGTGATGTACATGCTCGGTCAGCATCGACGTGACGAGGTGCACGATAGGTAGCGACTCACCCCAATGCGCCGGGCGCAACTCGAAGACCGACACGTCGTCGAGCGCATCGACGGCGCTGGCGAAACTGTCTTGCGCGTTCTGCAGCCACGTCAGACCGCCAGGAGCATCACCGGGTACATCGAAGTCACGAAGCCTGGGCCGTTCGTCGCCGAACGTCCACTCGCGGTAGATGTCTGTCCACGCGGCCAGATGAATGACTCGCCATGCGATCGTGGGCACCGGTACAGGCTCAGTAGGCGGCCAGCCGTCCTCACAGATGAACTCACCTCTTCCCCAACCGTGGACGAGCTGCGCTCGTCGCCGGACGGACCAACACAAGGGCGTCGGCTCCCAGAAGTATTCGTCGTCGTCGAGGTCCTCAAGCACCCACCGCGCGTTCACCCACGCGTGTCGCAACTGAGCCTTCAAAACATCGGCCGCTGAAGGCAGCGTCATATGTGCAAGGTACGTCAGCCGATTCGGTGAAGCCATAGGGCGCCGATCGGCAGATCGGGCGCAACTACGCCCAGGCTGCTCCGCGCCCAAGGAAGAGCGTCGTGTCATCGACGAAGCAGAGCCGATCGCCATCGGGATCGACGCAGTAGAACGATCGCTCGCCCCAGGGCCGAGTCTCGATCGTCGAGAGGCGACCGGCTCCAGCTGTCTTGGCGCGCTCGTGCACGGCGTCAAGTTCGTCTGTCGCGAAGTAGAGGTTCTCCGGCGTTGCTTGGAAGGGTCCTAGGGGCTCCACCTTCCAGTCGATAAGCGCCACGATCACCTCTCCACAGTGGAAGTAGAGGCGGCTCGGAACGGTGTCGTCGGCATTGACCCCAAGGACCGCCTCGTAGAAGCGTCGCGAAGCGTCGATCTGAGACGCCGGGACTGCAGTGCGGAATACGCGCATTAGGTTCTCCCTCGCTTACGGCCAGGCCCGACGCGAGCGGGAGCGTCTCTTTCCGAAAGGCCCGCTCCGTGTGGCGCCCCATCGATGCGAGCATTGTGCCGACCGCTCTCGGCAGCTTCGCGTCGGAACTCGTTGGGACGCCGTACTCAACAGCTTCGAGTCGTAGGCGACCGTACGGCGCACAGAACTGCCGATCCGCGTGCGCGGCTCGTCCCGCGGGCGGCGCACAGATCTGCGCACATAACAACGTCTCACCGAGCCGGCGAACTGGGACACCGTGTGGTCGTGGTTGAGGATGCGTGTTCTGGGACGCCCTTACCGGCCGTCCGCGGGGTCTTCTACGCTTCGGTAGGTGACATTGGCGCGGTTTTCGGTGGACCTGATCGCCGATCCGGTGCCGGGCGATGAGCTGCACCGGCTGCTGGCAGGCGCGCGCTCGGCTCCGGTCCTTGCGGAGGCGAGCCTGCTCGGGATCCCGGCCCGAGTGATCGCACGCTTCGATGCGCTCAAGGCGTTCTTCACCAACGACGAGCAGTTCCCCGGCGGCGCGTCCTATCAGTTCATGGTCGAACCGGCCGTCGGTCCGACGTTCATCTCGATGGACGGCGCCGAACATGATCGGTTCCGTCGGCTCGCGACGCCGGCATTCCGATCGCAACGCGTGACCCGCTGGGTCGAGGACGAGCTGGTACCGCTCGCGCATGAGATCGTCGACCGTTTCGCGGACCAAGGCGCAGCCGATCTCGTGACGTCGTTCTCATCGGTACTGCCCCTGTGGGCGATCTCCCGCAGGCTCGGACTTCCAATGGGCAGCGAAGACCGTCAACGGATCTGGACTGCTGCACTGCTGTCACATCCGGTCGATCCGACCGGCGCCGCGGTCGCGAAGCAAGAAGTGTTCGAGTTCCTCGCGCCCATCCTCGACCAGCGCCGCCGCGAGCCGGGCGATGACGTGCTCTCACACCTGCTCGATCACGAACACGACGGCGCTCGCATGACCGACGAGCAGATCATCAACCACATTCGCCTGCTCTACGTCGTCGGGGCCGCGACCACCTCGGACGGGTTGAGCAGCCTCCTGTACCACGTACTCACACGACCCGAACTGCTCGCACGGGCCGCCGACGGACCCGAGGTGTGCGAGCGGCTCGTGGTCGAGTCCCTGCGTTACGAATCACCCGTCGCGGTATTGCCGAGGGTTGTCGCGAACGCGGGCGTAATCGACGAGACCGAGCTCCCGGCCGGTTCGCTCGTCCTGTGTGCGATCGCGGGCGCGAACCGTGACCCCGAAATGTTCCCGGACCCAGATCGCTTTGACCCCGACCGCGACCTACGCGAGACCCTCACGTTCGGGTTCGGCTCGAAGTTCTGCCCCGGCGCACATCTCGCTCGCCGCCAGATGACCGCCGCGCTCCACGTCCTCGTCTCGCGGCTCCCGAACCTCCGGCTGGTCGAAGCGACCGAACCCACCGGCGGCATCCTCCGCTCGTGCCGTCAGCTCCGGGCGACCTGGGACACCGCATAACCGGCACCGCGAACGCCCACTGCTGGCGATCGGGGATACGCCCGCCTCCGTCGTTCGGGGACGCGTCTTCGGGGAGAGTTCGTTCCGGCTCGGTAGCGTTCGGCGATGCCCGTGCATAGCCAGGAGTCGTATCCGCTGCCGGACGACCCCGCGCTGGGCGAGGTGGCGAGGGCCGACTTCGGAACCGGTTACTCCTCACTCGCCGTGCTGGCGGAACTCCCCATCGACACCTTGAAGATCGACAAGCGCTTCATTGACAACATCGCTCGCACCGACGAAGGCCGCGGCTTCGTTCAAGCAATCATGCATCTCGCACGGACTCTCCACCTCCACACCGTCGCCGAAGGCGTCGAAGGTCACGAACAAGAATCCGCACTCACCCAACTCGGCTGCACTCACGTCCAGGGTTACCTCCACTCGCCACCTGTTCCCGCCGATCGCGTCGCTGAGTATCTCGAACGGAACTCAGAGCGCTACGCCGAATGCACGTAGCTGCCACCCCAGAACGGCTCGAGGTACGACCTCGCTGCTGATCTCGGGATGCTCGGCGTGGTGCATCAGATCGAACGCCTCGACCTCGTAGCGCAGTGAGGCCGGAAGCCTTCGACACCTGCGCGTCGCGCGCGACCGCGGGCGCTACACCGCGACGTCGAGGCGAGCCGTGTAGCCCGAGGCCGGATCGCCGCTCATGGTCGCGAGTTGAAGCACGCCGCCGTCGTCGGCGAACACGTTGTCGCTCTCGAGCGAGAGCTGAGACAGACTTGCCGCGCTGTTGCCGTAGCGGTTGTCGGCGTACACGGACTCGCTCGCGTCGGCCGGGAACGCGAGCTGCGATGTCGCGACCACGGCGCCGCCGCCCGTCGCGCTCGCCACGTCGGAATACACCTCGAAGTGCATATGTGGCCAGCGCCCCGGGTAGCAGCCGGGGAACACCGACGTGAAGCGCACGACGCCGTCGTCGTCGGCGACCTGCACGCCGCGGAGGTAGTTCTGGTCCGCGAGCCCGTCGGAGTAGAGCGAGTAGCCGCCGGTGGCGTCGCAGTGCCAGGCGTACATCGCCGCGCCGGGCAGCGGCGTGCAGCCATCCGCGGCGACGAGGCGGAACTCGACTTCGAGCGGGACACCGTCGGCCGTCCCCGACATCCCCGCGAAACTCGAAGTGATGTCGCGCCGCACCACACCGTCTTGCGAGAGCACATCAGGTCCGTTCGAACCATCGCCTGGGAACGGCCCCGCGGTCTCGACCGGAACTGCCTCACAGTCGGACCTCGAGCTGCCCGCGGCCGCAGAATCACCCGAACTCGTCGATCCGGTCGACGCGCCCGTCGCGCCCAAGGTCGACGCGCCCGAGGAAGCGCTCGACCCGTTCGAGTCACTCCCACATGCAGCGAGCAAGGCCGCGACGCCGACGCCGCCAAACGTGGTCAGCGCCGCGCGCCGTGAAATCGCATCGGACATCAGGTTCTCCTTCGAGCCAGGACGGGCCGTGACGAAGGTCGCCGCGTGCATCTTCGCGGCCGCCTGTTCGTCGAGGTCGGCACGCCCGAACGATCGCCGGACTGCCGGCGCGGCTCCGCGGCGGACGTGAGCGCAGACTCGTTTTCGATCAGCCGCATTTCATCCGATTTCATCATGCTGCGCCACGCGGAGTTGCCGAATTCGGTCTCAGCGTGTAGTTGTTCCCCCTTAGGGGAGGTCGCACGCTGGAGGTGTTCAGTCAGCTGGCGGGGTGAACGCGTTCTCGCGATCGTGTGACGCGCCGCGTTGGGGGGAGATTCGGTGGGCGCGAATCACGGTCGTGCGCGTGTTTTCGATTTCAGGTCCGCAGCTTTCGCGCTCGCGTTGTTGGCTGGTGCCGGCCTGGTCGGTGCCAGTCTGATTAGTGGGAGCCCGACCAGTGCCGGCCGGACCGACGAATTCGACGCTCGAGGAGGTTCGAGTCGGGTTCCGGCCAGCGCAGGAGGCGGCGGCTTCGACACAAGCTTCGCCGTGGGCGACGACGTGACAACGTCATTCGGTGTGGTTGCGGTCGAGCACGCGACCGCGATCAGCGGACTGCAGCAGGACGAGATCAGCGGAGGGCACGCCGCCGCCAACCTCGTTGAGCCAGGTTCGATCGAGGTTCGCGTCGGCGCGACCATCACGAACCTCTCGTCGAACGTATTGCCGTTCGCGGTCGGCCAGTTCGAGCTGCTCGACCGCGACGGCAACGTCGTCCCGCTGAGTCGCGTCCCGCAACTGCCGAGCGAACTGCAACCGAGCGCATCGCTCGAGATGGTGCTCGGATTCGTGACGACCACGCAGGCTCGTCCGTTCACGGTCCGGTTCGCCGACCCGTTCTCCGACACGACCCGCGCGATCGGGCTCGGGACCGTCGGGTGTGAGGTCAACAGCGGGTCGGGACGCCCGCTCCCCCACGACGCCGGATGCAGCACGGTCTCGGTCACGGGCGACCACGGCGTCCGGCACGAACCGCGCCGAACCGGACATCAGGCGGTCGCGCCGAGCGCTGAACCACTCGCCGTCGGCACAGAACTCGCCGCGACACCGTCGCGAACCTCTGCGTTACACGTCTGGGGACTCGCGCTCATCGTCGCGGGAATATTCACGGTCGCGGCGTCCCTTCGGGGATCGTTTCGACGATCGACCAGGAGAGGCGCGCCGCGGCACGCGCACGATCCACTCGGCACGGTTGTTCGCCGGTTACGGACGGCAGTGATCGGTCTCTGCCTCGGCGCGTTCGTGACCAGTGGAGTCGTGACGACGAGTTCCGGAGGTGCCGGCGCGCTCACTCCCGGCCTGTGCCCGAACGGCGCCGCGTTGCGCCAATACGACGTGCGAGCGATCTCAGTCGACATCCCGCTCAATCGCTACGGCGACCACGATCCGCTCGGCATCATGTATGCGTTGTCGAGCGAAGTGCCGGCGATTCGCGCTCAGGAGGCAAGCGGCGACGTGACGCCGGGACTCGGCGAAGACCCGATCCAGCCGCTCGTCATCCGCGCCAACGAAGGTGACTGCGTCGAGATCACGCTCCATAACGACGCGGGGCGTGGATCGCTCGGTCTCTCGATCGACGGATTGCCGTCGGACGCCTCTGGTGACGAGGTCGGCGACAATGGCAACAGCGAAGTCCTTCCAGGCGCGTCACGCAGTTACACGTACGAAATTCCCAACGATCCGGCGCTGGAGGGAACGCACTACTTGCACCCCGGACCCGGCCATCGCAACCTGGTCGATCACGGCTTGTTCGGCGCGCTCGTCGTCGAACCTCCTGCTTCGACGTGGAGGTCCCAGGTCGACAGCCGCCAGATCCAGTCGGGCTGGGCCGCGATCATCGCGCCGGGCAACGGCGATCCCGCCTTCCGCGAAAACGTGAAGATTGTGCACGAGGTCGGAAACGAGAGCGAGACCATCATCGGCGCGAACGGCTTGCCGCTTCCGACCGTCGACCCGACGACCGAGGCCTACCGACCCGGCTCCCGCGCCTTCAATTATCGCGCCGAGCCATTCATGAATCGCTTGCTCGCCCAACCCAACGCGAAGTCGCACGCCTACTCGACGACCAAGTTCGGAGATCCCGCCACCATCGTGGCCAAAGGCTACGTCGGCGAGCCGACAAAGTTCCGCGTGCTGCACGCGGGGGCCGAGGTCTTCCACGTCTACCACCTGCATGGTGGGGGCGACCGGTGGCGCCTGAACCCCGAAGCCGATCCGACCCACGACTACGCCAACACGGGCCTACAGAAGCAGCCTGTCGAGGCATCCCTGTCACAACGCGTCGATGCCGTCAGCACCGGACCCGGAGAGAGCTTCAACGCCGAGATCGAAGGCGGCGCGGGTGGCGTCCAACAGGCCGCCGGCGACTTCCTGTTCCATTGCCACATCGCCGAGCACTACCCGTCGGGCATGTGGGGCCTCTGGCGCGTGTTCGACACCCGCCAGCCCGGTGTTGCACCCATCTCCGAGGCGACCGCCCCACCCCTGCCCGTGACCTCCGATCAACTCATCGGGCGCACCATGCCCGGTGGCGTCACGCTCACCGCAGCGAACCTCGCGCAATGGATCAATCCTCAACTCCCCCCACGAGGTGTTCCGGTCGACTCCGAGGATGCCACCGTCTGGGACTGGACGACGACCACCATTGCCGGCAATCCGAGGTACCTGGGCGAGCCTGAACAGACAACCAGCCTTCCGCCCGGCTTCGTCGACGGCGTCGCCGGACATCCCGGCTCGTTCCCGGGAGACCAGTTCGTCGGCACGCGACCCGCGATTTTGTTCAATCCGACCAACGGCCGACCCGCGTTTCCGCTCTTGCGACCTCACTCGCTGCACCGACCACCGTTCGCGCCAAACGAACATTCGGGCGCGCCGTGGCTCGGCGAGACAGGCAACACGACCTCTCCGGGCGTCGACCCGTGGGCGAACCGACCCGACGGGTTATGCCCGAGCACCGCACCCGTGAAGCAGTTCAACATCGTCGCGATCAACGTGCCGGTTCCGGTCACGTCCACCCAGAGCGACGCGGCGGGAGGGATCTTCACCCTCGCCCAGGACAAGGCCGCGATCCTCGGCGGTACGAAACCGGTCGAGCCGCTTGCGATCCGCGCCAACGTCGGCGACTGCGTCGATGTCATCCTCTCGTCTGAGTTGCAGGACGCGCTCGCATTCGACGGCTTCAGCAAGGTCGAGATGCACATCCATCACGTTCAGTTCGACCCCCAGGGATCCGACGGCACGGCCGCGGGACTCAACTTCGAACACTCGATTCGTCCGTACGCGGCGACCGACACGCAACTCGCCGCGCCCGCGGCGATCGGCGCGACATCGGTTCAGGTGCAGGCACTGAGGCCGAGATACCGACCGGGCGTCGCGATCGCTATCGGTCTCGGTCACGACAGCGTCGAGAACGGGACAATCGCGTCGGTGAACGCGGCGACCAACACGATCACGCTCACCGAACCGTTACAGCATGCACACGCAATCGGCGAAGGTGCCGGGACCGAGTTCGTCCGCTACCGCTGGTATGCCGACGGGCTCCTCGACAACATCTTCTGGCACGACCACGTTGACGGAATCCACGGATGGGGCCATGGCTTCGTTGGCATGTTCATCGTCGAGCCGCGTGGCTCGACCTACACCGATCCTGCGACAGGCCTTCCCCTCAAGAGCGGGACCCTCGCCGACATCCACTACAACCCGGTTGCGTTGCCGGGTGGTGGCACCTCCGCGCCGCTCGCGCCTGGCCTGGTTGACGGCGACTTTCGCGAGTTGGTCCTGTGGACAATTGACGACAGCCCGGTAACGGATTCGACGATCAATCTCCGCGCCGAGCCTTTCGCCGGCCGCGGCGCCGATCCTTCGTTGTGGTTCAGCTCCTACCGATGGGGTGATCCCCGCACGCCACTGCTGCGTGCGTATCCAGGAGACAGCGTCGTTCTGCGCACTGTGCACGTCGGCCCGACGATCGACAGTCTGCGCGTCGACGGCCACCGGTTCCACGTCGAGAACCGCGCACGGGACGCAGTGACGGGTCAACGCTGGTCACGCGTGACCGACACCATGCAGGCCGGCGTGTCAGAACGCTTCACGCTGATCCTCGACGGCGGGGCCGGTGGGCCATCGCGCGCGCCAGGCGACTACCTGTACCACAACGGTGTCTCTCGCCGATTCCGTCAGGGCGCGTGGGGAATCATGCGCGTGCTCCCCGCGACCAGCGCCACCCTTCAGCCGCTCGCCAACAACGCCGCACCCGGCGGCAGCTACACCGCGCCCAGTGTCACGGGCACGCGCCCACCGGCGCTGAGCGACGCGGGCAACCCGTGCCCAGCCGCGGCGTACGCGGCACGAAAGTCGTTCGCGGTGAGTGCGGTCCGATTCCCGAACTCGACTGGCCTATCCAACCGCGTCAACTATGCGTATGTCCCGACATCGCAGGCCGCCGCCGCGCAGCTCGGCGGCGTGAGCAACCCGTACGTTCTCCATGTCAACCGCGGTGACTGCATCGAGATCAACTTCCGGAACGACAGCAATCTGCCGCACGCCGGATTCAGCGTGGGCGAGCTCTCGAAATCGGCAGGTTCTTCCGGTGTCAACGTCGGTTGGAACGAGGAGCAGACCGTCGCGCCCGGCGAGACTCGCGACTACGTGTTCTATGCCGACGAGGTTTCGATCGAGGCCGCGCTCGTGTCTGATCCAGGAAGCGAGAGCATCGATCCCGAGGAACCACTCGTCCATCCGGTGGCTGCGAAGAACGGCCTCTACGGCGCGATCGTCGTACACGAGGCCGGCGCGACCTTCACCAATCCTGTGTCGGGATTCCCCACCACCCTCGGTACCATCGTGGACGTACATCTTGGCGCGGAGAGCTACCGCGACGCGACGCTGCTCCTGGCGGACGACGACGTGCGCCTCGGCAATGACTTCATGCCGTACCCGGTCGACGCCCAGAACGACCCGATGGTCAACTATCGCCAGGGTTCGCTCCGCACCAACAGTTTCGCTGGCGATCCGGGCACTCCGATCGTGCGCGCGTACGCGGGGGATCCGGTGAAAATCCATGTGCTGGCCGCACCCGGCTCCGAACAACCGCACGCGTTTCACATCAGTGGTCACAGCTGGTTACGCGATCCCTACCTCGAGTTCAGCGAGCCGGGAGGTGAAGTCGCTCACTCACAGGAACTGAGCACGCAGATGGTCGCGCCGAATAGCGGAATCGACATCCACCTGATCGAAGGCGCGGGCGGTCGTCACCACCAAGTCCGTGACTATTGGTACGGCGACCTACGCCGGCCGTTCGCCGAGGGCGGTATGTGGGGACTGCTGCGCGTGATGTCCGATACGGCGTGTCCCATCCATGCGCTTCCGACACGGACGTGCGCGGGTGCGCCCGGCGGGACACACGCGCCGGTATTCGCCGCGGACCTCGCCAACCGAACCGACTCCGAGGGAAGCGCTATCTCGCTTTCGGCAGCGGCGACGGACGTTGACGGCGATGCCCTCGTCTACGCCGCGACCGGTCTGCCACCGGGTCTCTCAATCGATCCGTCGAGCGGGCTCATCACAGGTCTCCTCCCGTTCACAGCCGCCGGGAGCTACAACGTGGCGATCACGGTGCGGGACGGGCCACTCGTCGACGCGACCGACACCTTCACCTGGACCGTCTCGAATACGAACCGAGATCCGCTGTTCGGGCAGGACCTCCTGGACCGAACGGACGCCGAGGCGGACAGCATCTCGATTTCGTCGGCCGCGACCGATCCTGACCTCGAGGTGCTCACGTACTCCGCGACGGGTCTTCCGGACGGCGTGAGCATCAACAGTGCGACCGGCCTCATCTCGGGCACGCTCACGTTCGCATCTGCAGGTCTGCACAATGTGGCGATCAGGGCCACCGACACCGCGGGTGGCGAGGCCACGGACACGTTCACATGGACCGTCACCAACGTCAACCGCGAGCCGACCTTCAATCAGGACCTCGGCAATCGATCGACGGGCGAGGGGAACGCAGTCTCGCTCTCAGCGGCCGCCACCGACCTCGATGGCGATCCGCTGACCTACGCCGCGACGAACCTGCCACTCGGCCTCACGATCGACACGTCGACCGGACTCATCACCGGGACGGTGTCGTACGTGGCCGCGGCCAACAGTCCGTACAGCGTCACGATCACTGTCCGCGACGGCGCCACGATCGACGCGACCGACAGCTTCGTTTGGACGGTGACGAACGCGAACCACGACCCCGTGTTCAACCAGAACCTGCCGGATCGAAGCGACGGCGAGGGTGTCACGATCTCGCTGTCCGCGGCCGCCACCGACCTCGATGGCGATCCGCTGACCTACGCCGCGACGAACCTGCCACCCGGCCTCACGATCGACACGTCGACCGGACTCATCACCGGGACGTTGCCGTTCACCGCGGCCGGCCTGTACAGCGTGACGATCACCGTCCGCGACGGCGTCCTCGTCGACGCTACCGACGCGTTCGTGTGGACCGTGACCAACACGAACCGCGAACCCACGTTCAACCAGAATCTCGGCAATCGGACCGACAGCGAGAACGCTTCCGTTTCGTTGTCGGCGTCCGCGACGGACCCAGACGGCGATCCGCTGACCTATGCCGCGACCGGGCTCCCCGCCGGATTGTCGATCAACCCGACGACGGGCCTCATCCAAGGAACCCTGTCCTTTGCGTCCGCCGGTACACACGGCGTCGTTGTCACGGTTCGCGATGGCCCCACGATCGATGCGGCTGACTCGTTCACATGGACCGTGCTCAACGTCAACCGCGAGCCGACCTTCGACCAGGACCTGGGCGACCGCGCGACCGTCGAGGGCAGCGCAGTGTCGTTGTCAGCGTCGGCAACCGACCCTGACGGCGATGCGTTGATGTACGCGGCTACGGGCCTTCCTGCAGGTCTTGCGATCAACACGTCGACCGGATTGATCTCGGGTACCGTCGCGTTCACCGCAGCCGGGACACACACCGTGTCGATCACCGTCCGCGACGGCGTAACCGTCGACGCCACCGACACGTTCACCTGGACGATTATCGACACGCCCGGCGCCCCGACCGCAATCAGCACGCTCCCCGGCAACGCGCAGGCGACGGTGCTGTGGCTCGCGCCGACGACGAATGGCGGCTCGCCGATCACCGGCTACATCGTGACCCCGTTGATCGGCTCTACGGCACAGACGCCGCGTACGTTCAACAGCACCGCCACCACTCAGGTCATCACCGGTCTCACGAACGGGACGACGTACACGTTCCAGGTGCGAGCATTCAACGTGAACGGTGTCGGTCCGCCTTCGGGCAATGCAGGGTCAGTCACGGTTGGTACGCCGCTGAACCCGACGAATCCGAAGGCCGTGCCCGGCAACGCCGCGGCGACCGTTTCCTGGACCGCACCCACGACCAACAACGGTGCCGCCATCACCGGCTACCGCGTCACGCCCTACATCGGCACGACCGCACAAACCACCGTGACCGTCGGCACCGCACTCAGCACCACCATCACCGGCCTCACCAACGGCACCGCGTACACCTTCAAGATCGCGGCAATCAACAGCCGCGGCACCGGACCACAATCCGGCGCATCCGTAGCAATCACCGTCGGCGCACCACTGAACCCGACGAACCCGAGAGCCGTACCCGGCAACGCCGCGGCGACCGTTTCCTGGACCGCACCCACGACCAACAACGGTGCCGCCATCACCGGCTACCGCGTCACGCCCTACATCGGCACGACCGCACAAACCACCGTGACCGTCGGCACCGCACTCAGCACCACCATCACCGGCCTCACCAACGGCACCGCGTACACCTTCAAGATCGCGGCAATCAACAGCCGCGGCACCGGACCACAATCCGGCGCATCCGCAGCAATCACCGTCGGCGCACCACTCGCACCCACGGGCGCAAGCGCCCTCGCTGGTCCGTCGGCGGGACGCGCAACCGTGAGTTGGCTCGCGCCTTCCTCGAACAATGGCGCCGCGATCACCGGCTATGTGGTGACGCCGTATCTCGCTGGCGTGGCGCAGACACCGACAACGTTCTCGAGCACGGCAACGAGTCAACAGATCACCGGGTTGAGCTCGGGAGCGTCGTACACATTCAAGGTCGCGGCCGTCAACAGCCGCGGCACCAGCCCCGAATCGACGGCGACGAACGCCGTCGTCGTGCCGTAGCCGCGCCGCGGCGCGGCGCGCGGGCGGGCGGGCGCTGGGAGTGGGACGACGTTCAATCAAACTCCCGATCCCGACCCGAGGGCGCCGCGTTCGATTCACAGCCATTGACACCCATATCGCGCGAAGGCGAATCGAGTGCGTTTTGTGCCATACGTGCAGCAGCGCAATGGCCGGGCGAGCGTAGATTGAGTGCATTCGAACCAGCGGCGCCGACCGGCCGAAGCCGGCGCCTTCGACACTTTGGGGAACATCATGCGCGGACACGCCATCTTCGCCGCGAACTCGCCGACGAGTTCTTCAGCGCGGACACCGGAGTCACCCGGAACTCAGCAACCATCCCGATCGCCCCGCTCGACACGGCTCTCGGGATGGCGAGGGTCTGCCTCGTTCCTGCTGCGGCTGACGGCGGCCGTCGCACTGGGTAGCGCCGGCCTTGTCGTCGCCGCCGTGCCTGCGCACGCCGCGACCGCACCCGACCCGCCGACGATCGGTACCGCGACCGCGGGTGCGGCATCGGTGAGCGTCGCGTTCACACCTCCCCTCAACGACGGCGGCGATCCGATCACGAGCTATACCGCGACGTGCGCGTCGAGCAACGGCGGCGGCCCTGGAGTCGCATCCGCTGCGGCGAGCCCGATCGTGGTCGGCTCGCTCACCAACGGCCGTACCTACACGTGCGCCGTGACGGCGACCAACGGGATCGGCACGAGCGCGCCGTCGACCGCGTCGAACGCGGTGATCCCCGCGACCGTCCCTGGCGCGCCAACGATCGGCACGGCAACCGCGGGTCAATACTCCGCGGCGGTGACGTTCACCGCGCCCGCCGCGACGGGCGGACTCCCGATCACGGGCTATACCGCGACGTGCATCTCGAGCAACGGCGGCGCAATAGGGTCGGTATCAGGCGGGTCGAGTCCGATCACGGTGACCGGTCTCACCAACAGCAAGACCTACACCTGTTCGGTCACTGCATCGAACGCCGTCGGCACGGGCACCGCGTCCGGCGCGTCCAGCGCGGTCACGTTGCCGACGACGGTGCCCGACGCGCCGGCGATCGGTACCGCCACGTCGGGCGCCTCGTCCGTGTCGGTCGCGTTCACGCCGGGCAACGACGGCGGCAGCAGCGTCACCGCATTCACTGCGACGTGTGTGTCGTCGAACGGTGGCGCGACGGGACTCGCGTCGGGCGGCGCGTCTCCGATAGTGGTGGGATCGCTCACGAACGGCCGCACCTATACCTGCACCGTCTCCGCGACCAACGCGGTCGGCACGAGCGCGCCATCCGCTGCGTCGAACAGTGTGGTGCCGGCGCGCCGACCCAACCCACCGGTCATCGGCACCGCAACCGGAGTGCTCGGCGGTGTCGACGTCGCGTTCAGCCCGCCGTCGAGCGATGGTGGGAGTCCGATCACCTCCTACACCGCGACGTGCATCTCATCCGACGGTGGCGTGCCCGGATCGACCTCGGGCGCGTCCAGCCCGATCGTCGTCAGCGGTTTGAGCGCCGGTAAGACCTACACATGTTCGGTCACCGCGACGAACGCGGTCGGGACGAGCAGCGCCTCGGCCGCGTCGAACCCGGCAACGCCGACGGTGACGGCACCCGACCCGCCGACCATCGGAGTCGCCACGCTCGGCAACAGCACCATCTTCGTGGCGTTCACGCCGGGCAACGACGGCGGCGCTGCGGTGAGCACGTTCGATGCGACCTGCCTCTCGTCGAATGGCGGCGATCCCGGCTCGGGGAGTGGCGCGTCGAGCCCGATCCCGGTGACTCCGGTCACGACGGGTGCGACGTACACGTGCACCGTGACCGCGACGAACGAGACGGGAACGAGCGCACCCTCGGCCGCGTCGAATGCAGTCGTCGCGGTCGCCAATCCGGGTCCGCCGCAGAACGTCATCGGCACCCGCGGCGATGGCTCGGTGACCCTCAGCTTCGATCCACCCCTCAGCGACGGCGGTCACCCTGTGACCGCTTACACCGCGGTGTGCACACCGAGTGGACCCGGCGCCGCCGGGCAGACGTCGGGCGCTTCGAGCCCGCTCGTGATCTCGGCTCTTACCAATGGCGAGAACTACTCGTGC
>Ga0233424_10001049_pt1 | contig 27776 bp, 24 predicted proteins | sample Watercolumn_Towu_FD_181011 | JGI IMG/M metagenome (GOLD analysis project Ga0233424, IMG submission 181011) | Freshwater microbial communities from Lake Towuti, South Sulawesi, Indonesia - Watercolumn_Towuti2014_125_MG | ecosystem: Environmental > Aquatic > Freshwater > Lake | place: Indonesia... | reverse complement strand
CATGGCCGTACACATTGGCGGCATCGACCCCGGCCGCCTGGGCTTCGCGCTGCAGTTCGGCGCGGTGCGGCAGCGGGTAGCGCTGGGCCATGTCGATCTCGGCCCGGGTGCGCTCGGAGGTGTTGATGCAGCGGTCCCACACCTCGCGGTCGCAGGCTTCCTGCGCGGCGGCCAGCAGCGCCCGGTCGTTCATGCCGCGCAGCGAGAAGTTCCATTCGCGCACGCCTTCGCTGCGCAGGCCCAGGTCGATGAGCTGAAGCGCCCGCGTGAGACCCGCGTGGGCGCGTGCGGCACGGCGCTCGTCGGCCGTCAGCGGCGCCGGGGCCGGCGGCAGCGGCGTGGGCAGGCCGAGGTCTTCGGCGGCGAGTCGGCCGAAGAAATGCAGGGTGGCACCCGGCGTGCCGGTGGCCAGCGCGGTGAGCTGGGCGCGCGCGGCCGGCCCGTCGCCCTGCAGGCGGGTGGCGCGGGCCTTCCAGTAGACCCAGGCCGGGTCGCGCTGTTCGTTCGGCGTCATGCGTTCGATCGCCCGCAGTGCGAGCGCGGGCGATTTGGCCCGGAGTGCGGCACGCGCGGCCCAGGCGGCGGCCTCGTCCGTCCAGGGCAGGTCGGGGGCCAGCTTCTCGGCGCGCTCGAAGGCACCCACGGCGTCGTCCTGCAGTCGCAGGGCCTGCTGGCGGCCGATCTGCAGCCAGACCCAGCCCTGCAGGTCGTTCGGCAGGCGGCTCCATTTGTCGCGCAGCAGGTCGCCGGCCTGGTCGGGGTCGTTGGCCGCGACGCGGGCCAGCGCCAGTGCGGTCAGCTCGGCATCGGCGCGCGGGGTGGTGCGCGCCTTGCGGGTGAGGTAGCGGCCGGCGTTGTCCTGCAGCTCGCTGAGCTTCTGGTCGAGCATCTTGGCGCCGAGCAGGGCCACCGCCTGCCGCGCAGCGCGCGGGCGCGACTGCTCGGTGGCCTGGCGGGCCCGGGCCCACAGCGTGTCGGGCTTGAAGGCGCCGGTCTCCACCATCGCGCTGGCGAGCTGCTGGCAGCCGTCGTCGCCCTCCCGCTGGGCGAACCAGGCGCTGCGCGCGGTGTCGGCAGCCACCTTGGTGCCGGCGAGGTGCTCGGCCAGCAGCGCATAGCAGGCGACTTCGCGGTCGTCGCGCATCACGTAGGGGGCGTGGTCGCGCCGGAAGTTGGCCCAGTCGCGGCGGCGGCCGAGCTCCAGCAACCAGTCGTTGCGCAGCCGGTCCTCGACATAGCTGCCGGGGTAGCGCGCGTAGAAGGCGTCCATCTCGGGCTGGCGCACCTCGGCCAGGCGCGCGTTCAGCTCGAAGTAGTCGACCCAGCCGGCCAGCGGGTGGCCCTGGCTGCGGGCGGCGTCAGCCAGGGTGGCCAGGCGCTTGCGGTCACGCTTGACCCAGGCCTCGCGGGCCTGCACGGCCAGGTCCTTGTCGGCGGGGCCGGCCGGTGCAGCCGGGGCGACGGCCGGTGCGCCGAACACCAGGCTGGCCCCGAGCAGGGCGGCCCGCCACCGGTGGCCGCTGAAGATGTCCCGAAACTGCCTGCTCATGGTGATCGATGCCTGTGCCTACTGCTCTGGCTTTCAATTTAACCCAGGGGGCGAGGCGGCGTGGGCGCTGGGGACGTTGGGCGGCAGGTCAGCGCCGGTGCGGCGCACCGTCCGAACAGCGGGTCAGCAAGCGCGCAAGGCTGGGGGTGGTTGGGTTGTAATCGGGCGTCCTGCTCACCGCTGCAAGCCCATGCCCGACGCGCCTGCCACCGACCGATCCACCCTGCGCCGCCGCCTGCTGGACGAGCGCCGCGCCTTTGCCGCCACTGCGGCCTTCCGCCCGGCCGAGGCGGCCTTGCAGGCACAGCTGCTGCCGCTGCTGGCGCAGCTGGAGCCCGAGCTGCTGGGGGTGTACTGGCCGCTGGCGGGCGAGTTCGACCCGGGCGCCTTGCCGGGGCCCCGGGCCCTGCCGCACGCACGGCGCGAGCCGGCCGCGATGCAGTACCGCCGCTGGGATGGCAGCCCGCCGGCTGCGAAGGACGACTGCGGCATCCTCACCGCCACCGGTGCGGTGGCCGTGCCCGATGTGGTCCTGGTGCCCTGTGTGGGCTTCACCCGCACGGGCTTTCGTCTCGGCTATGGTGGCGGCTACTTCGACCGCTGGCTGGCCGCCCACCCCGGCGTGACCGCCATCGGCCTGGCCTGGTCCGGCGCCGAGGCTGACTTCGCCGTGGAGGCGCACGACTGCCCCCTGACCCTGATCCTCACCGAGCGCGAGCTCATCGCCCCCGACTGAAAGGCCCCCGCACGATGCACGAAGGCATGACCCTGATCTCGACGCTGGCCGCTGCCTTCGGTCTCGCCCTGATACTCGGTCTGCTGGCCCAGTGGGCGCGCCTGCCGGCGCTGGTGGGCTACCTGCTGGCGGGTGTGCTGATCGGGCCCTACACGCCCGGCTTCGTGGGGGACGTGCACCTGGCGCAGCAGCTGTCGGAGGTGGGCGTCATGCTGCTGATGTTCGGTGTGGGCCTGCACTTCTCGGTGGGCGACCTGATGTCGGTCAAGGGCATCGCTTTGCCAGGCGCCCTGGTGCAGATGGGTGCGGCCACGGCCATGGGCGCCGGGCTGGCGCACTTCTGGTGGGGCTGGGACATCGGCGCGTCGCTGGTGTTCGGCCTGGCGCTGTCGGTGGCCAGCACGGTGGTGCTGCTGCGGGCGCTGGAGTCGCGCGAGCTGCTGCACACCGGCAATGGCCGCATCGCCGTGGGCTGGCTGGTCGTGGAAGACCTGGCCATGGTGCTGGCCCTGGTGCTGATGCCCGTGCTCGGGGGCAAGGCGGAGGGGGGCGAAGGCGGCAACCTGGCCGTCACCATCGTCACGACCTTGCTCGCGGTGGCGGCCTTCGTGGCGGTCATGCTGATTGCCGGGCGGCGGCTGCTGCCCTGGCTGCTGTGGCAGGTCAACCGCACCGGCTCGCGCGAGCTGTTCACCCTGGCCACCGTGGCGGCGGCCGTGGGCCTGGCGGTGGGGGCGGCGGCGCTGTTCGGCGTGAGCGTGGCGCTGGGCGCCTTCTTCGCCGGCCTGGTGCTGCGCGAGTCGGCCTTCAGCGAGCGCGCGGCGCACGAGAGCCTGCCGCTACGCGATGCCTTCGCGGTGCTGTTCTTCGTGGCCGTGGGCATGTTGTTCGACCCCAAGGTGCTCGTCGACCAGCCGCTGGCGGTGCTGGCGACCGTGGCGGTGATCCTGGTCGGCAAGACGGTCGCGGCGGCGGCGCTGGTGTTGCTGCTGCGCTACCCGCTGTCCACCGCACTGACGGTGGCGGTGAGCCTCGCGCAGATCGGCGAGTTCAGCTTCATCCTGCTCGGCCTGGGCCAGAGCCTGGGCCTGGTGCCGGCGGAGGCCACCAGCCTGGTCGTGGCAGGCGCCATCGTGTCCATCGCGCTGAACCCCTTGCTGTTCTCGGGCGTGGAGCCGCTGCGGCGCTGGGTGCTGTCGCGCTCGGCCTGGGCCCGCAAACTGGAGGCGCGCGACGACCCGCTGGCCGAGCTGCCGGCCGACACGCCGAGCACCTCGCTGGCCGGCCAGATCGTGCTGGTGGGCCACGGCACGGTCGGCACGGCGCTGCACGAGCTGCTGGGCGACCGCCCGGTTGTCGTCATCGACCGCGACCGGGACGTGGTGGAGCAGCTGCGGGCCGGCGGCCAGGCCGCCGTGCTGGGCGATGCCGCCGAGGCCATGACCCTGGTGCAGGCCCACATCGCCAAGGCGGCCTGGCTGGTGGTGGCCCTGGCCGATGTGCGCGGCGTGCCGGCCCTGCTGGCCCTGGCCCGCCAGCTCAACCCGCAACTGCGCTGCGCGGTGCTCGCGCACACCGACGAGGAAGAGCAATGGCTGGGCGAGGCCGGCGTGAGCCATGTGCTGCGCTCGCAGCGCGCGCTGGCGGAGGCGCTGGCGCGGGTGGTGGCGGCCTGAGCCGGCGGTCTCAGCTGCGCCGTGCCGGCATGAAGCGCGGGTTGCGCAGCAGCGCCGCAGACACGAGCGACACCAGCAGGCCGACTGGCAGGATCTCGCTGAGCGTGATCCCGAAGCGGTACAGCGGCTTGGCGTACATCGCCTTGAAGTCCTCCATCTCGGCAGCCAGCTTGGCGAGCTCGGCCTCGCTCAGCCCTTTGGCCTGGCCCTGGGCGAGGTAGGCCTTGGCGTACTCGGTGCCGAAGTCCAGCTGCGTGACGGCCAGCGTCACTTCCCAGGCGGCGGCGTAGACCAAGCCAGCCACGACGCTGATCGCCAGGCCCAGCCCCAGGGCGGGCCAGAAGCGGATGACACCGCCCAGCTCGGCATCCCGGCGGCGCTTGATCGCCACGAACACGAGACTCAGGGCCACCAGCATGATCAGCGTGCCGATGAGCATGCCGTTCTCGGGCGGGGCGCCGCGGTACAGCACGACGATGGCGAACAGGGGCACACCGGCCAGCAGGCCGGCGATCAGACCGAAGGTGAGGATGGTTTTCCGCATGTCAGGCCTCGGGCGGCAGTGATGAAAACCGCCATGGGACGATGTTCAGGCGGGAAAAGCGATCGGACAAACGGGTGATTTCGATGGAGTCACCCCTTTTCGCGGGGATTTCGGCGGCGTCAGCGCAACAAACCGAGCTCGCGGGCCTTGAGGATGGCCTCGGTGCGGCGGCGTGCGCCCAGCTTTTCGTAGAGCCGGCCGACGTGGGTCTTGACCGTGTGCGGGGAGAGGTTGAGCCGGTCGGCGATCTCCTTGTTGGCCAGTCCAGCCGCCAGCAACTCGAGCACCTCACGCTCGCGGGGGCTGATGCCCAGGGCCGCTTGCGCCTGGGGGTTGCCGTCGAAGGGGGGCGCGGGCGGTGCCCGGTGGCCCAGCAGCCGCACGCCGGCCCACACGCCGAGTGCCAGGAAGGCCAGCGCGACCAGCACGACATACGTCGTTTCCGACTGGGCACGTGCCAGGCGCCGGTAGTCCAGCCATTGCAGCAGCCCGGCGCCGGCGGCCAAGGCCACGCCATAGAGCAGCACACGTCGCCACATGTTCACACCCCCGCCAACTGCTCGCGGGTGACTGCCGCCTGCGCGCGCACCCAGTCGGTGAACTGCTGCACCTCCGGCCGCCGGGCCGCGTTGGGGCCGGTGATGAGCCAGTAGCTGAACGGGCTGCCCAGCCGCCCGGCCTTGCCGAAGGGCTCCACCAGCTCGGCGCGCTCCAGGTGCTCGTGCACCAGCGGCAGCCGCGCCAGGGCCACGCCCTGGCCGGTGAGCGCGGCCTGCACCTGCTGGTAGGTGAAGTTCATGTAGAGCCAGCGGCGCGGCTGCAGGTCGGGCTCGCCCTGGGTGGTGAGCCAGCGGCGCCAGCTGAGGTACTCGGCGCTCGGGCGCGGGTCGTCCTCCTCGGCCAGGGCATGGCCAGCCAGGTCGGCCGGGCGGCGCAGCGGCGCGGGGGGCTTCTTCAGGTACCAGGGGCTGACGCAGGGCGACAGCAGCTCCTCGAAGAGCTGCTCGGCGTTCGCAGGCACCGACGGCGCATCGTCGTAGCGCAGGGCCAGGTCGCTTTCCCCGTCCTCCAGGTCCACCTTGCGGTCATAGGCCGAGACGCGGATGTCGATGTCCTCGTGCGCCCGCTGGAAGGCTTCCAGCCGCGGGATGAGCCAGAGCGACGCGAACGACGCGAACGTGCTGACATTGACGACCCGCCGGCCGCGCGTGCGGCGGATCTGGCGCACGGTCTGGTCGAGCTTGGACAGCACCGCCACCGCCGTGGGCAGCAGCACCGCGCCGTCCACCGAGAGCTCCACCTTGCGCGTGCCGCGCAGGAAGAGGGTGCAGCCGATTTCCTCTTCCAGCGACTGGATCTGCCGGCTGATGGCCGACTGCGTGAGGCTCAGCTCCTCCGCCGCCGCGCGGAAGGACAGCAACCGCGCCACCGCCTCGAAAGCACGCAGGGGGCCGATGGAGAGCGGGCGCTGGCGGACGGGCTGATTCATGCGCGGATCGTATCAATCGGCGCGGCGGAGTCATTGGACGGCCCTGGGCGCTCTCCGCAGAATCCCTGACATCAACGCAGGAGCAAGATCATGAGCGATGCGCAATCCACATGGCATCTGGACGGCGGCCGGGCCCTGACCCTGGCGGCGGGCGCCGAGGCGCGCCGGCTGGCGGTGGCGCGCGGCCGCGTGTGGCTGACCCTGTCCGGCACCGCCGAGCAGCCCGCCGAAGACACCTGGCTGGAAGCCGGCCAGGCCGTGGCCCTGGCGCCGGGCCAGACGGCCGTCTTGGAAGGCTGGCCTGCGGCCGATTTCGAGCTGCTGGTGCCGCCCTCGGCGGGCGCCTCACGCACCGCCCGAGCGGAGCGGCGCTTTCTTCTTGGCAGCCGGCTGTTTGGCCGCTGATTTCTTGGCCGTGGCGGCCTTGCGCGCGGCGCTGGCCGCCGCCTTGGCTGCCTTGGCGTTGGCCGCCCGCAGCGCGGCTTCCAGCGCCAGGCGCGCCCAGGGCAGCATCAGTGGCGGCGACTCCAGCGCCTCTTCCGGCGGTCGGCGATAGCTGGTGATGACGTCCTCGCCGTCCTTGGGGAAAGTGAAATGCGCGCAGCCGGCCGCGTCGAAGCGGGCGCGGTTGGTGTCGTCGGACTTCAGGAAGAGCTGGCCGTCGTCGATGATGGCCACGAACAGGCCGTCCACATAGAGCCCTTGCCCGCCGAACATGCGGCGCACCCGCACGGGGCCGAGCGGCGAGAGCATCTCGATGCAGAGGTCGGTGAAGGCATCGGCCATGCGGCAAATGTAAGCTCGCGCTTCATGGACGCCAACGACCGCGCCGCGCTGCGGCACAAGCTGATCGAACAACGCCTGGCCCTGCCCGATCGCCTCGAGCGCGCGGCCGACCTGCAGGAGGTGCTGCGGGTGTGGCTGCTGCGGCGCAAGGAGACGACGATCGGCGCCTACTGGCCCATCAAGGGCGAGTTCGACCCGCTGCCCGCGCTCTACCGCTGGAGCGAAGACCGCCCCGAGCGCCGCATTGGCCTGCCGGTGGTCGACAAGGTGCACCGCACCCTGCGCTTTCACGTATGGTACCCCGGCTGCCCGATGGAGGAAGACGCCTTCCAGATCCCCAAGCCCAAGGACACGGAAGAGTTCCAACCGCAGCTGATGCTCGTGCCCTGCCTCGGCTTCGGGCCCTGCGGCCTGCGGCTGGGCTATGGCGGCGGCTTCATGGACAAGACCCTCTCCGAGATGCAGCCGCGGCCGGCGGCGGTGGGCATCGGGTATGCGCATGGCTTCCTGCCGCTGCTGAAGGCGAGTGCGCTGGATGTGGCGTTGGATGCGATGTTGACGGAGGAGGGGGTGGTGTGGGATCGGGAGGGGTGATGGCTTGCCTGTGCGGCGGGCCTTTTGTGCGCCTTTGCTGAGAGCCTTTCGACTCGGTGCACCGTGCCGGGAGTTCGCCCCGGCGGGCGAGTAACTTTTCTCTGCTGCGCCAGAGAAAAGTCACCAAAAGAGAGGCGCTAACCGCACACCAGCGGTTTGGAGCCAAGGCTCTCGCGCGAGAACGGCCGCTCGGCTGGTGCGAAGAAGCGACCCGCTGCGCTCTCGCTGCTGTCCCTGTCACGAGCACCAGTCATCGCAGCTTCACCACGGTTAACGCCGGCTGCACGCCGAGCTCACCAGTGAAGGCACTACACATGGCCGACGCGCCGCCCGAGCGGCGCTTGCGTTCAACTCGTGAGTTCGGCGTGCAGCCGACGTAAAGCGCACGGACGGAGGATCGTTCGGGCTCGTGACAGGGACAGCGGCGAGAGCGCAGCGGCTCGCCTCGGGTGAGTCATTGAGCGCTTGTTCTCGCGCGCCGCCCTTCGCAGGCTTCGGGCGAGGTGCGGTTCAGCGCCTCTTCTTTGGTGACTTTCTTCTGGCGCAGCAGAAGAAAGTTACCCGCCATCGCGGGGCGGATTCCCGCGGCGGTGCACCGAGTCGAAAGGTTCTCCGCACAAGCCCACGATCCAGCAGTGGATTGCCCCACAATTCTTTGCACATCATCCGCCGCCAGGGCCACAAGCCCATCGCCCCATGACCCTCACCACCCTGTCGACCCTCGCCACCGCAGCCCTCGTGCTGCTGACCCCAACCGCCCACGCCGCCCCCAAGCCCTGCAACGAACTCAAGGCCGAAATCGCCGCCAAGCTCGACGAAAAGGGCGTGAAGGGCTACGAGATCGCGGCCGTCGAGAACGACAAGGTGGGCGACGCGAAGGTCATCGGCAGCTGCGACGGCGGCAGCAAGAAGCTGACCTACGTGCGCAAGTGAGCGGAGTGCCGGCATGAGCCTCTACCTCGACCACCTCGCCACGCTGCAGCGCCAGGCCGAGAGCGCGCTGGCCCGCACCGGGCATGACGCCCTCGTCATCGCTTCCGGCATCGAGAAGTACGCCTTCCTCGATGACCGCCCCTATCTCTTCCAGGCCAACCCGCACTTCAAGCACTGGCTGCCGCTGACGAACCACCCGCATTCCTGGATCGCGGTGCGCCCCGGCCACAAGCCGCTCGTCGTCTACTACCAGCCGCACGACTACTGGCATGTGCCGCCCGAGGCGCCGAGCGGCGAGTGGGTGGCCGCGGTGGAACTGCTCGTCATCCGAGAGCCGGAGGACGCGTCCAAGGCGTTGGCCGGCATCGTCACGCCGCACACGGCCGTCATCGCCGAAGCCGATGCGGCCCTGCCCGGTCTGCTGCCCAACAACCCCGAGCGGCTGCTCAACCTGCTGCACTGGGCGCGCGGCGTGAAGACGCCCTACGAGCTGGAACAGATGCGCGCCGCCCAGCGCCGCGCCGTGCCCGGCCACCTGGCGGCGCGCGAGGCCTTCCTGCGCGGCGAGAGCGAGGCCGGCATCCACCGCGCCTACCTGCTGGCCACCGGCCACACCGACCGCGACCTGCCCTACACCAACATCGTCGGCCTGAACGAACACGCGGCGGTTCTGCACTACCAGTACCAGGACGCGAACGCGCCGGCTGAGGTGCGCAGCTTCCTCATCGACGCCGGCGCGCAGGTGAACGGTTATGCCAGCGACATCACCCGCACCTGGGTGGCGGGCGGCCATGACGAGTTCGCTGCGCTGGTTGCCGCGATGGAGCGCGAGCAGCTGGCGCTCGTGGACGAGGTGCGCGAGGGCGTCGACTACCGCCACATCCACCTCAGCACCCACCGCCGCGTGGCGCGCGTGCTGCGCGAAGCGGGCCTCGTGAAGATGAGCGAGGAAGCGATGGTGGCCGAGGGCGTCACCAAGCCCTTCTTCCCGCATGGCATCGGCCATCTGCTGGGCCTGCAAGTGCATGACGTGGGCGGCTTCATGGCCAGCTAGGACGGCGGCGTGGCCGACAAGCCCGAAGGCCACCGCTACCTGCGCCTCACACGCCCACTGCAGGCCGGCATGGTGGTCACCATCGAGCCGGGCCTGTACTTCATCCCGATGCTGCTGGCCGAGCTGCGCGCGTCGCCGCAGGGCGCCCATGTGGACTGGGCGGCCGTGGAGCGGCTGTCGCGCTACGGCGGCATCCGCATCGAGGACGACGTGGCCTGCCGCGCGGGCGGCGAGGCGCCCGAGAACCTCACGCGCGACGCGTTCGCGGGCGTCGGCGCCTAAGGCTTCACCGGCGCGGGGTCGCCATACAGCACCCCCCGCCCGTGCGTGCCGACGTACACGCGGCCGAACTGCTTCGGGTCGCCGCTGACCTGCAGGATCAGCCCCCACTGGTGCGCGTCGTCATTGATGCGCTGCCAGCTGGCGGCGGCATCCGTCGAGCGGAACAGGCCGTAGCGGCCTGACACCGTGCCGACCAGGTAGAGCGCCGGCTCGGTCGCGCCCGGCGCCGCGCGGCCGAAGCCGAAGGCGTGGATCTCGCTGACGGCCGGCAGGCGGCGGAAGGCCTCGGCCTCGCCGCCGCGCTTGCGGTACAGGCCGTGGAAGGCGGGCAGCCAGAGCTCGTCCTCGCGGCCGGGCGCCGCGTAGAGCCGGTCCTGGCCGCCGCGGTCGTCGCCGCGGGTGCTGTGGTTGTGGCTGCCGGCGGCGGCGCGCGTGACCGGGCCATCGGGCAGCGCCAGCGGCCGGGCCGTGAAGCTGCGGCCGGCGTCGGTGCTGGTGAAGCGGCGGTCGTCGAACAGGGCCATCGCGTGGAAGCGCTGCGGGTTCACGCGGTCGGCCACCACGCGCGTGCCGGCGGGCAGGCCCTGCACGGGCTGCCAGCTCTCGCCCCGGTCGTGCGTGACATGGGGTGTGCCGCCCTTGGGCGTCCAGACCCAGGCGCGGCCGTCGGCCGAGACGGCGATGAAGCCGTCCCCCGGCAGCTTGCCCGGCGGCAGGCTGGCAGGCTCACGCCAGCTGCGGCCGCCGTCGAGCGAGTAGCCGAGGTTCTTGCCGCCGTCACGGGCGTTGCCGATGCGCACGATGACTTCAGGCGCGGCTTCAGCCCCGGTCACGTCGTGCGTGTTGCCGAAGAAGGGCGGCTTGGGGTTGCCCGGCGCCGGGCGGTCGAGCTCGGTGTGGACGAAGCCCGAGTAGTCGCCGATGGCGGTCACGAGCGGCACGCCCTGCGTGGGGCTGTGCAGGGCCAGGGCCACGGTCTCTTCGATGCCGGTGGCCATGACGCGCCAGTGCGTGGGCTGGCCGCGCTCGGCGGCGCGCAGGTCCAGCGTCTCCCAGCCGCCGTAGCCGGTGGTGAAGAGGGCGTGGTCGGCGTTGGCGGGGTTGATCCTGACGTCGTAGAGCCAGTGCAGATGGGTGTCGGCCACATAGGGCGCGGCGCTGGCGTCGAAGCGGGCGGTGGTGAACAGCGGCTGCCAGCTGGCGCCCCGGTCGCTGCTGTGGAAGAGCTCGTCGCCCTTGCCGCGGCCGGCCGTGCTGGCGAGCAGGCGGCGCGCGTCGGACGGGTCCACCGCGACCGTGGCGTAGCCGAAGGGCTGGGCGGCGCTGGGGCGTTCGGGCGTGATGTCCGTCCAGCGGTCGTCGCGCGGGTCCAGGCGCCAGACCGAGCCGTCGGTCATGCGGTGGGGGCCGGGCTCGCTGGCGTAGGCGATGTAGAGCAGGCCGTCGCTGGCGAGCGCCGCGCGCATCGGCCGGTGCCGGCTGGGGCCGCCGGGCACGGGCTGCCAGGTGGCGCCGGCATCGGTGCTGCGCCACAGGCTCGGGCGGCCGATGACGGACACGCCGGCGTAGATCGTGCGGCTGGGCTGGCCGCGTGCGCCGCTGCGTGGGTCGAATAGCAGGAAGTTGATCGTGGCCTTGCCGTTGCTGCCGCCCCAGCTGGGCGGTGGGCCATCGGAGGCCTCGCGGCGCCAGGCGGCGTCCGGGAAACTGTCCACGCGTTGGAAAGTTTGGGCCGCATCGGTGCTGCGCCACAGGCCCGCCGTGCGGCTGGCGAGGTAGAGCACGCGGCCGTCGTTCGGGTCCAGCGCCAGGCGCTCGCCATTGCCCCGGCCGCCCTCGTTGCCGCCGAGCTTGAAGGGCAGGTCGGTGCGTTGCCAGCTGCGCCCACGGTCGCGCGAGCGCAGCACCGCGCCGTTGGGCACGGTGGCCGCGGTGTAGGTGCCGCAGGCGAGGTAGACGGCGTTGGGGTCGTGCGGGTCCACGGCCAGGCTTTCGACGCCCATCAGGTTGACGTCCGCCAGCGGCAGGTGGTCCAGCAGGGGCTGCCAGGGGCCGGTGGCGGTGTCGCGGCGGTAGGCGCCGCCCATGTCGGTGCGGGCGTAGGCCAGGCCCGGCACCCCGGGGTGGAAGGCGATGCCGTCGACGAAGCCGCCGCCGACGATGGCGACCGGCTTCCAGCCGTAGGGCACATCAGTTGGTGCGGCAGCCAGCGCCGAGGCGCCGGCCAGGGCGAGGGCGCCCAGCCAGGGGGTGAGGCGGTTCATGTCTCCGGGTCTTCTTGTTGGACAGCGCTGACATCGTAGTTTGTTCGCCCGGCGAACAAATAGAGTCTGACCCGTGGAAACCGGCGGTGCCCGGTGCTCCCCGGCGGCTGCCGGGGGCGCGCGTCACTCCGCCGGTGTCGCCTCGTCGTCGGCCTGCCGCTCGGGTTCGGTGGTGGTGAGCAGCTCGATCAGCACCGACGTGGCATAGCTGCCGGCGGGCAGGGCGAACTCGATCAGCAACTGGTCTGCCTGCGGCCAGGCCCAGCTCAGCTCGGCGGGGCGGGCCACCAGCGCGCGGCGCTCCTGGTCCAGCCCGGCGTGCTCCATGCCGTCGCACAGCGTGGCGTGGCGGGCAGCGATGCTGTTCTCCAGCGCCTGCGCCTCGTCGGTGGTGCTCACGCGGCCGCGGCCCCAGAGCGGGCCGGTCGGGTGGCCGGCCGCGTCCATCACGTCGCCGGGCAGGGCCCGGCCCCAGCGGCCCTGCTGGATGCGCGCCGCCAGCACCTCGTTGAAGACGAAGGAGCGCACGGCCGACAGGTAGAGGCCCTTCTTCTTCGGGTGGCGCACCCGGATCTCGCGCGCCAGCATGGCCCGCCCCTGCTCGACATTGGCGCCGTCGAAGCCGAAGCGCTGGGCCCCGAAGTAGTTGGGCACGCCCTGGGCGGCGATGGCCTGCAGATTGGCCTCGATGGCGGCGCGGTCGCCGTGCACCTCGCGCAGCAGGATGCGGAAGCGGTTGCCGCGCAGGTCGCCGGGGCGCAGCTTCTTCACATGCCGGCTCTGGCCAAGCACCTGGAACTCCGGGTGCTGCAGCTGCGTCAGGTCGGGCGCCTGGCCCTTGGGCAGGTAGAGGCTGAACCACTGGCGCGTCACGGCATGGCGGTCCTTGAGGCCGGCATAGCCCACGTCGAAGGGCTGCACGCCGGCGGCGGCGGCCAACTGCTGGGCCACGTAGGCGGTGTTGGCGCCGTTCTTCTGAACATCCAGCCAGACATGTTCGCCCTGGCCCGAGGGCAGCTGCAGCGGCAGCTCGGTGACGACGAAATCTTCGTTGAGCTGCTTGAGCGTGCCGTGGGCGCCGCTGGCCGGGTAGGCACGGGGCCAGGCGGGCAGGGTCTGGTAAGAGGTGTCGGTCATGGGGCGGGAGGCAGCGCGGGTGGGGCAGGGCGCGATTCTCTCCGGCCCCATGCCCTGCGCCGTGCGCCGCAGCCCCGCGTCAGGCGGCGGGTGCGTCCGGCGATCGCTTCAGCATCGCGACCAGGCCGTCGCATGCCGCCTCGACCAGGTCCAGCACTTCTTCGAAGCCTGCGTCGCCGCCGTAATAGGGGTCGGGCACGTGGCGCTTTCCGGCCTGCGGCGCGTAGTCCAGCAGCAGCTTCAGCCGGTGCCGCTCGCCGGGCGGGCAGAGCTGCGCGGCGCGGGCAATGTTGTCGGCGTCCATGCCCAGCACGAGGTCGAAGCGGGTGAAGTCGTCGGCCACCAGCTGGCGGGCGCGCAGGCGGCTGAGGTCGTAGCCGCGGCGCCGGGCGTGGGCCTGCGCGCGCTCGTCGGGTGGGGCGCCGACGTGATAACCATGCGTGCCGGCGGAGTCGACCTCCACGCGGTCGGCGAGGCCCGCCGCCGCCAGCCGCGCGCGCATGACGCCCTCGGCCGTGGGGCTGCGGCAGATGTTGCCCATGCAGAAGAAGAGGATGCGGCGGGTCATGGCCGTATGGTCTAGAAGCGCAGGTCGGCGCGCAGCGACACCACGCGGAAGGTCTTGTTGCGCGACCAGCTGTCGGTCACGAGGGTGTGGCCGGTGACGGTGTCCAGCGTGGTCGCCTCGGAGGTGATCTGCGTGTCGCGCGGCACGAGGTTGGCGAGCGACAGCCGCCAGTTGATGCCATCACGCACCGAGCCGCTGCTCCAGGAGAGGTAGGCGTCGAACTGGCGCCGGGCGGTTTCTTCGCGGCGCAGGTTCTCGGTCTGCTGCACGCGGGTGGGCGGCACGTAGTTGATGTTGAAGCCGCTGCCGAAGTTCTGGCCCAGGGCCTTCCAGCGGTGGTCCAGGCCGACGTTCAGGCTGCCGCGCGGCTGCTGGTCGAGCCGGGCATTGCTGCCGGGGATGCCCTTGACCTGGCTGTTGAACACCGCCACGTTGAAGCGCATCAGCAGGAACTGCCACTCGGGCGGCGCGTCTTCCCAGACCTCGTCGAGCCGGGCCTTGACCTCGAACTCCACACCCATGGTGCGGGCGCCTTCCATGTTGCGCGGCCGGCTGACCCAGCGCGGCGAGCTGTCCCAGGCGACGGTCTCCAGCTGCAGCTGGCTGCGGATGAGGCTCTTGATGTCGCGCACGAAGGCGCTGCCCGACACGATGCCGCCGGTGGGCAGCCAGTGCTCCAGGCTCAGGTCCACGCCGGTGGCGAGCTCGGGCTTGAGGTCGGGGTTGCCGGCACGGTCGGCGTAGGTGGGCAGGTTGGGGCCGGTGGGGTAGGTGCTGTTGATCGTCGGGCGGGCGATCAGGTCGTTGAGGTTGGGTGATCGGTAGCTGCGCGTGAGGCTCAGGCGCACCTGGTCCTTGGGGAAGGCCTCGGGCTTCCAGAGCAGATGGAAGAGCGGGGACGTGACCTGCGAGACGTTGCGCGTGTCGGGCAGGGCGCCGCTGCCGTCGGCGCGGGTCTCGATGCGCTCGTAGCGGATGCCGGCGTACACCGACCATTGCTTGCTCGGGCTCCATTCGTCCTGCGTGTAGGCGGCGAAGCGCTGGTTGCGCGAGCCGAGGGTGTCGCCGTAGCGCTGCAGGGCCGGCAGTGGCGCGCCGTCCACCAGCGTGCGGCGCACCTGGGTGCGTCGGCTCTGCTCGCCTTCGGCGCCGGTCACCCACTGGTGCTCCTGGGCCGTCTTGAGGCTCCATTTGGCGCCGAGGCTGGTCTGGTCCTCGTCGGTGACATTGTGGTCGTCCTGCACGCGCTGCAGGTCCACGCTGACATCCTTGAGGGATTCGCGGCGCTGGCTGTCGCTGCGGCTCTTGAAGCCGCCGCGGCCGAGGCGGAAGTCCCAGCTCTCGCCGGCCTGCGGCCGCCAGTTGGCCGACAGGTTCAGGCGCAGGTTGTGCGTGCGGCCGTCGGAGTTGCCCTGCACATCGCGAAAGCGCGTGAAGCCCACCGCGTTGTTCTGGCTGCTGCCCTCGTTCTGCGACAGCGCGAAGAAGGGCGAGAGGTGGAAGCTCAGGGTGTCGCTGTATTTCCAGCGCAGGCGGGCGTTGCCGTTCAGGTTGGCGCTCTGGCCGATGCTCGTGCCCTGCTGCACCGTCTCGTTGAGCACCTGGCCGGTGGTGGTGTCGACCACGCGGTTGTGCGAGTTGATGTTGTTGAAGCGCCGGTGCACGCCGCCATTGGTGGACACGGCGCCCACGAACTCGTCGCCGTTCGGGCCGCCCCATTTGAGGTTGCGCGTCCAGCTGAAGTCGGCCTGCGGCTCGCCGCGGTCGCGCCCGAGGGTGAAGCGCAGCTCGTGGTTGGCCTTGACCAGGGGCTCGCGCAGGATGATGTTGATCGTGCCGGCGATGGCCCGCGCGCCGGTCTCGGCGGTGGGGGCACGGTAGATCTCGATGCGCTCGACCTGGTCGGGCGGCAGGTCTTCCACGGCGAAGCCGGCCGGCGCGCGTTCGCCGTCCACCAGGATCTGCGTGAAACCGCTGCCCAGGCCGCGCATGCGGATGTCGCCGCCGCGGCCGGGGCGGCCGCCGATGGTCACGCCGGGCAGGCGGCGCAGCACGTCACCCAGCGCGGTGTCGCCATAACGGTCCAGCTCCTCGCGGTCGATGACGATCTTGCTGGCCGTGCTGTTGCGCCGCCGGCTGTTGGCCGTGGGGCCGCTGCTGACCTCGACGCGGTCCAGCCGGTTGCCCGGCCCGCTGGCCGCACCCGCCGGGGCTGCGGGCGCTGCCGGCGGCTTGGGGGCGGGTGGGGTCTGGGCCGCACTGAGCGCGCAGGCGCACAGTGTGGCCAGCGCGAATAGAAGGCGGCTCATGGCCGCGCATTCTTGCGGAGCCGGCGCTCGCCGGCTCACGTAAAGCGCTCATTTACATGAGCGCCGCTGACGCTTGCTGATCGATCAGCGATCAGAAACGCCAGCCGAGGCCGACGCTGGCGAGCGTGGGATTGACCTTGAACTTGCCGGCCGAGGCGCCGTTGGAATAGACGGTGGTGCCCAGGCTCAGCTTCTTCAGGTCGAAGTTCAGGTAGGTGCCCTTGCTGATTTCCACGTCAGCGCCGATCTGGAAGGCCGTGCCGAAGCTGTTGTGCTTGATGCCGGGCTTGAGCGCGGTGGCCACGGCCGGGGCGAACTCCACGGCGGAGAAGTTGGTGTAGTTCAGGCCGGCGCCGACATAGGGGCGCACGGTGCCGGTGGGGTTGAAGTGGTACTGCAGCGTCAGCGTCGGCGGCAGGTGCTTGAGCGAGCCGATGGCGGTGCCGTTGGAGTAGAGGGTGTGCTTTTGCGGGTAGGTCAGGATCAGCTCAGCCGCGATGTTCGGGGCGATGAAGTAGCTGAAGTCGACTTCCGGGAAGGTCTTGTTGTTGACCGACAGGCCCAGGCCCGTGCTGTCCTTGTTGGCCGAGTCCAGGTGCAGGGCGCGCACGCGCACCAGCAGGGGGCCTTCGTCGGCGAAGGCGGGTTGCAGCGCAAGGGCGGCGACAGTGACGGCGGCAAGGCGCAGGGTGGTCGAGAACTTCATGGTCAATGGCTCCTGGTGAATGGGTTGAAACCCGATGGAGCCATTGCAATCCGACCGCGCCCGCCGGACTTTGAGCCAACACAAAGTCTGCCCGCGCCCCACCCGCGTTCAGCGGGTGGCTTTGTGTTGCATCAAGCTTTGGTGCCGAGGCCGAGGCGTTTGCACAACTCCAGCACCAGCGGCGCCTGGTTGAGCGTGTAGAAGTGGATGCCCGGCGCGCCGCCGGCAATCAGGCGCTCGCACAGCCGCGTGATCACGTCCAGGCCGAAGGCGCGGATGCTGGCCGCATCGTCCATGAAGCCTTCCATCTTGAGCTGCACCCAGCGCGGGATGTCGATGCCGTCGCGCTGCGCGAACTGCGCGATGCGCGCGTAGTTGTGGAAGGGCATGATGCCCGGCACGATGGGCTGCGTGACGCCGAGCTTGCGGGCTTCCTCCACGAAGTGGAAGTAGGCGTCGGCATTGAAGAAGAACTGCGTGATGGCGCCGTCGGCGCCCGCCTTCATCTTGTCGGCGAAATGCTGCAGGTCCTTGGCGGCATAGCGCTGCTGCGGGTGGACCTCGGGGTAGGCGGCCACCTCGATGTGCCAGTCCGCACCTTGCGTCTCGCGGATGAAGCTCACCAGCTCCGAGGCATAGCGGAACTCGCCCGCCGTGGCCGTGCCGCTGGGCAGGTCGCCGCGCAGGGCCACCACGCGGTGGATGTTCTGCGCGCGGTAGGTGCCCAGGATCTCGGCGATGTTCTCGCGCGTGGAGCCCACGCAGGAGAGGTGCGGCGCGGCCTCGAAGCCCGCGGCCGCGATGTCCATGACGGCCGACAGGGTCTTGTCGCGCGTGGAGCCGCCGGCGCCGTAGGTGACGCTGAAGTACTGCGGCGAGAGTTCGCCGAGCTGCTGCACGACGGTCTTGAGCTTCTCGACACCGACCGGGGTGTTCGGTGGGAAGAATTCAAACGAAACAGCGGTGGTCATCGTGAGGCGTACAGAAAGAATTCGCGGTTGCCATCACCGCCGGTGATGGGGCTGTCGAAGTAGTCCAGCACCTTCAGGCCCAGGGCCGTGCAGGCCAGGCGGGTGCGGGCTTCGAGGCGGGGGTAGTCGGCTTCGTCCTTGACCAGGCCGCGCTTGTCCAGCGCCTGCGGGCCCAGCTCGAACTGCGGCTTGATGAGCACCAGCAGGTGGCCGTGGGCCTCCAGCCAGGGCAGCAGCTCGGGCAGGCTGCCGATCATGGAGATGAAGCTCAGGTCGCCCACGATGAGCGGGAAGCCGCCGGTGGGCGCATGCGGGCGCAGGCTGTCGAGCTCGCGCACATGCGTGCCCTCCAGCGCCGTCACGCGGGCGTCCGACTTCAGCTGCGCATGCAGTTGGCCGTGGCCCACGTCGATGCCCACCACATGGCGCGCGCCGCGCGCCAGCAGGCAGTCGGTGAAGCCGCCGGTGCTCTGGCCGACGTCCAGCACCGTCAGGTCCTTCACGTCCGCACCGGTGCGGGCGAGCGCGCCTTCGAGCTTGAGCCCGCCGCGCGAGACATAGCGCAGCTCCGCGTCATCGGTGACGCGCAGCTGCGCCGTCTCGGGCAGGTCCTCGCCGGCCTTCTTCAGCGCAGCCCAGCCGGTGGGCGAGGCCCACTCGGCCACACCGTGCTGGATGAGCCGTTGCGCCGCCGACCGCGTGGGCGCAAGGCCCTGGGCGACGAGGAGCTGGTCGGCGCGCATCGCGGGATCAGTAGCGGTAGGTGTCCGGCTTGAACGGGCCGGCTTGCGTCACGCCGATGTAGGCCGCCTGCTCGGGCGTCAGCTCGGTGAGCTGGGCGTTGAGCGTGGACAGCTGCAGGCGCGCGACCTTCTCGTCCAGGTGCTTGGGCAGCACATAGACCTGGCCGACGTCGTACTGGTCCTTGTGCGCGAACAGCTCGATCTGGGCGATCGTCTGGTTGGCGAAGGACGAGCTCATCACATAGCTCGGGTGGCCCGTGCCGCAGCCCAGGTTCACGAGGCGGCCCTTGGCCAGCATGATGATGCGCTTGCCGTCCGGGAAGACGACATGGTCAACCTGGGGCTTGATCTCTTCCCAGCGGCACTTGGCTTCCAGCGCGGCGACGTCGATCTCGTTGTCGAAGTGGCCGATGTTGCAGACGATGCTGTTTTCCTTCATCGCCGCCATGTGCTCGTAGGTGATGACGTTCTTGTTGCCGGTGGCGGTCACGAAGATGTCGGCCTTGTCGGCGGCCCAGTCCATCGTGACGACGCGGTAGCCTTCCATCGCGGCCTGCAGCGCGCAGATGGGGTCGATCTCGGTCACCCAGACCTGGGCCGACAGCGCGCGCAGGGCCTGGGCCGAGCCCTTGCCCACGTCGCCGTAGCCGGCCACGACGGCGACCTTGCCGGCGACCATCACGTCGGTGGCACGCTTGATGCCGTCCACCAGGCTCTCACGGCAGCCGTAGAGGTTGTCGAACTTGCTCTTGGTGACGGAGTCGTTGACGTTGATGGCGCGGAAGAGCAGCGAGCCCTTGGCGGCCATTTCCTTCAGGCGGTGCACGCCGGTGGTGGTCTCTTCGGTGACGCCGATGATCTCCGCGCTCTTGCGGGTGTACCAGGTCGGGTCTTCCGACACCTTCTTCTTGATGGCGGCGAACAGGATGCGCTCTTCCTCGCTGCCCGGGTTGGCCAGCACGGAGAGGTCCTTCTCGGCCTTCTGGCCCAGGTGCATCAGCAGCGTCGCATCGCCGCCGTCGTCCAGGATCATGTTGGGGCCTTCACCGGCCGTGCCGGCGGCGCCGAATTCGAAGATGCGGTGCGTGTAGTCCCAGTAGTCCTCCAGCGTCTCGCCCTTGTAGGCGAACACCGGCGTGCCCACGGCGGCCAGCGCGGCGGCGGCGTGGTCTTGCGTGGAGTAGATGTTGCAGGAGGCCCAGCGCACTTCAGCGCCCAGGGCTTGCAGGGTCTCGACCAGCACGGCCGTCTGGATGGTCATGTGCAGCGAGCCGGCGACGCGGGCGCCCTTGAGCGGCTGGCTGGCGGCGTATTCCTTGCGGATGGCCATGAGCGCCGGCATCTCGTGCTCGGCGATCTTGATTTCCTTGCGGCCCCAGTCGGCCAGCGACAGGTCCTTGACGATGTGGGCGGGGAGGTTGGCGGTCATGTCGGCTCCTTCAGGGGATGAAGCCGCTGACGACAGGACCGGGAGAGTTCATGCCTCACCCCGACCGATGGTCAGCGGGTGAGCGCGGTTGCAGGGGGTAAAACTCCGAGCCTGGCCTCAAAAGGTGCTGAGGTTGCAACGCTCCTCGGAAGCTGCGCATTCTAGCCAGCCTCCGAAAGACCGTGGGGCTCAGCCGCCGCCGCCGGGTGCCAACAAATCGTCGCCGGCGACCGACACGAGGGCCGGCCGGCCGACGATCAGCGGGTCCACCGCGCCCACGCGTTCGGGCTTGCGCTCGGCATAGGGCAGGCGGTTGAGCACAAAGCGCATCGCATTCAGGCGCGCGCGCTTCTTGCAGTCGCTCTTGATGACCGTCCAGGGCGCGTCCGAGGTGTCGCAATGCAGAAACATCGCCTCCTTGGCCCGGGTGTAGTCGTCCCACTTGTCCAGGGAGGCCATGTCGATGGGGCTCAGCTTCCACTGCTTGAGCGGGTGCAGTTTGCGCTCCTTGAAGCGGCGGCGCTGCTCGGCGCGGCTGACCGAGAACCAGAACTTGAAGAGGTGGATCCCCGAGCGCACCAGCTGGCGCTCGAACTCGGGCGTCTGGCGCAGGAACTCCTGGTACTCACCCTCCGAGCAGAAGCCCATGACCCGCTCGACGCCGGCGCGGTTGTACCAACTGCGGTCGAACAGCACGATCTCGCCGGCCGTGGGCAGGTGGTTCACATAGCGCTGGAAATACCACTGACCGCGCTCGACCTCGCTGGGTTTCTCCAGCGCCACGACGCGCGCACCGCGGGGGTTGAGGTGCTCCATGAAGCGCTTGATGGTGCCGCCCTTGCCAGCGGCGTCGCGGCCCTCGAACAGGATGACGACCCGTGCGCCCGTCTCCTTCACCCAGGCCTGCAGCTTGAGCAGCTCCACCTGCAGCCCGTATTTCTCCTTCTCGTAGCGCTTGCGCGAGAGCAGGTTCTTGTAGGGGTAGGCGCCCTTGCGCCAGCCGGGGTTGAGTTCGGTGTCGGCATCGGCCTCGACTTCGGGCCTGACGGCCTCCTCGTGCTGGCGCAGCGCGCGGCGCAGGTGGCGGCGTTCGTCGGGCGAGCTGCCGTCGAGCAACGTGGCCAGCTCATCGGCCAGCGCCTGCGGGCCGCCGGTGCCGTCCTGGTGGCGGCGCAGCAGCTCGGCCAGGGTCTCGCTGCCGACGATGTCGTGGCGGGTGCTGGCGCGTTTCACGCGGTGCTTTTCCAGGCTCTCGGCATCCAGGCGCGGCGGCGTGTCACCCGCCACGACGCGGCGGGCGCTGCTGCGTCGGGCGGCGGAGCGAGGGGTGTCGGCGCTGCGCGCGCGGGGGGCGGTGGGCATGGGCAAGGCTCCGGCAATGTGACAAGACGATGACGATGCTGCGCGCGTGCCCGCAGCGCCGGCTTGATCCGCATCAAGGCCGAGCGGCGTCGCAGGCTGTGGGGCCGCGGAGCCGCCCTTGGTGTGGCAAATTGCCCGAGCTCGCAGGCTGGGTGCGCCCTCAGGCCGCCAGGCCGAGGAAGGCGCGCAGCCGCTCGATCTCCTCGGCCAGCGCCACGCCGAAAGCGGCCTCGCGCGGCGCCTGGCCGCTCACATAGCCGCACTGCACCGCCAGTTCGCCGCCCTGCGCGCGCGCATTCGCCCAGCCGATCACCTGGTCGCGCCACAGCAGCGGCAGGGCGTAGTGGCCGCGCACCCGCTTGTGGGCCGGCGTGTAGGCCTCGAAGCGGTAGGCCCAGCCCCACAGCAGCTCGAAGCGGCGGCGGTCCCACACGACCGGGTCGAAGGGCGCGAGCAGCCGCACCTGGGACGGGATGCGCCAGCCGCGGGTCGGGTCTTCGCCTGCCGGCCAGTACCAGTCGATGCCGTCCACGCGGGCGTGCGCGAGCCTCGCCTTGGCACGGGCCAGCGTGGCCGGGCGCAGCGCGCGCCACTGGTGCGCGCCGTGGAAGAGCATGGCGATCAGCTGCGACAGGCCGGCCGCCGGCAGCGGCGCGTACTTCTGCACCAGCACGTCGGCCATGGCGTCCATGGCAGCCTGCGGGTCGGGGTGGGGCTGCCAGGGTGCGGCCAGGCGGTAGACGCGCGTGCCGCTGTCGCGGCGCACGACATCCAGGTGGCCGCGGTAGTGCAGGCCGTCCAGCAGCTCGGTGGACAGGCGGCTGTTGCCGCCGAACCAGTTCTTGACGGCGCCGTGGCCCAGCGCGGCATCGACGTCCGCCGGGTGGGCCTCACCCAGCCGTTCGACCTCGGCCAGCACCGCATGTGCGAGCTTCCAGCGCGCCTTGTCCCACACCCGGCGGGCGGTGCGCGGGTGCATCAGCGCGCGCAGCTCGGGCGTGACGAAGCCGTAGTTGATGAAGAAGTCTTCCTGCAGGTCCAGCCGCGGGTAGCGGCGCTCCAGGTCGCCGGCCTGGTAGCCCTTCACGCGGTGGCGCAGGGTCAGGTCCTGGGCGCGGGCCGGCGCGCGCAGCGGGTCGGCCTGTACGAAGCCGCCCAGCTGGGCCACGGCCTTGGGCAGGGTCGTGGGCGCGAAGAGGCTGCGGGCGACGGCATGGCGGCGCAGGGCGGCCAGGTCGACCGGGCCGCCCATGCGCGCGGGGAGCTCAGGGCGGCGGGGCATCGCTCGGGCGGGTCAGCAGGCGGTGGGCGTACATGTCGGCGTCGGCATGCCGCAGCAGGCTCTCGGTGTCCAGGCCGTCATCCGGGTAGAGGGCGATGCCGAAGCTCGCGCCGATGATGAAGTCCGCCGGGGCCAGGCCGGCGAGGGCGTCGAGAGGCTGGCGCATGGCCGCCTCCAGGTGCTGGCGGGCGGCCTCGGCGTCCGCGCGGTTCTCGACGGATTCCAGCAACAGCACGAATTCATCGCCGGCATAGCGCGCCACCACGTCGCCGATGCGCACGCCGGCCCGCAGGCGCTGGCCGGTTTCCTTCAGCACGGCGTCGCCCACGGCATGGCCGAAGCGCTTGTTGACCTCCTTGATGCGGGCCAGGTCCACGAACATGACGGCAAAGGGCCAGCGGTCGCCACGCCGGCGCTGCTGCAGCACGCGGTCCTCGATGCGGCGCAGGATGGCGCTGCGGTTGGACAGCCCGGTGAGCTGGTCGGTCAGCAGGCGCCGTTGCATGTTGGCAAAGCTGCGGGCGAGGTCGCCGAGTTCGTCGGTGCGGCGCACTTCGGGAGGTTCGTCCAGCACGCCGTCGCCCACGCGCCGGGCTGCATCCGCCAGCTCCCGCAGTTCGCGCGTGACGACGCCGAGCACCACCCAACCCAGCCCGAGGGCGATCACGACGCCCAGGCCGGCCAGCAGCGCTGCCTGGACGAAGTTGCGCTGCACGCCGGTCAGGAAGTCGGCCTGCGGCGCCGCCACGATGACGAGCCAGTCCAGCCCGAGCGCGCGGTCGACATGGGCGAAACCCACCTGCAGCTCGCGGCCGTCGGCATCGCGGAACTGCTCGGTGCGGGGCGCCGTGCCGACGCCGTCGGGCGAGGCGGCCATGCGCTCGCGCACCGCAGCAAAGGCCGCCTTCACCAGCGTGTCCGGGCTCTCGGTGGCGTTCAGCCGCTCGTGCTGGCCCGCCGCCCGGCTTTGCATGTGCGCCCCCCGGGACACGCCCACGAGCTGGCCGTCGGCCTCCACCACCATCGCCACCGCGTGCTCGGTCAGGGCCAGGCGCTGCAGCAGTGCGTTCACCTGCTTGAGCGGCAGGTCCGTGGCGGCCACGCCTTCGGGCTCGCCGACGTCGTTGCCGACCCGGCGCGTGCGGGTCATGACGAGGTCGAGGGTCTTGAAGTCGATGTAGACCGGCGTCCAGCTCAGGGCCGCCGGGTTGGCCAGGGCCGCCTGGTACCAGGGGCGCTCGCGGGGCTCGAACACCTTGTCCTCGGCCACGGGCGAGCGCAGCTCGCCGGTGATGCCGGTCAGGCGGTAGAGGGTGCGCGGGCCGCTGCCCTGCGTGCGCAGGCGCAGCTCGGCCTCCAGCTCGGAGAAGCGCCACAGGCCGAGGAAATGGCCGTGGCGGTCGCCGTAGTAGACGTAGTTGTTCGGGTCGCGGTGCACCGAGGTGGCCAGCCAGAAGCGGGTGCGCAGGGTGTCCAGCTCGCGGGCCACGTTGTCCGGGGCGGGCAGGCCGGTGGGGAAGGCGGCCTCCAGCACGGTGTCGGCGCCGCCCACATGCCGCTCCAGCGACACCGCGATGCGGCTCACGGCCTCCGCCAGCAGTTGGCCCGACAGGGTGTCCACCGTGTCGCGCCCGGCCCGCCAGGACAGCGCGCCCACCAGCAGCACCAAGGCCAGCACCAGGGCCACATAGGGCAGGGTCAGCAGCTGCCGCAGGCTCAGGCGGCACGCGAGCGAGCGCCGGGGCGTGTCGCGCTGCTCACCCATCGAAGGACGGGTCCAGCGGCGCCAGCGTGCTGTCGGCCGCGCCCGCGGCGCGCAGCAGCTCGTTGGCGCGGGCCAGCATCTCGGCGTCGGTCTCGCAGAACTCCAGCCGGAAGCCGCAGTTGTCGTGCACCTGCTTCCACAGGGGCTTCATGAAGGAGGCGTCCTCGATGTCCGGCCCCACCAGCCACAGGCTGGCCAGCTCGGCCGGCATGACCCGCCGGCCCATGCGCAGCAGGTCGTGGTAGGCCTCCAGCACGTCCGGCGAGGCCAGCAGGCTGCCGTGCCACCAGGTGACCACCACATAGGGGTCCGGCGGCTGCCAGCGCTGCAGCAGCTGCCCGACGGCGCGGGACATGGCGCCCACCATCTCCACGTTGAAGGGGCCGCCGGCCTCGTAGCACATCAGCCGGCCGTGGTGCCAGACCTGCAGCTCGCCATGCGCCATGAAGCGCCCCTGTGGCAGCTGGCCGACATTGATGCGGTAGGGGCTCGCGTCCATGGGCGCAGCATAGCGGCGGCAGGGCGACCCTGGCGGGGACTTAGAATCCTGGGTTGCTTGCGCCCGAAGCCAGCGCCTGCGGCCCCAGTCGGCCGGTGGCGCCCTGGCTGCCAGGTCGCCGCATCGTCCATTTCCGAGTGAATTCCCCGAGGAACGCAACGTGTTTATCTCCAACGCCTACGCCCAGGCCGCCCCCGCCGCCAGCCCCGAGAACGGCCTGCTCGGCATGCTGCCGCTGGTGCTGATGTTCGTCGTGCTCTATTTCGTGATGATCCGGCCCCAGATGAAGCGCCAGAAAGAGCACAAGGCCATGATCGAGGCGGTGCAGAAGGGCGACGAGGTCGTCACTGCCGGCGGCCTGATCGGCAAGATCGCCAAGCTGGGCGACAACTTCATCCACCTGGAAGTCGCCAACGGCGTGGAAGTGCAGCTGCAGCGCAGCGCCATCACCCAGGTTCTCCCTAAGGGCAGCTTGAAGTAAACGGCCCTGCGCCCATCTCCGTCGGCCCGGCCACCCCCGGTGCCGACGCCGCCCTCCCGGCGCACACAAGGACCTTCCCATGAACCGCTACCCGCTCTGGAAGTACGCGATCCTGCTCGTCGCGATGCTGATCGGCGCCCTGTACACCCTGCCCAATCTGTTCGGCGAAGCGCCGGCGGTGCAGGTGTCCAGCGCCAAGGCGACCGTCAAGGTCGACGCCTCGATGACTTCGCGCGTGGAGGCTGCGCTGCAGCAGGCCGGCGTCAAGGCCGACTTTGTCCAGTTCGAGGGCAATTCGGTGAAGGCCCGCTTTGCCGACACCGACACCCAGCTCAAGGCCAAGGACGCCATCAGCAAGGCGCTCAACCCCGATGCGGCCGACCCGGCCTACATCGTGGCCTTGAACCTGCTGTCGCGCTCGCCGCAGTGGCTCACCAACCTGCATGCCAACCCCATGTACCTGGGTCTGGACCTGCGCGGTGGCGTGCACTTCCTGATGCAGGTCGACATGAAGGCGGCCCTCACCAAGAAGGCCGAGGCGCTCACGGGTGATGCGCGCACCATGCTGCGCGACAAGAACATCCGCCACGCCGGCATCAGCCGCGATGGCAACACCGTCAAGATCGCCTTCCGCGACGCCGAGCAGCGCACGGCCGCGCTGGCGGTGCTGCGCGACCAGCTGCCCGACGTCGTCTGGACGCCGGCGGGCGAAGGCGCCGAGCTGAGCCTGGCGGGCACGCTCAGCCCCAAGGCCCAGGTGGCCGTGCAGGACGCGGCCCTCAAGCAGAACATCACCACCCTGCACAACCGCGTGAACGAGTTGGGCGTGGCGGAGCCGGTCATCCAGCAGCAGGGCCTGGACCGCGTCGTGGTGCAACTGCCCGGCGTGCAGGACACCGCCAAGGCCAAGGACATCATCGGCCGCACCGCCACGCTGGAACTGCGCATGGTGGACGACGGCAACGAGGCGCTGGAAGCCCTGAAGGGCAACGGCCCCGTGCCCTTCGGCACCGAGCGCTTCATCGACCGCGGCTTCGGCCCCATCATCGTCAAGCGCCAGGTGGTGCTGACCGGTGATGCGCTGGTCGACGCGCAGACCGGTTTCGACGAGAACCAGCAGCCCTCGGTCGACCTGACGCTGGACGCCAAGGGCGCCCGCATCATGAAGGACCTATCGCGCGAGAACATCGGCAAGCGCATGGCCATCATCCTGTTCGAGAAGGGCAAGGGCGAGGTCGTGACCGCACCGGTCATCCGCAGCGAACTCAGCGGCGGCCGCATCAAGATCTCGGGCGCCATGACCACGCAGGAAGCCAACGACACGGCCCTGCTGCTGCGCGCCGGCTCGCTGGCCGCACCGATGGAAATCATCGAAGAGAAGACCATCGGCCCGAGCCTGGGCAAGGAAAACATCGAGAAGGGCATTGCGTCCGTCACCTGGGGCTTCGTCGCCGTGGCGGCCTTCATGTGCATCTACTACCTGCTCTTCGGGGTGTTCTCGTCGCTGGCGCTGGGCTTCAACCTGCTGCTGCTGGTGGCGGCCCTGTCGATGATGCAGGCCACGCTGTCGCTGCCGGGTATCGCCGCCATCGCGCTGGTGCTGGGCATGGCCATCGACTCCAACGTGCTGATCAACGAACGCGTGCGCGAGGAGCTGCGCGGCGGGGCGTCGCCTCAGCAGGCCATCCACCTCGGCTACGAGCGTGCCTTCGCCACCATCCTGGACTCCAACGTCACGACCCTGATCGCCGGCGTGGCGCTGCTGGTGTTCGGCTCCGGCCCGATCAAGGGCTTCGCCGTCGTGCACTGCCTGGGCATCCTGACCTCGATGTTCTCGTCCGTCGTGTTCTCGCGCGGCCTCGTGAACCTCTGGTATGGCCGCCAGAAGAAGCTCAAGAGCGTGTCCATCGGCCAGGTCTGGAAGCCTGAGCCGGATGCCGCCGCCGACAAGACCGACGCCGCTGCCAAGGCCTGAGGAACACCGCACATGGAACTCTTTCGCATCAAGCGCGACCTGCCGCTGATGAAGCATGCGTTGATCTTCAACGCCATCTCCTTCATCACCTTCGCGGCCGCCGTGTTCTTCCTGGTCACCCGCGGCCTGCATTTCTCGATCGAGTTCACGGGCGGTACCGTGCTCGAGGTGGCCTACCCGCAGGCAGCCGACATCGAGAAGACGCGCCACACCGTCGAGAAGATGGGCTTCGGTGAAGTCCAGGTCCAGCCCTTCGGCTCCTCGCGCGACGTCATGATCCGCCTGCCCGTGCGCGGCGACATGAAGGCCAGCGAGGTGGTCGACAAGGTCTTCGCCGAGGTTTGCAAGGCCGACGCTGGCACGGTCAGCAAGATCCAGGAGATCACGCCGCAGGGCGAGCAGGTCAGCAAGCAGATCTGCAAGACCGCTGACGGCACCGAGCCGGTGAAGCTGTCGCGCTCCGAGGTGGTCGGCCCGGCCGTGGGCGCCGAGCTGGCCAACGACGCCGCCAAGGCACTGGCCATGACGGTCGTCGGCATCATGATCTACCTCGCGATCCGTTTCGAATGGAAGTTCGCGGTCGCCGGCATCATCGCCAACCTGCACGACGTCATCATCATCCTGGGCTTCTTCGCCTTCTTC
>Ga0233424_10001046_pt1 | contig 27835 bp, 32 predicted proteins | sample Watercolumn_Towu_FD_181011 | JGI IMG/M metagenome (GOLD analysis project Ga0233424, IMG submission 181011) | Freshwater microbial communities from Lake Towuti, South Sulawesi, Indonesia - Watercolumn_Towuti2014_125_MG | ecosystem: Environmental > Aquatic > Freshwater > Lake | place: Indonesia... | reverse complement strand
ACCACCCCAGGATGCGCCCCTCGTCCCCTCCGCTCGGGCCTCGGAAGAGCAAGAACGAATTGGCCGAAGCAAGCCGAGCCTCCAGATCGGAGAATGCCAATAAGGCTCGACCGATGGCGTCCGCGACCGGTTCCGAACGTTCAACCCACGGAAACATCTGCCCCTCCCCGTCCGCCAGATGCCGATTCGTATTCTGGCGGTTCCGCGAGGAGGCGGGGGATTGCGACGCTAGGCCGCCAGCCGGAACGTGAAGTTTCGCGTAAACTTCGGCCCCTCAGCTCCACCAACTGACCCTAACTGGGCCTGACGTCCTGACTTGGCTGCCCGGCCGGCTCCCGCCATTTCCACGCAAACCAGACAATGAACAGCGTGCAGGCGATTTCCACGACCGCGAAAAAGGCGTAGAAAAGTTCGGGCGTCGAACCGGTCAGCGACCAGGCGACGAGCACGGTATGGATCAAGCCGGCACCGACGTTCGTCCAGCGGTTCAGGCGGTACTTCAGGATCCGGGACAAGAGCACCATCGCGATCGCCGTTTCCAGCAGGACGGCAAACGCAAGCACTGCCGCCCCGGAGCCTTTGGTGACCCGCAGCGCCTCCTCCTGGGCATCCACGTCGAAAAACGACGAGAATACGTCCGCATACAGATAGTTCAACGTTGCGAAGATCCAGAGCGTTGACAGCAAAATTCTCCGGTCAGTCATCCCGATTTCCTTTCGGTCGCGCGTCTCTTGTCTGGCGGGATCCCTCCGCTCCTCCGAAGCCCGCGCGTTGATCGCGGATTGTGGCATGTCCGATGCGTTCTCGTCCTCCGATTCGATAGGAGTTTGAACAGGTGCGGATAGCAGCGCTCGGCTTCCTTCATGAGACCAACACCTTCCAGAGTGTTAAGACGGACTACGCCGCGTTCGAGCGGTTCGAGTTCCTGCGTGGCCGGCAGATCGCCGAGCGGCACGCCAACGCGAACTCCACGTGGACGGGCTATTTCCGTGGTGCCGCCAGGTACGAGTTCGACCTCGCGCCGCTCCTGTTCACCTTCACTGGCCCGACCGGCACCATCACGAAGGACGCCTTCGACCGGATCACGTCCGAGATGATCGAGATGCTCAAGCGAGGGGGGCCGTGGGACGGCGTCCTGCTCGCCCAGCACGGCGCCGCGGTCTCCGAGGAGTACCCGGACATGGACGGCGAAGTTGCGCGCCGGGTGAAGGAGGGCGTCGGCAGAAGCACGCCGGTGGTCATGACCTTGGACCTGCACTCGAACATCACACAGAAACAGGTCCAGAACACCGACGCAATCGTCGTCTACCGCACCAATCCACACCTCGATCCGGTTGAGCGGGCGGTCGAAGCGGCGGAGATTCTCGTGCGAACTGTCCGGCGGGAGATCAGGCCCGTTCAGCGGCTGGTGCAGGTGCCGATGATCATCAACATCGTCAAGCAACCAACAAGCTTCGGGCCCATGAAGGCGATCATGGACGACGTGGCCGCGGTGGTCGCGAAGCCAGGAGTTTTGAACGCGAGCTGTGGGCAGGGATTCCCATACGCGGACGTCGAGCAGATGGGAGTGTCCTTCCTGGTCGTCACCGACAACGACCCGGCTCTGGCGCAGCGTGAAGCCGACTGGTTGGCCCGCCGTGCGTGGGACCGGCGCGCCGAACTCCAGAACGACTCGCCCTCGATGCAGGAAGCGGTGCGGCGAGCGGCGGCGGCTCGTGATACCCGCAAGCCGACCGTCATCATGGACGTCGGGGACAATGTGGGCGGCGGAGGCACGGCCGACTCGACCCACCTGCTCGCCGAAGCGATGAAACAGGGGCTGAAGGGCGAACGGAGCCTCCTGATGTCGATCTGCGACCCCGAGGCGGTCAGAATTTGCGTCAGGGCGGGGGTTCGATCGACCGTGACCCTGAAGATCGGCGGGCACACCGACGACCGCCACGGGTCCCCGGTAGAAGTCAGCGGATACGTACGTTGCATCACTGATGGCAAGTTTGAGGAACCCACCCCCATACACGGCGGATGGCGGTTCTTCGACTACGGCCCATCAGTCGCGCTCGACACGACCTCCGGATACACGATCGTGCTGCACACCGAGCGCGGTATCGGAAACATGAGCCGCCAGCAGTACTACTCAACGGGTATCTTCCCCGAGCAGTATCGCGTGGTCATCTGCAAGGGAACCGTCTCCCCACGGGCCGCCTACGAGCCCATCGCTCGCGAGGTGATCACGGCGAACACAGCCGGTGTTACGAGCGCCGACATGGCGAGCTTCGCTTACAAGCACCGTCGCAGGCCCCTGTACCCGTTCGAATCGGTAGCCACGTTCTAGCTCTGGCCGTGACGTCGCCGACAACTACGGATCGACGGATTTTGGCCTGAAATGCAACATGACCGGCGGCTCGTCCGGCGGGCCGTGGTTCATCAATTTCAGCGAATCGACGGGGACCGGCGCTCTCAACTCTGTCAACAGCTTCAAGTACCTTGGCGGCAAGCAGAAGTCATACATGTTCGGCCCGTATTTCGACGGCTACACACAGGCCACCTACAGCGCCGCGAAGACCGCGACTGCAAACACGCTGGTCCCGGCTCCCTAGTCGAGGGAGTCAGGAGCGGGGCATGACCACGTCCTTCGACCGCAGCAACACCAGCGTCGCTACCACGCCGCCGGCTGCGATCCCCGCTGCCACCCAGAACGCGACTGAGAAGCTCTCGGTCATGGCCACCGGTGGTGGCGTCCCGCCTCCGATGAGTGAGTTCATCCTGGACGTTGCGATCGTGATGAGGACAGCAAGGCCGAGCGCGCCCCCGATCTGCTGAACCGTGTTGATGAGCCCGGACACGAGCCCGGCTTCCCGCCCGGTGACTTTGGAGAGCGCCGATATCGAAATCGGCACGAACGAGAATCCCATCCCGATCCCGATCAGGATGAACCCCGGGAACAGGTCCCCGAAGTACGATCCGTCAGCTGAGATCCGCGTGAAGTAGATCAGGCCGAACACTAGCACCAGCATCCCGGTAGTCAGGATCGGCTTCACGCCGATGCGAGTCACGAGGGCCTGTGACACACCTGCAGCGGCCATGACCGTCAACGCCACGGCCAGGTAGCCGACGCCGGTCTGCAGGGGACTGAAACCGAGCACCTGCTGCATGTAAAGCGAGAGCAGGAAGAACATCCCGAAGATCGCCGAGCCAAGGATCAGCCCGATCGTGTTCGCACCGGTCAGCGTCCTGCGCCGGAAGATCCTGAGCGGCACCAGAGGCGAAGGCGAGCCTCTCTCGATGAAGATGAAGACGGCCAGCAGGACTGCAGACCCAATCAGAAGCCCGATCACCTTCGTGGAGCCCCAGCCCGCACGCGGGGCCTCGGTGAGGGCGTAGACCAGGATCATCAGGCTGCCGGTGATGGAGACCGCACCGATCGCATCCAGATGACGCGCCAGGTCGGTGGCCTTGCTTTTCTTTACGACGACAGGCACCAAAAAGAGGGCCAGCACCCCAATCGGGGCGTTGATGAAGAAGATCCACTCCCACCCGGCGTACTCGGTCAGCAATCCGCCAACGAGGACGCCAATGGCGGCTTTGGAACCCGCAATCGCGCCGAGTATCCCGAGGGCTTTGTTCCGCTCTGCCCCCTCCGCGAACGTGACCGATGTAATCGAGAAGACCGACGGGGACAGAATGGCGCCAGCCGCCCCCTGCAACATTCGGGCGATCACAAGCACCTCGGACGACCACGCAAACCCGCACAGGAGCGACAGGGCCGAAAACAGGCCAAGGCCAATCATGAACACCTTGCGCCGGCCGAACAGGTCACCGGCCCTCCCTCCGAGGAGGAGGAGCCCGCCGAACGTCAGTGCGTAGCCGCTGACCACCCACTGCAGCCCCTCGGTCGAGAACTCCAGCTCGCGATCGATCGAAGGCAGAGCGACGTTCACGACCGCGACGTCGAAAACGACCATCAGGAAGGCGATCCCGAGGACGATGAGCGCCCGCCAACGCTTCGGGTCGCTCGTCATGATCATTGCCGCGTCCGGTACAGATGTCGACGAAGCCATCGTGGTCCCTCGATTCCCGTTGTGCATGGACATGGGGCCGCCGATCCCCAGCCAGCGGGCGAGAGTACGCGTCCCAGGGCAGCGGGGTCAATGAGCGACCGGCACCCCGGCGGCCCCCGCCAGCCGCGGGGCCCCAAACTCTCGCCGCACCAAGGATTTACGGAGGCTTAACCATCAATTAACCGCGACTAACCGGCTCTTAATCACAGGCGTAAACAATGCCGCAGCGCGCCGCGACCTGACCCCATTTGAGGCCGGGCGCGCCAGCGAAAGGCCTGAGCCGGATGATCTCTGTCAAGGACCTTCGGATGGTCTATCCGAACGGGTTCGAGGCGCTCCGAAGAGTCAACCTGGAAATCAAGGGCGGCGAGTTCGTCTGCATCATAGGGCGTAGCGGCGCCGGTAAGTCGACACTCCTACGCTGCCTCAACGGGCTTCTGACGCCGACCAGCGGTCAGGTGATCGTGGCAGGCGTCGACCTCACGACGGCGGACGACAAGTCCCGACTCCTCCTGCGCCGCCGCGTCGGCTTCGTGTTCCAGGAATACAACCTGGTGGAGCGCCTGTCGGTGCTCGCCAACGTCCTCTGTGGACGCCTCGGATACAACCCGACCCTGAAGACCACCCTTCGGATGTTCCCTCCGTCGGAACGCGTGATTGCGTTGAGCGCCCTCGAGCGCGTGCGACTGCTCGAACGGGCCGAACAGCGGGCCGACTCGTTGAGCGGGGGCGAGAAGCAGCGCGTGGCGCTGGCCCGAGCGCTCGCGCAGGAGCCGGTGGTACTGCTCGCCGACGAGCCCGTGGCAAGCCTCGACCCGGAACTCGCGATGGGAGTGATGAGCGACGTCCAGAGAGCTGCCAAGGAGATCAACGTACCCACCATCGTGAACATCCATGACATCAACCTGGCGCGCATGTTTGCGGACAGGGTCGTCGGCATCGCCAGGGGCGAGGTCATCTACGACGGCAAGGTCGAAGGGCTCACACCGACGGTCCTCGACGACGTCTACCGATTCGACAAGAAGCGCCGGGCGCCCGAGGTGGCGGGCCCGGCCGGAGAACGCGATGGCGACCGAGTCGCAGTCCCTGCCTAGGCCGATCGGCCACCCTGTAAACCAGGAGCTCTTTCACCATCCGCTGGCGCGGATGCTGCGGTTCCCGAAGCGCCTGACCATCGCCCTGTTCGTGATCTACGTCGCGGCCCTCGTATGGAGCTACATAGGCACGAAGGTCGACATCCCTCTGTTCATCGATGGACTCCCGTTCTTCATGCGGTTCTTGCGCGGACTTTTCCCGCCTGATTTCGGAATGATGCGGGAGCTCTGGACCCCTCTGATCCAGACCGTCCAGATGTCCATCTTCGGGACGACGTTGGCGGTCGTCCTCTCCCTGCCCTTCGGGATCCTCGCCGCGAAGAACCTGTCGCCGCACCCGTGGGTATATCAGGCCACGCGTGTGGCCCTGAACATCAACCGCGCCCTGCCCGACCTCGTCATAGCGCTGATGTTCGTGGCCGCGGTAGGGCTCGGTCCCTTCCCGGGCGTGCTGGCCATCGCGATCGGCTCCATCGGCTTCATGGCCAAGATGTACGCCGAGGCTTTCGAGCAGATCAACCCGCGCCAGGTCGAGGCCGTACGGGCCACCGGCGCCAACGGCGTCCAGGTGGCGGCCTACGCGGTCGCACCCCAGGCCGCCCCGCTCGTTATTTCCTACTCGCTTTACCTGTGGGAGGTCAATGTTCGTTCCGCCACGATCCTCGGCCTCGTGGGTGCCGGCGGGATCGGGCTATCGCTCCAGACGTCGATGCGGCTTTTCCAGTATCAGGAGGTGTCGGTGATCGTCCTGTCCCTGGTCGTCATGGTCACGGTCATCGACAGGATCAGCGCATATCTGCGGCACAAGCTCACGTAGGGCGTGAAGGGGGAGGGACAGGCCTGATGAGGACAAGAAGGAGCACGCCGTGGTCGGCCAGACTGCGGACACTCGTAGCGACAGCGATGTTCGGGGCGGCCGTAGGGTTCGCCGCTTCGTGTGGCGGGGAGGAGCCGGCACGGGCGCCGACACAGGTGGTGCAGGCACCGGCCCAGGTTCAGCCGACAGCGGCGCCGCAGCCGACCGCGACACCGACACCTAAGCCCACGGCGACACCGACACCTAAGCCCACGGCGACACCGGATCCCAACGCCGGGCTGCCGTCGGTCTTCAAGATCGGTCTGATCCCTGGCGAAGCGTCCGAGGAGGTCCTCAAGCGCTACCAGCCGATCGTGCCGTGGCTTTCGGAACAGCTGGGCGTCAAGGTCGAGCTGTTCGTCGGCCCCGACTATTCCGCCACGATCGAGGCGATGAAGTCGCACCGCATCGACGCCGCGTTCATGAACACCTTCGGGTACGTGATCGCGGTCGATCAGAAAGCGGCCGAGCTCGTTACGGTGCCCATGGACCCGGCTACCGGTGAGCCGGCCCACTACCACAGCACGATCATCGTCAGGAAGGACAGCGGCATCAAGACGGTCGCCGACGTCAAGGGCAAGAACTTCGCGTTCGTCGATCCGGCGTCCACCTCCGGCCACCTGTACCCGGAGTCGGGCCTGAAGAAGCTGGGCATCGACCCGTGGAAGCAGTACAAGTCCGTCTACTCGGGAGGCCACGACGTCTCGGTGCTCTCCGTCTACAACCGGACGGTCGATGCCGCCGCGGTGTACGCAAGCTGGGACGAGAACAATCCACTCAACGGCGGAATCGTCGATAACGTCGCCGCAAAGGGCGTCGTCAAGAAGGACGAACTGGCCGTCATCTGGGTTTCCGACCCGATCCCGAACGGCGCCACCATCGTGCACCCGAAGACGCACCCTGTCCTCAAGGAGCGATTGCGCAACGCAATGCTGTCGGTGCCGAAGTACCCGGACATCGCCGCCGCCTTCGGAAAGGAGTATGGCTCGGCTTACACGATCGGCTCAGACGACCTGTTCGACGCGGTACGCGACGCCGCAACCTACCTCAAGCTCGATCTCGCCAAGCTGATCGTCTCCGACAAGCGTCCGATCCCCGAGGTCGTCAAGATCGGGTTGATCCCCTCCGAAGACTCGGAGTCGATCCTTGCTCGCTACAAGCCGCTCGTGCCCTGGATGGAGAAGAGCCTGGGCGCGAAGGTCGAGTTGTTCGTCGGCACCGACTACTCGGCGACCATCGAGGCTCTCAAGTCGGGCCGTATCCACGCGGCGTTCCTGAACTCGTTCGGCTACATCCTCGCGGCCGATCAGGGCTCGATCGAGCTGGTGGTCGTGCCCGAGGACCCTGTGACCGGCGATTACGGCCACTACCACAGCGTCATCCTTACGAGAAAGGACTCGGGGATCAACTCCCTGAACGACCTCAAGGGGAAGAACTTCGGATTCGTCGACCCGGCATCGACGAGCGGACACCTGATTCCCGAGGCTGGACTGAAGAAGATGGGAATCGATCCGTGGAAGGACTTCAAGTCCGTGTACTCGGGCGGCCACGACGTCAGCCTGCTCGCGGTCTACAACGGCACGCTCAACGCAGCCGCGAACGCTTCCGGCGCCGACGAGAACGACCCCCTGAACTACGACCGCCTGAACACGATGGACGCGAAGGGGCAGGTCAAGAAGAACGAGCTGAAGGCGCTGTGGGTGTCCGACCCGATTCCGAGCGGGCCGTTTGTGGTCCAGAAAAACGCGCCACAGAAGCTGAAGGACAAGCTGCTCGTGATGATGCTGTCGGTGCGGGACAACGAAGAGATCCGCAAGCTGCTTGGCCGGAACTACACGGTCGGGTCCGACGACCTGTGGAACCCCCTGCGGGAGGCGGCAAAGATGCTCGGCCTGGACCTGCGGCAGCTCGTCAACAACTAGCCAGGGCAGCGCGAGGCGGAGGTCGGTTTGCTCGAACGAGAACGTCGCCTGGAGGCGCTCTCGGCCGCGGACGAAGGGCGGCTCGTGGCCCTCGCCGATGAGGTCCTGCGTGACTTCACGGTCGAGGTCGACCGCGGGCCCTCCGTGGGGCTGCTGATGGTGAGGGTGGAGGAACCCTCGGAGCGGCTGCCGTTCAACTTCACAGAGGTGACGGTATCGGAAGCCGAGGTTTCCTCCGGCCCTCACCGAGGGTACGCAATGGTGATGGGGCGGTCGACCGGGAAGGCGCTCGCGGCGGCAGTGCTGGACGCCGCGCTAGAGGCGGGACATCCGCTGGCGACGCGGATCGAGGCGGAGCTGGAGGAAGCCCTGGCTCAGGACGAGGCGAAGTGGCGGCGGCGCTGGGCACGGGTCGCGCCGACCACGGCGACCTTCGAGGACGTAACCGGATGATCACGCTGTCACCGGTCGCGGCGACGGAACAGCAGACGTTCCGCGCGCTGCTGGACTGTATGGCGCTCCCGGGGAAGGTGGCGAGCCTCGACTGGGTCCCCCGTGACGACGGCCCGTGGGCGGCCGCGGTTGCCTGTCTTCAGGCGCTGGTAGACCACGAGGTCGACTTCGCCGTGCTCGCCTCCGATCCAAGGCCGCAAGAGTTGCTCCTGCGCCGCACCGGTAGCCGGACGGTCCCCGTGTCCCAGGCCAGGTACCTGCTGGCCGACGAGGCAAATGCGCTGGATGCGTTGCGAGCGGCGTCGACAGGCACAATTGACTACCCGGAGGAAGGGGCGACGGTCGTAGTGCTCTGCAGCCGCCTGGAGGTGGGCGCAGGCCTCCCTTCTGCCGGGAAGGGAAGGCTGGGCGGGGCCGTGCTCGAACTGTCTGGTCCCGGCATTGAGTCGACGGCACGGCTGACCGTGCACGGACTTCCGCCGGGCGTGTTCTCCCTGCTCGCGGAGCGGAACCGGGCGTTCCCGCTCGGAATCGATCTCGTGCTGGCATCGGCTGAAGGGGCGATCGCCTGCGTTCCTCGCACGGCCGCCGTCCACGACGTCGCACGAGAGTAGACGGTGGGTTACTCCTCGGTGCGCGGCAGCCTCAAGGCGATCGAGCACGCCGAAAACCTGATCGCATCTGCGATACACGCAGGCGGCAACCCGGTCAAGCTGGAGCAGGTGCTCGACCAGCTGCCCGCGGCGGTCGAGAAGGCGATGGCCGAGGGCGCCATCTACGACCCGTTTCTGGGTGCCCTGGCCGTCCGACAGGCACAGGGCGACACGATCGAGGCGGCGTTCCTCCTGCGCGCGTACCGGACGACGCTGCCGCGGCTCGGCTATTCCATGCCCTCGCAGAGCCGCGATATGCGGGTGCTTCGGCGCGTTTCCGCGACCTTCAAAGACGTGCCGGGGGGACAGGTGCTCGGCCAGACCCGGGACTACACCCAGCGGCTGCTCGATTTCACTCTCGCGGACGGGACGAAGACGGCCGTGCCGGGCACTCGGTCGGCGGACTCTGCGACCGCCCCAGGTTCGCCAACCTCGTCTGGCGACGCAGATGACGACGATCCGCGTCCGATCCCCCTCGTGATCGACCACCTACGCAAGGACGGCCTCCTCGCGCCTGCCCCTGCCGCCCCGCTCGAGCGGGAACCCTTCGACGTCACGCGCACTCCACTCCTCTTCCCGGCGCCTCGCTCCGCCCGACTCCAGGTGCTGGCGCGCGGGGAGTCCGGCGGTATGCTCAGCCTGGCATACGGCGCGCTTCGCGGCTACGGCGCCAGCCATGCGTACGTGGCCGAGGTCCGCAGCGGCGACATGCCGGTCGAGATCTCCCACCCGCTGACCGGCCGACGCGCCCGGATCGGCTGGCTTCCGGTGACCGAGTGCCATTCCGTGAACCCCGGCCACGGCGACCTCGGCGGCGAGTCCCTGTTCGACATGTCCTTCGGGTACGGGATCACGATTGGCCATGAAGAACGCCGTGCCATATCCATGGCGGTGATCGAGGAAAGCCTGACCGGCAAGAACGGCCTGGGCGATCAGGCGGTCGAAAACGACGAGTACGTCTTGCACCACATCGACTGCGTCGAGGCCACCGGATTCGTCGAGCACTTGAAGCTGCCGCACTACGTCACGTTCCAGTCCTCGCTGCAACGTACCCGCAAGTTTGGCGAGCTCGTGCGCGCGGCCCGCGCGAAGGAGCGCGATCACACTGGCAAGGCGCATGCACACACGAACGGCGCGGAGGGCCGGACCGGTGGTTGACGTCGCTTCGCTTCGCAGAAAGCGGGTCGGCGACGCCGCCGGGTACACGTTCGGCCTGCTCGACGACATGGCGAAGCGCGAGATCCGGCGCGCACTCCTCAAGGCGGTCGCCCTGCCCGGCTACCAGGTCGGCTTCGGATCGCGGGAGATGCCCATCGCGCGCGGATGGGGTACCGGAGGCCTGCAGATAACTCTGTCGATCATCGGCAAGGCCGATGTCCTCAAAGTCATCGATCAGGGGGACGATGCCAGCGTCAACGCAGTGAACCTGCGCCGCCTGATCGAGATGGTCACCGGCGTGACCACGACACTCGAGACCGGCGAGGCAACCATCATCCAGACCAGGCACCGCATCCCGGAGCAGGTGATGACGGCCGCCCAGGTCCTCGTCCTCCAGGTGCCGATCCCAGAGCCCCTTCGGATGGTCGAGCCCAGCCTGGCGGTCGCCCGGATCATGCACGCCGAACGCGACTACTCACGCATGTGGCTGTCGCTGTATGAGGACATCGTGAGGCGTGGCGAGATCAGCCACGGCGCCGGCTACCCGGTCGTCGTCAACGGCCACTACATCATGTCGCCCAGCCCGATCCCTCGGTGGGACATCCCCAAGCTCAGTTTCGCGCCCACCCTCTTCCTCTTCGGCGCCGGCCGCGAGAAGCGGATCTATGCGGTCCCCCCCTTCACACGCGTCGAGCCGCTGGAGTTCGACGACGTGAAGTTCGAAGTCGAGGACTTCTCGGGCAGGAAGTGCGCGATCTCGGGCGCCACCGATGCCTTCATGGATGAGATTCCGCAGGCCCAGGGCGACCCGGTGTGGGTGGTCAACGACAGCAACTACCGCGACGTCGTCGCGCAGGGCCGACAGGTGGACACCGCATGGCCTGGCTCCTGAAGGTCGAAGACCTGGCGGTCGTCCACGGCCGCGGCTGCGAGCGCTGCACCGAGCTCACGGGCCCGGGGCAAGGGACCAACACCTGCCCGGTGTGCGGTTCGATAGTCGCCTGCGCCGAGGTAGGGTTCGACGTCCACGCCGGCGAGGTGGTCGGAATCGTGGGTGAGAGCGGCTCCGGCAAGAGCACGGTGCTGCAGGCCATCTTCCAGGACGTCCGGCCTCGCCGGGGGCGGGCGCTCTTCAGGCCGTACGAGGACGGGACCAGGAACATCTGGGAGGCGGACCGGCTGGTGCGGCGGCGTCTCCGGACGCACGACATGGCGATGATCTACCAGAACCCGAGGCAGGGTCTGAACCTCATGGTGACGGCCGGCGGGAACATCGGCGAGCGGCTGCTGGCCGCCGGATGGCGGAACGTCGGCGACATCCGCACAAAAGCCTCCGACTACCTGCGACGCACCGAGGTACCGCTCGACCGCATGGACGACTTCCCGGCCTTCTTCAGCGGCGGAATGCAGCAGCGCGTCCAGATATCCAAGGCCCTGGCCAACAGCCCGAACCTGGTGCTGATGGACGAGCTCACGACCGGCCTGGACGTCTCCGTGCAGGCCGGTGTCCTCGACCTGGTTCGCAACATCCAGCGCCAGTACGAGATGACGGTCGTGATCGTCTCGCACGATCTCGCGGTGATACGGCTGCTGGCCGACCGCACGCTGGTGATGAAGCAGGGGAGGATCGTCGAGGCCGGCCTGACCGACCAGGTGCTCGAGGATCCTCAGCACGCCTACACGCAGCTGCTGGTCAACTCGGCGGCCGCCTGATGAAGCCCTCGACGACGATCCTCTCGGTGCGGAACCTGCGCAAGACGATCACGCTGCACATTTTGGGCGGCAGGCGTGTGCGCCCCCTCGACGATGTCAGCTTCGACCTGCCGGCCGGCGCCTTTCTGGGCGTGGTCGGCACCAGCGGCGCCGGAAAGTCGTCGCTGCTGAAGTGCATCTACCGCACGTACAGGTGCGAGGCAGAGGCGGTCGAATTCCATATGGCCGACGGCAGAACGGTCGATCTCGCGACCGCCGACGACCGCAAGATCATCGAACTGCGCGGGCGGGAGATCGGGCACGTCTCACAGTTCCTGAAGGCTCCCCCAAGGCTGCCCGCCACCGAGGTCGTCGCGCTGCCCATGCTCCGGCGCGGCATCGACCCTGCCGCGGCTCGTGACCGCGCCGCAGCCGCCCTCGACCGCCTCGGCATCGGACGGGACCTCCAGTCGTCCTACCCCGTCCTCTTCTCGGGCGGCGAGCAGCAGCGCGTGAACGTCGCCCGCGCTCTCGTCGACCCGTCCCGTCTCCTGCTCCTCGACGAGCCGACCTCCGCCCTCGATGGCGAGAACCGCGGACGGGTGCTCGACTACCTGCGGGAAGTGCGGGCCACCGGCACATCGATGATCGGTGTGTTCCACGACGTCGAGATGCTGTCCCGCCTCGCCGACCGTGTGCTGGTGCTCGAGCGGGGGCGCGTGTTGAGCGAGGGGCCGGTCGAAAAGGTCGACCTGCCCCGGTACATCGAACAGGTCGGCGGAGAGCTTGCGCCCACGCGCTGAGGCGCAGAAACAGGGGATCACGTTGGGTGAATTGGAAGCAGCCTGCAACTGCGCGGGGGACGCGCCGATGGACGCACTGGCCGAGACCAACACCGTCGCGGCGGGACCACAGCCGCGGGCGGCTCTGGTGATCAACGGCGGACATGTGGTCCTGCCGACCGCGATCATCAAGGACGCCGCCATCCTGATTGACGGCGGCCGCATCGCCCGGATCGGCACGCGGGATGAGTTCCGCGGACTCGGCGTTCAGACCCTCGAGGCCACCCGGGCCCTGATCATGCCGGGCCTGATCGATACGCATAACGACGGCCTCGAAGGCGAGGTAAACCCCCGCCCCGGCGTGAACTTCCAGAGGGAGTTCGCCCTGTGGAACTACGAGCGGCGTTCGGTGGCGGCTGGCGTGACGACCTCGTTCCACGCGATCAGCTTCGCCACGATCATGCGCAAGAGCCGGTCGGTCGACGGCGCTGCAGCCCTTTCACAGGTGATCCGGTCGGCAGGGCCGGGCCGGTCGCTCGATCACCAGATACTGCACCGGCTCGATGTCTACACGCCGGAAGGCCTCGACCCTGTATTCGAATCGATCGACGGCTGCCAGTGGAAGGTGATCTCACTCAACGACCACACACCGGGGCAGGGCCAGTACCGCGACCTTGCGCAGTACCGCAAGACCATCGCGGCCTACCAAAGCCTGAACCCGGACGCCTTTGGCGGGTTCGGCGACACCGGGGGCCGGACCATCGACGACGAGGTGCAGGCCCGCATCCGCGACCGCGAAGAACGCCGGCACGTGAAGGAAGCCATCTACGACCGAGTCCAGGCCGAAGCCGCGAAGCGGCGGTTCGTGCTGATGTCGCACGACGACGACACGGCGGAGAAGACCGACCTGATGCGCCGGGTCGGCTGCACGATCTCCGAGTTCCCGGTCTCGATCGAGGCGGCCAGCCGGGCCCGGGAGCTCGGGATGTGGATCACGGTCGGCGCCCCCAACATCGTTCGGGGTGGATCGACCAGCGGGAACCAGAGCGCACGGGAGCTGGTCTCGAAGGGGCTTGCCGACATCATCTGTGCCGACTACCACGCGCCGTCAATGCTCTACGCGGCTTTCAAGCTCGCCCGCGAAGGCGTCTGCGACCTCGTCTCGGCGATAGCCATGGTGACCGCCAACCCGGCGAAGGCCTTCGGGATGACCGACCGCGGCCGCATCGCGACCGGGCTGCGCGCGGACCTCTGCGTCATGCTGGAGAACCATGAGCTCCCGGTCGTGCAGACCGTAATCCGCGGGGGCGACATCGTCTTCGCCTCGTGGCCGACGGCCCGCTCGCCGGCGCCCGTGACTGTCGGCGCGCACTCGTGAACGTGACGGTGCTTGGCTCGTCGGGCGCCCAGCCGGCCGCCGGCGACGCCTGCTCCGGATACCTGTTCCAGTCGGACGGCGTCAGCCTGCTGGTCGACTGCGGGACAGGTGTTCTGTCAAATCTGCAGCGCCACATCCCGCTGTCTGACCTCACCGCGATCATCGTCAGCCACATGCACCCCGACCACTGGCTGGACCTGGTCCCGCTCCGCTATGGCATCCAATACGGAAATCATCGCGACCGCGTGCCGGTGTGGCTACCGCCGGGCGGGATGGAACGTGCCGAGCGCGTGGGAGCGGCGATTTCGGTCACCCAGCCGTTCTTTGACGGTGCGTACGAGTTCGGCGAGTACGCGCCAGAGCAGCCGATCGAGTTTGACGGCATCACTGCTACCCCGATCGAGGTCAGACACAACGTCCGTTCGTTCGGGCTCCGGATCGAAGCCGGCGGCCGCCTGGCGGCGTACTCATCCGATACCTCCCCGTGCGAGGCGCTCAGCCGCGTCGCCCGGGACGCCGACCTCTTCATCGCCGAGAACACCTACGGCGGCGGGTCCCCCGTGCAGGACCCGCCAACTCACCTGACCTCTCTTGAAGCTGGTGAAGCCGCCGCGAGGGGTGGCGCGGAGCGCCTGTTGCTGAGCCACTTCTGGCCCACTGCTGACCGCGCCCGCTGCTGCAACGAGGCTGCCGATGTGTACGGCGGGCATATATTGAACGCCTGTCCGAACGTGATGCTGGAGGTCTGAGTCTGTGGTCAGAACGGCGACCCGCGTTCCGAAGGTGCTGAGCGCCGAGCCCCGTGTCCACTCGACCGCGGTCGTCCACGAGTCGACGCTCGGCCAGTGGACCGACATCGGGGCCAACGTCCACATCTTCGAGTCGGAGATCGGCGACTACACCTACCTGGTCCACGGCTGCCAGGTCGCCTACAGCAAGGTCGGCAGGTTCTGCTCGATAGCTTCCGGAGTGCGCCTCAACCCCGGAAACCACCCGATGTGGCGCGTGTCCCAGCACCACTTCACGTATCGGCGGGTGCAGTACGGGTTCGGGGACTGCGACGACGAGGAGTTCTTCGACTGGCGGCGCGCCGACGCCGTCACCGTCGGGCACGACGTGTGGATGGGGCACAACGCGACCGTGATGCCGGGAGTGACGGTCGGCAACGGAGCAGTGATCGGCGCGGGAGCAATCGTCACGAAGGACGTACCCGCCTATGCGGTGGTCGTCGGCGTACCGGCAAGAGTGATCCGGACGAGGTTTCCCGCCCCGGTGGCGGAGGCGATAGAGAAGGCGAAATGGTGGGACTGGTCGAGAGAGGAACTTGAGAAACGGTTCGAGGACCTGCTCGACGTCGACCGGTTCCTGAAGCTGCACACTCCCGGGTGACGGACCGCGCCCCGCGCTTCCAGATGCGCGTTGCGACGATCAATACCTGGAAGGGCGATGGCCCTTATCGCGCTCGCCTCCGAGCGCTAATCGAGCAGGCGGCTGAGCTCGACCTCGACATCCTGGCGCTCCAGGAAGCCCTGGTGGCCTGCGACGGCTCGAGCCACACGCCGCTCGTGATGGCCGACGCCCTGGGAATGAAGGCGGCCGCATCGTTCTCGCGCAAGAAGATGCGCGTGGTCCACGACCGTTCGGTCCTCAGCTGGTCCGGACCCGCCGTGCTGTCGCGCTGGCCGATCATGGAGCGGCACGAAGTCGACCTTCCGTTCGATCGCACCGACGGGCCCCGAGTCGGCCTGATCTGCGAGATCCGGTCCCCGGTGGGTCGGATACTCGGCGGCAGCCTGCACCGGACGCACCTCGTCCACCTGCCCGCGCTCGCGCAGGCGCAGCTTCAAGCCTTCTGCAGAAGCCCGCACTGGCACGTCCCGGCGGTCGCCCGCGTGGTCGCCGGGGACTTCAACCGCACGCCCGATTCCGACCTGGTCAGGTCGCTTCACAGGGGATGGACCGCACTGAACAGATCATGGACGGCGGTCGACGCATTCGTCGCCGGCCAGGGCGGAACGGAACGCGCCACGATGTCGCCCCGTAATACAAACCTGCGGACAGGGGCCGAACCGAAGTGCATCGACTACATCTTCGGCATCGCACCGGACCCAGAACCGATTCCGGAATTCTCGGACGCCAGGATTGTGTTCGACCGACCGTCTGCGGAAGGTGTCTATCCCAGCGACCATTTTGGCGTGGCGGTCACGGCCGCTCTACCCGGGGAGGCAGAGGTCGCAGCCGTCGACGGCGTGAGCGATAGCGCCGCGCAGGGGCAGTCAGAACAGGCAGGGTCGACCTGAATGCAGCCGCGCGGTGCGCTGGACAACATCAGGGCCGGCGCCCTGGACCTGATCCAGAGGATGCTCGACGGCTTCGCCATCGAAGGCTACGACCCCGCCCTCGACGAGTTCCTTCCGCTACAGAAGGCCGAAGCTCCCGACACCGATCTTCGGGATTCGGCCGGCCAACCTGTCAGTCGAGGCTGATCTGCGAGCTCTTGGGCACGCAGGCAACCGTGCCATCGCCGGCGACAAGAATGACATCGATACCGTGGTAAAAGTTCGCGTTCCTGCGGGACATTTCCGAGAAGAACTCGGCGGGGACGCCATCCACCTCCAGCCGGGCCTCATCGTCGATTCCCGGACCCGACAGGCGCAGAGATACCGGGCCGCCGGTCAGTGACCGGCACATGACGACAACGATGGCGCTGCCTGTGGGCGCGCCCGAGCGTGACCTGGCCCACCGCGCCGCTTCAACCGCTCCGGCGCCATCGACCAGCGCGCAGTCTGCCGTGTGAAGGTCTGCCAGAATCGACTCCGTCGCCCGCAGAACTCGCTCTCGAATGGTGTCGTCGATCCGGTGTGCGGCAAACGTGACCTCGTCGTCGAGCAGGGACTCAAGGACAGCCACGGCCGGTTCCCCCGGCGCGCCCGATGGAGCGCTCTGCCGGATGCTGGCCACGGTGCCCGGGCTTGCCATGCAGTCGACCAGCTTTCGGAAGGTCGTATGGTCACGTTTTTCGGCCTCTGCGACCGCAGCCGCGCCGAGCCCCCTTGTGCCAGCCATGTTGCCCCCCTCTCGCACCGCCGACGTCACGCCCTAAGACATCTGATGCGCCATTCTCAAGTTATGAGTCGTGGATTAAGGCGGGCTTATCGGCCGTTAACGGACGGTTAGCGATGCGTTAACGATCGGCGGCCTGTCACGGCGGCGTGAGCTCGGCAATGAGCGCGCGGACCCTGGCGATCACTTCGTCCCGTATCGGGCGGACCAGCTCGATGGACAGGTGGGCCGGGTCGGGCAACCCCCAGTCTTCGACGCCCTTGATGAACACGGCCGGGCAGGAGTTCCGGTCGACCTCACATCCCATCGTCACGATCCGCGAGGCAGACTTCACGAGGTCGTTCGTGAGCAGCTTCGGACGCGCGTCCAACAGACGGATCCCAATCTCCGCCATCGCCTGCTTAACTGTTTCGTGGACACGTTCGGCAGGCGCTGTTCCCGCCGACTCCGCCCGCATGCGCAGGCCCCGCCTGCTGGCAATGTGATTGAACACCGCCGCAGCAATCTGACTCCTGCCGGCGTTGTGGACGCAGACGAACAGGACATCGACGCGCACGCCACGGTCGCCCGTTCCGGGGTTGCTCATTGCAAGTCTCCGTTGCCGCCGGACTCACGGCTCGCCGGCGGCGTCCGCAGGGCCGGTCGGACCAGGAAGTCGTACACCGCCGCGCCTGCCACGCCGCCCACGAGCGGACCAACGATGTAGACCCAGAACCCGTTCCGCGGTCCCGGGATGGCACTCCCATCCCAGCCAGCGAAGAACGCGACGATCCGCGGCCCGAAGTCGCGCGCCGGGTTCCACCCCGCCTGAGTTAGCGGGGCGAACAGGCTGATGAGCGCGGCGACTGTGAACCCGATGAAGAACGGGGCGAGGCGGGCTCCGGGCGCCGCCGCGTTGCGGCGGTCGGTGACCGCGAATACGACGAGGACCAGGATTGCGGTGCCGAAGCCCTCGATTGCCGCCGCCTGCAAGGGCGACACGAGCGCTTCGGCGGCGGCGCCGGTGCCGAACATGGCCGGGTTTGGGAAGTACTCGCCGAACCCCATCGCTGAGAATTCACTGCCCGGCGTGCCGCGCACGAGCGCGTGTTCCACCTCGAACCGCTGGATCAGCCGGCCGAAGGCCCAGAGGACGGTGAGCCCGGCAAGCACCGCGCCGGCCAACTGCGCTGACCAGTAGACCGCCAGGTCCGATGGCCGGAACTCCCGGCGCCTGAATACGGCGAACGCCAGCGTGACTGCCGGGTTCAGGTGGGCGCCCGAAATCCCGGCCGAAACGTAGATTGCGATCGCGACCCCGAATCCCCAGACCACCGCAACCTGCCACAGCCCGACCTGGGCGCCGGCGTAGACCGAAGCAGCCACCGCGCCGGTGCCGAAAAGCACCAGCAGATACGTCCCGATGAGCTCTCCGGCGGCGGCCTTGACCGCCCCTGCCGCGAGGCCGCCCTGCGAGAACACCGACTACTTGTCTGGGGTTCTTCCGGTTACGACGTACACGACGCGCTCCGCGATGTTGGTCGCCCGGTCCGCGATCCGCTCGATGTCATGGGCAGCCCACAGCAGGTAGGTGGCCCGCTCGATCGCCTTCGTGTCCTGGAGCATGTAAACGAACAACTCGTGGTAGATCTGCCGATAGAGCTGGTCGACCTCGTCGTCCGCCTGCGAAACGAGCCTGGCGCGCTCGACGTCGCGATTCACGAATGCGTCGAGCGAACCCTGCAGCATCTCGGATGCCTTGTCGGCCATGCGCGGGATGTCAATGAGCGGCTTCAGCGGGGGTTCGCCACCCATTCGAATGCCGATCTTGGCAATGCCCTCCGCGTGGTCCCCGATGCGTTCAAGCTCAACCGAAACGTGGAGGATCGTGACGAGGACACGAAGATCCGTCGCAGTGGGCTGCTGGGTCGCGATCAGGTCGATGCAGCGATCCTCGATCGCATACCGTTCCCTGTCGATCAGGTCATCTTCGGCCACGACCGCACGCAGGAGGTCCAGGTCGCGATCCTTGAATCCGGCCACCGCCCTGTCCAGCGCCTTCTTCGCCAGACCGCCAAGAGAAACGAGCCGGTCCTGGAGCGCCCGCAGCCCCAGGTCGTATTCCACACGAAAAGGACCCCGCATCCTGTTCTCCAGCGACCTAGCCGAACCGGCCGGTGATGTATGCCTCGGTGCGTGAGTCGCGCGGAGTGATGAACATCTCGCTCGTGCTCCCGTACTCGACGAGGCTCCCGAGCAGCATGAACGCGGTCATGTCGGAGACACGCGACGCCTGTTGCATGTTGTGCGTGACGATGACGACGGTGATCTCCTTCGACAGTTCCCTAACGAGCCCTTCGATGCGGGACGTCGCCAGGGGGTCGAGCGCGGAGCAGGGCTCATCCATGAGCAGGACCTCCGGTTCGACGGCGAGCGCTCGTGCGATGCATAGTCGCTGCTGCTGACCGCCCGACAGGTCGGTCCCCGATCGGTGAAGCTGGTCCTTCACCTCGTCCCACAGCGCGGCCCTGCGCAGGGCGGTCTCCGCCCGCTCCTCGAGCTCGTACTTCGGGCCGCGGAAACGGTTCAGCCTGTAGCCCGCGAGCACGTTGTCGACGATGGACATCGTCGGAAAGGGGTTGGGCTTCTGGAAGACCATGCCGATCTTCCGCCTGACGATGACCGGATCGACAGCCTTCCCGTAGACATCTTCGCCATCGATCAAGACACGGCCATCGACCCGGGTGCCGCGGGTTTCTTCGTGCATCCGGTTCAGGCATCGCAGCAGCGTGGACTTCCCGCAACCGGAGGGTCCGATGATGGCGGTCACCTTTGCAGACCGTATGGAAAAGGTGACGTCGGTGACTGCCCGTTGCGTGCCGTAGTAAGCGCTCAGATTGTCGATGACCAGGTGCGATTCCGCGAGCGGTACACGGTCGACGATACCGGGGGCTGCCTTGAACCCGTCGCCAAACGAGAAGGGCATGTTTTCAGTCATTCTTCGTAGCGGCCCCTGAACAACAAGCGAGTGGCGAGGCTGACGCCAAAGACGACGACAAGAAGCATGAAGGCGGCGGCCCAGGCCTGGCGGTGCCATTCGTCGTAGGGCCCGGTCGCGTATCGGTAGACGACCAGCGGCACAGCTGCGATGGGCTTGCTCGGGTCCGTGTTCCAGAACCGGTTGCCGAACGCCGTGAAAAGCAGCGGCGCGGTCTCTCCCAGGGCGCGTGCAAAGGCCAGGATCAGGCCGGTCAGAAGGGCCCGGCGGGCCGACGGCAGAACGACCCTCATGATCATTCGCCATCTGGGCACGCCGAGTGCCAGTGCGGCCTCACGCAGGTTGCCGGGTACCAGCCGCAGGGCTTCTTGAGCGGTGATGATCACGATCGGGAGCATGATGAACCCGAGGGCGGCGGCCCCCGACCAGCCGGAGAAGGTACGCGTCGGCTTCACGACAAGGGCATAGACGAACAGGCCGACGACGATGGACGGCACCCCGGTAAGCGTGTCAGCCAGGAAACGGACGGCTCCTGGCAGTATCCGGCCAGGGAACTCCGTCATGTATACGGCCGCGCCGACCCCGATCGGGACCGAAAGCACGCTGGCCAGGCCCACCAGGATGAGGCTGCCGACGATCGCGTTCACGATGCCTCCACCCGGTTCGCCCAGCGGGACCGGCATGGCGGTCAGGAACTCGAAGTTGATGTAGCTGATCCCCCTGACGAGGATGTAGACGACGATGATGAGAAGCACCGCCCCTACGAGACCGGTCGAGGCGATCATGACGCCGACCATCGCTCGGTCGATCGCGCGCCGTATCTGAAGTCTGCGGTCGAGAGCAGCCATCTGCGTTCCGTTGTTTCGGCGGGCCGATGCGTTCACGGTGATGTGAATGCTCCGCTACACCTGCGGCCGGGCCTCGCCGCGGCCCTTGGAGATACGCCAGATCATCACCTGCGCAAGGATCTCGATCAACACGGTGATCGCAAACAGGACCAGTCCGACGTAGAAGAGGGATGAAACGTACAGGTTGGAAGCCGCCTCGCTGAACTCCGCGGCGATCTGGCTGGCCATGCTGTGAACGGGGTCGAACAGCGACGTCACGAGCTTGAAGGCGTTGCCACCCACCATCGTGACTGCCATCGTCTCCCCGATCGCACGGCCCAGCCCCAGGATCACCGCGCCGAACACACCGGTACGGCAGTAAGGCAGGACCACCTTCCAGACTGCTTCCCACCTGGTCGCCCCGAGGGCCAGGATGCCTTCCATCTGGGCGCGTGGGACCGCGCGGATCACGTCGCGGGAGACCGCCGCGATGATCGGCGTGATCATGATTGCCAAGATGATGCCCGCGGCCAGGATCCCGACCCCGAAGACGGCAGGTCCCGCGAACGGCGGGAACCAGCCGAAGTGCCCTTTGAGCCAGATCTGGATCACGCGGACTACCGGGACGAGCACAAACAGGCCCCAGAGCCCGATGATGACGCTCGGAATCGAGGCCAAAGACTCGACGATGTAGGACAGCGGTCCCCGGAGCCACGGGGGCGCATAGAGTGCCAGGTAGATCGCCGTCGCCAGTGCAATCGGGACGGCCAGCAGTATCGCCAGCCCTGCTTTGAGGAGCGTGCCGATTATGGTCGGAAGAGTCCCGAACTGCTCGGCGATGGGGTCCCAGTTCGTGCCGGTTATGAAGCCTGCCCCGAACCGGTCGATTGCCTCCGACGAGCCTCGGAACAGCTCGATGATGAGCAGTGCGGCCAGAATGAGAACGAATACGGCCAGACTTCGGGTAACGTGAAAGAAGATCCTGTCCCCCACCTGCCGGCGGCGGCCAGAATCGTTGAGGCTCTCTGACGCAGGTCGCACGACCAGCGCGTCCTCTGTCCCGGCTATTGAGGCATCCCCGGTCATCTTAAGGGTGCTCCGTCAACCGCACCAGAAACAGGCGTGGGCGGCCGCCCGTCCGGGCGGCCGCCCGTCTGCAGGAGCCTACGGCAGGACCCGCTGTCCGTTGACCTTGATCAGCTTGATCAGGTTCTCGGCCTTGCTGACCGCCGCACCTTCCAGGGCCACGTAGTCGAGCGGCGTCGCAAACTTCTGCCCGTCGTGGATCATCCACCACGCCAGGCGCGTCACCGCATCCGCCTTCGCCGCATCCGTCTGGTTCTCGTAGATCAGCAACCACGTGAAGCCCACGATCGGGTACGCGTTGGCGTTCGCACTGTTGACGATCACCACCTCCATGTTGTCAGGGAGGTCCTGAACGTCCGCCGCAAACTTCGCCGACTCAAGCGAAGGCTCAAGGTACTTCCCTGCCGAGTTCTTGACCTGCGCATAGCTCAGCTTGTTCTGCCGCGCATACGCCAACTCCACATAGCCGATCCCACCCGGAATCTGCTTCACCTGGTTGGCCACACCTTCGTTGCCCTGACCACCGATGTCACCCTTCCAGTTGACCGCCGTGCCCGCACCTATCTTGGACTTCCATTCGCTGCTCACCGCGGACAGGTAACTGGTGAAGATGAACGTCGTGCCCGAACCGTCGGAACGGTGCACCACCGCAATGTCAGTCGACGGCAACGTGACACCGGCGTTGAGCGCCGCAATCCGGGGATCGTTCCACTTGTTGATCTTCTTCAGGTAGATGTCGGCAAGGACATCCGGGTCCAGCTTCAGGCTCGAAACGCCTGAAAGGTTGTAGATGACCGCAACCGCACCCGCCACGATCGGAACGTGGAGCACGGCGCCACCCTTGGCTTCCGTCTTCTGCTGGGCCGTCATGATGCCGTCAGAACCACCGAAGTCGACGGTCAGCGCCTGCAGCTGGCGGATACCGCCTCCAGACCCGATCGACTGGTAGTTCACCTTCACCTTGCACAGCGTGTTGTACTCGTCGAACATCTTCGAGTACAGCGGGAACGGGAACGTAGCCCCCGCGCCCGTCATCTCCGTCACACCCCTGGTCGGGCACGGATCCACCTTCGGCAGGGGTGTCGCAGTCGCCTGGGGCGCCGCGGTAGGCAGCGGTGCAGCCGCAGTGGTCGCAGTCGCCTGCGGGCCGCTGGTCGGCGCAGCCGCGGTAGTCGCCGTCGCCGCCCTGGTCGCAGTCGCCTGCGGGCCGCTGGTCGGCGCAGCCGCAGTAGTCGCAGTTGGCTGTGCCACCTGGGTCGCCGTCGGTTGCGCGGCCGGTGGCGGCGGGGTAGCCGTCGGTTGCGCGGCCGGTGGCGGCGGGGTAGCCGTCGGCGATTCGCCGCCGCACGCGGCGGCTGCGATCACAGCGATTGCAATGCCCGAGAGCAACAGCCGGGCAAGTAGTAAGCGCGTCGAGGTCATGTGGTTCGTTCTCCCTCTGTCATTACCTTCTCGATCGCCTGTCAGCGCGCCGATGCGGCGCGGCTTCCCCGCGCTCGCGCAACCCGCCGCAGGCCAGGTCCGCTCGCGGCACAAATGGTCCAACCGGGGTGTTAACGGACGTGCAAGATGCAGTTAACAACCGGTTAAAAGCTGGCCCGCGTAGCCGATTCGGAGGCAAGATCAATCGGCGAACCGATAGCCCAGGCCTCTTACGGTGAAGATGAAGCGTGGCTCGCCGGGGCTCGGCTCGATCTTCTCGCGGAGCCAACGGACGTGGACATCGACCGTCCTCGACTCTCCCGGGTAGTCAAAACCCCAGACTGCCTTCAGCAACTGGTCTCTGGAGAACGCGCGCCCGCGGTTGCGCGCGAAAAAAGTCAGGAGGTCGAACTCCTTGGGGCGCAACCCCACGGACCGGTCGCCGTTCGCGAGCGATCGGGCCGCGGTGTCGAGCGTCCAGTCGCCGAACACGATCCTGTTTGCGCGGGATGCCCCTGACGACGACTCCCTGTAGATGGCGGCCCGCCTCAGCAAGGCGGCAACGCGAGCCAGGAGCTCTCGCATGCTGAACGGCTTCGCGACATAGTCGTCGGCGCCGACCTCGATGCCGACGACGCGGTCGACTTCGGAGTCCTTCGCCGTCAGGATCAAGATCGGCACGATGTCGCCTTCCTTGCGAAGCGTCCTGCAGACCTCGAGTCCGTTCATTGTCGGCAGCATCAGGTCGAGGATGATCATGTCCGGCGTGTCGTCGCGCGCCCTGTTGAGCGCCTCCCCACCGTCTGTGGCGGTGGTCACGGCATAGCCCTCGCGGCTCAGCGAGTAACGGAGCGCGGTCAGCAAACTCTGGTCGTCCTCGACGATGAGGACGCGGAACCTCTGCGCCGGCTGCGGGATCTGCTGGGCGGGCAGCGTCATGCTGATGGAGGGCCTCTGGAACGCGAACCCTGTTGCTTTGACCGAGGTTACCGGCGGTCGTTTAACGACCTGTTAACGGACCGCGAAAACTTAACGGGGGCTTTAGGGCCGCAGCGCTAACAAGCCGGTTAACGGACGTGCTACATTTCGGCCGCGATGCTAGGACAGAAGCGGTCGGTCGGGGTCGACGAACACGGACCTGTGGCCCTGCGCAAGTACCTGGGACAGGCGATGCGCGACCAGGTACGGGCGATCCGCGAGGGCCACCGCGCGGTGCTGGAGGGGGCTGACCCCGAGGCGGTGCACGACCTACGGGTCGCCCTGCGTAGATTGCGGGTTTGGGGCCGCATGCTGCCGCGCGACAACGGTTCCGACGGACTGGGTCCGACAGCGGAACAGGAGCACGAGATCGGCTGGCTGTGGGACCGTCTGGGAGCGGTACGCGACCTGGAGGTCCAGCAGGCCCTGGTCGAGGGGCTGATTGCTCGCAAGAAGAAGATTGGCAGGGCCGCCGCGGAGGCCGTAATGCTGGCGCTGGCCAGGCGCCATCGGTCCCACAAACTGGGGCTGCGGTCGACCCTGAGGTCGGTCCGGGTGCGGGGACTCGTCGAAGGCCTAGCGGGCCGGTTCGACGCCCCGGCCGAACCGATGAAGGGCAAGGAGTTGAAGGCGGCAGCCGAAGAAGCGGTCCCGGCGGTGCGGCGCCGCCTCAGGCGAGCGCGCAGGCTGGGCGACTCGATCACCGACGGCTCGCCGCCGGAGGAGCTGCACAGGCTGCGCCTGAAGGCGAAGCGCCTGCGCTACGCGGCTGAAGTCGTCGAGGACCTGCGGCCGGGGCGGCTGGGCGGCCTCGTGAAGGCGGCGGCGAGCCTCCAGGACCTGCTGGGTCAGCAGCACGACTGGAGCGTCGTGGCCGGGTATCTGGGCGAGGCCAAGAGGCGGGCGCGGGACGCATCGGATGAGACAGCGGCGGCGGCGGTTGGCAGGCTGGCGGAGGCCGCCGTGGCCGAGGCGGACAGGTGCCGCGCCCGGTTTCCCGCCCGGTACCGCCGGCTCATTCGCACAGGTCGGCGGTCGCTGGGCCGCGGCTGACGACGGGTACTGTCATGGATGTAGTAGTCGTTCGTCACGCGGTCGCCGAAGAGCGGGACCCGTCGCGCTGGCCGGACGACTCCGAACGCCCGCTGACCGCAAAGGGCAAGAAGGACTTCGCCCGCGCCGCGCGCGGTCTCGTGCGCCTCGTTCCCGCCGTCGATTTCCTGATAAGCAGCCCCTTCGTACGGGCCTGGCAGACGGCCGAACTCCTGCGCAAAGAGGCTCGCTGGGCCGCTCCCGTGGCCTCGGACTCTCTGGCCGCCGACAACGCGGCCGAATCGGTCATCGACGAACTGGCCCGGTATCAGGCCGACCAGCGCATCGCTCTGGTCGGGCATGAACCAGACCTATCTTCTCTAGTCTCGCTCCTGTGCACTGGCGCCGTCCATCAAGGAAGATTCTCAATAAAGAAGGGCGGCGTCGCGCTGGTGTCGCTCGACCGGGTTGCCGTCGGCTCGGGCACGCTCGTCTGGCTCGCCACCCCCGGGATGCTGCGCAGACTGGCCAGGTAGCCCGGGGCCTGCTCGGCAGTGCCGGTGTTGACCCGCGGTCAGGTCTCCGGTTCTGAGAGCATCCCGGCGACCGCGACCTGCACTTCCCGCAGGATCGCCGTAAAGGTGTCGGCGATCGGCCCGCGTGCGTCGATCGTGGCGAAGTCATACTGACGGGCCAGGTCGGCGAACACCCGCAAGGCGCTCGTCTGGTACTCGATAAAGCTCTGGTACGGGTCCTGCCCCTTGATGAAGTCCTGGCCGGACTCCCAGTAGTCGAACGAACCGCGCCGTAGCACGCGAGGCAGCAGATGCCCGACGTCAAGGTCCATGTAGATCACCCGGTCCGGGATGGGCGCGAAGCTGTAGACATCCTGCATCCAGTCGATCGGCATGCCGCGGACGCCAGCACGGGCAATCATCGAGTAGATGTAGCGGTCGGCGAGCACCACCATGCCGGCCCGCAGCGACGGGACGATCAGCTTCTCCAGGCGGTCGCAGAAGTCGGCCGCGTAGAAGAGGTTCAGGGTCAATGGGTCGAGGGTATGGCCCAGCTTGGCCCGCTTGATGCCCGGACCCGCCAGGTCGGACCTCGTCAGGCCCGTGTCGACGACCGCGAAGCCGCGGTCTTCGAGCCATTCCTTCATCAGCCGGATCTGTGTCGACCTGCCGGCACCGTCGGTGCCCTCGACCACGATCAGCCTGCCGCCGACCTCGACCTCCGCCAGCCCGGGCAGCGGTTCACCGTAGAAGTTCAGGCGGCGCCCCTGCTCAGCCAACGGACTGGTCCTCGACCGAGCTCAGGTACCGGCCCGCGAGACCGATCCGGGCCAGCGCCTCGTGCACGCCCCCCGTCGCGACCTTGTCGACGCCCTTCAGGTACGGAGCGACGCGGGCGCGCACGAGCATCTGCTGCTTGAGGATCGGCTGGGTGGCGTCGACACGGATCAGTTTGAATTCGTCGACGATCGTGGTGTACGCGTCCCGGATCATGCCCTGGAAGATACGGAAGCTCTCCGCGGGGTCGGCGCTAAGGCCCAGGTCCATGCCCGCCTCGTAGAACTTGATCGCGGTCCTGCCCGACTCGATGCGCCTTATCGCCTCGTCGAGCGGCACGTCGAAGTAGAAGCTCAGCGTCGCTTGCGGCGCGAAAGAGTAAAGGCGGCGGAGCCACGCCGGGCTGACTCCCCTTGCCGCGTCGCGTGCGAAAGCGGTGTACTTGTAGCGGTCAGCCAGCACGACCGCGCCTGCCCGTAACGCAGGCAAGATCTGCTCATGCACGCGGTTGGCGAAGTCGGCTGCATGAATCAGGCTGAACGTCATGGGGGTAAGGAGGCGCCGACGCTTGCCTCGCTTGGTCGTGCCGGCAACGATCGGTGAGGAGTTCCATTCGCTGAAGACCACCAGGTACCCCTGGCTGATCAGCCACTTGTGCAGAAGGGCGATCTGGGTGCTCTTGCCGGACCCGTCGATGCCTTCGACGATGAAGAGCTTTCCGGGCAGTTCGCTGGCCTGACTTCGGCGGTTACTGCGGTTCGTCGGTGGTCTTGCGGTCATGCCGGCGCCTTGATGACCAGCTCGCGGCCGAACTCCTCACGCACACGGTTCGCGAGCGGTCCCGCCTTCCAGGCCCCGAGGTCCGCCCCGCTAACAATCAGCTTCTGCCCCGTAATCCTGATCCCGGGCTCTTCGCTCTGTCCGTCGGGGGTGCGCATTTCGACTTCATCGCCTATCGCAAGAACAGTCCCAGCCTGCCGCACCAGCTGCGCGTCCCCTTCCTCAAGGGGATAATGCATCGTCCCGTTGACGCTCGATTTGTCACGGCCGCGCGAGATCGCGGCCATCAGTGCGATTTCGCGATGTGTGAACCCGGACATGTCCCCCTCCTC
>Ga0233424_10001045_pt1 | contig 27870 bp, 30 predicted proteins | sample Watercolumn_Towu_FD_181011 | JGI IMG/M metagenome (GOLD analysis project Ga0233424, IMG submission 181011) | Freshwater microbial communities from Lake Towuti, South Sulawesi, Indonesia - Watercolumn_Towuti2014_125_MG | ecosystem: Environmental > Aquatic > Freshwater > Lake | place: Indonesia... | reverse complement strand
AGGGTAGCGTCGAATTCCATCCGTGTTCCATCTGGAAGTCTGCGGCTTTCGTGAGCACGAGCTTTCCTCCGAGGATCGATTCCAAGTCCGCCTGGATTTTCTTCATCTTCTCCTCGGTATCCGCGTAAATCGTGAAATAGAAGCCAAATTCGAAGAATTTCTCGTATCCCCGTGCGAGCATATCGCGAAGGAGCTCAGCATCTTCCAGAGCGGCTTCCAATTGCGGATCGCGCCCCATACCTTTCTCCCGTCGCATGTTGATGGAGGAACGCATTTCCGTCACTTTGCGCTTGAGCATTTTCATCACAGCCTGATTCGATGTTGGATAGATGAATTGCGCAATATCCATCTGCGCATCGTAGTTCACCACCGGGGAGAGCCAATTGGGGTGAATCTGGCTTGGCCAGTTAAAGGCGAAGAATGTTCGGCAGAGGAGTCCTCCACCCAGTTTGATCTGCTTAAATCCGACTTCCATCCCCGAAGGAGAAATAATGTCGAGCGCTTTCTGGAGTCCTTCGAAGTAACGCTTCTCTGCTTCTTTCTCTTCCTCGGTGATTTTCTCTTTTTCGGTTTTCTCCCTGGGCGTTGATTGCGCCGGAGGAGCGCCGAGGAGGAGGTCGAGGATTCCACCCCCGTTCTTTGCTGCAGGCGCGCCTACGGCCTCTCCACTCGGTGGTGCGCCGCCCAGGAGTGCATCGAGGAGGCCGGGTGCTTTTGTGGGGTTTTTGTCTGACATGAAATTCAGAGATTTCTCTTTAGTATAGCAGAAAACCGGGGGTTTGCCTACGCCCCGATTCTCCTCACGATCTCCCTCCCCACGAACCCCTTATCCCTCCCGTACTTGAGCCTCGAAAGCTGCTTGAAGGCTTCCGCTGCATCTTTATCGCCCCGATCGATGTAGGGGTTTACCGGGATAATGGAGAAAGGCTGGGAGGGTTGCGTATCAATACTCAGCTTCATCACAGCCTTAAATTTATCCAGATTCACGAGATCCTGATCGGAAAAGGTCGGCGCCATTTCCTTCGCGCAGAATTCAGCGTCCTGTGCGCCGATTTTATAAAACATCATGGTTCCCACGTTCCCGAAGACTGCGCCTTTCAGTTTCACTGAACCGCTTAACTTATTCTCCTTCTCCAATTGATCCAGGTACTGGTGAGCGAGGATCAATCCCAACTTATACTTTCTGGCCTCGGAGAGAATGGACTCAATGCTTTGTGTTACGTAGTTCTGGAACTCATCAATGTAGAGGAAGAAGGGGGTGCGCTCTTTATCCGATTGCTGCTGCCTGCGCATGGCAGCGACCTGCACTTTGCTCACGATAATGAGACCAAGTAACTGCGAGTTAATGTCGCCAATAAGCCCTTTACTCAAGTTCATGATGAGGATTTTCCGATTATTCATGACATCGGTGAAATCAAATGCGCTCTTCACCTGTCCGACAATGTTTCGAATGAGGGCGTTCGTCGTAAATTGTCCGAACTTCGCGGCGAAGTAGGGGATCATCTCCTGCTTCTCGCGCTGGCCGGTTGCCGCCATCTGCTTATCCCAGAAGGCTTTCACGATCGGGTTACTCACTTTGCTCACTTTGAACTTCTGCCACTCATCGTCGGTAAAGAGGCGGACGAGATCGGTGATCGCCCCACCCTCATCGGGATCGGACATGAGGGTGAGACAGCCGTTGCGGAAATAGTCCTGAATGCGGGGGCCGAAGATCTCCTCTCCGAACATCTTCACCATCATGTTCATGGCATCGAGTGCGATGAGGTCTTTCTCTTCTTCGCTCTTTCCCTCAAGCATATTAAGCCCCATCGGACGCTCAGTATCTGCAGGATTGAAGTAGATAACGTCATCGGCGCGTTCGCGGGGAATACGGGGAAGAAGCTCTTCCGCAAGCGATCCGTGGGGATCCACGATGCAGCAGCCGTGCCCCATACGGAAATCCTGCTCCGCCATCACGGTGATCATGGAGGATTTTCCCGTTCCAGTTTGTCCGATGATATAGAAGTGACGGAAGCGGTCCGCATGTTTAATGAAAATCTCATTCTTCTCTCCGCGATAGACATTCGTTCCCAGTTGCACACTCTCTGGCTCTGATCCATCAGGGACATTCTTCGGTGCAGGGACGATTTTGAAATTCTGCCATTTGATTGTCGTCACCTTGTTATAGAGAATATTCGGGAAGTGGAAGAGGCCTGCGAGCTCAAAAGAGGTGAGAATGAGGGAGTGACGGAGAAATTTCTGCACGAATGTCCGGTGAGCGGATCTCCGCACGAAGGCAGAGAGGAGCTTCCGGTGATTGTGGAGGCGTGTCCGGAGCAGAATATTCCCCTGAATGTCATTGAACTGTGTGAAGCCTCCGATGATATTCTCGAGTTGCTGCTCCGCTTTCTGCTCAGAGCTACTGGACGTCACAATGCGGATACGCGCCGAGAATCCCGGAGAGTTTGCCTTCTGGTCCATGATCTTGCTGAGTTCTTCCGTCATCTGGGAAACACGCTCCCCGGTTTTGCGCTCCTCACCGGTTTCCAGCTTGTAGGTGGCGGCTCCCTGCGTGAAAGTCGTAAACATGACGGAGAGCCAACTCACTGGATTCCAGAAGGAGACCCCCTTCTTCCCGGGATTGAGGAGCTTCTGGGCCTCTTTCCGTGCTTTCCGCTGCCATCCTGCCTTCTTCGGCCGGAGGATGATCTGGATTGCTGCACCCTCATCTTTTCCTAATTTGCTGAAGGCATTGGTAATCGCATTGAGTGGATCGCTCTTCAGGTTTTCATACGTCTTCAGTGGCATGTAGGGCGGGCGCGAGGGGAGGAGGTACGTCGATGCCGTAAACGATTCCTTTGTGAAGATGTTGTAGTCCTCGACTTCATCAATGACGGCGTCGGGATAGAACGAGGTGATCTGCTTCTCACAGAAATTGACGTGCTTCCGGGGAACCACGAAGAAGAAGAGAATTTCCCCGGCGAGAGCGGCGTATTCAATGGAGAAGTACGGTTGCCCCTTAAAGAAGCGCCGGAGTTTATGGGAATCGTAGATCCCGTAGATCGATTGGAAGAAGTGATCCATCACGGCAACGACGTCCTTAAAACTCTTGCCGGTCGAAAACTGTTCCGATGCTCTTTCTTTGTCTTCTTTGCTCTCTTTCTTCGGCATGAGGACCTGCAGGAAAACCATCTCCTTCTCCCGCAGATGATCGGTGAGATGCTGCGAGAGATGATGGATGCCCCAGGTAGCGGCTCCCGTGCCTGCCAAGATGATCAGGATCTCGATGAGGAGACTCATAGCCGCATTCTACTCATACCATTCGGTGTTTAAAAATGCGAAAAAAGGCAGGAAGTCATTTTCCTGCCTTTTCCAAAGATCTTTGAAAGGAGCCTTCTGTCGTTTAGAACAAGCTCGCAATTTCCCCTGTGAAGAAGCCAACGATCACCCGAGCGAAGAAGATCACGATCAGACCGATGATGGCGTAGATGATCGTCTTCCTGCCCTTTGTCACGTTTTCCTCGTTGCCTCCTGCAGCAAGAATGCGAAAACCCCCTACAATCACGAAGACAACGGCAATCAGCGCAAGGAAGGTGAGGACGAAGTTAATGACCTTCACAATGGCGTCCCGCGTTGCGCCAGCGCCACCGGTTGCCGTGTCCGTGATGTCAGGGATTTGTCCGCCGAACTGTGCGTATGCTGTTGCGAGCATGCCGAGGTGGAAAGTCGCGGCAGTCGCGAGCGAGAGCGCTTTCCGGGGGAGGATCGAGAGAGATCGCATAAGAGTATTGGGGAATAGGAGAGGAAAACAGAGTTTGACTCGCGGTCAATCGTAGGTTGTCTCCTGCCCTTCGTCGAGAGCTCCACAGGCTGCAAAACCCAAAAAGAATTGACAAAAGCACTGTAAAGGTGCATGATAAGGGTAGAAATGATCTCTCAGAGCTCCCATCAGGAAGAAGGAAAAGAGCACTTGTCTCACTCTGAGGCACGTGAGCATTTTCCATTGACGGTGAGGCAACCGGAAAAAATCACGTCGCTCCTTGCGGTACTCTCGGATCTCGAGAAAATTTCCGAGCGAGTGAGTGAAGATCGCTCGCAGGATCTCGGGGCGGGGGCGAGGGCGGGGATGGGAGATGATTCATCAACCCGTGATGCTTCTCAATCTGCCAGGAAGCAGGCGTTACAGTCTCTTCCTTCGAAAGAAGTTATGCAGCGAAAACTTGTCTCTCACCTCAAAGGAGAGGTGCGCCATCTGGAACGTGAGGCGCGTCGCCTCGCGCGGTCGGGCAAGCAAGGTGCGGCATTCCTCCTGACGCAAACATATGCACGCATTCGTAAGATCCAATCTCTCATTGAAGAGCTCCTTGGTGCGGCGCGGGAAGTGATTGAAAGACTCTACGTGAGGTTGTTCATTGATAAGCAGCAGCTCGTCTAGGTGATAGGTTTTAGGTTCTGGGTTTTACACGTAAAAAGAATTCCTAACACCTGACACCTATTTCTGTTGCTCCAGGAATACTTTGATCTCTTCCGGATCCATATTCTTCAAGATCTCTTGGATTTCCGGATCATTGAGGAGGGCCTGGATATCGGAATGATTGAGGAGTCCCTGGATATCTCCTTTTTCCGCGAGTGCTTTCACTTCTTCATTTCCCACGAGCGCCTTGATAGATGGCTGTTCCATAAGTGCCTGCACCTGAGCAAACTCTGCGAGTTTTTGTATCTCTTCCGGATTCTGTGTGACTTTGATCACGACCTCTGCGCTTTCGATGATCTTCGTCGGAATGGGATTGAAATGATTGGAAATTTTTCCGGAGATCGACATTGCAAACGGGGCCCGATGTGCAGCGGTCATCTGTGTGGGAAGGAAGAGAAGGCGCACTTGCGGTGGGAGGGGATCTGATGTTTGCGCCGCAAGCGCTGTCTGCAGACGGGAATTCTGCATGAGGATTGCACCGACGGTTCCAAAGGAAAGGATGTACCACCCGAATGCCAGAACAATGAATGCTCCAAAGAGGGACCCGATGAGTGCACCACCTGCCTCAAGCCAGGATTTCACGTGCCCATCCTCCCGTTCCTTGAGGAGCCCCGAGAATCTGAGGATGAGGAAGAGTGTGACGCGGAAGAAAAGGTAGGCCGCTACACCTCCAAGAGTAAGTTCGATGGGAGTTGCAATAAAACCTGGGAGCGTTGCGTTTGTAAAAACATGAATCAGGAGTCCTCCAAGTGGTTTCGCAAGGAGAATGCTTCCGACGATACTGATCATACTCGCCATCTCCCGGGCAAATCCCCGTCGCTTTCCTCTCCATGCGAAGAAGAGAATGATGAGGAGAGCCAGGAGATCGTAGGCGACTGGGGGGAGGGGGGTGGTGAGGAAGGATTGCATGACTGATAGTAAGTCCAGTCTAACACTGGAAGGACAAGGTTTTAGGTTTTAGGGATTAGCGGTGCCTTAAACCTATCACCTAACACCTGACACCTTTCAAGGACATCTTCAGGCTTGCAGAACGTGATGTAGGCAGCAATCATCGCATAGAACCACCAGATGGCTGCGAGGAAGAGACTGATGCCGACGTGAAAGAGGATTCCCCCAAGCATGAACCATTTCTGGACCTTGGGAATCCAGAGACCAAAGGGAAGAGCAGTTTCAAAGTACGTGACGACGATCACCATCGCGCTATAGACCCACATGGGGAATTGCTCTCTAACAAGCCACCAGGCGATCGGTGTCGCCCACATGCTCTGAAACGAGTAATAGAGAATTTCTCCCCCCTGCCAGTCGGGAAGCCACACCTTCTGCCACCCGACCCCCAAGTACGTTGCCGTAATCTGGATCGCAACGAGTCTCTGCGTGAGGATACTGCCCATTTCCCACGCAAAAATTGATCCATGTTTTCTCCACATCTCGACCGAGAATGCCTTTCCGCTGTCTGCGCAGGTGAAGACAATGAAGAGAAAGAGAAAGAGTCGCATGAAAGACGTGATCCCCTGATGGAAGAAGAGAGTGATGTAGTAGATGTAGATCAGGGTGGCAATCGCAGCGGAGAGTCTCGTATGAAATCCGACGGTAAAAGAGAGCAAGCTCACGATCATCACTGCATAGATGATGTAGGCCGTTATCACCGATGGGGGAGTGAGGAAGGGGAGAAGGAATTGCGGGAGGAAGATCGTCGGGAGGATGAGTCCTTGTTCCGAAAAAAACATCGGGACGTCGCGCACATGAATCCCAAAGAAGAGGAGCATATTGAGCCCAAAGGCAATCCGTAAGATTGCCATCGCATGAGGTGGACATTCTCGAAACCAGAACGCATTCCAGCGCTCGCCAAGCGAGCGAAGTTTATAGTTTATAGTTTTTAGTTTTTGGTTATGAAGAAATCGAAAAGTCTTCCTGCTTTTTTGCTGTAAAACTAAAAACCAAAAACTAGCAACTCGTAACTTCATAGTGAGATTTCCGTAAGCGGATAATTCGTGACGAATGGTTCTCTCCGTAGCGCATCCCACCCATCTGTGGACATAGGCCATGTTTGCCACATGAGCCGGATACTTTCATAGGTTCGTCCCTTCTCTGCTTCATGCTTCTGGAGAAGCATCGCAAGTTCGGTGTACTTCTGCTTCGAGAGCGCTTCTCCTGCGGCGTGAAAACTTCTCAAGCGGCGGAACATCACCCGGTGTCCCAGGATCATCGGATAGTACGGATCAAGGTCAATACGTTCCCACACTCCATCCACTTTCTTCCCTTCCGCAAGGAGATCGAAATTATACGTTGTATATCCCTGATAAGGCGCCATCATCCCATAGAAGAAAAAGAGGACGCGGTGGGGGATCGCGGGCAATTCGATCCGGACCATTGTGAAGAAGAAGGCGTAGGCGGTGAGGAGGAGATAGGGAATGAGAAAGATGTTTGTGATGAGGCGGCGGGGGGACATGGGAGGAGTGTACAGCTGCCTACGGTGGGCAACCTCCTGCGGAGGTTGGTGGAGGTGTCGGGAACTGGTGGGAACGAAATTTCGATATCCTAGAATTGGCCAAAAAGTTCACAGAACTCAAATTCTCGCTTAATTGCATCACAATGATACTTAACAGCCAAGTTGAGAAAAAGGATGATCTAATCCTCTAGGCACAAGTGAGTCAATGAGCTGTCGGGAAGGATTGGGAACTATTGAGACATGTTTCCGTTTCCTTTTCGTCTCTTTTTAGATAGACTGGCCCATCCTGTGGTAGCCGAGACTTCATCAGCAATTGCCGAGCACTGGAATGAAGTGCCAACTGAAATGCTTGCTGCAAGAGTAAATCTTGCAACAGAAGATTTCGGTGGGCTGCCTGACTGGCTCAATAGTGATTTTTATCGAGGTCGATACAATAAATCGGTTTTGCCCCTTCTTGAAAAAGTCATAAGAGATACTCAGAAAAGAAGTGGCCAAGTAGGAGTGTTGCTCAATGGTGCGAGCGGAATGAGCATTGCGGCACGGCGCATGGCGACAGCAATGCGCAGTAATGTAAGTGTGATAGATCTTCATCTCAACAGGCGTGTTGTTGGTGATGCAAGCAATAACGACAATGGGCATAGATGGGTTGCCGATTACCACCGTTTACAAGGCACACGTAAAGGTGTGAATACTATTGGTGAGATATTTAAATACATACAACAAAAAGGACTGCTGGAATCAGATAATGGAGCACTTGTGGACACGGCATTCAACGGCTCTATTATCAAACTTGTTTCACAGATTATTTTCCCAGTGCGAAGCACATTTAGAATAAAGGGCTATCTAGCACTGCAAATGAGCGCGGAAGGTATGCCTGCAGAATTAGAAATTGAACATGGTGCTCCGTTCGTAGTTTCTAATCCCAAGACAGACATGGAGCACTTCGAAAAATTGGGACCAAGACAATTTCGTTCAACAGAAAGACTTGTAGAACATGGGCAAACATTGGAACCGGAAACTGCTGGTCAAAATGACTTAGTTGACTACGTCTTTGTGCGGCAATACTTAGAAGCTCTTGTTGATGAATATTTGCAGTAACAAACAAATGGAAACAAGTATAGTGCCCTCAGCCAAATCAACAATCAAAACTCAGGATTGGGAACTCCAAGAAAATGGCCACACAAAGCCGCTTTTTACATTTGCGATTGAAAAATCTCCGAAGTCAGAAATCTTGTTTGGGAACTCGCTCATAATCGCCCATATGTCCAATATTCTTCATTGAAACTCCATTTCCGAAAGTTCTTTTCCCGAGTGGTGGAGCTGAGGGGATTCGAACCCCTGACCTTCGCAATGCGAATGCGACGCTCTAGCCAGCTGAGCTACAGCCCCACGAAGTGCACGTAGAATACCTCATTTCGTCCATCAATTTAGGTGGCGAAGCTGAAAGCTGCCTGCCCACCGTAGCTCGCCCGACTTGTCCACCGAAGCCTTGAGCGAAGGTGGAAGGCGAGCGGAGGCGGGTTTCTTCGAAAAGGTTCCTGACGCCTTTTTCATTTCAAATGCGGTATCCTATGACAATGAACAGACAAGAGCGTTGGAGACAACGGTACAAAGAGCGTCGCCCCGAGTGGAATTCTAGCCCGATTCTCTATAAGAAACTCATTGCGGAGAAAGTGAATGCCGATACGCGCATTCTCGATATTGGTTGCGGTCACACAGATTTTCTTAAAGATGTGTATGAGAGAACGCTCTATACGTTCGGGGTAGATCCTGATGCGAATGCTCTGAAGAAGAATAAGACGATCAAGAACACTGTCGCTGCGCATGCTGAGCATCTTCCCTTCGATAACAACTTCTTCGATATCGTCGTGCTGGCGTGGGTTCTCGAACATCTCGAAAATCCTGAAAAAGTATTTCGAGAAATTTACCGTGTTCTCAAGCCAGGAGGCACAGTCATTTTTTTAACACCCAATACGTGGAATTACAATGTGTGGATTATTCGTGCCATACCAAACATCTTCCATGATTTCTTCACGCGACAGTTATACGATCGTCAGGAGCATGATACTTTTCCCACGCGCTATAACATCAACTCTGTGAAACGTGTTGAGGGATTGCTGACAAAGATTGGCTATGTGCGGGAACAGATGATTCTCAATGGAGATCCAACATATATCTCTTTCAGCAAGCCCCTTTTTTCTTTCGCCTGCTTCCTGGAATGGCTTCTTGATCTTCCCGCTTTGCAGAAGGCAAGAGTGCACCTCATCGGTGCCTATCGAAAGAGAGTCTGAAGAGAAGCCTATAATCTGAACAAAAAATGTATTCAATTTTCTTCTCCGATCTCCGGGGGGTCACGGGGTATACTCTATTGCCTTTCCCCCTTTTTGCATGCAAAAGCGTGTGTTCATTTCGTCCCTTCTCCTTCTTTCTCTCGTCCTCGTTTCGTGTAGCTACTTCACGGGTGCCCCGGAAGGAGAGGAGCAAGCATCATCCAGCGAACAGAGCTCATCACTCCTCAGTGAAGAGGAGCTTGTGACGCGCAATGTCACCTATACGGGACTTCTCGAAGAAGGGGGAGTCACGATTTACCAGGAGGGGAGTTTCCGGCTTACTCTGAGCGATGGAAAGATGGTGCTTCTGGAATCCGAGGCAGATGCTTCCCTCCCACTCAATCTCTACGTTGGAAAGTATGTGGAGGTACAGGGAGATGTACGACCGACGGTCGAGGCAGGGGGGACAATTATGGCGGTTTCCACTATTGAATGGATTCGTCGGGAGACAAACGAGGAAGGAGAGGAAGTCGAAATGCGACGCGTCCTCTGTGGAGGTGGTGCGGAGGGGGCGTGTCCGGAGGGATTCACCTGTACGTTGGAAGAGACGCCGGGGATTTGTATGCAAGATGAAGAAGAGGGGGACGAAGGTGTTGAAGGTGAGGAAAGTGGAGATGCAGAGAGCAGTTCTTCGGCTCAGTCTTCATCATCTTCCCAGGCAAGTGTCGCTCAGCAATCTTCCAGCAGTTCAAGTAGTTCAATCAGCAGCGTCGTGATATCCGATACCGATGTCGCTGTTATGGCAGGTGAGGATTTGGCAGCAGGTCGCTGGACGCAGGAGTACTGCTCGGAGCACATGAGTTTCTGCATTCCGGTGCACAAGAACTGGTACTTCAAATCCTTTGGAACAGTGGGGTCCCTCTGGCACGTCGAGGTTCGGGGCTCTCCGCTCGAGAACCTTGGTGAAGGACCGATTGCGGTCGATCTTCGTACGGGTGATCTTGCGTCACTCAGTATGACAGATGGAGATATTGTGGAGGCGAACGGGAGGGTGGTTGGCTATCGTATGTGGAGTGATAATCGTCATTTCGAGATTTCTGCGGATGCTGCACTGAGAGCTTCCGTGGAATTTATGACGCAGGGGCTCAAGGCTTCGCAATAGGCAAATGTAGGGGCGTAGCATGCTACGCCCCTACAACCAATAGTCACTGATATCGGTCTCTCCAACGAACACTTTGGATTCTTCGCTCGTACCCGCTCTCTCGAGAGCTTTCAGGAGCCCTGTGCGCTCAGCAACATCCCGAAAGCGCCTCACAGCACCGGGATTTTCCCAGTTCGTCATCTTGGCGATCTGCTCAATACGTTTGCCTTTGACGACGAACGTGCCCTCTGGATCCTCTTCAATCGTGAATGCGTCGGTGCGTTCAGTGTGCAGATGAGGCTGAAGCACTGGAATAGGGGCTTCCCGCTTACCGCGTACTGCTTCCCGCTTACTGCGTTCTTCCAGAACAATCGGGAGAAGTTTCTGTAAAAATTCTTTGATGCCGAAAGTGGTGACTGCAGATATCGCAGCGAAGACGGGTATACCGTTCTTTGCGCATTCTTCCACGAATATGGAGGTGTCATTCCCGAAGAAATCAGTTTTATTGAGCACGACGAGTTCTTTCTTCTGCGCGAGAGTGGGAGAGTATTTTTGTAATTCTGCCCGGATGATCTTGTAGTCTTTCACGATATCCTCGCGGCTGAGATCGAGCAGGTGTACAAGGACGCCGCAACGCTCGATATGTCGAAGAAATTTATCTCCCAGACCCTTTCCTTCGCTTGCGCCCTCAATGAGACCGGGAACGTCACAGACGATGAATGACCGGTCATAGACTGTCACCACTCCCAAATTGGGGACGAGCGTCGTAAACGGGTAATCCCCAATCTTCGGCTTTGCGGCAGAGATCACGGAGATCAATGTCGATTTCCCCGTGCTCGGGTATCCGATGATGCCGACTTCGGCAACGAGTTTGAGTTCCAGTTTCAATGTCTTCTCTTCTCCCGGCTCCCCGAGTTCCGCAAAATCCGGGGCTTGTCTCACGGATGATGCGAAGTGTGCATTGCCGTAGCCGCCACGGCCGCCTTTCGCAATGAGGAAGCGTGAGCCAGCTTCCGCAAGATCAGCGAGAATCTCTCCTGTCTCCGCATCAGAGATCACGGTTCCCGGAGACACTTTGAGAATGAGATCCTGTCCATTCTTCCCTCCCATATTCTTCCCTTTCCCTGTCTCTCCCTCTTCTGCACGAAAGACTTTCACTTCTGCGAATGCCGAGAGCGTATCCGTATTGGGATCGGCTTCGAAGTAGACATTCCCCCCATCACCACCATCCCCTCCCGCAGGCCCACCCATGGGAATATATTTTTCCCGTCGCCAGGCGACAATCCCATTGCCGCCCTTGCCGCCGTGCACGGTGATAGTAGCCTCATCTAAAAACATGCCTTGTAATTGTACCGTAGGGGCACGGCAATGCCGTGCCCCTACAATTTTTTGATCCACCATCTCTTCACCCTTCGACTGCGCTCAGGGTCAAGCGCGGTGGCAAGCCACCGGCGCTTGACGATCGGCAGCGATTGCATGGAGAGGATATAGCCCATCGCAGGAACGAGCGCGTTAAGGAAGGGGTAGGGGAGTCGCACCGAAAGCAGGAAGATCATGGCAGCGATATAAGTGATGAGAGCGATCACACTCACGCGTGTGAAGCTCCTCTCCCATGCCTTGTCAGCTTCAACACGTTTGTTGCGGTTTTCGATTGCTTGAAGGCGTCTCTCAGCATCTTGTCCAATTGAGCTCTCCGTCATACGCGCACTCTAACAGCTTTTTCCCCTTGCAGCTTGTAGGGGCGCCACGTTGTGGCGCCCCTACAGACAAATCGCAAGGTTTTTGCGTGCTAGAATCCAAGACATCGCCATGGTGGCGGAACGGCATACGCGCGCGACTCAAAATCGCGTTCCCTCGCGGGATTGTGGGTTCAAGTCCCACCCATGGCACCAATCATCTATGATCAGAGCTATCTTCTTCGATCTCGACGGCGTACTCACGACAGATGCGAGTGGATCGTTGACTCTGAGTAAGAACCTCTGTGAGGCCAAGGCAGGCCTCATCGCGGATGACATATTGAAGAGTTTCCGAGAGGACATTGAACGCCTGACGTCGGGGAATTGTTCACTACGATCGGTTATCGAACGTATCTGTGCCGAGTTCTCCATTCCCTTTTCTGAAGCATTACTGATCGCTGTCGCATCCACAACACCCTGGAACAAGCCAATGGTGGAGTTGGCACATTCACTCATGTCGGCATACGTTGTCGGAGTCATTACGGATAATGTGAAGGAACGCATGGACATGTTGTCACGCACACCGGAGCTTTCGGGATTCAATCCGATCATCGTTTCCGCTGTCGAGCGAGCGTCGAAATCTGATGGCTCAACCGCGATCTACGATCGGGCTCTCGATCAAGCCGGGTGTATCGCCTCCGAATCGCTGTTTGTTGATAATCAGGCGCGCAATCTGGTCACTCCCGCCAAGATGGGAATGCACACCTATTTCCATGATGACGTGCGTAACGATATGGCCGCGCTCCGTGAGGCATTCCGAGCATTGAATATTATGGTCTGAGGGAAGATGAGTTTCTCCCGAGCACCCTCAAAAATTTCTGGAGAGGTAAGCAATTCAGCACATCCTCCTTCGTAAGCCACCCCCTCCGTGCCTGCGCAATGCCAAATGCATACTGGAAGCCTTTCACCGAGTGTGCATCGGAGCCGATGATGACTTTGACGCCTAATTCTTTTGCGCGCTTGAGGTGCGTGTCCGGTAAATCGAGACGCTCGAGAGACGTATTGAGTTCGACGGCAACTCCATACTGCTTTGCCTCCTTGAGCACCGCATCGATATCGAACTCAATGCCCGGGCGTTCCCCTAACATTCTCGTGGTTGGATGACCGAGCGCGTGCACAAAGGGATTGCGACAAACCTTCCGCAGACGTTCGGTATTGCTTTCAGGCGCATCATGGAACGACTGGTGGATAGAGGCAATGACAAAATCCAATTCTCGGAGCATCTCATCGGGAAGGTACAAGCTCCCATCTTTCAGGATATCGACCTCCGTCCCTGCAAGGATGTGAATCCCTTTTACTTTTTCTCGCGCTGCTTTGATGCGATCAAGATACTGCTTGAGTGTTGGACCTGCCTTTTTGATCCCTTTGACCATCCCCATGGGTGAGGCGTGGTCTGTGATCGCGATATACTTCAAACCCTTTGACGCGGCCGCAGCAGCCATCTCTTCAAATGATGCAGACCCATCGCTAAACGTCGTATGCATGTGGAGGTCTGCGAGGAGATCTTTCTCTTCGATGAGCGTGGGAAGTTTTCTACTCTTTGCCGCCTCGATTTCCCCCTGATCTTCGCGGATTTCGGGGGGAATGAGGGGGAGATTGATCGCTTTGTATACATCTTCCTCGGTATTGGCTGCTACTCTCTTTCCTTTGTTCTTCGCTGTCCCCTTGAAAACCCCATACTCGGAGATCGTGAGCCCCTTCTCGATCCCCAGCCTGCGGATCGCGACATTGTGATCTTTGCTCCCCGTGAAGTAGACGAGTGCGGCCCCGAAAACTTCCGGCTCAACAACTCTCAAGTCTGCATCGAGTCCTGCATGAAGAAAGACTGTCGATTTCGTTGGGCCTTTGGACGTAATACTCTCAACCTGCGGAAGAGCGCAGAAGGCATTCATCACTTCCTGTGGCTTTCTACTTGTCGCGAGGAAATCAATATCGCCGACAGTATCGCGGCGGCGGCGAAAACTCCCTGCAATTTCCAATTTTTCACAGAGGTTCGTTCCCTTCAGTGCTTCCAAAATCTCCCGTGCAAGCGCTTCGGCTTGGGGAAGGGGAAGGCGCCCCTTCACACGACTGCGTTGATCGACTCCTCGCAGCAGATTCTCGACAGATTTCTTTCCCCACCCGGGGAGCTTCTCGATTTTCCCGGAAGTCGCGAGCGCGACAAGCTCGTCAATCGTCTTCATCTTAAATTTTGCATAGAGCTGCTTCGTCCTTTTGGGTCCCACCCCCTCAATTTCCATAATCTGGAGGAGACCTTGGGGAATTTTGCTTTCCATATCCTGCAGAAATTTCAGTTTTCCTGTTTTCAGCATTTCCTCGATCTTCATCGCGAGATCTTTTCCGATTCCCGGGATTTCCTGCAGATTTTTGAGTCCACCTTCGGTATAGGTCTTTCGAAGATCCATCGGAAGATTCTGGATCACTGTCGCTGCGCGTTCGTATGCTCTGATGCGAAACGGATTCTCGCCGCCTTTGAGCTCTAGAATGAGCGCGATGCGAGAGAAGACGACTGCGATGTCGGCGTTTGTCATACTCTTGATTGTAGCAGCGCTCTCCTCGACTGAGTCCGCCGAAGGCGGACGAATGGAGAGGCCTCTCGACGTCGCGCTTCGCGCGCCGCTCGAGGAGAGCATTTATGTCACCACTTCCTCCAGTCTGCCTTGTTTCACTGCTTCCTTTATTTCCATAGCAATTCTTTCCCCACAACTTATCGGTTCCCCATATAGATATCCGGAATAGGGAGTCGCACGAATTCCTGGTGACCCGGGAATTCTCAAGGACACATCGAAGATGACGATATCTTCTTTACCCTCCTCTGCAACGACTGCACCCTGGAGTGCAAACGGTCCAATTATCCCTCGATTCATCGAATCTGGAGCCTGCCCTGAGCGAGGCGTGTCAGCGCCGAGTCGAAGGGTTGCCTGCACAAAGCGCTCGCCAAGATCGAATGCTTTCTCGAGAAGAGATTCTTTGACAGTGACTGCGATGTGACCTGTTTCAATCATCTTGAGATCAATATGAGCAAGTGCCTTTTCCTGAGCGGCCCCGGTCATCCGTAGAAATCCATCAAGGTTCGTTTGTCTTCGGGTATCTGTTCCCAGGAGTTCCAATTCCTTGGAAAGAGGGGAATAGAAGAAATTGAAATTCACGGGAGCTCCGACAATGAATTCTTCGATTGGTGCATCTCGCCAGTTCTTCGCGATTTTTCCCTCCTTTTCGAGTCTCGACCCTTCGCTTTCCCAACTTGCCACATTTCCTGCGAGGAAGAAACCCCGTTCGTACCCGCGTTTCGCTTCGGAAGCCTTCACGATTGCCAAACGATCAATATCCTCCGGCTTTGCGAAAATCTTCGGGGTGCGGATGCCAGCTTTTTTGAGGAGGTCATATTGATTTGGCTTCTGATCGCGTTCCTCAATCTTCACGTACGACCGGTTCCCGAAGATTGGCACGTGAAAATCATTCTCAACTTTTGCAAAGACATCAGAGAAATATACCCAGAAGTAGCGGCTGTGAATGAAGATCGTGTTCTTCGCGCGAAGCTCATCCTGAATCTTTTTTTCCAATACATCTTTAAATGCTTTTACACGAATAACATCATCCACGCAGCCCCTAGTTCCTTGTCCTCTGTCCCTAGTCCTAAAATAGTCACCATACGTTTTCCCCCGCCCCTCCTGTGCAAGAACGACTGTACGAAAGCCATGCTTCTTTGCGCCGGAGCACACGTCGAGGGCACTATGACCTCCAAGGCAGCCAATAGTGAGCTTCTTTGTGTCGTAGCCTTTGAGGAGGGAAGCCACATCCATTTGTTTGATTGTACCTGATGGGAAGGAGAGAACTAGGGGACTCGAGCAAGAGGATTATGTCTTCGAGAAAGTTCTCCTCTTGAGGCTGGATGCTGCATCATCCGAGCACTTCAGAGAGTCTTCCCTGTTCGATTGCCTGCTTAATTTCCCGCGCAATCCGCCGCCCCGTGCTCATAGGCTCCTTGTATTTGAGGGCGGTATAGGGGGATCCTTCGATGAAGGGATTGGTGCCGGCAACGATACGGGCGGAGATTTCGAAGACGAAGATCTGCAATTTCCGCGTCACGATGCACTCTAAGCAGAATGGGCCAAAGAGTCCTTTTCCTGCGCCTAACTTCTTACTTTCCGCGACGACCCTCTCACCCATCGCGAAGAATTCGGGGAGGAGAGATTCGCGAACGACAACGGGGATATTGCCGACGATCGTGTAGCTCGTATGGATATTTGCGGCGAGCTGGTCTTCCGCTTTGATGCGACCGATGGAATCAGCGTTGCTTTCATACCGCTTATCGAAGCTTAAGATCTCGAGCTCTTTTGTGAGAGGTGAGTAGAAGTAATGCGCATACAGCGGGACTCCGACGATGTATTCCTGGATGACGTAGTCATTCTGGTCCGGGTATTTGCGGTCTTTCACTTCATGAAATTGCTCTGCGCTCTTCGCAATAAAGTATCCAAAGCCTCCACCTGCACCGTGGAATTTGACGATTGCAGGCTTTTCAATTTCTTCCGGTTTGTCAAAGACTCGAGGCAATAAGATGTTCGCCCGCTCGAGCCACTGCCGTTCCATCTTCCTGTTCGATTCCCATTCCAGGATTTCCTTTGTCCCGTAGTACATCGCCTTCATTTTCCGGACGCGCTCATGACCCATGTAGGCGATGAACGATCCATGCGGAATAACAATCGCGTTGCGCCGAATGAGCTCTGCCTCCAATGCATCATTCCAATCCTGCCAATCATTGATGACGATTATCTCATCGGCGACACCGTAACTCTTGTACGGATACTCTGCGCCCTTTTTACAAATGACGAGATTCCTCATCCCCTCATCCCGCGCGCCTTTGAGAATTTGGAGAGCACTATGACTGCCAAGAGTGGCGATGGTGTAATCGGAGGTCTTCACGGAAGTCGGGGTATTTCCACGAGTCTAGCAGATTTTTGTATGGGTGCAAGGAGAAGTTCACCAAAGGATAGCCTTCACTTGCGGCCGAATAAGTAATTTTTGCCGCATTTCTTCCTCATCATAGAGGTCAGGCGGAACAAAACGACCTCCACGCGCTTCTTCCAGGGGAACAGGGATGATTTCGCCATTCCGAAGGCCGGCCATTTTCCCAAAGTCTTTTTGTACAATGAGTTCCGCAGCGAGAGCTCCTAATCCTCTTCCAAACATCCGATCGAGGGAATTGGTCTTCGAACGCACAGTATATCCGGTCGTTTGAACCTGTGTATCCACCCTCAATTCCTTTTCAATAATTTCAGCGAGGCTTCTCCCAACCCCTCCGAGCTTCTTATGACCGTAGGCATCGACAGTATCTCTCTGAACTGTTTCTTTGCCGCCGAGTGGGTATCCCTCTGCAATTGCTACTACTGCGTGCTCATCCCGGACGAAGAGAGACTGGAGACGACCGAGTACTTTATCGGTGTCTACGACCACTTCAGGGATCAGTTCTATATCGGAACCTCCTGCCGATCCGCCACGCATAGCGAGCCACCCTGCCTGTCTTCCCATAATTTCCACGATGGCGATACGTACCATGCAACGCGCTTCATTCCGCATAAGTTCTACCTGCTCAGCAGCAGCGTCTACGGCACTCCAATGTCCATACGTCACGTCTGTGCCATGCACGTCATTGTCGATCGTCTTCGGTACACCCACGATGGCCTCGAATCCTTTTTGTCTGAGGTTGTTGGCAGATCCAAGTGTGTCATCTCCTCCAATTGCCACTATCGCATCGAGGCGATGGTGCTGGATCTGTTCCATAACGGGGTCGATATTTTGTCCGTCTACTTTCGTTCGTGAGCTTCGGAGAATCGTTCCGGTTACTGTAGGGAGTTGTCGCAGTTTCTCCGGATGCCAATCGTCGAAATTCACGAGATCATGGGGTTGCGTGAGGCCTTTCCAGCCTTTGGGAATTCCGAGGGCCGAGTGACCAGTTTTTTTGAGGTGCAAGGCGATACCGGCAATCACTGCATTCGTTCCCGGGGCCAAGCCTCCGCCCGTGAGAATTCCTACGCGTGTGCATCTGGTCTCCATAAAGGGGTCTATCTTAGGAAACAGAGAGAGCTAGTCAAGGTATTCTCTCCTTTGTGCGCCTGATTTCCTTTTCTCCCGCAGTGACCGAGATCCTCTTTGCCTTGGGGGCAGGGGGGCACCTCGTCTGCTGCGATCAATTCAGTGATTATCCTGAAAAAGCCAGGGAAGTGCCTCATCTCCGGGGGCATCAGAAAGTGGATGCAGAGGAAATAACGTCATTCCAGCCCGACCTTGTCTTCACGTCTACCCTCATCCAGACAAAACTTGCAGAAGAATTACGGGCGGCAGGACTCCACGTAATCCATCAGGACCCCCGATCTCTTGCAGAGGGGGCGAGAAGGCTGTACGCGTGGATATTTGAAGCGCTGCACTAGTGGGTAGTTGGTAGTGAGTAGTGAGTAGACAGTGCTACTCACTATAAACTACTCGCTACTCACTTATAAATCTCCGTCACACTCTGCCCACTTTCCACGTGTCGTATCACCTCCGCAAGGAGTGGCGCAACGGAGCACACCTTGAGTCCTGAAAAATCTTTGCCTTCGAGAGGAATGGAATCTGTGACGACGACCTCCTTGAATTTTGCCTCCTTCAATCTCTCGATGGCATTGGCGGAGAAGATCGCGTGCGTTGCTGCGAGGTAGACATCCTGCGCCGCACCCTCCTTGAGAAGAACGCTCTTCGCCGCACAGACGCTCCCCGCAGTATCCACCATGTCGTCGTAGAGAATGGCGGTCTTCCCTTTGATATCTCCCACAACGTGAATGATTTCCGCTTTCTGGTGTTCGGGGCGGGTTTTATGCATGATCGCGAGTTCTGCGCCGAGTGCGTCTGCAAATTTCTTCGCTGCCTTTGCTCCACCTTCATCAGGCGAGACAACGATGGGCTTCGGCAGATTTTTCTTCCGGAAATACTCGACGAAGATTCCCCGCGCACTCAAGGAATCCACCGGCGTATTGAAGAATCCCTGAATTTGGTCGGAGTGGAGTGTGAGGGTGATGACATGGTCGGCACCGGCTGTTGCCAGGATGTCTGCAATGAGCTTCGCGGAGATGGGCTCACGCGGCTCGGAGACGCGATCCTGCCGCGCGTAGGGAAAATGCGGCATGACGATGTGAATGGAGCTTGCAAATCCCAGTTTCGCTGCCTGACACATGAGACAGGTTTCGATGATGTCACTGTCACTTGTTTCTGTCCCTGTCTGCACAATGAAGACGCTCTTCCCACGGACAGATTCTTCATAGCGCACGTACTGTTCCCCGCAGGAAAACGTTTTGAGATTGACCTTCCCAAGTTTCACCCCCAACTCCTTCGCGATCATTTCCGCGAGAGCCGGGTGGGAAGAGCCTGAAAACAATTTCATAGGTTAGTCTTTATTATACCACACTTGAGAAGTGAGTAGTGAGTAGTTTGTAGTGAGTAGAACGGATTACATTTTGAGATTTTGTATCATCTTGTTGAGCATTTTCATCACTTCTTCCAAAAGTGAATCGACTTTGGTGAAGTCAAGATTTATGCCGAAGGGAAGTGTTTTTGCGATAATGATTTGCGTTTCTAGTTCTGCACCTGATCCAAAAGAATGAAGAAGAAAATGACAAAAATCTTTCTTGGTCCCGCGACGACTACCTTCAGCAATGTTAGAAGGGATCGATACGACAGATCGCTTGATTTGCGAAGTTAATCCATAAAGCTCTTTCGCAGGAAAAAATTCCACTAATGCATAGACTTCTGAGACGAGCTCTATACTTTTTTGCCACACAATAAGATCCTTATAACTCCGAATCTCTAGTTTGAGATCCGTGGGTGCAGACATAGGAGGACACTATACTTCCATAAAACCTTCCTTGGCTACTCACTACTCACTACAAACTACTCACTAGAGTTCCGCGTCTATCGCTGCCTTGAACGCCGCAAACGGCTGAGCGCCTGAGAGCTTCTTCCCGTTAATGAAGAAAGCCGGAGTGCCCGTGACTCCTCCTGTGGATCCGTCAGAGAAATCCTCCTGCACTTCAGCCGTGTACTTGCCGCTCGTGAGGCATGTCTCAAATTCATCGGCATCGAGCCCAAGCTCCGTTGCATACTGCTTGAAGAGTTCCGGGGCATTGGGAGCAGAAGACCAGAGGCCCTGCTTCTCGAAGAGCGCATCGCGCATTTCCCAGAATGCATCCTGATCATCCGCGCACTCGGTTGCCTCGGAGGCTTTCGGTGCGTTGGGGTGAATCGAGAGCGGGAAGTCCCGCACAACGTACTTCACTTTCCCTGTATCAATATATTCAGACTTGATTTGGCCAAAAGTTTGGGTGAAGTGTCGCGCACAGAACGGACACTGATAATCCGTAAATTCAATGAGTGTCACGTCCGCATCTTCATCTCCGAGATAGGCATCGTCATCCTCCGTTGGTGGATTCGCAACAGCCGTCGGGGTAGGCGCCGTGGGGGCAGGCGGTGCTGCGGGGACATTCACTTGTGTAGGAGCTGCTTTGCCCGCACCACTCACAGGAGTACTCATCACTTCATTCGCCCCAAAGCCGACGATGAAGCCAAGGAGCGTGAAGCTAAGAAGCGCCCACTGATTCATACCTTTGAGACTGAAGGGGTTTTGCTGATCCATGGAGAGAAGGAAGAGAAGAAGTTAGGAACGATTTAGTTGAATTGTAGCTCTTTCTTTTCGTGTGTACCACAAGAAGAAGATGGGGAGCAGTCCCACAGAATTGATAAGCAGAAGGGCAACGAACCACCACATCTTTCCAAGTCGTGCGCTATACCAGAGGGCAATGCCTTTCCAGACGAGTTCCCAGAGAATGAGAAGAACAATTCCTGCAAGCAGTAGCTGCCAGTCTTTGTTCTCTTTGAAGACCGTGAGACCAAGATCTGCCATGAGCTTCATGAGAGAAAACGCGTCAGATGCGGAGGCGGACATGGGGAGTGGGGGAAATTCAATGCCAGCATAACGTCAGTTATCTCTACTGTATACTTCTCTATGAGGACGATTAGCTCAGCTGGTTAGAGCGTGCGACTCACATTCGCAAGGTCACTGGTTCGAATCCAGTATCGTCCACCATTCGATTCGATTTTCGTTCATGTTTGCGATCTTCACCCAGCTTTCGCACGAATTCACCTCTCTCGGAGCGTTCGATCTCCTCACAGTAGGAACCCTTGCGCTGCTTGAGGGCATTCTTTCTGTCGACAATGCGCTTGTCCTCGCGATTCTCGTACGGCACTTGCCGACGGAGCTTCGTCGCAGGGGCCTCACATATGGACTTGTCGGCGCGTTCACATTTCGCATTCTTGCCCTGATCTTTGCCTCCTCTCTCATACGTTTTACGCTCTTCAAACTTGTGGGGGGCGTGTACTTGCTCTACCTCGCGATGAAGAACATGTTCCGCATCGGGGCGGAATCGGGAAGAGAAGAACATGCAATCAAGAAAGCGGGTTTCTGGAAAACGGTGGCACTTGTGGAGATGACGGATATTGTGTTCTCGATTGATAGCATCACGACTGCAGTTGCCTTAAGCAATAAACTTCTCATCGTCTACATCGGCGGCGTCCTCGGCATCATCTTCATGCGTTTCCTCTCGAGTTTCTTCATTGGACTCCTGGAGCGTTTCCCAAAACTCGAAGATCTTGCGTACCAACTCGTCTTCTTCATTGGCGTTCGTCTTACCCTCGAATCTCTCCACATCGAAATCGAGCACACGATTTTCTGGGTCATGATGGGGGTGATCGCGGTGATTGGTGGTTCGCTCGTGTACCGGGACTTTAAAGAAACGAAACTCGCTGCAGTTGTTTCCGATGAACTCATTGAGAAACTCAAAAAACGCGAACTCTCCCTGGAAAGAGTCCTCGAAGAACAGCGAAGCCTTTCGACAACGACAATCCGCAATCTCATTGGCCAGGGGTATCTTCGTCTGACGAATAAGGCGACGCTGCACCAGGCGGAGACTCAAAGGTAATCTCTCTCCACGTGGGGACGACGATGACCTTCGTCATCCTCTCGTCTGACCAGCCCTCAAAAAGAGCATCTGCTTTTTTCTGCTGAGAATTCCGTGCTGCGACAGCATTACGGGGAATAATGATGCGCACAAAGCCGATACGCAGGGCTTCCACACTCTTTGCAATGCAGGATGTCGTCGTGACTCCGGTGAGAATGAGGTGTTTTCGCATGTGACGTCCGAGTTCCTCCATTTCCCCTTGTGCCATACTCGTTACGCTGTTGTCTGATTTGGTGGCTGTGAAATCGAAGGATGCTCTGCCGATCAGCGATTCCCGCCCCGAGCAGTTCTCTTTCGTGCAGAGCTCCTCGAGCCCCCGCACTTTCCATTGGTTTCTGGCATAGAGAGATTGGCAGAGGATGTTCCAGGTCTTCCCCCTCCATGTCCGCAGCATCTCCGTGAGGACGGGAAGAACATCGCGGATGGATTCCGTATCTTGCGCACCGTAGCACTTCGCGAACGTGCCGCTTTGATCCATGAAATCCCGCAAGGGATCGACGACAATGACGGGAGTTCCGTGTGGAAGAATGAGAGATGGTCCTGTAGGACGCATGGGAGGAAATCCGGGGAAAAATTTGACAGTCCATCTATAAAAGTATATAAACTCACTCTATGGAGCAATCCAAAAATTTGCCGCCATCATTGTGCGGGTACGACCTAGCCCTTTCTTCCGTTCTTCTCCAGACCCACGGGGCAGCAGGGGAAATACCCAAGCAAGATCTTGCTTGGTACGATGCGCGAGGCGTGCGGAGCGCAATGAAGAAGGTATGCAGTGATGGCGAGGAATCTGACCCCCATCTTGATCATGAACCCAATCCATGTCAATTGAATGGCGGGCCTCACGAAGATTTGGAAACGAAGTAAACTCCTCTCATGTCCATCGCTCCGGACCGCATTCTCTATGAAGATGAACACCTGCTTATTGTGAATAAGCGTGCGGGGGAGCTCGTGGTTGCTGGAGGTAAGAATGAAGGCGGGGGAGAGCTACCACTCTTTGACTACCTTCGGAAAGATTATCCGGGGCTGCGTGTAGTCCATCGTCTTGATTATGGGACTTCCGGGATTCTTGTTTTCGCACGAACGAAAGAAGCGGTGGAGAAGATCAGAGATTCAAAATTTGAAGGGTGGGAGAAGCGATATAGAGCGCTTGTTGCAGGAAGGGTAGATCGGCGTGAGGGCGTCATTCGTAAGCCCTTAAAAGCACGCACGCACGAGGGCCTTGTGGAGGCTGTGACGCAGTACAAGGTTCTTGCAACGTACAGAGACGCCAGTTACATCGAAGCGAAAATCGATACGGGTCGTAAACACCAGATTCGCCAACACTTTGCCTCCATCGGTCATCCACTCTTCTTCGATCCGCTCTATGGAGACAAGAAGAAAGATGCAGCGTTCCGGAGACATTTTCGCTACAAGCGATTCTTTCTCCATGCAGCAGATCTTCGACTCCCACATCCCATTACAGGGGAAAAGCTGCACATTGAAGCATCACTTCCGCCATCTTTCGAGGACGTCCTGAACGAACTGCGTTATGTAGAACTCTCAAGATAGTTCCTCTCTACTGGCATGGAGATCATTTGGCGCAGGAAGGAAAGACCGATGTAGAAGCGTGTTTCTTCCTGTGTCTGGATGCATCTCCCCTCTATACCTTTGAGTGGTCCTTGCGTAATGCGTACACGATCTCCGATGAGTTGCTTTGCCTCCGAAGAGACAGGATTTCCGACTCCAAGAAGCATGTGAAGAATACGTAATTCCTTTGTCAATTGTGCCTGTTCACCGGAAGGAACTTCGATTGATAGTGCAGCATGGCCGGTACACATTGCTTTGTGTTTAGCTTCGTTATCTCCGTGCAGGAAGAGGTATCCGGGAAAGAGAGGAACTTGTGATTGGCGTGAACGACCTCCAGGTGTCGTCCCATTCTTCATGTGCATGACCCCGTAGAACTCGATTGCAGACTTGCGCAGGGCATCCATCAACTTTTTCTCCTGTCGTGATTTTGTGTTGATGGCGTACCATCGCCCAGGATCGTTGGGTGATCCCACCTCAGGGCGATCAAGGAGATCGGAAGGATGAATGTCTGCTTGAGGTCGGAGGATTGGCATCTTCTCTAAAAAAAAGAGAATGGGTCTCATTATACCCCTTTGCTATACTCCCGCTATGCAACGTCTCCTCATTGTCTATAGCTCAACGAGCGGGCATACAGAGCACGTTTTGGAGGTTTTGAAGAAGTATCTTCTGGAGAAGAAAGCTCCACTCGAGATTCGCATGAAACATGTAGAGACGATGAAGCCAGAGGAGCTCCTCGATTGCGATATTTTGCTCCTGGCATCTTCCACATGGAATTCTACGGAAGGACTCCTTCCACCCGACTTCGCTGCGTTTATACGCGAAGCACGCAGTCTTGATTTGAAGGGGAAGGCAACCTGTGTCATCGGACTCGGAGATGATCGCTACTTCAATACCTGCAAAGCAGCAGCACACCTCATGCAGTTTGCACGTGAACACAATGGGAAAAATCTCTGTCCACCACTTCCCATTGTGAATGAGCCGTATGATCAGGATGAGAAGGTTACTAAATGGGCTGAGAAATTGATTGCGAAGATTTCCCTTCCTACTCCATGAAGTTTCTAGTTTCTAGTTTTTGGTTTTTAGTTTCTAAGACGGTTACTCTTGCTCGTAACCAAAAACTCGCAACTAAAAACGAACAAACTTTTCCCACCTTTGTCTTAGCATGAGCAGAGTTTCCTTCAGAATTGTTGGGGCTTCCGGGCAGGGGATTAACTCGATTGGGGATATCGTCTCCAAGGCGCTCAAGCGTTCGGGATATAATGTCTTCGGATACCGGGAATACCCATCACTCATTGTCGGAGGACATGCGGGATATCAATTTGATATTGGAGAGGGGAATGTCCGCTCTCCTGCCATTCTCCTCGATGCTGTCCTTGCCCTCAATTACCAGGGCCTCACGCGGTACTTCGCGCCCTCTGCGAACGCTGCGCAGTACCTGAAAGATGGCGGCTACCTCATTCATGCGGTCGAGAACTGGAAATTCTCGGAAGCGGATCAGAAATATATTGCAGAGATGCGCATCAAAGTGATCTTCCTCCCCATTCATGTGATGCTCAAAGAACTTGATGCGCCACTTGTCCTCCAGAACGTGATTTTCGCTGCATTCCTCTGGGAACTTTTTGGTCAGGAGCTTCCACTTCTGCAGCAAGTCGTGAAGGAGCAATTCGTGAAGAAGCCCAAGCTCATTGATATCAACTTGAAAGCAGCGGAGAAAGGTTTCACATTCCGTCCCGAGGGAGAGGTGCCACGTATCACGCTTCCTGCTCCGAAAGACGAATGGAAGGATCACCTCCTCATTACGGGGAATGAGGCAATTGGACTCGGCGCAATTCATGCGGGAGTGCGGATGTACACGGGATACCCGATGACGCCCGCAAGCAGCCTGCTTGGATATGTCGCCAAGACCCAGAATGCGACGGGCATGGTGATTAAGCAGGCCGAGGATGAAATCACAGCAGCGCAAATGGCAGCAGGCGCTTCCTTCATGGGGACGAGAGCAATGACAGGAACCTCTGGCGGAGGATTCGACCTGATGACGGAGACCGTCTCGATGATCGGCATGATTGAAAGTCCTCAGGTCTTCGTTCTCGGGCAGCGTCCTGGCCCCGCAACCGGAGTGCCGACGTGGACGACACAGGGCGACCTCTTCCTTGCGGTGCATGCCGGACACGGAGAATTTCCCCGGTGTGTGATGTCCGTGAGTGACGGACTCGATGCGTTTCACCTGGTTGCTGATGCCTGGAATATCGCTGAGCGCTACCAGATTCCAGTCATCCTCCTCACGGATAAATACATTGCCGAGTGTCTCTTCTGTCTCGCACCATTCGATCCCAGCAAAACGGTGATTGATCGCGGGAATTTGGTCACGAAGAGCGAAGAACTTTCTGCTCTCAAAACTGAAGATCGCTACCGCGTTACAGACGATGGCATTTCCCCGCGCTGGGTTCCGGGAAGCATTGCTCCCGGATACAACGCAAACTCCGATGAGCACACGCCCGATGGAACCGTGACGGAGGATAGTAAGCCGGTCAGAGACATGATGCGAAAGAGGATGAGGAAGATGGAGACGCTCGAAAGAGCGTTGCCGGAGCCGGAACTTTATGTTGTTCAAGATGCAGCCCCTCGACTCGCTTCGCTCGCTCGGGGCGATCAGCAAGACTTAGACGTCTTGCTGATCGGTTGGGGGAGCACGAAGAATACGGTGCTGGATGTGCTGGAGGAACTTGGTAAGGCAAGTAATGCAGGTAAGGCAGGTAAGGTAGGTTATCTGCACTATACGTACTTGTGGCCGCTTAAAGTCGAACGATTCAAAGCACTGCATGCGCGAGCAAAGCGCACGATTCTCATCGAAGGCAATTACCAGGGACAACTCGGGGTCTTCCTTCGGGAGAAAACAGGAATCGAAATCAAGGAAAGACTTCTCAAGTACGATGGCAGGCCGTTCTTCTTCGAAGAACTCCGTGATGCTCTTCTTGCTCCCACTCTTTCCCCTGTGCACGCATGAACCTGGAACTTCGCAAACCGACGATGAAAGACTATTACACTCCGACCGAGTGTACGTGGTGTGATGGGTGTGGCGACTACGGAATTTGGTCTGCGATTCGTCTCGCGTGCACAGAACTCGAGTATCAGCCGCACGATGTTCTCCTGGCATTCGATATCGGGTGCCATGGAAACATGTCCGATAAGATAGGAGGTTGTTATCGGGTGCATGGTCTCCACGGTCGCATTCTGCCCTTTGCGGCGGGTGCGGCAATTGCGAATCCCAAAGTGCATGTGCTTGCAGCAGGGGGAGATGGGGCAACCTTTAGTGAAGGTGTGAATCACCTGGTTCATGCGGTTCGGAGTAATTACCCCATGGTCTTCGTTTTGCACAATAACGGGAACTACGGACTCACGATCGGTCAGGCCTCTGCGCTCACGCCACAGGGGATGGTCATGAATTCTTCTCCGAACGGCATTCCGGAGGCGACGATCAATTCGATGGATCTCGTGTTCTCGCTTGCTCCAACATTTGTCGCACGCGGAGTCTCGTACGATATCCCTCACATGACCGCACTCCTCAAAGAGGGATTCAAACACAAAGGGTTTGCGTACATTGATATCCTCCAGGCCTGTCCGACATTTAATAAGCAGATGACGAATAAGTGGTTACGTGAGCGGGTGTACAAGGTGGAGGAAACCGCAGGCTACGATCCAACCAATTTCGAGAAGGCACGCAAAGTCGCTGTCGATACCTCAGAGAAGATTGCGATTGGACTTCTGTATACAGCAAAAGACCCGCGCCCGAATTTCTACGAAAACCTTGTGCCGCGCAAAGGGAAGACGACGACGATTGTTGAAGAAGTGGGGAAGCAGGATGTTACGGAGTTGATGAAGGAGTTTATGTGACCTCCCCCTCACCCCCTCCGCACTGAGGGGAATGTTGAGGGGAAGAGTATTGAAGGTCCATTCCCTTTGTACGAGCACGCATACAAAAAACATAACACATACATTCCCTCCCTGCACAGAAGTGCGGGGAGGGTTAGGGAGAGGTAGTGGTTCCGCACGTCAAAAAAAGGCCAGTCATCCTGACTGGCCTTTCGCGCTCCTTGGCAAGAGCTTTACTTCGCCTCGACGCCCCTTAAGATGTCGACATGGAGGGAGTTCGCGACCCCCTCCCTATTGTAGATTGCCATCTTGCTGTTTTCACCGCCGAACTTGGGGTCGATC